>JAABUV010000003.1_pt1 | contig 358226 bp, 341 predicted proteins | sample 5559971 | NCBI WGS metagenome assembly JAABUV01 (sample SAMN10711881, study PRJNA513362) | rock metagenome | isolation source: Antarctica rocks | place: Antarctica: Victoria Land, Knobhead nord | collected 2015-12-19 | reverse complement strand
AGATATACTTTATTACTACTATTATATTACTATTTCCTAGTACTAGGCTGTATAATAATCTACTTATAAGAGAAAGTAGATTATATTAAAATCCTACTAATTATATCTATAATTATAGAGTTACTACACCTACTTAGACTAATTAGTAAGTCGGGTTTTAGTACTATAAATTAGTACCGACCTGAATACTTAGTACTACCTCCTAGTACTAACCCGAATACTTAGTACTAGTTCCAGGTACCGACCCGAAAAGCCCTTAGTACCTTAGCGAGTTAGGTTAGACCGACCCGACTCGCTAAGGTATTACTAAGAAGCTAAGCTGCTAATAAAATAGTAAAGGACTCTAATATAGTTAGACTAACCGTTTTTTTAGTACTTAGAGGTCCTTTTAAGTATTAACCCGACTTGTTAAACTACTTATAACTAGCTTATTACCTGTATAAGTTTAGCGTTATATAATAATTATAAATTCGGCTCTAAATAAAACCGATGCGGTTAGTCTAAATATAGTTTCCTTATAATATAAATTTAAATAGTTTTATATAATTAGGATTTATCTTATACCTAATAGTCTTTACTTATTATTTTATATGATATAATAGTCTATATTACTATTCTATATTACTCTTAATTCTCTCGCTATTAGTACTTAGAATATATTAGTCCCTTTAAGTTCTTTAGAAGTATTAAGTTTTATAAGCCTTAATAATAAAGCTATTTAATTAGAATTTAATAAATTTAATATAAATAATTTTATATCTAGTAGTCTTCGTCATAGCTAATTTATAGTTTAGGTTAGATAGGGTATATTAGATAGATCCTTTTAAGAAAAGAAAGTACTTCCTTAAAATACTATTAAAGCTATTAAGGAAGATTTCCTAGACCTAATTCTAGTAAAGAATAATAAATTTATTAAATAGAGTTAGTATACTAAAGTCTAGTTTAAAGTATAATAGTAGTAAACTACTATTAATTAAAGTATTAAAATAAAGTCTAATACTAAAGTTAAAGATCTACTCTAGATTAAAAAGACTATATTAGGTAAATAAGCTAATATTTAGGATAACTTTATCTAAATTACTTTAATAGTTAAAGGATTATTAAAGATTCCTTATAAGAAGTATAATAAAGTTCTAGACTACCTAATAGCTACTAGTAATTTAAGTATATCTAATATAAGGAAATATCTTAAAATAAATAAATACTTTCTTTATAAATAGCTTAACTTATTATTATAAATAGAACTTTCTTTAAGTTAGGTATATTATTTATAATAATATAAATTAATAATATAAACTAATTATTTAAGGATAACTTTAAAAGAAAAGTAATATAAGATTTTCTATTAACTTTTATTAAGAGAAGTAGAATAAATAATTATATAAATACTTTCTTACCTTAAATTAATCTTTTTAAACTATTAATTAATTAGAGTTTTAATAATTACTATTAATAGCTTATCTAGATTTAACCCTAATCTATTATACTAAATTATAAAGTATAATCTTTTTAGATTTTAAAGGAATATATATAAAAATTAAAGTAGATCTAGAATATCCTTAATATATTTCTCTTATATTAAATACCTAGTCTAGTCTATAAAAGTAGCTTACTTTAGAGTACTAGTCTATTAAGTTAATACTAATTTTTAATATTAGGAATATTTTATTACTTTTACGCTACTTAATATCTAGTATTCTAGGTATTTACTTATAGTAGAACTAATAAAGATATTAACTCTTTATAGAATTAAAGATAAGCTTTTTAGGGTTATTACTAATAATACTAGTAATAATAGATTCTTAAAAGATAAACTAGAGAAATCTCTAGCTTAATAAGATATTTAATAAGATAAATTATAAAACTCTATTCCTTATATAACTTATATCTTTAACCTTATAATATAAGATTTTATAAAAGCTCTAGACTTAGAAGTATTAAATAATATTATAATATTACTAGAGGATACTTAAGTTAAAGATATCTAAGTAAGTAGAAGTCTATCTACTATTATTAAAAAGGTATAGTATTATAAGGGTAATATAAATAGGTAATATACTTACTAATATTTTAAATAGATCTATACTCTTATAATAGTAATTAACTTATCTCCTTAATAAAAACTTTATTTTTAATAGTTATAAGAAAGCTTTAGTAGAAGACTTAGAAAACTTATATAAGATATTTATATTTATTAGAATTCTATATACTTAATACTTTATTATATATATTAGTTATATAACTTTATTATATATATTAACTATATAACTTTATTAATACTTAAGTAGATAAAAATATAATTAATTTAAAAATTAGTATAATTAACCTTAGTAAATATAAATAGTTAATTATATTATTATTTAATAATATATTAAATCCTATTTATTAACTTACCTTATATAAGGACTTTATATAAGCTAACAGGCCCTAAAAAGGACGCTAAGGTATTTAGATTATTACCTAAATACCCCTATTCTTCTAGGTATATATACGCGTATATATACGCGTATATATACCTAGGGCGGATAGCCTAAGGTACGCTTACAGCGTATATAACCCTTATAATTATCCCCCCCTCTAGAGCCTTCGCCCTGAAGGCTAGGGAGCGGGTGGCGTAAAATATATATTATTCTAGGATAGTTATACTAACTATTAGGGCCTTATTAGCCTAGTTACAACCTATAACTAAGGTCTGTAACCTAATTAATATAGGTAGCGGGCGCGCTAGCCCCTAATTAGCGGCTTATAACCGGGGCGTATAACCTAATTAAAATGGCTTATAGCTAGGGCGTATAGCCTAATTAATATAGTAGCAGGCGCGCTAGCCCCTGATTAACGGCTTATAGCTAGGGCGTGCAGCTTAATTACAATAGCGCGGAATCTTACCGCCTACAAGGGTCTTAGTACCCCAAGAGGAATAGCTCTGGCGGCTGTACCGCCCCCAAGAATAGCGTCTATAACGCGTCGCGCACGTGTAAATAACGTGATTTTACGCCTAAATAATAAATTTTTAACATCCCTTAGTATAATTTAAACCTATAGCATGATTTTTCTAACCCCTTAACTCGGCTACCTATTACGCCTAGCCCCCGGAACTAGCCCCCGAATAATTAGTCCTAAGGTGATCCGAATATAGTATAAGGACTCTGTATAAGCTAATAGGCCTTAAAAAGGACGCCGAGGTGTTTAGATTATTACCTAAACACCCCTATTCTTCTAGGTATATATACGCGTATATATACCTGGGGCGGATAGCTTAAGGTACACCTATAGCGTATATAACCCTTACACCTTAATAATTTCTTAGATAATAAATATAAGTATATATTTAGGATTCTAACTATATAATACTCTTTTTAAATATTTTAATAATACTAAAATAATAATATATAATAGTAGGATTATTAGTAAAGTAAGTATTATTTATATTTATAAAGTAGCCTTAATAAAACTTGTTAAGTATTATTTTAAAATAAAAGGTAAAGGTAGATTAAGATATAACCTTATTAATATTTTAAACCCTTTTATAAAACTAAGTCTATATAAAACTTAAGATAAATAAGAGGAGTTAAATAATAATAATACTTTAACCTCTTATAAAGAGAGGTATAAGAATAAATTTACTAACTACTTTCATAAGTATTATAAGATATTACTAGTTATTAGAAGGACTAATATATAGACTAACCGTCGAGTCGGGTTTTAGTACTATAGATTGGTACCGACCCGAATACTCGGTACCTACTTCCGGTACCGACCCGAAAAGCCCTCGGTACCTTGGCGAGTCGGGTCGGGTTGACCCGACTCGCCAAGGTATCGCTAAGACGCTAAGCCACTACTAAAATAGCTAGATAGCCTAGTTTTTTTTTCTAAAATTAGTACTATTCTAAAAATAAATTATTTTTTAATTATTATTTTTATAGTCCCCTTAATTCTCTAGGTATATATATTACCTTTCTATATTACCTTATTTACTTAAGGGTACTACCTAGGTAATAATAATAATAATGCTTAGTAATATAGTAGTAAGTTATATATATAGTACTAAATAATACTATAAATAGAAAATATTAGTAATATTATAATAATTATTTTTATATAAATAGCTAATTAGCTACTACCTTATTTACTATTAAGAATTACCTAGTTAGTAATAATAATAATGCTTAGTAATATTTTAGTAAGTTATATATAGTATGAAATACTATTATAACTAAGAAATATTCCTAATAATATAGTCTTGGCAAAATAATATAAGTGGAACTAATATCTTAGCGAGTCGGGCTAATACTTCGGTACTAATACTCGGTACTACCCTATAGTATTAACTCGAATACTCGGTACTAACTATTAGTACCGACCTGAATACTCGGGCTAGGAATTTAGTATTAACTCGCTAAGAGTCGAGTTAGGTACCTGACTCGAGTTTAAAGTACTAACCCGACGCGGTTAGTCTACTAATATATAAGATATATAAAGTAATAATAAAGTAATATAATATAATAATATATTTAAATTTATACTAACTAGTAATAGCCTTTAATAAGAGTAAAGAGAAATCTACTTTAATATTTAAATTATTAGTTTTTATTATAAAGTAAAGCTATTTAATACTTTTATTTTAAAAGTCTATTAAAGGATATTCTTATATAAGAGTATTAAAAGGATAATACTTTAACTTATTAAAATTTAATATAAATAGCTAAGGATATCTTTTTATATTTAATATTATTTATAAGTATTAAGAGAGTCTTTAATCTTACTTAAAGAGGATATTTATAAAATTATATATAATTAGAATTAGAGTTTATAAAATAAGTAATACTTCTATAATATTATAATTATATTATAAGTTTAGACCCTAAAGAAGCTCTTACTAAGCCCTAGGATATTCTTTAAAGGGAAGAAGATACTAATTAAAGTATTAATAAAGGTAAAGATCCTTTTAAGTTAAAATTAATAGATATCTTAAGATAAATAGATTAATAGCTATTATTTAAAAGTTAGTTAATAATTAAGTAGTATATTAATAAAGTAGGTTTAATTTTTATATATAAATATAAAGGTAATATAAGAAGGTAATATAATTCTTTATCTTACTAAGAGCGCCGTAATACTAGGAGCGCCGTAATACTAGGAGTACCGTAATACTAGAAGCGCCGTACTATCCTAGACCTACCCTTAACTACTAAGTATTATAATATTAAAGCTCTTTATTAATTCCCTTATAAGTTATAGATCCCTCTTTATTATAATAATATATTTAATATAGATATAAAGTAAATTTAAATCTATATTATAAGATATATTAGTAAATAATTATTATTAGAATTAAATAGTAATATAAAATAGTAATATACTTACTTAAGAGATAGGATATTATAAGTATTTTTATAATATCTTATAATACTACTAAAACTAAACTTTAGATTTAATATAAGTTTATACTAACTCTTATAATATCTACTATTACCTCCTTTATAATATAACTAAATAGTAGCTTTAAGATAAGGTTATTAATAGTCTTTTAATATTATCTTATCTCTCTAAGAGCTTTAAGACCTAAGTTAACCTTATACTTTTATCTTTTTAGTATTAATACTACTAATTATAAAGGATTACCTATTTATATTACCTTTCCCTTTCCTCTTAATAACGTATTTACCCCCCTATTATATATAGGCTTACCCCCTCTATTATTCCTAGCTAGTAATTATAGCGTTTTATTACCTATTTATACTATCTACCTATTAATATATAGAGTAAGAAATATATTATAAAATAATATTATAAGTCTACTTAATATAAGTTATTATTAAAGTTATTAAATATATATAATAATAAATAAAAGAAGGAATATAAGGTTTAAAAGTTTTAATATAAGGTAAAGTAATATTAAGTAGAATATTCTATATAATTATAATATAATTATAAGTATAATTACCCCTTAAAATCTTCTTTCTAACTATTTCTACCTTTATATACTTAATATATTATAGTAAGATAGGCTATTAATATATAATAAATATTTATTACTAATTATATTACTTAAATATATTACTAGATAGATAAGTTAATATAATACTTTAATAATATTAAGTCTTTATAACTAGAATCCTAAATTAATTATAAGTTAAGAATAGGTAAAAGACTAGGATAATAATAATAAGCTATTATATATAAAGGTATCTAATAACCGCGTAGTAGTATTGAAAAGGATTAAGAAGTTAAAGGAATTAAATATATAAAAGATAGCTACTAAGGAAGATTATATAAAGCTAGTAATTAGGGTTAAAGATATAAGAGAGGGATTTATAATAATATAATTAGGTAATATAATACTTCTTAAATAATTAATATTATATAATAGAATATCTTAAGATAGATTACACCTTAAAGATAATAAAGAGGCTATTAAGGAATAAGTTAAGCTAGATAAACTAGTAAATTATATAAAGAATATAAATAGTATAACTAGTTTTATAAAAGAGGTTAATATATAATCTATCTTTAATCCTATCTTCTAATTAACTAAACTTTTAGAATACTTTTAAGGAAGATATAAATACTATTAAGCTAGAGTTTATTAAATTTAATCTACCTATTATATAAATTATTAAGTAAAGGATTATATATTATAAGGGTTTAAAGGAGTTAAAAGATATATAAGACCTAGATATTATAAATACTTATATTAAGTTTATATAAGAGCACGCTAACACGTTTAATATAAAGGATATATTATACCTAACCTTATATAAAGGAATTAAGATAAGGAGGGTATCTTAATTAAAGTTAGTACTAATAGGAAAAAAATTAAGTATACTACTAAGGAGAATAAAGAAGAGGATAGGGAATATAAGCTAAAAGATACTAGTAAGACTAATAGTAATAGTAAGGATAATAATAGTTAGAAGGATTATAATATTAAAGAAGAGGATAGTAAAGAACTAGATTATAAATATAAGATTATTAAGGTATCTAACTAGATAGATATACTATCTATTAAAGACTATTAAATAATTATATTACCTTTTTATATTACTAGAAGGTATTCTTAATATTATAATCTAGTAAAATAATCTAACTAAAATTAATATCTTAGTAAGTTAGGTTAATACTTTAATATTAATACTTAATACTACCTTATAATATTAACTTAAATACTTAGTACTAACTATTAATACTAACTTAAATACTTAGACTAGGAATTTAGTATTAACTTACTAAGAGTTAAGTTAGGTACCTAACTCGAGTATAAAGTACTAACCCGACGCGGTTAGTCTACTCCTACTTCTACGCGTAGTTATAATCCTCCTAGCTAGGGAGGGTAGCCTTAGCCTATTATTCTAACTCTTTTACTTAGTATAATACCTTCTATCTCTTAACCTAGAGTCTCTTATATATAGAGCTAATACTACTAGTAGGAATTAAGGTAGGTATTATTATATATACTAAGCGCGCGCTTACTATATATATAAAAACTCTATATAAGGAGCTCTATTACTATATAATATCTTAGTTTTATTCTAACTATATTTAGATTAAAGACCTCTTAGCTCTATTAACAAGTAATAGGGTTATAGCTAGTACTATATATAAGTAGATCTTATTACTAGCTATCTAAGTATATAAATATATAATAAAAGATAGATTAAATAGAGAATAAAATTATACTATTAAAAGCTAAGCCTTTTAAGATTTAATAGAGTAGTACTTATTTAACTTAAACTAACTATATTAATTCTATTTAAGATTAAATTTAAATATTATTATATAATACTAAACTACTATAAGTATTAAACTAGCTATAAATAAATTAGTAACTTAGGTAAATTCTTAAAATTAACTTTAAGTACTAAAAATAGTTAGTTTAAGATCTAATATATCTAGCTATTAAATCTTAAGAGTCTTAGCTTCTAAGAGTATAATTTCTTACTAGCTTATATATACTACTATTAAGAGTAAGTATATTAATTATAAAAAGTTATATATATAAAAGAGTAGAGATTAATATAGTAGTCTTATAACCTTAAAGCCTCGCCTAATCTAGTTTAACCCTAGAATACTTATACTAACGACCTACTAGCGTTTAGCTACTAACTTCGTAAAGAAATACATAGTCGCTTGATTATTTTACCTAGAGATATGTCAATGATCTAATGCTAAAACCCATTGGGTTATTGTAAACGCGTATAGACCTTGCCGAATCAATTTTGGATTGCTAAATTCCTATTTTCTTATCCCAAAACGAACTTAGCTCCGCTCGCTGGCCTGTTTCATTTACGCACTGTATAGCCAATATGTCATCCAGTTCAACAGTGGCTCCAGCGCATTGTCTTGGCCCGGACTACCGTCCTGAGACACAAAAGCCTACTGCGACGGTATCTACGGAAATATCCTACAGCAATGTCCATATATTGTCGCAAACGCCACAGCTAATAGCGCTTCTAACGTATGCATTGCTTTCTTCCTCACATTTATCACTGGACAAGATCTGAGACTGGACTTCTCAGCATGATTCGGGACAGAAATACAGCAAGAGCTGATTTCATATTCTACTCCAATCGTATCATCCGACTTCTCGTCGAGGAGGGTCTGAATCATCTGCCTGTCTTTGAACACACTATCACAACCCCTGTTGGCCGTTCTTATGCCGGCGTCAAATTCCAAGGGAAGATATGCGGAGTCTCGATCATGCGTGCTGGTGAAGCCATGGAGCAAGGCCTTCGTGATTGCTGTCGCTCTGTTAGGATTGGGAAAATCCTCATTCAGCGCGATGAAGATACTAGCAAGCCAAAGCTTTTTTACAACAAATTGCCTGAGGACATTGCAGATCGCTGGGTATTGCTTTTGGACCCCATGTTTGCAACAGGTTCGTGTGAATTCAGCATGAAGCGTTGAAAATTAACATTGTCATATAGGTGGATCTGCGACCATGGCGGTGGACGTCCTCAAATCAAAAGGAGTGCCTGAGGACAGAATTCTCTTTCTCAACCTTATCGCAAGTCCTGAAGGTGTCAGTAGCTTTGCAAAGCGTTTTCCAAAATTGCGCGTCGTTACAGCTTTCGTTGATCAGGGGTTAGACGATATGAAGTAAGTACGCATCAATCACGCCAGTCGGATTCCTGACCCTTTTGCCCAGCTACATTGTGCCCGGACTAGGGGATTTTGGAGACCGCTTCTATACTTTGTGAGGATTGTTAGTTGCCAAAAGCTTACCACGGACATGGAGACCGCGTTGGAACTCTTAAGTGTGACATACTGAGAGAAGCATCTATTTCTGCAAGAGGCTCGTTACAAAGGGGTGATTTTGCTGTTGACTAGCAATAAGATCGTCAGCAGGACTCGTTAGTTTCAAGTGATATTCAATTACAGGCATGATTGTGTAGAGTAGGAGGCAACAAGTCTCTTCGTGCCTTGACGCCTTAGGCGTGGCTGAATTGAAATGAGATGGCCTATGGGTATAGTATCGTCAACGGCGAGTGGTGGCTCAATACGCTCCATTGCATTCTTAGTCGTTTACAGCGAAACCTCCTCCATATTCAGTACCACTTATTGCAGAAACCAGATGCCTATCAATGTTCATCTCCGAGTTCCTCCGTTCATTCCCCACAGCTAAGTCCTGGTACGAGTTGAGGCCATCGTCAACAGTTGTGGTATCCGCTGCCTCCTTCGCAACGGTATCGCAGGCATCTATCCAGTCCGAATAAACATCCACGCCGGCGGACAAATCTGTAATTAACCTTGCATTCAGCGAGGCTGCCTACTGCAATATTGACGGTCGAGATTGATCGACTTACAATTTATCCCGGTTTGGAATTGCTGACCGCAGACTTTGCACGAAAGTTCGCCGATACCGGCCTTCTTTTCAAGTTTTACCGAGACAGATTTCTCATGGTTGCAGAAGAGGCAGGGGAAATTGGTTGGAAGGGGTTCTTTCTAGTGAATTGAATGAGAGCGTGTTCAGCAGTCGGGAGGCAGAATCACCTTCTTTGGCCCTTGTGGCTTCCGTGATGACTTCTTACGCTTACCCTTGAAGGCTATATCAGTGCCCCAACACAAGAATCGGTATCTAGTCTCAGAGGCATACCATGCTGGTATAACCCTTAGTTTGCGGTGTTGTGGTTGTAGAGCTGACCTAGCTTGACGGGTGCTAGGATTATGCCCCTAGTCGCCAAGGCTCCTGTTGGGAAATATTGCGTTACTTCAAGGTGCTACCACATCTATAAATTTCTAAATCGACTAATATAACTATAACTCTATAAGTACCCGTAAGTAGAGATAGTAGAGATATCTTATACTCTTACTTTTAAGTACTATTAGATAGCTAGTCTATTAAACTAACTTATAGAATATCCTTACTTTAATTATAAAGCTACTATCTTAACCTATCTTAACAAGGTTTTTAGCTTCTTATTAGTATAGATTTTAGATAATTAAATGTATAGTCTATATAAAAATATAGAGAACTTTAAGTAAGCTAGAGTATTTCTAAATATTTAGCTTTATAACTAATCTATACTAGTATTAAACTTAAACTATTTAAAGAACTTTAAAGAAGAGAGTTATTATACTTTATATATATATATTCCTCTTCTAGTAATAGATTTTCTACTACCTATTATAATATCTTTCTCTTTATATTACTAAATAAGTTCTTAGTAGTATATATCTTAAGAGTATATTACAAGACCCTTACATATAATACTAGCGTGGCTGGGTAGGAAATCTAGTGGGGTTCTCTATCTGGTCTAGTGTCCGAACTACTCTAATCACGATTGCACAGACGCTAGCGAGATTAGCACGCACCAAAAATGCTTCGCAAAAAATTTGAATCGGATATCTACTAAGTCACGCTACAACGGTTGCGAATCCACCAAGTCGTGGACTTTGTTCGAGACCATAATCATGGCTGTCGGGAAGTCAGTATAGGGAGCTGCATCATCACCATATATTTCGAGAATGTTCGGGGCACTGATGATAGCAATAGGAATAAGCGCCTTTCCAAAGGCAAGAAAGGTCTCAAGAAGAGAACACAGGACCCGTTCACTCGCAAGGACTGGTACTCGGTCAAGGCACGAGAAGATTGAATAGCTAATCGATTTTGACTGACATTCATCAGGCGCCGTCCACGTTTCAAATCCGCGAGTATGGCACAATCCTCGTTCATAGTACTCGAATGCTAAAATTTTAAGCGTTGGGAAAACGCTTGTTAACAGGACAACTGGTCTGAAGAACGCAAATGATGCTCTGAAGGGGAGAATCTTTGAGGTGTCCCTGGCCGATCTGCAGAAAGATGAGGACCACGCATTCAGGAAGGTCAAGCTGAGGGTCGACGAGGTGCAGGGCAAGAATTGCCTCACCAACTTCCACGGGCTCGACTTCACTTCAGATAAACTACGATCGCTGGTTCGTAAGTGGCAGACTCTCATCGAAGCAAATGTCGTTGTCAAATCCACCGATGACTACCTCCTCCGCCTCTTCGCAATCGCCTTCACCAAAAGACGCCCAAATCAAATCAAGAAGACTACATACGCTCGCTCATCACAGATTCGTGCCATCCGTAAGAAAATGGTGGAGATAATCCAACGGGAGGCATCAAGTTGCACCCTTTCGCAACTCACTACCAAGCTGATACCTGAAGTAATCGGGCGTGAGATTGAGAAGGCGACTCAAGGCATTTACCCACTACAAAACGTGCGTTGATCACAATAGATGAATCTGCGAAGCTGGCAGGCGATGGCTTGCTGACTTCATTAAAGGTTCATATCCGAAAAGTCAAGCTCCTGAAAGCACCGAAGTTCGATCTTGGTGCTCTTCTCAATCTCCATGGTGAATCATCGACGGACGAGCAAGGACAGAAGGTGGAGCGAGAGTTCAAGGAGACGGTTTTGGAGACTGTGTGAATATCCGCTGAACATTGATCCTAAAGCACTATACAGCTAGAGTGAACGTCCATTTGCAGTATAAGCTGACCATGGTTTTACGTCTTCCTGGGGCTGTCTCTATTAAGATACGAAGTCTCTAATCCCTCACCATTACTTCTCACCTTTTGATATACTGCACTTGATATTAAGTGTTCAATTCGTCAATCCTTGCCCGGCCATAATTACTGGCCTTGGACCTCCGATATAGGAATCAGATTCGATCTCAATAGGCGCCATTATCGTAAATTTGTGACCGCAAAATGACCACACTAAAAAAATCGGTAGATCTGGCAAGGTGGTGCTTCGGGAAGTTAAAGTTTGAAGTAGTGATCTGTACCCTTGGGGCGTTCTATCAACTGCTATCTATGGGTTTTCCTTAATAGCCTCGACGTGCTCGCCATTTTAGTAGTATCGTAAAATTCCTTGTGGTAATGCTAGCTCCTCCCTTCAAGGTGAAAATCATCGTTCTTCTCGCGAATACTTATCGTGCAAAAAGTCCACAACAGCTTTCGAGCATTAGCGTTGAGAGTATATATTCATCCTTGATTTACTACCTTGTCTAAATGCCGCGGGCTTCTCCGAGATCACCCAATGACCGCTATCAATGTCCCGTAACACGAACCTTGGGAAGAACCGTCCGAACACTGGCAGTACATCATCAGCTACATAGCGACTCTTCAGACCTCGAATGACTAAGGTTGGTCCATCATAGTGGTATTTCTCTGGATCATTGTATGGGAAGTCGCCCATCTTATCCAGACTTGAACCAAGAGAATTGATGGGTATGCGAAGATGCAGGCATTGCCCATCTGGTGATCGAACAAGGTTCGTGAGAAGGAACTGCCGTATGGAGAGTGACTGTAGTCCTTCAAATTAGCCATATGTCCACGGCCTCCTTTCCTTTGGTCACCCTACTGTCTCGTATCTCTGGAGCACTTTTTCGGCTTCAACTTGCTTCTTGACCTTGGCTTCTTCAACTTTTCGCAGACCTTGAACATATTGATGAAAATTACTTTGAAGATTTGCATTGATGGGTGCATTGTCCACTGGTATCAAAGCTCCCAAGAGTCGAGGTGAACGAAGCGCAACGGTCATAGCCACTTTTGCACCCCTTATTTGCTTTGGTCTCAGCTAAATGGAAAGAGATCATTAATGCGGAAAACGGACATTGAATGGCCTATCAGCGTTGGCAGCTTTATCCCATGGTCCTCTATAAATTCCTCCACATCGTCTGCCATGGCCGAATAATCATGTATTGGGCTATGGGGCGAGTCTCCATGGTTCCTCAAATCCTTGTGCTCGATCAGCCATGGGCGACCTTTGTCTGATGATCTCTCGAAGACCGACAACTGCATAGACTGGAGATTTCAGATCTCGTCCAATCGCCCTGCTGGTGTGAGAAAGCTGACAACGGATACATGATCACGGTAGGCTTACTTACTGATGCTGCTATGGTTTTGCTTAGAGCCGAACAGGCCGTGCAAGATGATTATCGGACCATGTTCTGGTTCGACTTTTGGAGGCTCATGCAGATTGTATGCCAAGCTTAGATGGTGACTAAATTGTTTTGGAAACGAGTATCGACAGATCAAACTAGGCTTGCCGCGGGAGAGCATTGGCCTAGCTTTCGATACCTGTTCGTGTCCAATCTATTCTAATAACGATGGCCTCGAGTATTGCTGCGTCTGATCTAAGCAATGTACACCCAAGCCTAAACAATGTATGGTCGTGCAGGAACCTCGGAGGTTCAACTAGGGTTCCCCTCGGCGTACACGGTGTCTTTTTCAGGGTACACCCCGTCCCTGATACTGGCATATACTATCACAACATACTCCGTAGTACAATCTAGATACTCTGTACTGACGAATACTTTGGCTTTTGTGATATCTTTCCGTTCCCAGCCTTTGAGGGCAATTTGCGTGTTCATTGCAAAGCTTTTCAAGAACCTAGATACCTAAAGCCGCTAGACTATCATGCACACCCTAAATCTACACCATCCACATGGAATGGCTGGGAACGGCACTTGACCAGATAGCTGAGTACAGCGTATCAATACTGTACTATATGATAGCCTACGGTACGTATGTAAGATAAGCCAGGCCGGAACGAGTCAGTCTACTATCACTGAACAAGGCTGGGAGCGGGAACGGGAAGACCTAGAAATAAGCCTTTTTGCTCCGTATTCTACTTCACTGCAACCGCATATACAAATGCATACGGAGTATGTTGGCCACATTTCTTCCGCCATCATTCCATTTACACCAAAAATTAATCCCTAATCTGTAGGCTTCATCACCATGCTCATCAGCGCTGTAGGGTCTCGCCGAAAGGCCACGACTTACGGCAAGACTTCGCGCAGGCAAATGATCACAGCAGGGAACGCTTTTGCCCAGGCCGCTGGAACGGATTTATTACACGCTCAAGACGATCTCATGGATTGGGACCAAACTTCAACAACTGCAAGCAGACGATCAAAGGGTGCGATAAGGAGTCATGTTGGACGTGAAAGCTCAGCTGGAAGGGGGATACCCATGTCGACGAAACTCAAGGAGCAGAACCACCTAGTGTTCTCCACAGCCACATATGTCGTTGAGGATAAAGCCGTGTACGATTTGCCATCCTCAGAGAACGACCAAAAGCAAGATCCAGTTGGGGCAAAAACAGGATCGAGGAAGAGGAGGAAAATCAGTCCTGTACCATATGCAGGAAATGGCCCTTTGGTGTATGACGATGCTGGTCTACAAAGCCACATTGCTGCGGAATCTCACTTAGATCTTACTCTTCCTCGTTCCTGCTCGATGAAACTTGTACTTGGAGATCAGGGTCGACCCTCATGTACTGTAGGGGATGCGGATGGGGAGAAAAGATCCAGCACCCCCGAAAAGCAAGACTCTTTACCAGATGATCGTCGGATTGCAAGTGTGGACAAGGCTACGAAAGAGGCGGAATCAGTCGCGGCTCGCAGAGTAAAGCATCCCAAGTCTTCTACGTCACCTCGAAAGGAGATATATACTTCAGACAGCGTCGCACAAATCGGTGTCAAGTCTACCACCTCTAAGGCAAGTCCTACCATTCCGGCCTTGAAGACGCACCCCTCAAGTCCACCAACGTCCAGAGTAGGCTTGCACAAGAAGCCTTCTTCTTCCCCGGAACGCTTCCGCCCTCCAACTACTCCTCCAAGACTCATAAATGATACAGAAGAAATCACCACACCGCGCCAGCGTCAACTGTGGAATAAGTTATTGGTGGAGGATTTTCAGATTGCAAGTCCTAGCACTCAAAATATGCCTCGCCCAACATCCGCCCATCAGAAGTTCAAAGTTTGCAAACAGCCGGCAACAGCTGGCAACAGCATGCGGGATGGCACCAAAGGCTCCGCCTTGACTTCTTGTTCAAGAAAGGTTGTGGACAATCTACATTTAGGTGACCATGACCAGAACAGCTTGAGCGATGACTCCAAAGACGACTCCAACAGCACCTGCAGTGATAGCCTCTCCAATCATACTGATTCAGATGCCTTAGCTCTGACTGGTGCTATCACTGTCCAAACATCTCCAAGTGCAGATAGTCAGAGTAGGATCAAGCCATCTCACGTTCACCCTGTGTCGAACACTTCGGAGCCAGTTCCCTCGCTCCTCGGGGTAGGATTGAAGGTGACATACGCTCGCCAAAGGTCCTTTTTGACAGACAACAATCTGGACGATGCGGCAATGCTTCGACTGTCGCTTGAGCCAGAGCCTACCAGCTTACAAGGAGTTGGTCGCAACAGACTTGTTCAACAACTACCAAAGTCACACTCTATGCAAAGTCTCGAAGATGATATTGGCGACAGCCAGGATTCGCAAGGCGGAGCTATGAGGAGCATCCACGAGCTGCGCGAAGCTGGCGGCAATGTCCGTCTTGTTAGCGAATTAGAAGCCATCTTGGATGATATTGAGGACGAAAAATCTCCTTCTCATGCCCTACGACGCACTCGGCTCCTAGACTTGGTTGCTAAGCTTCAAGAACCTTCCAATTGCCGCCTTTTCATCGATCAGGGGCTGGAAACACGGTTGCTGGCTTATGCTGGAATCGAGACTGATCGGATCTCGAAGTCTCTCTTGGCAGCAGCCATACTCGAGTTCATTGCCGGTCCAATATCGGCACTGTTGCTTTCGCAGATCAGTGATACCCGCGTAGTAGACTTCCTGGTCAATCTCCTCGAGCTTGACCAAGACCTTTTATCCGAGGCAAAATTGCGCGGGTACAATCTTTCAAGATACGTGCAGCAGAAGTACACTAAGGTTTGCACCTCCATCTCACAATCAGCAGCATGGCGGCCCAGGAAACCAACGGTGCTTACGTGCCATCTGCTGGCCCTTCAGTGTCTCGAGTATCTTGTGCGGCATATTCGGGAGTCGGGCTCTTCGTCAGCTATCTTTCCAGCATATGCGATCAGGCGCATCGTCGCCTGTTCGATACTGCCTGCCTCCGTATTGTTACCGCAGTTAACGCCAGCAATGGCCATTAACCTTGAGCTTACGGTTTCAATACTTGAGTCATGCACCATCAGCAATACAGCTGATTGTCAAGAGTCTTTGTGGGAAGGCGAAACACTCCAACAAGTTTTGAGCCTCCTTCCGCTTTTACTCTTGTGGAGGGAGGAAGAATGCGCAACGTCGCGAACCCTGACGCTGCGGCTGTACTGCAATCTTACAAACAAAAGCCCTGAATTGTGCGAAGACTTCTCGACGCCAGAAATCGCCGAAGCTCTGTTAAAGCTGATCGTTGTGAATTTCGAGCAATTATCAGAACAATCAGTCAAACAGCAACAGCCCATGCTCTCAGACACTTTGATCCTTTCATTAGGCATCTTTGTAAATCTTGCGGAATCATCTACTGTTATTCGTCAAATGGTCATGGTTCTCCAGTATAGGGCACAGAATTACTTGGACGTCCTTGTAGAGCTGTTCATGACCAAATCAAAGAACGCTGCCGAGGTAAGAGACCTCTATACTGTTTGGGATCGATACACTGACTTTCATTGAGGTCTACTCCGAAGAAGAGACTAGCTTGAACGTGGCAGTCGGGTATCTGTCCGTACTGCTTGGCTTTCTTTGTCTCGATGCAAACATCAAAGCGTGGGTCAGTGCTCGGCTCGAAGGAGGCACCTCGAAGCAGCTTGTTGATGCGCTGGAAGAATTCTTGAGGTACTACAGACAGGTTGGTCAAGAAGTGTATCAAGGTGAGATGGAAGGCGAGTCCAGAAATGGTTATGTTGGCCGACTACACGGCCTTGTCGAAGATCTGAAAGACTAAGGGACAATCATGGGGAGGAAACAATGGGTATCAGTGAAGGACGATAGCGGAGTGAGAGCAGTGAGTGATAATGTCTCAGTTTACCGGGCTGTTAGCAAGGAGTCCGAATGGCATTTTACGGTCGTTATGACGAGATGACTGTATGAAGCTAAAGCGTGGGCGGTCTGTGCTTTGTAAATATGATAAGCGACCGTAGCATAGTCGACAGATTTATGCGCATCTCAATGGATACACGCCACAGCTCAGCAAGCATTGGATGGTCAATGTGTCATGTTCGGAGGGCATATGAAACGTCCAATGATACTAGAGGTTTGCACGTTGCAGTTGAGCCAGAGGCGCCGTGACAGTATTGCTGCCGCTTCACGCCTCTACATGGAAGTCGACACTTGACCGTCACAGCGCAAAGGCGCCGTAGCCCCCAGAGTATATAGGTGATGACGCTTGATTCATCAGGAAAAGGTGGGTGCATAGGAGAGCTACCAGAGCCACATCTTTGCGATCAGCATCGTGTTTCTGGGTGTCCCTTCCTTGAAAGCATATTCCTACCTGCCCGAAGCTCCCCACCATTTCGCCCCGGACTTCTTATCCTTGCACCAGAGCTTGAGAATCAACACGGAATATGCCTGCGTCCTCGAAACAGCGCAAATTGGCCGTTGTTGGCAGCCGGTCAGTTGGTAAGCTCCGCCTTCAACGTTCAAGCGTGCGGGCTGGAGGCTCGAGCGAACGCAACAACTGATGGGGTCAATCACGTAGGGAAATCCTCGCTCACGGTACAATTTGTGGAGGGCCATTTCGTAGACAGCTACTATCCCACGATTGAGAACACGTTCAGCAAAGCGATCAAGCATCGCGGTCAAGACTATGCTACTGAGATTGTCGACACCGCGGGTCAAGTAAGCGCCCAGCGCCCAGCTTGTCCGCCAGAGCAGGATTTCTTCCAGCAGCTGCCCAAAGCGGCTTGCTGCAGCGATCGACCGTTCTAACATATCACGCTATTCCCACAGGATGAATACAGCATACTCAACTCCAAACACTTCATTGGAATTCATGGCTACATGCTGGTCTACTCGGTCAACTCGAAGCAATCATTTGACATGGTTCGGATCCTCAGGGACAAAATCCTCAACCACCTGGTACGTGTTTTCCGGGATGTATCGACATTGGCGATACTGCTCATACCGAGGGCTGACTACATGCTAGGGCGCCGAATGGGTACCCTTGGTCATTGTTGGCAACAAAAGCGATTTGAGAGCCGATCAACGGCACGTCTCTGCCGACGATGGCCGTAAGCTGGCCGAAGAGTTTAACTGCAGCTTTACTGAGGCTAGTGCGCGGTTGAACACTAATGTCACCAAAGCCTTTGAGATGATGATAGCAGAAATGGAGAAGTCGCAGAATCCGAGCGAGCCAACGGGTGGGAGCAAGTGCAACGTGATGTAGGTTGTGTGTAAGATAGAGGGAGTCCGTGTGGCGCGCACCGTTGTAGATTCGGTTGCATAGACATGTTGGGTCTGCTGGTTCGCAGGCGTTGCCCCTTGATCTTCCGACGGAGACTTGTAAGATTGGAAGATGAGAAAGAGAGACGAGAATAAAGGTTAGATGTACACGAAATGCCTGGCGCAAGCTACGAGACATAGATAGTTCAAGGCGGAATGCAAGGAAGCGGATGGGTTGCATCCTCTACAGTAGTGACCGAGGATAGATGTCCGTAATTGACTAGCCACCCACTTGCAAGCTCACGATAGTAAGCTAAGTAGAGCGAGGATGATTCAGAGGACATATGTTTTCGATTCCGGAAGGACACAGACATATCTGATCCATCTGGTATAGATACATATCGAGGCTTTCTTTGGGCTGTCGTTCCTCGTTCCGTTGGCGAGATGGTAGAAATGGGATGTTTACGGGAGTGGCCGTAGCAGCCACCCCCCCTGACTGGTGTCGCATGCTGAATGATAGCGTCTTGGCATAAGCTAGAACTTACGGAGTAGCGAAATACAATTGGTGATGCTGGAAGTTTCTTAGAATACCTGCACTGCGCAGATCTGTAATTCTAGCTCATACGGAGTAATATGGTAAGCAATTACTATACACTCTCTCTTACGATATATACTTTTAGCTAAACTAGCGTGTATGTAAATTAGCTGGACACGTACTATTCTACAATAAGGTAGTACTAAGATGCTCCATGTGATTCAAACCCTAAAACCCTGGAAGGCTGAAAGCTTGGCCATGACAACGTCTGACACTTGCATTCAAATATGATACCATGCTTTATTTATAGATCTAGGTGTCTTCACTGCTCTGCGTGACCAACTGAAGGTGCAAGTTCGAAATCGACATCATTCCTTCCTTCCCTTGCTCGAGTCACAAGCCCAATACATGTTCAGCAGGCATGTCTGCTCCTGCAGCTCTCTCATGGCGTAGTTCTACTCCCATACTTTCTTATAGGTGATCCTCGCGTCAATTTCTGTGTAACCAGTCAAACTCGTATTGTCGTTGCAGGTCTTCGCAAGCCGTTACTACTTACATTTCCCACTCTTTCTCTCACGGCCAAAGAATGGGGAACAGAGACCGAGAGTCTATCGACTGTCCTTTTTGCAGTTTTACGACCAAAAATGAGGATCATTATAAAATGTTATACCATGTCGAAACTGTTCATCCGGAGAACAGCCATGTATCGCCATTTGCCGTTAAAGAATCGAATTTGGAAGTTGATAGTGACGATGCCCAGGAAATGGAAGGAGCGAAAGAACATTCTTCTGAGTACATGGAGTGCCAGTGTGGCGAATACTGCCTCCTCACCGAATTCGAGAGCCATCTGGAGATGCATTATGCTGAGGGTATAAGCTTTGATGAGACCAAAACAAGCCTAGCAGACTCAGCCGCTCTAGGCCCCACTTATCATCAGGGTAGAGCATTACTTCCTAGCATAAACAGTCCACTCCACCCTCCGCATGAGGATCTCATCATCGCCCCGAGTAGGGATTCGAAAAGGTCTGCAGCAAGCCGTCGATCTCGTAGCGAGGGTCACAAGAGCCAGGGTTTGGTGCAGGACTTCATCGACGTATTGCGGCACTCAACTGCGCCACCATCGAGGAAATCTTCCAATACAAGACCTCAGACAGGCCCTCAGAGGTTAGGCGTAAGGCAAGTCCAACTCTTCTCAGAGTGCATTGCTGACCCCCTAATAAAGAGGAAGGAGCTGGGGCCCCATGCTCATGAGGAACGAATGCCTGAATGGCTATGTAAGCAGTTGGAACTTGGCGCAAAGGTCTCCGTCTTCAACCAGATCAGTCAAGATGGGCGACTCATCCGCGTCGAAACCATAGCCAACGAATTTCAAGGCATCATTCCGGTCCTTGGCCAGCTCTGTGAACAGGATCCTTCACTTTCTCGAGTTTACCTTTGTCACCCCGATGTCACCCATGTCGTGAAGATGGCAAGGGAGGGCGGATTCTGCGGGTATCGCAACATTCAGATGCTGATATCGTATATTCGAGATGCACATTCAGAGGGTCACCAAAGGTTTTTGGGAAGGTTGCCGTCAATCATTCAGCTTCAGGACATGATAGAGAATGCCTGGGACAGAGGCTTCAATCAAATAGGGAGAATTGAAACGGGAGGTATAAGAGGCACCAGGAAGTATATCGGCACGCCCGAGGTATGTTTGTCCTGCGGAGCGCGGGCGGTAGGCGCTGATTATGAAAGGCACAAGCTTTACTGCAAAGCCTGGGAATACAGTAAATGATTCACATCTCCCTTTGTCTAAGTCATTGCTAAGTCCTTTTCAGCTGCACTGCGCTAAATTTTGGCAGCGGTACCAATGCAGCTATCCAGCAGCAGCTTCTAAAGGCTGTCGAGTACTATTTTCTGAATAGGCATCCGTCTTCATCGAGCAAAGTCTGCCGCACTTCCTTACCGCCCATATATTTCCAGCATCCAGGTAAGCTCGCCACCGACAAGAACATTCAAGATTTGACAAACGTACCACTCACGCTGCCTAGGTCACTCTCTGACCATAGTGGGGCTTGAGGTTCGAAGAAACGGATCCCGCAATCTCCTGGTCTTTGATCCGATGTTCAAGCCATCGCCTGGCATCTACCGCTTGATTGGGACCCATTTCCGAACAAGCTCTCCTGAAAAATTGCTGAAGGCCTATCGAAGAGGCGACACATACCTCAAATATTCGAGCTACGAGATCCTTCAGTGAGTTCCAATTCCGCTTTCATCAAGTACGGTCTGACATGGTGGATAGATTGACATCGCAAGTCGCGCGAAAGATCGATTGGCATGGCTTATGAGCTGCACAGCGTTCGCTACCCTTCGGTCTCTTGACCACATGGCTAAGGCACTCTTGGAGAGATGGTCTTCTGGAATTCCTATTGTTTACACGTGTATCTGGTAGCGTTGCATAGCTATGCAAGACTGCACTTGGGAGTATGGGATTAGGTGGCGTTGCTCGAACTTCCATCGGCCGTTGCTGTGCAAATCGTACAACCATTGTTCTTTGCTAAGATGTCTCTCTACAGGACCTTTTCTTAGCTGTACGATTGTAGACTCGTCCACCAGCAAAGGTTATTTCATCGATGAGTGCCGCCTAACTTCGAGACAGAGGTCTTGGTTTGACCCTTACTCTCAACTCTGCAGATGGCACCAAGAAAAGGGAGCGCTCCTTCTGTTTTGGACTCGTCCAACCTCGAGAATCTGCAGGCTCGAAGTCCCAAAGTGCCAGAATACCAGCTGCAAAAGCCAGGGCTTCCTTTTCGGCATAAGCTCGCCCGGAGCATGCAGCTGCTCCCAATCCCCAAGGCTTAAGCGCTCTCGCAGTCACTATCTGCTTCCCTCCAGCGTTCTCGCTCAACCGGAGGAACCTGTCAGGTTTGAAGGCGTTTGGGTGTTCAAAATAACGAGAATCATGGTGATGCACGCCCAACGGAGCAGCTACGAGCTTGCCGGCCTCTAGAATGTATGAAGGGGGATGCCGGCCGAGAGTAGGACCATCCGGCGTGTCATGAACTTTGAATGACTCGGTGGCTGACCTCACCGACGTGGTGGCCGAGTGCAGCCGGATACTCTCGTAGAAGCAAGCTTTGAGCAGCGGGCAGGACTGCGCCAGGCCATCTATATCAATACTGAGGCGAACAGGCTCAGGTATGCCAAAAGTCTGCGGAGGTTGCGTAGCCTTCGCAAATCGATCTATTTCATTGCGAAGTCTGCCCACGAGCCCAGGAGCTGTCCAGATGTGCGTCAGCATCCAGAAAATCAACGTGCTCGACTTGGTGCTCATGCTACGTCTATGTCAGCGATTGTGCTTTCGTTCTTGGCACGAACATTCGCTTACGCCCAGAGAAGGCTTAGGTCGGAAGGAGCTTTAACCATCGAGGGTGTGCGATGCGTACGCCATGCCAAGCTCCTCTCTCTCATGATGTGTCCAACGTCCCTCACTTCGATCCACGGCGGAAGAGGCTCTTCATCAGCAGCGACATTGTCAATCGCTCCGTGGAAAGAACGAAGACCTTGGAGCAGATTTCGGCGAGCAATGTGAGCCTTGGTCAAGGACGGGATAGGAAACCATCGCGGCAGACCCAAAGTGAGATAATTGAAGCCATCATCAAGATCCCAAAGATCGTCCAACGCCTTTGGATACACATCGAGAAACTCAGTGCCTACCAGCGAGGGCAGCGCAACGTTACCCACGAAATTTCGGATCAGAGAAAATAAATTTACTTCCACAGCCAAAGAACCTGGTTTGCTACGGTCATTCGCTACTTGGAGATTGGCATCAGCCGCTCGCTCCCACTGACTCTGATCGACAGCGCTTTCGCTGAAAGAAACTAGGTTAGGTGTGTGCTCTTGCACCCCACGTATAGTCTTACGGACCAAGTTGGAGACACCTGGTTCTAGCAAAAGGCCGCTGGTTAGGCAAGCCTGAGCGTCGCTAAGTGCTCTCATGTAGTCGCCTTTTAGTCTCTTGTTCGCACCAAAAACGTTGACGAGGAGTGACCAGCGCACATTATCAACGGTGAGAGGTGTACTGGGCTCTTCAAATATGACATTCATCAAGGAGAACTTGGTAGTCAGAAGATGCTGCACGCCAAACATATTCAGAGAGAAAATGCCACGTGCGGATCGACGGCTAAGGTATGGTCAAATCCGAATTGAGGATAGAAGTGTCCTACGAACGCACCTGCATCTTTGCAGAAAGCGAGTTGGACTGAAGATCAAGGAGGGGAGATGACCCAAATAGGGGATCCAGTATGGAAGTGTAGCCACTTGGTGAGGATTCCCATCCGAAGACTCGTCTGTTCGATAGTTTCTGCCACTGATGAAGCGGGTGCAAGCTGCGAGTACGGCGACTATAATAATAGTCTGAATGAACAAAGTATATGTGCAATTTTCCAAAGTAGATAGAATATTGATATACATGATGCAACTAGCTTTGGACCATGAACCATATACCAGTGTGCCTAGGCCGATAGTGCTACATCGACTTCAATCTCATGGATGACCGTCGAGTGCCTGATCGTTCGAATTGAAGGGCGATGGCCTGTTGAGGAAAGACTGTACGGAGACAGCACGGACCGGCGGTAGATCGACCCGAACCTTAAGTACAAGTACATATGGCCCCCACGGGCACGCATTCTCAAAGTACAGAAATTCAAGGCTTCATTCTCGTACATGAAAATGTCGAGAAATCAACCAAACATCATCATTACCGGGACTCCCGGTGTCGGCAAGACAAGCCACTGCAACCTCTTGGCAGCAAATACTGGACTGAAGCACTTGTCCATCAATGATATCGTCAAAGAGCGCGGCTGTCACCGGGGCTGGGACGGAGAATACAAGAGCTGGACTGTTGATGAGGACAAGGTGTTCCAGAAGCACTGCGTGGTAGGCGGTGGGATTATCACTGACTGAGAGCATCATCAGCTCCTAGACTCCTTGGAAGATGAAATCCCCAAAGGTGGCTACTTGATCGACTGGCATGCTTGCGATCTCTTCCCCGAGAGCTGGATCGATTTAGTCGTGGTGCTACGGACGGACTCCACGAAACTTTACGATAGATTAACGAATCGACAATACTCGGAACAGAAGCTGCAGGACAACCTGGACTCGGAGATTATGGAAGTGCTTTTGCAGGAGGCTAGAGAGTCATACGATGCCGAGATTGTGGTCGAACTGAGAAGTGATGAAGCTGACGATGTGGAAAATAATGTTGAGAGAGTGAAGATATGGATCAAAGATTGGAAACAGAATCATGTGGAAGACGATGGTTAACGTGGGGATACACAATCAGGGCCTATATTGAAGCTACATAATTCTGGAGTTTCGACAGAGCAATGGCGCGGTGGGACAGCCTGTTCTTTTTGGCTTTGTCCATCTCGGCATAGGTTTCGCCTTCATACTCGAAAATTGGATCCCACCCTGGAGAGGTTTGTCCGTCAACCCTCTGCTCTACTTCGCAGATAGGTAGGGAAAGGCTGACGTACCAAAATCAGGTGGACCTCGAGCAGGTACAATTTTGCCCTGTAGGGCGTCATTCTCGCAGTCAAAAAGGTCATAGAACGAGCTTACATTGACTCTACCCTCGAATAAGAGAGGCTCTTGACCGGGACCTTTGCAGTAGGCAAAGGTGCAAACGGCTCGCGCGCTTTTGTCTTCATAGGCATTGAGGAGATTGTTTAGACCTTCATGACCGAGTGCTTGGAGGAACCATTTACTGTCGATCTCTGCGTGTTGGTGAATCTCTTCAGACCCTCTTGCAGACGAGGCCAATCTCACATGTATGGACCAGGTAATTCGTTGAGAGCGTTGAAGCAGAGACAGGTGTCTTCTGTCAGCACCGGACCACCAATCTCGGGAATATCAGTACCGTAAAGCCGTAGTAAAGGAAATCTTTGATTATCCTACGATTGCGGCTGCCCGTCTGCATTTGTCTTTGGATATAGCTTCCATTGTGCCTTGAATCTCGATCAAATCTAGTGACTGGCTGCTCAAAGATACAACATCCCCCAATATGGCCTTGACTTCGGCAAGCTTGTTGCGATTGCCAGTGATGAACTTGAGCTCTTTCAGCGGCATTCTCAAACCCTTCATGTAGAAATGCAATCTTGTTGGTTGGAGTTCGGGATCAAATAGGCTGTGGAGCCTCGCTTGTGAACCCTCGAACAAGCTTGCTACCAGAGCCCAATTTTATCTCAAAGAGCCAGTACTTGTGTTGAGAGAATCTAGCTGCTTATACGATATCTGCAACCAAATGCCAACAGCAGCGAATCTATTTACTTTACAGCTGGTTACTTGAGACTTCTCGCAACCTTGCCTGCCAATTGTGAGACTACATACATTTTGTTCAGAACAAAGCGTCCAAAAGGCCGAAATATATCCAATCATTGAGACGTGGTATCGTACACCCCCAACCTGGTATCCACATGCAACGACTATGTTCCCTCCCACTGATCAAAACGTCTAAATTGAAGTAACCACAATGCTGAGTTTTGATTACACATTACCACCCTGTGACGCTTCGATATCTCGTGCATCGACCGTCATACCCTCCATCCAAAACAATTCAAGCAAGCTATCGATATCTTCTCCCAATCCCGTGTGAAGGTAGGATTGTCGGACGCCTCCCTCCACTACTGCCGTATTCACTAGTCTGTACTGGATCTTTTCATCATCTAGGATCAACTTCGGTCTGATTGGAGCCAAAGAATGGTCAACACCGCGATTGTTCGAACCTTCGACAATCGGAGGTTGATTCCATGTCTCTTCCATTTGCTCCATATTTGCACCCTTGAGATTGCCCTTGGGATAGATAGAAATGGAAAAACCGTTGGAAAGGACCAGGTCTCGTCCAAACTGCCACCGTTGGAGGAAACAGGTCCCGCAAACGTTCGTAACGAGACTCATGCTTGGTAGATTATAGCCTTTGTCGTCCACTCCTCCTGTCTTCCAATGGTGAAGAGATAATGGCATCCGACCGCTTTCATAGATCCCCGAAAGATCTCCGTGCACGTCTATCTGATGCAGATCGCGTTCATTTGTCAGTTTGGTCTCTGTCGTAATGTATATGCACTCAAGAACCCGAATGTCCCCAGCATTTGCATACGAAGTATCCTTACAACGATCATAATTGCTGACCATGACTTCAGCAAGTGCGATCGAAAGGTAAATCCCAGCCCCACCGAACCCCATCATTCCGTAATGTGTCACCGACCACCAGCTTTCCGAAAGTCCACCGACGTAGTATTGCTCATGAGCGTCGTATTGGGCAAGCATGGTTAGGAGGGCAGGCATGGAAGGGATAAATGTATCGTCGTCCAACAGACCCATCCAAAGAGTATTATCATTGCGATTGTCGTACATGATCTTTATAAGCGAGAAGTATTTTTCAGAGAACATATCCTGGAGTCCCATAGGTTCCACAAGGGTGACATCCATACCTAGACTGCGCATCCTTGCTTGGAGCTCGTCCTTTTCCGTTGGATCGGCTGCAACGGCATCAGCTCTTTCCATCCCCTCTGCCTCTCCAACCTGCTCTTTTTCAATCACCACGATAAACAATCTGGCATGTGTATGCGGTAACCAGCGCAAAAGCTGTGTGATGGAATTATCAAGCCGCTTCAGGGTTGTTGAGATCCCAAAGACAACGTGAGAGGCGTTGCCAGATTGTTGTGCAACAGCTGGGACGTCAAGGACCAGAGGCTTCTCGCAAAGATGGAGGTCAACCTTCGAATCGTCGCTAACGTCGATGGTCTGAAAGTCTGGGAATAAGGGCCCATCGAGCTTAGTCAGGGAGGTACGCTTGAGGTCCGCGACTGGGTTGACTATAATATCGCGATGGGCGTATCGAATGGGGTATGTGAGATCGAGGCCCGCAAGCCAGTCACGTTTGTCAGGACATGGTTCGACGGGCTGACCTTTCAAAGGTGGAATCCATTGGGTACTCGATCCGCTTCGCCGAGAAGAGAGGTGAGCGAGCAGAGTTACGAAGGAGAGAAATAGGAGGCAGAGACAAGCAAGAAGGGTTTTGTTTCGTAGAAGCATTATGGGTCGCGCCGAGAGTTGATAAGCGTAGCGCAGGCGAACAAATGACATGCGCCTTGCAAGGGATTCCGTATATCCATGACCTTTCGTAGCTCAACAATGGACATAGGCGCCCATGATCGCTCGCCCCGCTTTATGGAAGGGCGAGTGACGGGATGGTGGAACTGGAATAATGAACGGTATTCTAGCAACGGCAAGGACCCGAACAGCGCAGTGGAAGAGAGGTGGCAAGTAGAACTAAGAACTTACATGGACGGCGGCGCCATCACCTCCCTTTTGTCGCCGTCACCATGGACGGAACAGCGGCAGGCGATGTGTAGCTCAAATTAGACTTGGATTAGCGGGTGGAGAAGTGGGCAAGGTGGGATGGCAAAGCCTCCGCCGTAGCCAAGACTCCCACACCCACCGATTGCCGGAGTCCACTCTGGTCCAATCACCTACATCAGAGTGATATATGATAAAAGGTGAGGACGTGCATTGAGAGCCATATAGTAGGACGGAGGTGCAGTGACAGACGTGAGCTGCTAACTGTCGTTATTGCCTTCATCCAAATCACTCTATCGAACATCTAGTAAACTATACAGTTGGCCGTAGGAGCTACTTCCTACCCCCATGGGCACTTCCTCTGTGGTCAGTGGCCAAGATATGCAGGTCCATCACTTTCAAGACGCCATCGCCATCGCTCAATTGTACTTTCAAATCACCTCTCCCATCGGGAAGAACAAACCGTAAATGCAAATAACATTCAGGCACCCGCTGAAATCCAACGCGCGAAGCATAGGCGCACTGGACCTACCCTGGCCGACATATGATACACGAAGGGGAAAAGATGGTATCGTCACGGATTTGATTGCCCAGTCCTCATCACTGCTGATATGGCGGTGCCGGCTCAAGCTCCTCGTCGCTTATTTCTGCGTGGCCGTTGGCCTCACCCGTGTCTTGCTGCTCCGGAACTTCGAATTCCAGCTTCTCCTGTTGTGCTACCGCTTGTGCTGACACGATCTCCGCCAGCCGTTTGAGGCGAGGAGTTTGCAGCCAGGATGGCGTATAGGTCTCAAGAGCAGTGATGACGCGGGGCTCCGCAATCTCGTACGGCCCACTGTCTTCCATGTCGACGGCCGTAAGCAGAAGCACATCGCCCTTCTCTGTCACTCGAGAGGCTACAGCTTTCATGATATCGCCGTTGATCGGTTGTTCGTAGTCGGCCACCAGGTATTGATTGAGGAGCTTTTGGATTTGGTTGGGCGAAAGCCTTGGTTCTGGTGTCAGCAAGCAGCAACGCCGAGCGAATAAACGGTGCTATTAACTCACATCCAACAAATGTCTTGGATGATCTCGATGTCATTCAGTGTGGCTTTTTTAAGTTGCAGTAATTTTGTTGCTTGCTACCGGCAAGTTAGCTACCCCCATCAAATACGGAGGAGAACAAAGTACCATGAGATGTTCAAGTTGCAGAGTGCCCTCCGGCATATCGTGGCTCTTACACCACTCTTCGATCCGAGTAATGTTATAATTTATCTGTAAGCCGCGTTTCCATGAGAGGAAGTTACGTCGCATCAGCAGGTCATTGAATGCTGTCACCCCCACGAGTTTCAAGAGCTCTGTCAAGGTCTGAGTGATGATGGAGTCTTCCAGGTAGTACGCCTTCATGGCCTTGAATGCATTGTTCAGAAGACTGAGGAGGTTGTCCATGCTATACGCCGGTGCACTATTAGTCTGCAGAAGTTTGCCAAGAAATCTGTTGCTTTCACTCGTCACAAACCCTGGTAGAGATTGAGATTCGATGATGGCGGGTACGATCATCTTCTGCAGCTTTTTCTTAAGTACCTTCATCCAAGTATGGTATATGTTAAACTCGAGGCTTTCCAAATCGTGCTTGACTATCTCCAAGAGACGATCGTATTCATAATTGTCGGTCTTTTGAGCTTCGTACCAGTCTTCTGCAAGGAACACGAAGGAGAGCATTTCGTGGACGTTGGAAAGCCAGAAAGCGCCAGGGTTTATAGCATCGTCGCCCTCGTGCTGCATAACCTCTTGCTGGACAGATTGCATGACGTTAGCAAGAAATCGCTCCGACTCTTTGACAAAGCCATTATTCCACATCTCCGAGGTAACGAGGTTTATGAGATAGGCTGGAAACAAGACTTCTTTATCAGTAGGCGTAGGCGATGTACTCGGCGCTGGAATTTTTAGATTCTTTATCAGACCCATCGTAACCTCTTCATTTAACCCATCTTCGTCCGAGAGGAGATTTTCAAGTTCAAATTCGACGTTGTCCAGTACAGGACTGAAAGTCGACCCTGAATTGTTTTGCCGGTGCATGTTGGTGCTCGTGATGGCCATGGAGCTTGGCCGTGGATGATACGCGGAGCTGAAGCGATCCACTTCAATCTTTTCAGTCCCAACACTTCTCCTTTTGGGTCTCTTCGAGGAAACCAGATTGATAAGACCATTAAGTTGAGGCTGCGCGACGTGCCCGTTTGCAAGGTCACCGTTGACCGGAATTGCCCTTTTCGCAAGGTCTAATTGGTCTTGCAATTCCGCGAGCTGCTGGCGAAGTGATAATTTTTCGTTCTCCTGATCATTTACGGCTTGCCTGGCGTTCCCAAGTTCGAGATTGGTAGTCCGAAGCGAGTCTCGAAGGTTCTTTGCTTCTTCATGCAAGCGTTTTGTGTTGGCCATCGATTCGTCATAAACTTGCTGCAACTTTTTCATCTCCTCTTCCATTGCATTCAACCGCGCTGCGGTAATGCCTGCTTGGTTCGCCTCGACCTGAAGTTCCTTCGAGCGGCTTTCTAGGGTATTATGGCGGCTTTTCCAAGATCTCAGTTGATTCTCGTATCCCTCCACTTGCGCTAGCAGGGCCTTGTTTTCACGTCTCATTGCACCAAGAGATTGGGTCAGCTCTACCACCTTGTTCTCCAGCTTGTAGGAAATTTGCTTGAGATCCCTGGCTTCCTCACGCAAAGTCTTGTAGTCTCGCCGAGCCGTCCTGCCGCGCCATAAACTTTGGATAATAACAACTTTGTTGCGATATTGCCTCCAAGAGCGCATCTGTCGCCGTGTTCTCCACGATCGTTGTATTGTGACAGCAGCGTTGCCCACCCTTGTCTCCATCAGGTTTCTTCTGCAGAGGAAACCTTTTGTGACTCCCTGAAGCATGATGATATTGGCACGGATTCCATTGAATCGCTTCTTGTCCTTATGGCCACGCCAGACTTTTTGTATGGTCGTCGCGGCTCTGATTTGACGTACTTCTTCGGCGCGTTGCCTAGCTTGATAGCCCCGAGTCCATGCTTGGAGAAGCAGAACAGAATGCCTGGCTTCAAGATATTTCCGTCTGTAATATTTACAGCGAAGATTCTTCTGTATCATGACGGCACATTCATTGAGTCTTGTTGTTCGCAGATTCTCCAAAAATGCGAGCATGCCAGCCCTGAAAAAGATTTTAGTAAGTCCAAGTTGGTATTTGTCGAGGCCTCTGTTGCTGCCTTGCCCGAGTGCTTTTTTCAGAATGGCGTTTGCCATCTCCCGGATAGCCGAAGTCCATGACTGGGAAGGAACCAGCATATAGTATCGCAGGGCAAACTCCTCATAAGTCCATCTAGTTGGGTACCCCGCACAGCTTATTCTGACTGTCTCTAGTACACCACAGGCTCTCAGTTGGCTTAACACCATTGGCCCCTCAAATTTCCACGACTCTTTCCCCTCGTTGGGCTTTATACAGCGAATGTAGTGCACCTCGGTCGAGTTGATTGTGTTCATAAGTTCGATCAATGAGGATTTGAATATTCCTCCGAGAGTCGGTTTCCGATTTGCGGCAACGCCCGCCCTTCTGCCAGTGGCCGTTATCGTCTTAGTACTTGCTGCTTGCGCAGAATCCTTTTCTCGCGCAACGGAGGCCGCCTCCAGGACTTCGCCTAAGAATTCGTTCGAAGAAAGACGAAGAACTTCCATGTGCTCATCAGGTACTGTGTCTCTATTTTTCTCAATGAAGCCATCAGACTCATAAGTCACATCGATAGCATAATGACAGACTGTGAAAGCAGACTTTCCAAACCGAGGCTTCTTGTAGTATGTTGATTTGTCGGCTGCGAAGTTGTGGTGCAGCTTCATTACGAATTGTTCGTCGGATCCCATAGGCAGTCGCGATTCTTCGTCAAGGAGCGCAAGAACCCCAAGCTTGGCTTCAATGAGATCTATGCACGGCTGGTTGTCCGAAAAGTCGATGAAAGTCCAATCGATCTCCTCTCGCAGATACTCTTCTTGCTCCAGCTTAAAAACATGCTGATTGAATTCTTGCTGCAGCTTCTCATTAGCATAATTGATACAGAACTGCTCGAATGAGTTCTTGGCGAAATGCTCAAATCCATAGATATCTAGAACTCCAATGAACGTCATGGCTCGAGCGCTAACTTCTTCTGTAGCCAGCCCATCGTTAATGTTTTCGACGAGCCAATCAAACAAACTCGAATAGATGAACTTGGCGACAGAGTCTCTAACAACCACTGCCTGCTGCTGGGTGAGGTTGGACATAATCCTTTCCCCCCGCGTAATCAACTGCTTCTTGATCGTCCATTTGGCGAATTCTCCTGCGTCTACACCTAACATCTGACAAGCTTTGACTAGCGATGGCTCAGTCGAAGGCAGAATCGAATCTGTCCTTGTCGCTGAGATTTTCACGTTCCCTAAATGAAGTAAGGCTCCGAGTAGGGTAAATATCTGAGCTTGCTTGACTTGGCTGACTCCTATAGTCGTCAACGACTGTCTCGTAGCATCGAAGTCTGCCTTATCGTCCACTCCCTCTATTACTGGGGCGCCGCCCTGATTCAGATAATCGAAATGCTCTATTGGTAGCAAACCCCACTCTTGTCGTTCTGCTTCCGTAGCGCCAGCTACGAGCTGGTAGAAGATGTGATAATTCCTTTCCTTCAATGGCTGGAAGACCAGTCTCGATCGCTCCAGCAGGTAGACACGTATTCGCGCACCAATGATCTCTGCCTTCTTGTTGAACATGATTTCGATGTATTTCCCAAAGCGTGACGAGTTGTCATTACGTGTGGTTTTGGCATTGCCGAATGCTTCCATAACCGGGTTTGTGGCCAAGATCTGCTCTTCTGTCTCACTCATCGTATCAGCTATGCCCCTCGTCCTTTTTCCTGGCTGATCGGGCGATTCTCTGGTAGCAAAATATCTCATGATGTATTTGGCGCTGACGGTTTTTCCAGCCCCCGACTCTCCAGAAACAACGATGGTCTGGTTTTTGTTGTCCCGCAACATATCCCTGTAGAATACTTAGAAAAGTATCAATCGCTGAGCAGGGAGATCTCACGCAAAAGCCTCCTCTGCGATCGCAAAAAGATGGGGCGCCTGCGAAGATCTTTGTTTGCCTGCGTACACCTGTACCATTCCAGGAACGTATAGCGAATCAATACGAGCAAATGGGTTGGTAGCGATCAAAACAATACCGCTATAGGTGTAGATTTCTTTCTGCGAATACCGTAACCTAATAGCTTGAAGAACTAGGCAAGTTGATTAGAATTTTTAAGGTGCGTTCAGGGCAAGAGGCTTGCCTGCTGGTTCGTTAAGATGAGACAAATTTGTGAGATCATCGCTAGCTTCGAGTATGGCAGGATTCATCAGGGGTGGCAGGGAAGGACTGCCGTTGTCCTGGAGTGCGGCGATACTCGTCTCGATGGTTTTCGACTGTCGAGCCAAAAGGATGAGCGTCACCTTGACCTGCATTCGCCCAGGGACGGTAGCTCACCTCTCCGTTTGCTAGCTGAAAGACCAATTTGACTTTATCCCCCTGAACGTTCTTAGACTCCACCTGTGAGGCAATCCATCCTTCTATAGGATCGGATTGCCATGCTCTCGTCCCTACATCGTAATTGTGTGCCATAGCACCTCACCGCGAGGGGCTCTTGGAGGGCGCCAGCGTGGAAGACAATGGCCCCTGTAAAAGCACAGTTGCGGTCGTCGATTGGTGAGTAGCGATGTGAATAGGTACTTTGGCGACACAACGGACTTGCCAGGGATACCTAGCAGAAAATAGATACTGGCGAACGCATGGAGCTGGGGAAGTGGGCTTTCATTGTTGTGGCAGTTTAAAAATTGGGAGGCCGTTTACGGGGAAATTCCCCACTAGGGTATATGTACCCCTGGCCGTCCCTAAGATATTCTAGTCTCCTATCTTACCAATTTACAACCTGAACAGAACCTGTTTCAGGTCCCTCCATCTCAGTGCACGGACGCCATTGTCCTCGCCTCGCCCAGATTTACTATGAATCCCCAAAATGGCCCGCGTGAGAAGTACTACAACCATAACTACGCAAGTATACCTTGCTGGCTGACCGCTCGACAATAATAATATTTGCAAGTTCACTTTCGCTGCTACAGTCACCATCTTAGGGAACTTGTATGGCTCAGCATAAACGTCGAACTTAGTTACAAGTCGACGAGCAGTAATCTTCGATTATTCTCCCACGCTGTAGTGGACAATACTTTCAAAGTTCGACCCTTCCAGCTTGCTGGCAAGACACAACAAAGCATTAGATCCTGGCGTGCCTGTAAAGCTATCTACAGCTTCCTCTATACGCTAGCCGATGCCATCGAGTCTACGAAGGTAGGCAAACACTTCTTCTTCGAAATCCTCTTCAGAATTTCCTTCGTTCTTCGCTTTTAGCCCTGCTAACCAGTGGGCGTTCCCTCGAGAAGTGTTGAAGAATCTCTCCTTTGAGACACGTACTTATGGGTTCAGAAAAGTTGATTTTCGGTAGTGTGTCAATGTTCAATACAGAACCCGCGTCATGATCCGAGCTACACGGTGTTAATACAACGCAAATTGAACGAGCAAAGTGCGAGGCTTACAGTCAAGTTCCTCTAGCCTCTGGTATAGATCTTTGATCACTGTGACGTTTACGTCGCTGATATCAGCCATGAGATATGCGATCTAAAAAGGGAGTTAATAGAATGAACAGTTCTGAGCTCGGTAGGCACATACGCCGCCTCTGCTATCCGTCATCTGTTTATCGACGTTGTGATCGCTTAATATGTCGTTGACTATGTGTGTCAACACCTGCCAGCAATGAAGTGCTTCCGTTGGACTCACCTTTCCTCAAAACACCTGGTCTGTTTTTGTGTATATAAATCACCCGCACGTGGTTTGGCTCATCCATGGTCAATGATCGCAGATTGACCTCGGGCATGTTGACAGCTCCAAGCGTTGTCCCTTCATTAACATAGCGGACCAAAGCCTCGCTGACCTCAATGCCGATCGCACTTTGCGCCTCTTCCGTGCTGCCTCCTATGTGTGGCGTCAAGATCATGTTTTTGAGGCTTCGTAGATCTTCTGCCCAGGGGTTGAGATCATTGGTAAAGTAGTCTCCGTTGCCTCCAGGCTCAGCGGGATAAACATCAAGAGCAGCTCCAGCTATCTTTCCGGCCCGCATCGCATCAATCAGAGCTGGAATATCGATCACGCTCCCACGACTTGCATTGATGAGGTAGCTACCATCTTTCATAAAGTCCATTTCCTTGCGGCCAATCATGTTCTTGGTATCTGGCAATTCCGGCACGTGGCAAGTCACAAAATCCGCACCACGAAGAAGAGCTTCCAGTGTCGGCACTTGCTTGGCTGAACCTAGGGCCATGAGGTTCACAGCATCATAAAACGTGACGGCCATGCCGAATGCTTCAGCAAGCACCGAGAGCTGGGATCCAATATGACCATAGCCAATTATACCTGATATCCGAATCAGATTAAAGAAATGCAATGAGCTATTAGCCATTACCGAGCGTCTTCCCGCGAATTTCCCAGCAGCCACTGCTAATTTTATTCCAAGTTCCGTTGTGTAGCTCATTAGAGCGATCACCCAACTGTCTTGCCAAAGCAATAATCTCTGCAATCACGAGTTCGGCGACACTGCGGGAATTGCTGAAGGGGGAGTTGAAGACCGCGACGCCACGTTCGGCTGCGAATTTTGTGTCTACCTGATTCGTTCCTATACAGAAACAACCAACAACGATCAGATTTTTGGCTTCTCGAAGGACCCTAGCCGTGAGTTTGGTCTTTGAGCGTATGCCGATGACATGGACGTCACTGAAAACTGTCAGCTGAACCCTCAAGAAGCCACCAGATCTGAAGCGTTACCCCACCGTATCTTTTCAATCAGTTCATCCTCCAGCAGCGAAGACTTCGAAAAGGTGACCTGATAGCCCTGGGATTCAAGCAGATCCCGGCCGGTCTTGTTAATGTTTTCTAGAAGCAGGATCTTGATATCCTCCGTAGCGAATGGTTTCAAGTTCTTCGAAAAAGACCCAGTGTTGAGGCGGGCGAAATGGGTCCCGCTCTTGGTCCATGATGCGCCTGCGGGTGATGTGGAAAGACCAAGGCTTGATGAGACTCGTCTTGCAAGTTCTGTAGATGCTGGTGAGATGTCGATACCCTCTGTCACGTCTAAAGTCGGAGTCATGTTCCCTCAATGGTATTGAAACATTTTGCAGTCAGGCAATGAAGGTGGGGGCCAAAGTTCGGCATTGAGTCACTGAGCCCGCTAAAGGGCCGACCAGCCTAAAGTACTGAGCCTTGGCGACCAGGGGTCCCAATTTAAGGGACCTTATTGTTAAGTTACTTCGGAATTCTGTAAGATTCCCATCATTCTGAGCATAATACTCTTGATAAATTAGTGACTTACATGAAACTTACCAGAGATTGTTGAAATAGCACCTTGATCAACACTCTATGTATTATTGATTTAATTCCAGCACCCATCTTTTACCTACGTGACATTCATCCGAACAGTAATCCATGCGATCAGTAGTATTGGTCGTCTCATAGAGCTCATGGCCTATTGCTCAAGTCTGGTATCGAGCAATCGTGCAGGAGGCCGTAGAGCTGTACTAGATGTTCTTTATGGACTTAGTTAGACGAGTTCTGCCAATGATCTCCGTAAGCAGGCCATAGCATGCCGTTCAAAAAGCCCCCTTTCGAGTGACGCCAGGAGAAGACAAGAACCATCTAGCTCTGCTTGCACTCCGCAGCTTCTTGCTTGGGTTTGGAATTCTCATCCTGATGGGGTCATGAGCTTTGAACAAGACGTATAAGATACTGGGACACATACTTCCTCGTCCGACTCCTCTTCGTCATCGTGATCCTCGCTCGCATCGTCATCCTCGTCGTCATCTTCGTCTTCAAAGTCGCCTTCTTCGAGCTCATCATCGACCTCCTCAAATTGCAAGGCTTCCCCAGTGAACCAGTCGACAGCGCGAGGAATCAGCTTTTCCTTGATATCCTCGCCAAGCTGATAATCAAGCTCCAGTCGCTCTTCGACATCAGGTGCCGCATCGTCGCCATCTCCTTCTGGCGCCTTTGGAGGATCGAAAAAGTTGAAGAAGGACTCGGTCGGAACTGTCTTCTTGACAACACGGGTCTGCTTCGTGTCTAACGTAGAGTTAAACGCGTATGAATCGCAGCAGCACGGGTCGATGGACTCACTCTTATTGCGCTGCTTTTTGCTTTCAACTCGCACAGTGAGATCCTTGGAAGCTTTCCAGTCGATCTTGTCGCCCTCGGCGTGATCATAGATGAACTCGCCTCCATAGCCACTCTCTTCCTGGTAGAAATATGTTTTCGTAATGACCTTATTGGTGAAGTAATCATTTTCGGCAAACTCGAATATTAGACGGAATCCAGGTTGTAAAAGATACTCCATACGGATGTCTGTCAGTAGCTTCAATGCGGGCTCATCTCGGTCGGTGATAAGCTCAGCCAACGATACTTGGTTCTTCATAGCGGAAAGCCAGAACTCGGGGATACCAGACATGTCCTCGGCCGCCTTGTCGGTCTCTGCAGCTTCTGCTGGACTACTTTCGTCTTCTTCCTCATCCTCTTGCTCACCGGCTTTGATGTCGTCTTCTGTAGGCTCAGTGGCGCCGTTGATTATCTTGGCCCGCTTCTCATAGAGCGGAGTGTACTTTGCGAAGTATTTCTTCTCGAGTTCAAGTACTTCCTCCTGGAATTCGCCTTCGAGTTTAGCATGCTCCTTCTGTACGCCTTTGAGACCAGCAACACGACGACGAACGGGGGTGGGGAGAGATTCGATGTATCCGGATGATCGTCCAACTAGTGAGCCGAGCTTGCCTTGTATCATCGAGACAAGCTTAGGGTTTTGAGCGAATATTGAAGCGGCGGCTGCACGGTCAAGATCCTCTAGGCGAATATAATCAATGTATGCGGTGAGGTACTGTAGGGTAGAGGGGTGTACCTTCTTTAATGCTGGCAACCCCAGGCTGCTGAGCGTGGGATGAGATTGGTGCATTGTTGGCTGGGGTATTCTGAGGAGTACTAGATCATGCCTCAGGCGTCCGCATTCTGCATCAGAACCTTTTGAGAACTTACGGTGCTGCTGTTGGCAGGTCGAGCTTTTTATTTCGGATTGGCTCTGACATGATGGATCTGTCGGACGAGCTGAGTATGCCAACGATGATCCTAGCGACTTTGGGAGGATATGGATGTGCAAATTGTGCGGGAAGGAAGGTTTGCGGAGGGCGGTAATGGTTTTTCCCCCGTAGTGATCCCCAAGATCCAAGGCGCCAAGGCGCTAAATGTTGCCGAGCCCAAAGGTAATTGTGGAATATCTTTATGATTTTTCCTTGAAGCAGCAGAGTTCGATTCTTCGAGTCTCGGATGTGTGATCAGATCGCCACTGATACTCTGACCTTAAAGGAATGCTGAAGCTCGAGTCATGATGCTACAATTCTATGCGTGTTCCCTCGCCTTTTTGAAAGATAGCTAGCGACTTGTTTGTGATCCATGAAGATATCAGCTGTGAGAGCTAGAAGTCAGGCTTGAGGAAGCAGGCTCAATGGGAGACCCGAGTCCGCGGCCCACTGCATACAACCTCCGTAGTAGCTCAAGGAACGAGCACCAAGATGGTGTCATGTCCAGTGCCATGCCTAACGTATTATACCGCCGTGACTCGACTATCAGCAAGTCAGGCCTACCCCGTACGGCTTCATGCGTTGGATTATTTCTGACTGTGCTGCAGTGCTAGTTTTGTCTCGGATGTTGAGATGGCTTACGATGAGGTTTGCGATCTTCGCCTTGAGTTTATCTCTACCAGTAAAGGCTGAGAATCTCAGGTCTTTGCTGGCCCTATATCAGAAAGTGTACCATCCAGTGTGACAGGCTTTGCTCATCGACGCCCTCGGGCGGACTCAATTGCAAGCTTTACATACTTCCAAGACGACAATGAGTCCCCAGAAGGGTCTGTAGACCAAGCCATTATCGATGACGAGGGCGAAAGACCTGAACTTGGGAAGCAATTAGAGGAAGAATTGCGTTACGATCTGGGGTCAAGCTTGACATCTCCACATAGGCGTAAGTCGTCAGGGTTTTCCATCGCCTCAATTGAGGACCATCTTCTCGACCGTTACGATTCGACAAAGACAGATGCGAGTGGTTTCGCTCATGGAACAAGAATAAGTCAAAGAATCTACGTATTCACCGAGGACTTAACTATTGTGGTGGCCGGATTCTCTACCACGCCAATTTGGTTTTTAATATACATCGGCTTTTGCATTGTGTCTCTAGGACTGGGTTACTTGTTACTTCGGTGGCTACCTCGTTGGCGTGTACAACTGATTGGGACTCCGAAGTCCTTACGTGAATGCGATTGGGTCGTCGTTGAGGTGACATGCCCTTGTTGCCGCACAACATTGAAGGTCACAGCTGATGCCAACCAGAATCAATGGGGTGAGTTCACAACTCAAAACATCGTCAAAGCACCTTACGGGTATGCCGCTTCTACAGTATTTGGTATGAAGGAAAAGAAGCGCCATTCTCTTGAGTACAACGAGGATGATGACCCTGTTATGAGCTACCTGCATTTTCTCGATTATCGTTACATCAGGTTCTGCTTCCATCCATTGAAGGACAGGTTTGTCCTGTGCAGCGATTGGAAAGATCCGAATTGGACCGATGTGAAGTCGGTTAGACTTGGATTAGGCAGCGACGAACGCCATATGCGAGAGCAAGTATTTGGCTGGAATGAAATAGACATACAGCAGAAGTCTATTCCGCGATTACTAGTCGACGAAGTGAGTATAGTGCTTCGCCACAGACCAAGAGACAAGAATCTAAACTCCTGCAGGCGTTTCACCCGTTCTATATCTTCCAGGTCGCAAGTCTTATACTTTGGTCTTTTGACCAATACTATTACTATGCAATTTGCATCTTTTTTATATCTGTTGTTAGCATTACAACAACATTGATCGACACAAAATCGGTAGGACAAATCATGACGTCTTCTTGCGTATATTAAGTGATAGCTAGACAATGAACCGTCTTCGAGAGATATCGCGCTTCGAGTGCGAGGTGAGGGTCCTGCGGAATGGCTTTTGTAGGTGACTTGAACATTCCTGATTCAATTTTTGAATAACATTTCTCAGGGCGACAAGTGGAAAGTGGAGAGCTTGTGCCAGGAGACGTGTACGAAGTGTCTGACCCAAGCCTAATACAGTTACCTTGCGATAGTCTCTTATTGGCTGGGGACTGTATTGTCAATGAGAGCATGTTGACTGGTGTGCTGATGCGATCCTTCAGTCCATCAAACGTAAATACTTACCACTGGGTCAGGTGAATCTGTACCAGTTTCAAAGATCCCAGCGACAGATGAGACCTTGCAGCTACTCAATATGAGTGCAAGTACCATGGATCCTGAAGTTGCCCGCCACTCCTTATTCAGCGGGACGAAGATAATACGAGCAAGGCGCCCTCAAGAAGGACAAGACGATGAGGCCGTGGCATTGGCTATGGTAGTCAGGACCGGCTTCAATACGACGAAAGGTGCCCTCGTTCGTTCAATGTTGTTTCCCAAACCTTCAGGCTTCAAATTTTACAAGGATGCCTTTCGATATATCTCCGTCATGGCTGGAGTTGCAGGTGTAGGCTTCATCGCTTCTTTCATCAACTTTATTCAGCTGCAGGTAAGGACGAACAGCAGCGCTCTTTGCTTCTCTAGCTAATGTGACTCAGCTGGCATGGCATTTGATCATTGTTCGTGCTTTAGATCTGATCACTATCGTTGTGCCTCCTGCCTTGCCAGCAACATTGTCCATTGGTACCAGTTTTGCTATGTCGAGGCTAAAGAAGAAGAACATATTCTGTATCAGTCCTCAAAGGCAAGTGTAGATGACCGCCGGAAGTCCTTTACAGAGTTCTGACCTCAACAGGGTGAATGTCGGCGGTAAATTGGATGTCATTTGCTTCGACAAGACTGGAACGTTGACCGAGGATGGTCTTGATGTTCTTGGGGTTAGAGTTGTACACCAGCCAGCGATGAGGTACCGCTACCCTCTTCCCCTGTCAGACTCGTTGCTGACCTTGACCTAGATTTAGCGACGTCCTGAGTGACTCCTCAGCACTTCTACCTGGCGCCTCCTATGAACGAGATCCTACGGTAAATTATCAGATCCACCAAGCCGTTCTCTACACAATGGCGACCTGCCATTCGTTACGTTTAGTAGATGAGGAACTAATGGGAGACCCTCTCGATGTCAAAATGTTTGAATTCACAAATTGGTCTTTCAAAGAGCTTACACAGAGCACGAACGTTATGGAGGAAGATGCCCAACGGAGTCCTTCATCAATCGCCAGGCCCCCTGCGGGCCTTGAATACGGCATGGACGATTCTGTCAAGTCGATCAGTGTTAGCAATCTGAAAATCTGCAATGTACCTGGCGCTGCTTACTGATGTGTAGAACAAGATAATCGAACTAGGTACACTGAAATCGTTCGAGTTCGTGTCGCAGCTACGTCGGGCTAGTGTCATTGTCGGACAATCTGGCTCTTCAGGTGGTGATGTATACGTGAAAGGAGCACCAGAATGCATGAGAGAAATTTGTCATCAGGATAGTTGTAAGCCTATGGAGAGTTCAGCCGCACAGACTTCTGGAAATAATATTGCCCTGCAGTTCCCGTTGACTACGATGAGTTACTGAGCTTCTATACTCACCGCGGATTTCGAGTCATTGCTTGTGCCACCAAACACTTGACAATACTAGACTGGGCAAAAGTAGAGAAGATGAAGCGTAAAGATGCCGAGTCTGAGCTTAAGTTCTTGGGATTTATTATCTTCGAGAATAAGTTAAAACCATCCACTACCGAGGTGATTGATGAACTCAACGACGCCGATATCAGGAAGATTATGTGTACCGGCGACAATATCCTTACCGCCATCAGTGTTGCCAGAGAGTGTAATCTGATTGATCGTACGGCTCATTGCTTTATTCCTCATTTCCTCGAAGGTCTGTGACTCCCCCACGCTGATGAACATACGCCTGATCCATCCTAAGGCAATCATCAAGACCCGAAGGCTCTCCTAAGATGGCAGAGCGTTGACAATCCGCTGTTCGGACTGGACGAGAACACTCTTATGGTATGCGCTGGAGCAGTACGGTTCCTTTCCACACTGATCGTCCTAGCCTCTACCACCACCCCCAGAAAGCGATGCATCATTGCCCTACGATGTGTCAAATCTTAGAAACTACTGTCTCGCTGTGAGTGGTGACGCTTTCAGGTGGATTGTCGAATATGGTAGCGAAAGTGTGCTCAACAGGGTATGTCTTGCAAGATATTATACACCATACTTCCGATTAACGTGGAGTAGATGCTTGTGCGAGGGCAAATCTTTGCCAGAATGTCTCCCGATGAGAAGCACGAACTGGTTGAGAAGCTGCAAAGTATAGACTACTGCTGTGGCTTTTGTGGTGATGGCGCCAATGATTGCGGCGCTCTCAAAGCCGCAGACGTGGGCATTTCATTGTCTGAGGCTGAAGCTTCCGTGGCAGCACCCTTCACTAGCCGGGTCTTCGACATATCTTGCGTCCCAGAAGTCATACGGTACTGTATTCCCTTAAGATTTCGACCTCTTCTTGTTGTATGCTGATGTGTCGAGTAGTGAGGGACGTGCAGCTCTCGTGACCAGCTTCTGCTGTTTCAAGTATATGAGTCTATATTCGGCTATCCAGTTCACCTCAGTTAGCTTTCTTTATGCATCCGCCTCCAATCTGGGAGACTTCCAGGTACGGTACAGATTTGATGGATTCTTGAACGTTTCTGACTCAGCAAAGTTTCTGTTCATAGACATCTCTCTAGTGCTGCCGGTCGCTATTTTTAGTAAGTCTTGCTGGGGTCAACGACGGCGATGAATCGACTGATTGCTCCATAGTGGGATGGAATGGTCCATATCCAACCTTGAGCCGGAAGCGACCAACTGCAAGCTTAGTCTCTCGAAAGGTGCTCACTCCACTGCTGGGTCAGGTATCGCTGTGTATAATTGCACAGCTCATCGCTTTCGAGTATGTACAGCGACAAGCTTGGTAAGTCGATGGAAGTGCGTCTCTTGAATGTAGCGTACTGACTGATCGCCTAAGGTTCATGCCTCCACGATTAAACACCGAAAAGTCGAATATCGAGAATTCAGAGAACACGACTCTTTTCCTGATGTCGTGTTTCCAGTACATCTTTTCTGGAATCGTACTCAGCGTCGGTCCACCTTTTCGGCAAACCATGAGGAATAATTGTAAGCTGTATCCGTGTACATGAGTAAATCGTGCTAAACTGTGTACAGTACCTTTTGTGGTCACAGTAGTCACAACCTCCTTGTTTTCTGCATATATGCTTTTTGACCCAAGCGCTTGGCTGGTCAATATCATGGAGTTGACTACAATGTCAGTGTATTTCAAGGTCTTTTTACTGGTTCTGGCATTGGGTGGCCTTGCATGTGCCTGGATAGCTGAGAGGCATGTGTTCTTGTGGGTTGGGCGCCTCATAGGGAGCCTCCATGATGTATTATGGCCTCATCGAAGAAAGAAAAGGAAAGAGTACAAACTTCTGATAGAAAGTATGCGAATATAGATGATAGAGTCGTATTGCGCCGAGAATCCCAAGTATACCTCATTGAGTGCGCGAGGTTTCGTACCTACCTTATGCGTATGTTGTATGGATAGGGTGGATGCCACTTTCCGAGTACGAGTACGAATTACTTGAGATCCTCCATGTCATGAAATATCTCATGAGGTACCTAGGATTCAACGCTTGGGTGCGCAGAGGGATTACAAATGTATGCTCCGCTTCAATCGTTTCGTGATTGATAATTTGCAATGTATAACTCCAATCCACATATCCCCCACCGCATCTAGAGTTTCTTAAGCCCGTTGTTATAGCCATACTAAACGCGATGAACATTGGTGCGTGACGGCGAGGACAAGCTTGGCAGAACATCCCTGGTCCTTTTGAATTGGGCTGATGCTTTCCAGATTGGCTTCTTGATGGTGGTTATCTTCCCCAAGCTCTCATCAGGTATGGAATTAGAGGCCAGCTTCAAGACCGCATACATGCTATCCAGAGCACGTCACTTCAACATGCCTACGAGACCAAAATGCAATACGTCAAAGCACTTCGTACAAGACCAATGGCAATAGAAACTGCCATTGCAAATTCTCAACATTATGAGGTTGGCACCGGAGTACTTAAAGCCTGTCTGGGGCCACGCATGAAGTATAGCTGCTGTCTCTACCCAACGGGAAAGGAAACTCTTGGGCAGGCGGAAATCGAAATGCTCGAGACTTACGTCGAGAAAGCACAGCTGGCGGATGGTATGAAGATTTTGGACCTAGGGTACGCAGATCGATTCGATGATGCTGCAGCCGACTCATGACTGACATGGCAGTGAAGCTGCGGATGGGGCTCTGGGGCGCTCTACTTTGCCGAGATCTTTCCAAACTCACAGATCACTGCATTCTCCAATTCGCGAACTCAAAAAGAATTCATCGATGAGCAAGCTAAGTTCAAAGGCCTATTGAATCTCAATGTTATTACGGGAGATGTAGTGGACTACGAATTTGAGAAAGGCGTTTTCGACCGCGTTCTATCTATTGAACTCTTTGAACATATGAAGAACTATGAGCTTCTAATGGCGAAGGTCGCGTATACCTTGAAGCCTAGTGGAAAGCTTTTTGTCCATATTTTCACACATAAGACTACCCCCTATGACTTCGAGGAAGGCTGGATGAGTACTCACTTCTTTACGGGAGGCACAATGCCCAGTGCAGATTTGCTCCATTATTTTCAGAAGGATTTGAGTTTGCAAGAGCAATGGTGGGTTAGCGGGAAGCATTACGCCAAGACATGCGAGGTGAGATGTCTCGGGAGCTGCCTCGGTTTTCTTTAGTTCAAGCTCGCTAATGGTGATTAGGACTGGCTGTCAAAAATGAACGACTCCAAAAAAGAAATATGGCCACATCTGGAAGAAACGTATGGCAAGAACAACACTGCCATGTGGTTCTACCGATGGCAGATCTTCTACATGGCTTGTGCAGAGCTCTTTGCGTATGAGAAGGGTGACACTTGGGGAGTATCACACTATCTATTTCAGAAGCCACAATGAGCAATCAAAGGCATTTTGTTGTATTGAGGCAGGGTATCCATCACGATATTCAAACAAACGTGCACCGTTCCTTGTGGATTCTTGTGATCGGCAAGCCACGGATTTGTTTCCACTTTCATATGACAGGTGTGAGGTTTGTGGCTGAGCAAGAATGAAGTTTCGCGACGCTAAGCTACGAAGATCTCTGTGCACAGGTAGATTCTTCGGGTTCCGAACGTGGGCTTGCGTACACGCACTGGGACGTACAATTTGCCCCAACCCCACAAGACTCGTGCCCCAAATCTGAACGCTCTTTATTGTGACTGATCGGATAATAATACACTTTGGTTTTCTAATGATCCCATGGATGCTTCCAACCCAACAGAACTGGCCCATCTTTCTTCGCGCGATACATCAACTGTATCATTTCAGCTGAGGCGGACTTAATGTCTAAGATAATGGACTGACGAAAAACCACATCGAGGCTCCGAGCAACGTTGCAGAATATCGATACAATGGTCGCACCTAGAGCAACGAAAGTATTTAGCTCAATCACTGGGGGTCCAAAGAGTTGCACTACTCGTCGAACGGATAACGTACTGGATGGATGTGGATCGGATGACTCGCGTGACTCCCATGCTTGCCCGCCATTGCTCTATGAGCACAGACCAAGGATTGTTGGTCTTCAGAGTATAGTACGACTTGATCACTAGAATATAACATGTGTCGCAGCCCTTCAAATGACTTGTCAAACTACAATGGGCCGCGCGCTTCCGCTTATTCTACGACTAGCCGCGCCTAAATGATCCATAGGTGTGAATGTATCACAGTATAATGGATTGCACTTTGCAGAATCTTTTCATGATCTCAATTTCTCACTATCGCTCGCCGATGGTCGCCATTAATGGACGTCGAGTCCGAGCTAGGGAGAAGCCCAACCTTCTCTTTGCGCAGAGTGGCCCACACATCTCCCCTCCTCATCAACATTACTTTCATCACTTACATACAAACTCACCAGTCCGCTATGCAGACATGCGGTTCTAAAATTATATGACCACTCTTCTACTGCTTCCATCGGAACACTCAGACCCCTGCGAATTCGACTCTCCTTGCGCCACGGTCAGGCTACTATCATTTCTAGCAAAATACCCTAGAAGCCTTCGAAAGCGTTCCGCGTCAACAAGCATCATAATTGCGACTCTCGCCTCTATACTATCAGCAACGCGACTTTGACAAAGTTACCAACCTTCGAGCTCAGACTACCAGAATGGCCAGTGCAATTCAGCATGTCAGTGGGCAAAATCCGCTTGGTACTTCGACAATTACTAAGAGGACTGCTGGTCAGACTTCACTAGAAAATGGCCGAGATGGAAAGAAGAGGTTTTACGGATGTTCGAAAATCTCAGGATACACCATCATGTCCAAACTTGGTGAAGGTACTTTTGGAGAAGTGCATAAAGCTGAAGCGCGTGCAAGTGGAGAAATCTTCGCAATGAAGAAGATCCTCATGCATAACGAGAAGGACGGTTTCCCCATTACGGCGCTTCGAGAAATAAAATTGCTAAAGATGCTCTCACACCCAAATGTCCTGAAGCTAGAGGAAATGGCAGTTGAGCGACCTAAAGGTGAGGGGCGAAAGTTGAAAGCAATCATGTACATGGTCACCCCTTATATGGATCATGACTTGTCTGGTCTTCTCGACAATCCCTCCGTCCAATTTACGGAGCCGCAGATCAAATGTTACATGCTGCAATTACTTCAAGGGGTCGCATACTTGCATGCGAGCAAGATCTTGCACCGCGACCTTAAAGCCGCCAACTTACTCATCAACAACCAAGGTATACTCCAGATTGCCGATTTTGGATTGGCTAGGCCCTACGATGACCCCCCGCCCCAACCAGGAAAGGGGAACGGCGAAGCTACGAGAGATTACACTACACTTGTGGTTACCCGTTGGTATAGGCCTCCAGAGCTACTTCTTCAACTTAAGCGGTACACACCGGCCATTGATATGTGGGGTGTAGGTTGTGTGTTTGGAGAAATGTTCAGAGGTAGACCTATACTGCCTGGGAACAGCGATGTCAATCAGGCGCAATTGATCTTTGACCTCATGGGTTCCCCAAATGAGGAGAATATGCCCGGATGGAGTTCACTTCCGGGTTGCGAAGGGGTTCAGACATTTCAACACCGAAACAAAATCCTCCCCCAAGTATTTGGAGAGCAAGGACCGATCTTCATCTCTCTTCTTGATGAACTTTTGAACCTCAATTGGCGTAAACGAATCAATGCGACTGACGCACTCGAGCATCCCTACTTCACCAGTACTCCATTACCAGCCAAGCCGGCCGAGATTCCTCAGTTTCAAGAATCGCACGAATTAGATAGGAAAAAATTGCGAGAACAAAAGGCCAACCCTCCTCCTGCGCCGGCTGGTGGCACAGTTGGCATGGGCCCTGCAGGAGATTTTATCAACGGTACAGGTCCTGTCAATCATCAAGGACAACACCGCCCAAGGGGAGATGCTGGAGCCATGCATGGCGATCAACAATCATACCCGCCGAGAAATTATGCGTATGATTACCGCCATTCTGCGCCGATACGAGACTTTAGAGGACCACCACCTCCTCCTAATGGTGCACCACCGCTGAGTCGCCGAACTGCCTGGCCCCTAGAAGCAAATGGGTTACCTCCAAGACCACCGCCACCGAGCAATGCTGCTTGGGCAGGTCAAGGCCATCGAGGAACTGTTCCACGTGATGAACGGAGCGGACGAATGCCAGCGCGTGATCGAGGTGGGCAGTCTCAAGTGGATACATACATTCCAAGCTATGCCAATCGTGATGACGGCCATCGAGGCCGTGATGAAGGACAGAGAAGAGAAGAGAGGAACGACAGAAGTCGACAAGGAGTTATCAGAAGAGATCAAGAGCATCGAGATTCTGGACGGCGGCGAAGCAGAAGTCCAGATAGAGATCGAGATCGGAACAGGGAGCTTTATCGGCGGTGAAAATCTAGCGGATCCACGGAGCCACCTCGAATTCACCAGTTATGTAGAACTCTAACACGAACTGTTCGGAGGGAAACTTTGAGCGAGATACCACGAGTGTTGGGGGTGTTACGGCTTTGATCATTTTGTAAGCATCTACAAAGGAGCGAATCCAGCATCGCTTGATTTAGCAGGGCGTTGGCAAAACTAGGACTAATTACTCGTCGAATACTTCTCACCATCCTGTAGACTCGTGATATACAACATAATATAATAAAACGCAGATCTGTATGAGGCGCGCTAGGCAATAGAAAGCACAGCGCGTAAAGAACGCGTTCATGACCATTCCCCAGACATGACTTCGTAGCCAATAGAAAGGATGATGGGCTCTATAACGCATCCACCCATCGCACGCCTTCGTCGGAAATAGAACTAGGAGTATTCTATGGCTTGGCATTCCTGGAACTAGAACATGGCCCACTTCAATTCCCACAATTCCCAGTTCCCCCACCAGACATCTCTTCACCACCAATTGCTCCTTGCTAATTCAGTCAGCATCGTACCGCTGCATCATATAGAGAGTTGTTTTCCGTACGTCTTGCATTCTCAACACGTTCAGCCATTGCATCATCTTCGCAACTCAACACAGGCCGCCGCGACCGAACATCACCATTACCACCACCACCACCGTTCACCGCCAACATCTTCAGGTGTAGCGTTGCAGCACCTCTCCTGGAGTGGAACATTGAACCGGAATCTGTAAGCTAGCAATTTCGCCGCTCTACTACAACATACTCGAAGGGTAGCCTCAACCACAACGCGCGAAGGTACCTAAAACCACAATTCTCTATCGAGGCCGCACGGACTTACGTGCACGCGTCAAAAACCATCTGAAATCCATCCGAAGTATAGGGAACACGAAGTGGTTGTTTTGTCGATGGCTTCGACGCGCCGTCTTGAGATATTTCAGGACCCGGGGTCCATTGGAGATAACGCAGAGATACCACTAGAATCACCCCATAACTTCATAGGCAACGTCTTCCCCAATGCCGACACACTCAGAGACACTCCTCTGAGAAAGGGCATCATCCTCAATCCTCCAGTTTCTAGAGCAGACGGACGGTCTCCTCTCAAGTCGATTCGCAGGGCGACAAATTCTCCACCAAAAGTTCTGCTTGATAACAACCTGAATATATCGCTTCCACCGCCACATGCTCCTCATTACACTACAGACTCACCCTTGAAGAGGCAATCAATGTCAAACTTCTACCCAATAGCCCCTCAGAAGTTTTTGAAGCCGATCTACACGACTGTCTCAAGCACTTTGTCAACAGACAAGGAAAATGTCCATCCAACATATCACAGCGACAATTTCGCCGAATTTCCAGACACTTTGTACGATTACCAGGCACCATTGAGCAAGCCTGCGAGCCACACTACAAACCATGATCGAAACTCGAAGAAGGAGCGTGGTGAAGAAACAGCAATCCCGGAACCAGAGATGATGCCACTGGTGGCAGATGACGGAAGAAAGCCACCTTACAGTTACGCTGCTCTCATAGGGATGTCAATTCTTCGTGCACCTGGCCGTCGATTGACTTTGGCTCAAATATACAGATGGATTTCGGACACCTTCTCTTACTACCGCCTCCCAGAGACTGGCTGGCAGAATAGTATACGTCACAATCTAAGCCTCAACAAGGCTTTCATAAAGCAAGAGAGACCAAAGGATGATCCCGGGAAGGGCAATTATTGGGCAATAGAGCCAGGAATGGAAACCCAGTTTGCTAAAGACAAGGCCACACGACGCCCAATGTCTTCTTCAGGACCGAGCATGAAACGCCCCTCCCTACTATCCAGCGAGGCCAATATCTGGTCCAGTCAAACCCCCCAGCTACCTGAGCCGCCGAAAGCAGCTGCGAAACCCGTCGTACGTGCGTTTGAAGTGTTTGAGCCTTCATCGGATGCCACCATTCCAGCTTCCGACGCACCATCTCAAGAAGATGAAATCGAAGACATTGTTGGTATGCCACCTCCTCCTTCACGTCTTCCGGCATCATCTCCTCTACAACCAATCCGTTCGTCACCACCTATTATACATCATAACACTTTGCGTGATGATACTCCTTCCCCTGGGGCAGATTCCGCTCTGCCTTCGAGCGACCTGAGATCACGAAAGCGCAAACTGGCAGCAATGGATGATAGTGGCTACTTCTCCTCCCTCGATTCTTCAGCAACACGACCATTTGCCGATCCCAAACTCCCAGACCTCCGCGCTGATAGACCGAAGATCCATCGTGGACGAGCAGAAGAAGAGATTGCCCGGATTCGCTCTTCATCACATGACATCAGCCCAAGCAAAGGCCGATCTTTCTTGAAGCAGCCAACCCCTTCTTTGGTCTCCTCTTCACCGCTAGATCACTTCGATACATCTCAGATGCTTCCGCCCTTAACTCCTGCCGTGAAGTTCAAGCTACCTCCCAAACCTCCAGCATCGATCTCGCCCAACACAAACCTAAGGAATCACCGCAACAAGATTAGGGAGCTGGTTGGCTCTCCAATTAAGAACACCGCTTTGTTCAGCGACGACTTTTCCCTCAGTCCGGCGTTTCATATCCTTGATGACGCACGCAATATGTTTGATGATGACTACCAAACCTTCAGCGTTTTTACGAACAGTAATGAGAGTGCATCTCGCCGTCCGGCTTCAGCTTCGCCGGTGAAGCGTTCTTTACGCCGTCCGTGGACTGATCGTGCAAACAAGATCTCCAATTTTCTTGCTGATGTCACTGGAACAAATCTGGATAGTAAAGCATCTTCATCAAGCCTGATAGTCCCTAGCTGCACTTCATCACCACAGCAAAAGTCTAACAAGGCATCCCTCGAAACCCACGACAACTTCAAAGATGTCGAGAAGGAGGAACTGTTTGGTCTTGACTATCTTGATGATGAGGATTCAGATGACTTTGGTGGTTTGGACATCCTGCAAGGCTTCCAGAAGATTGGTGGCAGTCATAATTCTTCCGGTCATGTGGGGAGATCGCCAAGGCCTGCACGAAGTCATACTGCGCGTTTTTGACACTTTTGCTTCCCCTCACACAGTCTGACCACTCACAGATGGCTGTGCGTTTCCTTTGTCTCTAATCATTACAATCTGCCGTCACGGCTTTACGCTTCTACTGATCCGGCGTACGAGTATGTCCCTTACGTAGCCTCCATTGGCCCCGTACTTGAGGGTGAAGGAGTTTCCATTATGTTCTACCCCAGATTCAACTGTCGTCAAGGAGAATTTGGGAATTGCAATTTGTTCAGGAGAGTGTTCGTCTGGGAGTGAGTGGAACTGGGAAGGAAAGGACGAAGCACACGATGACCAAGACAATTATGAAGTAGCGATATGCGATTACGGCGTTCAGCAGTTTTATGACAAATTCAGCAAGCAAGTATTCTATGTATGTTTAGAAAGACTGACGACGGGTTCAGTCATACGGTCTAGATTCACCATTCATGCTCTTTGACGGTTGAGTAGTAGTATATCATGGCCCAGTATCCGCCACTCGCAGTCTGCACACTACTTGAATGTATGCCAAACCTGTAAGCCTGCAGTCGTGACCTGATCTATGTGACGCTGGGTTCGAGTATTTAGCAACATGGCTCAGATTTAGTCTGCGTCTGCGCTCTTAGCTTGGTAAAAAGGAAGCTTAGGGAGAGGGAAAGGGACACTGGGGATAAGGAAAAAGGAGTTGGGAAAGAGGGAGAACATGCAGGAATGTAAGATCCACGAAGCGACCTATCGAGGTAGGAAATATTTTGGTACCAATATCTAACAACAACATTCAAAGTTCATATACTACAAGTTGTCAAGCTAATTCATTATAAACTAAGCAGTGGGGAAAGTAATGAGAATTTGGTTCATAGATGTCCTCTGACTCTCTGGGCTCCCTTACTGAAACTTGTTGTCAGCGTGTTCGTAGATGGACAACACGCTGGGGGTCACGAACAAGAAGCGACAACAGGGGATTAGGGATATGATCTTGAGTAGATGAAGTCCTAAGAACTACGGAGTCTGGAGTAAGCAAAATACTAGTTCATCTTTGGCTTGTGGCTGAAGTTGCAATATCCTGTGGCGCTGGCTAGCTCATTCGATATTCGAGCTAGGAGAAGCTCCGAAAGTTTCATTCTTACTCCGTAATACGCTGGCTACATCAGATCTTTCCATCTCCATCAGTCCTTTCAAGTGGCCTTGGGTTATACTAGAGTTCCCTCTTCAAGACAATATCAATCTGGACTGAATCCTCATGGTATGTCCAGCCCAGCTGCTGTGGCGGCATCTCAAATCAACAGCTGCTGACACATTGACAGGGAAACAATCCGTCCGCCCTCGGTGGTAACGCACCTGGTGGTGATGATAAGGATTCCAAGGACAAGAAGGTTCGACCCCGTAGAAGGTCTATTGAATGTCAATAATGTGCTAAATCTCAGTATCTTGCAGAAGGACAAGCCGAAGTACGAGCAGCCGCCCCCTCCTACGACGCGTATCGGCCGGAGGAAGCGGAAGGCAGCTGGCCCAAACGCTTCAACAAAGCTACCAGTGATTTACCCTACATCACGATGCAAGCTCAAGTACCTACGAATGCAACGAGTGCATGACCATCTGCTGCTCGAGGAAGAATACGTAGAAAATCAGGAGCGGATACGCAAGGCCAAAGCGCAGAGCACGACTACTCCTGCGTCAGCCGGTGGCGATTCAGATGCTCTTGATAGGAATGCAGACGAAAGAAGCCGTGTGGATGATATGAGGGGGAGCCCTATGGGCGTCGGCAATCTGGAGGAGATGATCGACGATGACCATGCCATCGTATCCAGCGCGACCGGCCCGGAATACTACGTCTCAATTATGTCCTTTGTCGACAAAGATCTCCTTGAGCCTGGAGCTAGTATACTACTACACCATAAGTCGGTCTCCGTAGTCGGTGTCCTTACCGATGACGCGGATCCTCTAGTATCAGTTATGAAGCTTGACAAAGCACCTACAGAATCCTACGCAGATATTGGTGGACTTGAGAACCAAATCCAGGAAGTTCGAGAGGCTGTCGAGCTTCCTCTACTACATCCTGAGCTCTACGAGGAAATGGGCATCAAGCCGCCAAAAGGTGTCATACTTTACGGCGGGCCTGGAACTGGGAAGACACTGCTTGCGAAAGCTGTTGCGAATCAAACCAGCGCCACATTCCTGCGTATTGTTGGTAGTGAGCTCATTCAGAAATACCTCGGTGATGGACCACGTCTAGTGCGCCAGATTTTTCAGGTTGCCGCTGAGCACGCCCCTTCGATAGTCTTTATAGACGAGATTGACGCCATCGGTACAAAGCGGTATGAGTCTACATCAGGAGGAGAGCGCGAGGTCCAGCGGACTATGTTGGAGTTGCTCAACCAGCTAGATGGGTTTGACGACCGTGGCGACGTCAAGGTCATCCTGGCCACCAACAAAATTGATACATTGGATCCTGCGCTTATCCGCCCTGGGAGAATTGATCGCAAGATTCTCTTTGAGAACCCCGACCGTAAGTTTCTACCCCTTCTTTTATGTGAGCCACAAGCCTACCGGCGGGACTAACATACGCAAAGAAAACACTAAGCGCAAGATCTTCACCCTCCATACCTCAAAGATGTCACTGAACAACGATGTCGACCTTGACGAATTCATCAATCAAAAAGACGACCTATCTGGCGCAGACATCAAGGCAATTTGCTCCGAGGCAGGGCTCATGGCCCTTCGTGAGCGCAGGATGCGGGTTCAGATGGCAGATTTCAGATCTGCGCGTGAGAGGGTGATGAAAACGAAGACTGAGGGCGAGCCAGAAGGACTGTATTTGTAACAAGTATGGAGAAGATTGGTAGGGTGCAGAGGAGCACGTGCAAAGTAGACCTCTGCAAAAAGGTGGTCGATATTTGGAATCAGCTTCAAGCATGTCTCATCTAAGGTTTCAAGTGGTACCAGCAACAGAGACTGTTGAGCTACAGCCAATGCCCTCTTCACTCTCCTAGATCCCTGCTCAAGCTCTTGCAAGAATATTAGACCGTCATGCCGCAGTCTGTGACCAACGTCCATGGCCTTCAACTTACTCCGATCTCTGGCTGTGTTGGACGACTTGTGCTGAGCAAGCAGACTCCTCGTATACAGACATTGTCCAGAATAATTCATGAATGTATTCATCAAATCTAAATCCCAGACAACGAAACTAAATCCAGGTAACATCAGTTGTGGCCACACAGCAGCAACGATTGATCCCTTGCACGAGAGGCATCTCCTCATGGGTTATTAGGTGAGTGTACTCTTATGATGAATCTATGGGTTAAGACACGGCGACGTTAGCAGCGTCCCTACGTAGACCGATTAACTTAGCCTCCTATAACCTAAACCCCCGTATCAAGTAAATAGATTACATGCTGGCAACACGTCTCCGTGAGAAGGTGCGTACTGGCCTGCGTGCCCCCTTTTGAAGGAAATGGAAAAAGCAAGGCCACTCCTGGGCCCTGATTGTCTCTCGTCGGATGTGGGCTCGTTAGGGAAGGGATAGACGGGACAACAATAATGAACGAATACTACGATATTCTTGATAGTTACTCATAAGGTTCTGAATTCTGTGGTCTGCTTATTGTTAATGCTAACCAGCCACGTGGCTGAGGACCTTAGCTCCGATGAGTCAGCTGAGCTGCGGCTTCCCTACCATTGATTTCCTCGATAACTGGGTTCCAACTACCTATGCTCCCAAGCTATAGATCGTCATCATGCCCAAGGCCGAAGTAGGGTCAACGAAGTATCTAAACAACAAGCTCAAGTCAAAGGGATTACAGCGATTACGATGGTACTGCCAAGTGTGTGAGAAACAGAACAGAGACGAGAACGGCTTCAAGTGCCACGTCCAGAGCGAGAGCCATGTCAGAAAGATCCAAGCAATCGGCACCGAGGGATCGCAGCGCGTGATCTCCGATTACTGCAGGGACTTCCAGCACGACTTCATCCAGCTCCTGCGCACATCGCACAACACCAAGCCCGTCCTCATCAACCACTTCTACCAGCAATACATCGCCGACAAAGAGCACGTGCACATGAACGCTACGCGATGGCCGTCGCTGACCGAGTTCGCCAAGCACCTCGGTCGAGAAGGTATCTGCCGCGTGGACGAGAACGACAAGGGTTTGGAGATCGCATGGATCGATGCCAGCCCGGAGGCGATGAGGCGGCAAGAGGCGATACGGAAGAAGGAAAGGCAGGATAAGGGCGATGAGGAGAGGGAGCAGAAGTTGATCAGGGCGCAGATTGAGAGGGCGGAAATGGACTCCGAGGCGAAGTCGAAACGGGAAGGGGACGACGGGTCGTGGGGACTTAAGAGGGAGGAGGGGGAGAGGATCAAGCTCAGCTTTGGGTCGATTTTCAAGGAGACCAAGGCCCCATCGCAACCGGTTTCTCCTCGCAATGAGGGTGTTGGAGAAGCAGAGCACGGTACCAAAGAAGCTTTGGGGTCGGTTTCGCCACCGGTAGAGATCCCCACGCCGCCTCCGGAAAAGGTCTCGGTAAAGATGGGCGTGAACAACAAGCCGAAGAACGTCTTCGCTGGTCTGTCTAGGAAGTCCGCAGCTGGCGGGAAAGGGTTTGTGAAAGAGGCTCCGAAGAAGCCGACGACTGAGGCGGAAAGGATCATGAAGGAGGAAATTGAGCGGAAACGGATGAGAGAAGCCACCGCTGGCTCTGGTCCTGAACATAAGCGGTCAAGGCTTCGGTGATATGGTCCGTGAACTGTGGCACTTGATTGATGTTATGTAGAGCGAGGAGTTCAGGATGCAAGGTATATCATTGGGATTGGCAAGGTAGGCAGGCAGTGAGTGTGATCATCTTCCAAGATTCAGAGGAGCAGGATTGCAGCGCTGTTGTTCACTCAATTTGTAAATCCGCCAGCGTCAATTCCAGAGATTAAATCTAATCCCATGAGTTCATGAACTGAATTGCACCCAACCCAAAATCGCTCATGGATAGCCTTAGATGCCCGGAGATAGTTCTATGGCTCTGGAGCCTGAAAGCGCCAAAGAAAAATACAATACAGCCAACTCAACCCATGCGCCCCCTACGGGATGACCCCATTCTCTTTGCCCCTTCCCTGCATGGGACTTCCGTTCTCCCCTTCTTCGTCCTCACTCATCAAGCCTTCCAACTCGAATTCCTCCGCATCTTTGACCCTCCTGTCTACCGATTGTCCGAGGATGTGTCCGTTCGTAAGCCCTCCGTTCGCTTTAACCTTCGATTGTGATACGTCGATGGGCCAGGCGTAGGTCGCGTATAGGCGCAGTAGCATGGAGACGAAGAGGAAAAGGAGGAATGAGATGCTATAGAGAATGAGAATGTAGGAAACGTGTGAGACGTGCGCTGTAGCGAGAAGGGCCATTTGCTCTTCAGTAGCGCCCATGAATAGGAAGCCCGAGGTGTAGAGGAGCTGTGGGGAGAATCAGTGGACGTGGAATAGGAAGTACAATGGAGATATTACATACGAAAGGCGTCAAGAATTGAAAGCTATTTGTCTCCTCGTTGTCCGTGTCGGAGATGGAATTCTGATCCTTGAGCACAAACGAAATCTCCACGATCCTCACAGCCCCGGCCGCCATGAGGGTATACCCGAAGACCGAGTGCACATGAGTGCTGAGCTCCAAGCTCTGCGGGTGCGCGCTCATCCCCCATCCAGTGAGTATAATGACTACCGCAGGAAAAATGTTCCTCTTCGGCCCTCCGTCCCGTTTCCTGGAGAGCCATACACCGAGCAGTCCAGCGCACCACCATACGATGCCCATACTCGTATGCTGTAGATCATTCTTAACCCAAGGTCCTCCCCACCTGTGTTCAGTAAAAGTATTGACGCAACCCCACGCTGCGATCAGGAGACTGTCGAAGAACTCTTGACTTCTTCCCGAACGTTTCAACCAAGCCTGTCCGACCAAAAGGAGTATTGTGAGTATGATGCCATAACCGATGAAGGCGCTTCCCATGATGAAATGTGCTAAACATTGACCCAGATGATCACCTCTGCAAAATCCGAGCGCGGTAATTCCACCAAAGAGCATCTGCACCCAGCTCATTACCGGCATTGCCTTTCCCATCATCCCATGCATCATGACCGTGTACCGCCGTATCCTAGCATGTATGCCCTTCTCCATATGGAGCTTCAGATAAATGCCCATGACAACTTGGACAGCAAGCATGAGCATGAGCATCGTGGCCATTGACGCATGGACATTGGTAGCAAACTGTCGACCGCCGTGGGAATGGCCGAGAAAGTAGCCGACAATGGCAAGGACGGTGCCAATGGTTTGGACAGGTACATGCCATCTCGAGCGGACTATCTGGAGAGGAGTCAATCGTGCTAGTGGAGTTATGCAGATGGGGAACACAGACTCCGAGGACCATACCAGTAGGAAACACGAGGCCGAAGGAGAAAATTTGGATCAGTATATGGATCCATAGTATGGTGTCCTGTTCATCGTGTCAGAGTGTCAGACCCCGTACGGACATGCCGTGGGGTGGGAGACGGTACGATAGGTTCCGCAGAAACCGCTTCGCCTTCTGGTATGTCATCCATATGATGCTCGTGCGCAAACACATGGCCAGCGAGGCAAAGGAGCGCAGCGACCCTCAAGAGCCGAGACATGGCTGATGTTCTTACGGTGGACGGGGACGGCGGAGTGAGATTCACAGCGAGAGCGTTCTGTGAGGTAATCGTCTCGCCTGCATCGCGCCGAGAATTAAATGGGCAAGATTCAGTGGGACGTTGTCCAGTGTGTGCAAACCCGATTAGGATACAATACAATGGAGCGTTCGAGGGGGCAAAGCTTTGGCGGAGAGGAGCGCCAAGCCCTCACAAGCATCCCACACCGGAATCTCGAACCCACCACCTCCGGCGCGGTTGCACATTCGTTTTGCTACCTAAGTACTTCGCATATTATTCGTGGCTGCCGGAGTATAGATAACGAGCGAACCAAAAAGTGTAAGAATGTAAAAAGCGTCGATTTATCCGGCTCCTGAATGTCCAAATCCAGATCTTATTTGCGTATATTCTAGCAGAGATTCGTCGAAACCACAACCACTTTCATTCCAACTTTTGCTCTCATATAGGAATACCTTGACAATTGTCCACAACTCTTCCTTCCCTGCTACCTATCCATAACCATCTCCACCATGCCCCCTCCCCAACCCCCAATCCCAGAAAATCCATCCGCCAAACCCCCTCCTCCATCTCCCCCATCACCTTACACCAACGAGCCAGACTCAACCACTCTCACCACCTCATCTCCGCCTCCATCACTCGACCTCAATCCAGCCGAGACGAAGAAAATAGTTCGTCACCTCACAGGTATTCTGCATAACGCCGAAGTGTCTAATTCAATGCACAGGCGAGTGTGAATTCGAAAATCGCTGCTTTGGAAGCGCAGATTAGGGACGTAGCAGAGAAGCAAGTTGAGGTGGATCGGCAATTGAAGTATGGAAAGCTCCTCTGTGCTTTGTTCTTCATTTGATATTTCATATTGCTATGATGGAAAGAACTTGCTCTTTTCCATCTACTTTGCACCTCTCAAATGTCTCCTTTTATCGTTATCCGTTGGCCTTTCTACCGCCCCCCTTCCTTCAAATGAGTCTCTTTAATCTCTTCTCTCCACCCACCTCCAACGGTGCTAAATCTGTTTTCCCCAAAGGACCAAAGATCCACACGCAACCGTGAAAGCTCATATCAAGCTTCTGCACGACTACAACGAGATTCGCGACATTGGACAAGGCCTGATGGGAATTATCGCCGATAATAGGGGGCTAAGGGTCAGCGATGTCTACCGAGACTTTGATATTGCTGAAGGAGACTGAGAAAAAGATGTAAATAATCTTGATGTGGTAAGAGAGATGCACGGCCGTCTCATTGACAATATAAGGGAATTCAACACAATGAGCGCCCTTACATCTTTCGAAGGAGAGGTATGTAGATAGTCTTGCTGTCTAATTAGGTACTATACGTAGGTTGAATTGGACGCCCCCATTACCCACCTGCTAATATTCCCTCGCAGTCAAAGGAGTAGAGGCCTGTACCTGTCATGGCTTGCCCGACAACACCAGACTCATCCATAATTCGCTCAAATCACTCACTCGAAACCAGCAAAGTTATTTAAGACGACGGGCTGACAAGCCACATGTCTTAGTGCATCTTCTCCAGGGACTGCATGTTGACCAATTCAAAATACTTTCCCTTCATTCTCAATAGCTCCGAATGTGTCCCATGCTCCACAATCCTACCTTGGTCAAAGACGTAGATCATATCGGCTTTCTGAATCGTGCTTAGTCGATGTGCAACTGCTACCGTCGTTCTGCCTTGCGCGGCAGCGTCGAGGGCGGCTTGCACCACCTTTTCCGACTCAGAGTCGAGGGCTGAGGTGGCTTCATCGAGAAGGAGGATTTTCGGGTCACGGAGAAGAGCGCGGGCGATGGCGATACGTTGCTTTTGCCCGCCAGAAAGCATACTGCCTTTTGAGCCGACAACCGTGGCGAAGCCGTCACTAGAGCCATGGTCAGCGTATTGCGCAGTCAACGGAGAAGTGGAGAATGCCTGCTTACGGCAAAGAGATAATGAAGTCATAGATATTGGCATCTTTGCACGCCTGCACGATGGCTTCCTCTGGGACATCCTCTCTATCCGCACCCAGTAATACGTTCTCTCGTATGGAACCTTGATAGAGGGTTGGCTCCTGGCTAACGAGGGCGAGAAAACCTCGATAGTCGTTGATATTCAAGCTGGAAATCTCTTTGCCGTCAACGAAAACTCCTCCAGAAAGAGGGTCGTAGAATCGCTCCATCATGGCAATGGTCGTACTCTTTCCACAACCACTTGCCCCTACGAGCGCGACGTACTGACCAGGCTTGACCGTCAGGTTGAGACCTCTGAGCACAGGTTGCTCTGGCCTAGTTGGGTACCTGAAATGCACATCGCGGAACTCGATGGTGCCCTCCATGTTGTCGAATCGCTCTCCTTCTTGAGACCAGGAATCAATTGTTGGTACTCGGTCAAACAAAGTCTTGAGCTCTTTAGCAGCTTCTTTAGCTTTGCCCATATCGGGAGCAAAAGAAAAGATCGTGCCAGCCGATTGAGCACCGAAGATGATGGCTGAAAAGCAGATAAAGAAGTATAGCTCAGAGATCTCCCCTTTCGCGATGAGTGTACCACCGTACCAGAAGCCTAAAGCAATGCAAAGGAACATGAAGGACTGAGACGAAGCGTAAAGGGTTGACGATCGGAGGACAGACCGCAAACTTTTCTTTCCCTGGTCAACAAGAGTTTGGTGATAGTGATTCCATACATCCTCTTCTCGAGTCAAGGAGGCGACCGTTCGGATAGCAGCCGTTGCTTCACAAGCATAACTGGCTGAAGATTCATAGGCTTTCTTTGCTCGTTCGTTAAACCTTGCTAACATCCAGAAACGAAGAAAACCACAGGCAAGCAATACGGGTATCGTAGCTGTGCACACAAGAGCAAGCTTGTAGTTAAGTGCGCAAGACAGAGCAATTGCTGCAAAGAGCGTTGTGGTGACAACAAGTATGGTGCCCAGGGTGACGCCGCTCATACCTGCCAGATGCGTCGTCTCGGTAGATAGGAACGACGTCAGCGCCCCTGATGAATTCTCCTCCTTGTCGAAGAAAGCAATATCTTGACGGAGCATAGTCCGAAAAGCTTGATCTCTCGATCGATGGACTAAGCGCTCAGAGCAATATGCGAATGCTATACCTTGGCCACTAAAGGATAGTATCTGCACAAGAGCAAGCATGAGATACATCAGAGACCAGAAATCTGCATCGTGTCTGAGTTTGGTATACATGCTGGGTGGATTCGACAACGCAACGATTTCCTGCGCGAAGAAGACGGCTTGTGTGGGATTTCCTCCTCCAGCGATTATGGAGAAGAATAACCCAATGAGCATTAGCCACCACTCTTTCCTGTTGAAGCCTCCGACAACCTTGATCAGAGTCCACAGAGAGTACTGTGGTCCAGTGCTCTGTGGCTTGCTTTCAATGATCGCACTCGAGACCGATTTCCCGGTAGCAATGCGCTCGAGCTTCTGATTGCTGATCACTTTCTCAGGTGAGGGAGACATTCGCAAATCCTCATAAGACTCTTCCTCCAGTTGCGCATCCAAATCTGCCTTCTTCTCTTCATTTGCCGCTGAAATCCGTTGCGCCTCCACGAGATTGTAGTAGGCCGATTGCTTTTCCAGCAACTCGTCATGCGACCCCTGCTCTACAATACGGCCTTGGGACATGACCACAATGTTGTCGGCGGTCTTTATGGTCGATAAACGATGAGCGATGACAATGGTCGTCCGCCCTTGAGCGGCAATGTCGAGCGCAGCCTGAACGACACCTTCTGACTTTGTATCAAGCGCTGAGGTGGCTTCGTCCAAGAGTAGGATCTTTGGGTCGCTGACCATGGCTCGTGCAATCGCTATCCTTTGTTTCTGTCCACCCGAAAGGAGGAAACCACGCTCTCCGACGTTCGTCTCGTACCCTTCAGGTAACCCCATGATAAAATCATGAGCGTTTGCCATCTTCGCGGCACTCTCAATGAGCGCTCTTTGTTGCTCTATACTGGCTTTCTCATGTTTGGTGCCAATGAGACCATGCCGTATATTGCCGAGAATTGTGGTGCCAAACAATGTCGGCTCCTGGCTTACAAGAGAGATCTGCTGTCGTAACCATCTCAAATTGAGTTTGCTGACTTCGTGACCATCTAGGTATACATGGCCACCTACAGGGTCGTAGAAGCGTTCGACGAGGCCCACGATGGTAGACTTTCCCGATCCAGATGCGCCAACAAGAGCCGTGGTTTTTCCGGCCGGCACCTTGAGGTTAACATTCTCCATGACAACAACCTCAGCTCTCGAGGGGTAGATATGTCTTATGTTCCTCAGCTCCACAGTTCCTTCCACGTGCTCAAGCTTTTCGCCCTCATCGGACATAGGATTTAATGGCGATAGTCTATCAATAGTATTGAAAATCTTGCCTGCGGCAGCCACACTGGTAGTAAACGCTTGAACGTTCGGAGCGACGTTACCAAGCGAGAACGCTCCGATCATGATGGCCAGCATGATAGTCAAGACTTCAGAGAGTGTCATTTGGCCATCGGCAATGAATCGCGATCCCATCCAGAACGAAAGACCATAGTTGAAATAAATGATCCCCATCATGCCGCTGATCATGATGGCGAGGACTATCTTGAGCTTCTTTCCCCATACCTCTGCTTCTGTCAAATGTACATCGTACTGCCTGGCAAGTTTGGCTTGAGTACCAAAAGCTGTTGCATTTCTTATGGAACTAATGACCTCCTCTGCCACAGTGCCTCCCAATGCGTATGCTTCCAGGGACTGTTTGTTATATTTTATGATGAAAGTCGACCCAGCTCCCATAACTGCCGCGATCGCGAACACAGTCGAAGAAAGGATAAGAGTCAGCTTCCAGTATTTGATGAAGCCAATTACAAAGGCGGTAACGAAGGTTGCCAGTGCAGTTAGTGTCAGGGCAATCTTTTCGGATATTCCATCCTGTACAAGATTCGTGTCGGCAGTAATCCGGGTCGTCATCTCACCGGCACCGAGTTTGTCGAAGAAAGCAATGTTTTGACGCAAGATAGCTGCTAAATACTGCTCACGGATCTTGCCTGCAATATGCTCTCCGGTGTAAATGAAGCCCACGGTACAAACATATATGGTGACAAACTCTCCTATAGCGAGATATATGAAGTAGAGGGTAAAGTGCGACAGTTGTGAATTAAAATAGGAGGGGCTTGACGTTCCATTGAAAAACCCTTGGAATATACCGGCTAGTTGACCGAAGATGATCTGGACGAAATTAGAGAGTAGATGCTTAAAATTGACCATATACTTACTGTCATTAGTGGCATGATAGCCCCACCTGCGATCGCACATATACAGCTAATAACAATTATGATGATATCATTCCGAGTCGCATATCGGTACAGAGTCAGGAAGGTGACCTTTACTTCTGGTATGTCCAATTGCCTTTTCACGATCTCTTTCTCATGAGGCGGAAGATGGGCATATGCCTCTTCACCCTCCTTGACGTCCTTGACGTTGACGATGTGAGAATCGAGCTTCTCTGTTGGCTTCAAGTCGTCGGACGACGATCCAGAGGAGTGAAGGTCATGCTCTTGCTTTTCCCCAGCGACAGCGTTCCACGATTCCCCATCATTGCCGGGGATGTGGCTGACTTGCTTTTCGATGTTAGATTCGAGCTCCATGGCCGCATGCGTGAGGTCTCCAGCCGTGCCATCCATGATGGGCTAGTTGTTGCTGGAAGGGCGGTAAGGCGAAGAAGGAGATGCTTTACGAAATGGTCGCTCAGTCCGAAACTCGTGGAGGAGAGAAGGGATGCTCAATAGAGCTCATGGTAGAAGGCAGACTGGGTGTCCTGCGGTGATATTCAATGAATGGATAGCAAGTGGGGTATGCGCAACAGGCAAGCGCAATCAGGGTGGTTGATTGAGAATGGCAAAGGAGTGATGGAGCAGGCGTGAGAATGATGTGTAACGGAGGCAGCAACATATACTCATGGTGACTGCCGTATGTCAGAACAGTCATGGATAATTATGCACTCGGCACGACTAGCAACCGAAGAGTCATTTATCTCGGTTCGACGTTCATGGAAGGCCGGCCCGGCTATTACGGTATTTCCGCATCATGTCACTACCACTTAGTTCTAGAAGAATTCACCTACTTCTGGTCCAGACTTACTTCTGATCCAGCCCTAAGGGGCTAGCGTCCCGGAGCCCTTCCTTTCCGTACTCCCGACCCTCGTCCGGGGTCTCTTAGGCTAGAGTACTGTCGCCTCTATAGATTAATAACTAGAGTAGTTATAAGAAATAATTCGCGTTAAGAACTATATAGATTTAGATGCTCTATAATTCTTACACTAAAAATGAGTTGTCAAAATTGTTCGTTACGGAAGTAGAGGGCGTGAACCAGAAGTAAGTGTGGACCAGAAGTAGGTGAATTCTTCTAGAGTACGAGCGAGCAAGTCCCTACCAATCAGTTCAACCGTACTCCTACTCTTCCAATGACTTACAGATAGGTTCGCTACGACTTGCTTGGCGACGGACTACTATGGTGTTTTATGTACTCGTTCTGACCATAAGTGAGTGCCGAGGCTAATGATATAGAGCGGATCTTCATCGGGACAGGCCAAATCCTGGTCAGTGGATTGGTGGCTTCTCCCGCCGCTACTAAACGATCGGACTCACTTGCGGTCAGGTTGTGCTCACGGTTATACGAACGGTGATTAAGCAGGTCTGACGTGTGCAGGCTCGCAGCAATCGTTTATCCAAGGATCTATTACAGGTCAGCTGTAGGTATCTCGGATACCAAAGTAAGTATTCGATCATAGCGAATCTTGATGAGCACGCCAATCACATCAAAGCCACCGTGGTCATGGAACGATAGCATCAACCATAATCATAGGCTAGCAGCTCTATATGACTGTCTGTATCAATTCGTTACTCGTATAAAGTTAATGATCGAGATATCGGAGCATCTCTCTGATTGGTCCCTGGTAAACCACAAGATAGATTGCTGCCAAGCTTCGACATCACGTGACACGCTAAGCGATCTGCACACAGAACCCACTCGATAGAGTCCAACCATCGCCGCAACAACAATCGGGTCAACTACACACCACCACGATGCCTGTCCGTCCTTTCCCCTCCCCCATTCATAATCTCTTGCTAACACTCCTCCCACAGTCCCACAAATCTTTCCGCACCAAGCAGAAGCTCGCAAAGGCCCAGAAGCAAAATCGCCCCATCCCTCAGTGGATCCGACTACGTACTGGCAATACCATACGGTGAGCCCCCATCTACTTGAGCTTCACAAAGACTCAATACTCTTTTACGATGATGGAGGATCGTGATCGCATGTTGCGATCCCGGAACAGAGCGCTGATGTGTGGTCAACTTACAGATACAACGCCAAGCGAAGACATTGGAGGAAGACGAGAATCGGTATCTGAATGATGGTGGAGGAGGAGGCTAGATCGATGGGGGTGGACATGGACATCGATGTGCGGATGATGAAGGATGTTGTGGGCTGTGGAGACATGATACGATGGCGAGATTCTTTAGGTGGAGCTCTGGGACCTACGCGGTGAGAAAGCAGACTTTACAATACAAGTGCAAGATCATCAAGAGCCAGCCGGTGCCAAATGTATGCTGCGAATCTCAAGCATGACCCCCGTTTGACGCCTGGCCATGTCAGGTCCCCACTGGTGAATGGTGCGCTCACTGGTAGACAAAAGGCTCAAGCTTTCAAGCACCTTCCTTCAACAATCTTGTACCTTCATGCCGCTAGATGACGATTACTCTATCCATGATTACTAAATCCAGTCATACTCGTAAAGCCGAAAGAGTGATTCAACACTACAACCTCAAGTAAGATCGTATTGATAGTACCAGTCACTGGACGAACTTAGCAAGATGTTGCTAAGCAATCTATGAGCTTGAGTTCACTCTGGCAGCATACATGTCAACGCATTAAAATTCATTGAGCGTGTAAATGGTAGCGTGTAAATGGTAAACACCAGGCTGGGGGTCAGAATGGGTGGCACTCTCAGTAAATGGGATTCGGGTCGTTGGGTCGCTCGTTTCGCGGTAGCAGCAAGGATGAAAAGATTTCAGTTAGTGAATCATAGTGTTCGGTTTGCTCAATGATCCCTTGTGCATTCGATTGGCGGTAAACGCTCTCAGTATCTTCCTGTCGGTGGAAATATCTCATGCCAAGACTGCAACGTAGTCCTGTAGAGGTGCATGCAAGCAGCCCGAATAATCAACCTCCTTCTGAACGCCATGCATAACCGTTACCTCATAACCATATTACCAAGCAGTCCCGCCTTCGACCAGTATTAGTGGCGTGGGCAACATTGCCTTAGCTAGATCGGCTCATCGTAATAGTCGAAGGCCAGAAGGACTAGGCTTAGCGGCTGTGCAGGCGTTAGCGCAACAGTCTTTGATACTGACCATGTGAAGACTTACTCCTCAGCCCACTCGTTTTCGCGACGGATCTGATCCTCTTCCTCAGGAGTGAAGTCGTTCTGGATGTTGAATGTCTTGCGAATCTCCTCTGGTGACTTGCCCTTGATCATATTTGCAACAGTCTTGCAGCCAACGTCAAGGAGGGCCTTAATGTCAAGGTAATTGGCAGCCTGGGTACTGTAAGTTGTGGTGATCTTTGGTCATGGCGAGGGGTGAACGTACCAGGATAATCTCGAACAGCATCTCCTGGTCGACCTGCATGAACTTTTGGTCCCACTCATCGATGTCGGTGGTCTTCTTGCGCGAATCGGCATCGTCTTCGGTGGAGGAAGGAGGGTCAGCCTTGTGGTGAGTGCACCACTCGATAACCTTGTTGAGAACGGCCTCATTGACCTGTCGTACTGGGGTCAGTTTCGATCTTATGTCACCTTTCGGTGTTGCAAAACTCACATTAGGAATAGGAACAGCTTCATCAACAGTCTGGTCACCTATGTCCTCCAACAGATTCTTGATGAGGATGGAGCGCTCGGCAACTTGACGGTCTGCTCAATGTGTCAGAAAGAAAGAGAGTGATGTAGAAGCAGTAGAAAAGGCACGTCGGGCCCAGTACAACGTACCAACAGTAATCTCGACATGGTCGGAGCTTTGCAGCTTGATGGTTGTGGTAGACATGGTGATTCGTGGTTTGGGGTTGTATGAGTGCTATTGTGAAGCTGTATGTGGGTATGTGTGATCGGCCTTTCTTTGATTCTTTGATGGAGTGAAGTGTTGTCTCCCCAAACAGTGGTCAGTAAGAGGAATTGTTCTGAGAGTGTTGGTGTTGGAAGGAGTAGAAAGATGGACGATAATGGAAGATAGGCTCTTAGTGTAAGAGAAGAAGGGAAAGTATTGGCAATTATTGTTTTAGGTGTTGGTCGAACAGTTAGGTTGTTACCTCAAGCTTCGGGAGTGGCTGAGTGGGAACCTGTACTATTAAGGCAGCAGGGCAACCTTGGCGGCTACTTTACCCGACAGCCCGATTCGATCTTTACTGCCTTCACCAAGACCAACTAATTAGCTAATTAAACTATCACAAACTATTTCATATACATGCACCTCGATTGGTCTTTACAATGATGGTTAGGGAGTCTCAGAAGGAAGTTGTGGAGTCTAGCCATGAATGAGTTATACCAGTGGAAGACGTTGGTCCATTGTGTGTCTCATTGTCTATAATTGTCCACCGACCATTTGTTTGAGCGTTACTCTGCCTCGGACTGGTCGAGCAGGTGGGATCTCTCTCCTTATCGAAGCATCTCCGCCACAAAGAGCACGGGAAAGGTGCAGATGAAACTATTGTCTGCAGTATACATTTAACAATTGGTGTTCAGGGAGATGGTAATCGTCTAAGATGAAGCCGATACAAACATATTAGGAGGAACTCAGAGGGACCGGGATGGGTTCCCAATGTCTGCGTTGTTTTTGCCGTAGCGTGTAGCTGCAACCATTTACTTGCAAGCTCGAAACCGACATGATGAGAGGGCGAGCCTTCCGAGAGGAATCGCAGGCTTCTTGGGTATTGCCGCAGGACGGCGTCGCTTCAAGTAAAGCACGACACTATTGTCGAATGTTCAATCATGGCTGACGGGCCTACGGTCGAACGTAATGACAATGTTCAGTGCTCAGCACAATCCGCCCCTGAAGATATGAATCCAATAAAATCATACAGAACGCTCAGCGCTTCGACAAGCCCACCTCATCCAGTGATCTAGCCGAATTTTCCCTGCCTGTGGAACGCCTCGCTTCGTTATCCTATATCCAGCCTCCCATCATACGTTTATACGTGCCTCTAACCCTCCCATCATAATGCTGTCAGTCTAAGCCAATGTGGAAATGCTCATGTAGTCTCATTCGTCGTCTCATTGCCGTCATTATCGATCTCACCAGCTGCCGGTGAAGGTTGATCTCCTACTGCGGCCTTCCTCCGAGCCTGGTCCAATACTTTTACAAACCCGCTCTTGAGTCTTTGGGCCCCACCACCACCAACATCACCCTTTATTAGTCTATCATCCTTTTCATACTCCTCGTTCCCTTCCACCCGTCTGGTCAAAAACAGTGTTGTAGACTTGCCCCGCTCTGCCCTCAATCGCTCCAATTCGTTGTGGTATGCCGTCTCATAGATATTGAGCTCCTCTGCAGCAGGCGGCGATTCACTAACCGTAGGTGGTGAAGGAGGTTCGGAGCTGCCTGTCGGTCCGAGACCAAGGTACAAATGGTCAGTGAGAGGATCGTGGGCCTGGCCTTTGCCATCATGAGAAACAGGCTGAGGTGCAGTGGCAGAATGGACAAATTGCCTGTGGTCTTCGGGGTGGGCATTTAGAATACGTTTCGAAGGGGTCCTTGGACTTGATGAGGACGCTTCAGTGTTGTGATCAGAAGGGCGCTTTGTGGGAGTTATTGGGGAATACGCGACTACAGCGTCTTGTCGATCCGGGACGGCCTTCTCAAAGTTTGCAAGATCGATGTCTCTATGAACACCTTCTGCCACCAGAGCTTGCTCTAGAGGTCTCCGGTCATGGGTATCTACACTCCTTGTTTTATGATAGAATGGTGGCTTTTTAGGTATTGACATGGAAAGCGGGGGCTGAACCATGCGCGTATCATTCCCCAGTATCCCGGCCATCCCTGGAGGTCTTCTAGTCTTGCGGGCAATAGCATCCTTGAATCTCTTGACTGCTTTCATCTGAGCTAGTCAGTACCATACTATAACGATCTAGCAGACTTCCTTACGAGTACGAGTATATTGCTGAGATTGCCTGTAATAGCTTGATTTGTTTCCTCTTCAGTCGGCGGCTCAATCATGTTCGCCGTGTTTTCCTCAGTAGAAAGCAAGGGATCCCTACCGCATTTCGTGACCCATGGATGCTCCTATGACCATGTCAGCTAGAGTCTTCCCTACCGACGATCAAGATATATACGCGAAGTTCTTCCATTTTGATCCTCTTTGAAGGGTTCTTCTCAAGGAGTTTTGAAATCAGGTCCTTGAATTGGTCGTCGCACGTCGTATCGGCCCTCAAGTCAATAGTATCGCTCTTGATGGACTCGTATAGATCAAGAACTCCAGGCTTTTCGAATGGTATGCATCCGAATCGTAGACAGTACAGTGTGATCCCCATAGACCAGATGTCCGCGGCTTTGCCGGAGATATCTCCGTGTTTTGCGACGCATAATTCTGGTGGCAGGAACGCCGGCGATCCAGCAGATTTCGCTGTTTTCATCTCTGAGTCCTTCTCGAAAATCTCGGATACACCAAAGTCGACGATCTTGAGAACATCGTCTTCCGTCAGGAGCAAGTTGTCCGGCTTGATGTCGCGGTGGACGACACCTTGGGCATGTAAATACTCGATACCCAGTATCAAGTCCCGAAACCAACATCTGCAACTCTCGTCATCATATGGATCTGCCTTCTCGTCCACTCCCACTTTCATGACTACCCCCTTTTTGCACATTTCGAGAACCATGTACAAAGAATCCTCGTTCGGATCATCCAGCACTTCGATAAGAGACACGAGGTTGCTGTGGTTGAGCTTCTTCATGACCGCGATCTCTTCTTTGATAAGGAATAAGGGATTGCCGCCTTCCTGCTGATTGGAGTAGTCCGAAGAGGAGTGCCTGTGTAGTGGGGAATTGTATTCAACGCCTGCGGCACGTTGGCCGACCCTTTGCGGTGCATGAGGACGACGCAGTATGTTGGATTGTGCACGCTTTCGTAGCCTTGACTTGGAAAACTCCTTGACAGCATATTCAACTCCATGCTGATCAACAGCAAGGTGGACAGCTCCGAAGGAACCTCTTCCAATCTCTTGCTTGATCATATACTGATTGATCCGGTGTATTGCACCACCTTCATCCTGACTGTTGGAGTACTCCGAATGGGCGTGTAGCGTTTCTTTGACCTCCCTTGCGCTTGAATGCTGACGACGGTGGTGTCTCAACGGGCTTTCGTACGCAGGGGAGGACCTGTGTTCGATGCGTCAGGATCAATGGGGTACGACCATCCTCCAGCAGTCTTACATATGCCTGACGGTCGCCGGCCGTTCCCCATGTGCGGCATCTAGTGTATCAATTGAGATGCCATGAGAAGGCACAATTCCAGCGCGTTCTTCGGTGGAACGTCCTTTGCCCGAAAAGCTTGAGGGTGGTAGAGACATGATGGGACAGTATATACAACTCTCATGACGGAAGGACCCGCATAGTCAGCGCTCTAGAAGTGTGTGCTATGTACAAGTCCAAAGAGAAGAGGCGATCAAATTGTCTTCTGACTTGCACTTTCACTTTCACTCTTTCAATAAGGTGGAACTCCGATCCTCTTGGCAACGGCCGAGGGACGTGTTTCGAACTCTGCCCCGGCTTTAGATATTCTACCCCACGACCCCTCCTTGGGCCTAGGACGAGCGCCGCCTTGGCATGAAACTAGAGATGTCGCCGCTGTCTGTTTTCCAACTCGAGGTCTCAGTCACTATTGGGGATGGTCGACTGAGTGTGGTCACAAAGTGATTGGACCTGGAATGAGGTTGAACTCCAATGAATCCGATCTGGATATTTCTTACGATCCCATTCCAAGACGGCGACAATAGTCTAGGGATTGACAAGTATTCGAGGCTGAAGTATGTAAATTGGACTTTGCGAATAAAGAAGATGTGATGCAATAGGCTGCCGCTGTTTACGTGGCCAGCGATACCAGAATACATCAAGCAAGAGGTTCTGCGGAGAATCTGGTCGGCATATGCATTTGTATCAATGTTCAAACGTACTCTAGCCGTCTCTTAAACTTGTTGATATTGTTATCATGTGCAGTGATCGACGGGATAACTGCCTAACAATCTAACAGCCCGGATGCTGGGACAGTCAAGGCTATCGATTGCGCATGGTGTTTCTATAGAAGTCCTTCTTCGGAGAGACTGTATGTCGAGAATGACAGCCTCTACGATTAGCTTCATCTGGAGGACTGAATTCACAGAGAATACATGCGATAACCACCGTCATGAAACTGGCGCCCATAAAGTTCGAACCTGCTGAAAGATGACTTGTATCTTTCCAATACTAAAGCTGGTTCATATACGGGTTATAGTTGTAATTGAGGAGAAGAGCATATAGTCGTCCTAGTTGCCTGGGTGCCTGGGTACTTAAGACTTAAAGCGGCAGGACTCAAGCGAGCCTCGAGTGATCGCCATTCGCCGGCTCGCCAAAGCCAAGGCTCGGCCGAACCCCGGAAGCCCGGCATCGCGGTTGGAACGACTCTCTCCGCGTCCATCAACCAGGAAAACCTCGACAACCCCGCAAGATCAGATTGCCGCCATGGTGGTCTATTCATTCTACGTCTTCGACCGCCATGGTATATTGTGTTGCGCCATTAGACCCGCAAAGCTAACATGAGGTGCAGCGGAGTGCATCTACAAGAAGAAATGGGCACCTCAACCAGTCTCTTCATCCAAACCACCACAGCCTAATGGTCTGTCCGATGCTCAATCCCAACCCAAGGGCCTCAGCGCCGAGGATGACGCCAAATTGATCTTTGGAACCATTTTTTCTCTGAGGAATATGATTCGCAAGCTTGGTGGACCTGAAGATAAGTATGTAATCGTTCATGGGGCCAGAGGGCGATTCAAGGGCTGAAATTGGTCCCTACGTGGAGCTTCATTTCCTACCGGACAGGCCATTATAAGCTGCACTACTATGAGACGCCTACTTCTCTCAAATTCGTTATGGTCACGGACACGAAGACGAACAATCTGAGAATCGTGTTGCACCAAATATACGTCAGCTTGTATGTTGAATATGGTAGGCCAAGCTGAGAATGGGAATCTTGTTGGACCACCTGTTGAATCCGGTCTAGTCGTCAAGAACCCACTATCACCTGTTGAGCACCCCGGAGGTGCAGGAGTCAACTGTGAGTTGTTTGAGCTGGGGGTTGAGCAATTTGTGACTGCATCGCTGCAGAATTGATAGTTCTGCCTGACGGCCAACATTGAGCAATATATCGCCATCACGCTCAGCCATCCTGTCCTCAACGATGATCAGATCTAGAAGGCAACTTGCAAGTAGAGGATCGGGTCTCTTCTTTGACAGGCCCTCAATAGAAAGATTCCACCATCGTGTCCTTGTCGGTGGTGTTGATCGAACTTGGCCCCATTCCCTCACCCAATCGGAACACACTCTCGACAACGCTCAGCTCCGTCGCTGTGGTATCCAATCCAGTCACCGCCATCCAGTCATTCACCACCATGCCAGCGCCTACAACTGACGAACCTCGATTCACACTGCCTGCCACCAAGGGAACCTGGAGCAAACTTGACAGCTCGTCTTGGTCTTGTATTGAGGTTTTGGGGTGGACGATGCCTCCTTGATTGGAAAGCGCCATGTATGAACCAACAAGTACATTGTCGGCGATCGTTTGGCGGAAGACTTCGACGCCTAAAACGTCTGCGACGATTTCTTCCGTTTCGCGCTCGATGTCCGGATGGACTAGGGCCACATGGTCATTCGCGCATATGACATTGCCTAGAGCTGATAGTCTTTCTTCTATCCGCTGAATCTTGACTTCGTCAGGAATCGAGTTTCGCAGGTGTTGCAGCTCTTGGTCGGTGGTAGATGTTGGAACGAGGAGACCTTTCCGATTGCTTCGATAATAGGAAATATCAGCAACGTGAGCTCTCATCATTCACAAGACACGTTTACCCTGCGGTCAATCTTCCAATGATCCTCGTTCCAGCAATCGTACACCGACATATCGGCACCACATCCTGTAATTCCGCCTCAAACACGCTGTAGAAATTCTCACTGGCCCCAAGCGCAACTAAGGAGTACGCATTCGTGAGTGTGGCAAAGACACCGACTCTGTGAGGCTGTGTCAGTATCTTTTGAGTGATCGTAAGAGTAAACGTACTCGTTCGAATTCTCGAATTGAGCTCGCACCGCCATGGTGGGGTGAAGATGCCGTGAAAGGTGGGCCTATAGTAGACGAGTGTCCTTGGAACGGGTTGTGATAATGTGAGGAATAGAGAAGGTCAGCCTTCAAATCTCAGACGTGTATTTGATTGCTTGAGAACGATGCTTGTTGTATGAAACAGACGTCGACCTTTATGGAGCATATTGTGGGGTAAAGATGCCAGTGCCAAGACATCGGAGTCAGAGATCTTCAGGGTCCAATCCATCTGATAGGGCTGAGTGGGAAACTGCAACGTCAAGAGTCATTTCACCCCTGAGTAAGCCCGACATTGACGGTATATATTAGGGAGTCATTGCCACGCACATCTATATGACTGACCAAGTGGAGCAACCTTTGTATCGGTGAATGGCTTCATTAGGATGAGTGAGTCATTCAAAAGTAACAATAGTATGACTTTGAGTAGCGCTAGAAAACGACCAGCAAGTACGATTGGATTCGGCAGTCTGACAGGTATCCTGCTATCCACATAGCTTGTCCAGAACATCGACGATGAGTGCTCCAAAATACAACCCGAACATGGTACCAGCCCATCTTCTCGCCCCCAACGCTTCAACCTCTTACCCCTAGGCTACTCGTAACCTATGGTATTGACGCTCTCACACTCTCGTCCTCATCCAAGTCATAGCCAGCCCATATCATCTGAGAGCGAATTTGCGCCAGCGCCTCTCCTCGTGCTTCCTCAACTTTCCTCTATTGATAATACGTCAGTTGTCTCCGTTGAATAATGGGTGAAGTGTCAGCTCATACCTTGAATTCATCATTAATGACCTTCTTGTCATACTCGTACTGATGTTCACTCGTCGCCATCTGTAATTTCAGGCGTGTATCATAACATTCGATCTTTCCGTTCATCCTCTTCTCCAACTGTTGCACAACGAGATAGTGGCTGAGCGCGTTATCCCCTTTCTCGTGCCAATGCTCGTCTTCCTCCAGTTTGTCCAGTGTGCGCTTCCCGAGCTCGAGGAGTGCCACCTTGAGAGGTGCCGACGCGTCGGCGAAGTCGGTTTTGAGCTTGTGGTTGCGGCGGTACTTGGTTTCGAGGAAAGGCTTCTTCTTCATCCAAGATTTCTGGATCGGCGAAGGTTGGAAGGTGTCATGGTTTGATAGAGCTTTAGCCTTGCCTTTGGCACGGGAGCTACGGCTAGTAACGGGGGGTTTGGGAGAATCTGGGGAATTGCGAGAATCGGGAGAATTGGGCGAATTGGACGAATTGGGTGATTTTGGTGGATTAGGTGAATTAGGAGGAGCGTCCGGGACGAAGAAGTCTGCCTTTCCCGCAACGGCGAGAGCTTTGTTGGTGCGGAGAGCTTTCGTGGGCCGGCCAACGAGGTCGTGAGAGTAGTTGGGGTCATGGATCGGAGACCATTGAGCGATGAAATCCGCCGCCTCCATAGCTTCCGCGACCTTGCGCTTCAGAGTTTTAGAGTGCATGGCTAATGGTTTGAGTTAGCAAATGGGCGCTCAATTGATAGCCAACGCATACAGCAACACTGGATATGTCTACAGGAACGACAGGAGCTGAACGGATTGAACCGAAGAAAGAAGAGCGGTCATGGGTTTGGCCAACAGGAGCCAACAAAGACATATCAACGGATCTCTCGCAAAGCCACCTGCAGGACGAAGCAAACACAAATGGGAGACAAAGATGAATAGGGAGGTTGTGTTGACTCGTGAGCTGCGCCTCTTGACGCAAGACAGATTTGGTCAAATAATTCCAGACCGAGACAATCAGTTCTTCCTATGAAAGGAGAGAAGAGTATCGCTATAAGTCCAAAGATTTTCCCAAAAGAAAGCAAAGAACTGACGAGATGACACTAGGACCAATCATGGACTTACTAAAAAAGAACGAATGTAATACTGGTAAATGGCTGTAAAAGTATACAATACAGAGCATGAAAGAGCAAAGGCGATGGAAGTGTTATTCTGTTACAGTATGTATAGGGTAGGTAGTATAAAGTTGAACAAGAACAAGAAGATGACGAAGATGAAGAACAAGACGAGGACGAGGAAGAAGATGAGACGAATGCAATAATGTTCTTATGCTTCAATTGCAAACCCAATTGCTATTGTACGTGAAACTCGATAGATGGCTGGTTTAAGGGGGCTCTATTGAACAATGCGTTTCGAACTTCCTATTCGCCTTTTCCCCTTCGCTTCACTACAGTCACCCCAGTTCCGATGCCAGAACACCACACCACACCATCTAATCGGCGTGTTTCGTAGGGCCAGTAGCCAGCAGTGAGTACAAGCATAATCCGATTGCGACTATACCCACCCTGCTTCAATTTCGCACGGCTACCCTAATCTAGAATAACAACAACACTCACTTCTATCAACATGACAGTATTCGAACGAGTCCTCAACGATGGCTCTGCGGGAGTCTGATGGCTTTCAGTGCGTGCGTCTTATCTGCCGCATCAGGTACTTTAGTCGCAGCGAATGTCGTATCGAATGGAACGAATGGCGCGTCTTAGGATTTGGAGATTAGTCTGGTATAATTCGGTTGTTTGTCAACTAAACTGTGCAGATTGTGCAGAACACCTACAAGCCATTATCAATAGCGGCTCAAAGCATCTTACCTTACTCGTAGAAATGCAAGCGATCGTTTTTCATACCATGCCTTGAATGTATGGGGTTTGCAAATGGGAAAGTGTCACTAGCAGCAGGCGATGCGTGTTTTGATTATGGTGCCTTGTACGGTACTTCACGCAAGACATGGAATAGGGCGAACGACCTCTAGGATTTGACGACAGTCAATACATATCGGCATCTTGGCCAATTGCTCGATATTAGACGCTTGCGAACTGCGCTTCCTTGCAATTCTGGAGTCAAGGATATCCGGTCACATCACAAGGCAGGTCGAGCAACGGGATCGAAGACAAGGAACCGGAATCTCTGTGCGATGATACTGTCCACGCACGCGTACATAGCTAACAGACACGCTCATTACTGATTATGTAGGCAGCTTGCGATCCCAGACCTCTCTAAGATGGCCAAGAATGCTTCCACTTCAGCCCATTAGACGCCACAATTCCCTGAGTGCAATGGCCGATTCTTGAGCCGACATGGCCTCTATACCCCCATTTCCACAAGGTTCGTTTCCGTAATCTCCCAGTCGCCCCATGCATCCCAGCCACCTCCTGTACATGGGAGGACAGTGTATACCAATAATAATCATCGAGTCATGCTCTATATATTCGTAATTCGTAACAAAAAGACCTAATTCATCCATCAATACTCGACTGGAATGACGCTGACCGCTTCCTTTGATGAGGTCGATCGGGTCTTGAACCGACTAGAAACCGAGTTGGCATGGTTTCTAGGCTAGGCGACGGCGGCACTTTGATGGTCCGAACGTCAGGGCTGCTTTCGGACCGGATAAGTGGGCTAGATATCGAAGGCAGACTACCAGATCTCATTCGCTTCAGCATGTGCTCGTTGATAAGCTGACCCGCTTCTGGAGCTGCAGTCACTGTCGTATTCATAGATGCACCTGGAGGCGGGGTCGGACTGCTTGTCCTGAAGAGAGGGTGAATGTGGTCCTCGCTAGGAGCTCTGGACCGTGAACCTTGTCGTGATCGCGGAATCGCAACGCTAGCCGAGCGTGAAACTGGCCCTGATCGTGAGCCGGGTCTTGAGAAGTTCATCTGACGAGGTGTGGTAGGAGGCGGGCTTGAAGGCGGTGGACTAGGAGGGGGAAACATGGCAGGAAAGTTGGGTCGGTCCAAGGGATGATCTATCGGGCTCGCAGGGGGCGAATTGGGCAGAGAGACAGATGGCTGTGGTAGAGGGCTGTCAGGTGGAGTTAGTGAAGGACTCGTCTGGAAGAACGGGCCTTCTAGAGCTTTGGCCGGTGATGGTGATCGACTCCCGGGAATTGGCTCTAGACCGGATCCTTTAAGTGGAGGTTTGGTCTGAAGTACCGTTTCTCGAATCTGGGAGCTAACTCCCGAAGTGTCCCAGGAATCGAAGCCTTCGTCTTGCGAGGGGCGTCTTGAAAGGCCATCTGAAGACGAGGCTCTGGACTGTTGTTTGTACAGTGAATGCCTTGGGAGTAGACTTCTCTTGGAGGATGCTGGTCGCTGTAGTGTTGAGAAGGAAGACCGCATCGAGCCTGTACTGTCTGATGGCGTCAATTGGGGCGTCGATGAAGCCATGTGCTCTCGGAACGGGTTCGATTGGATGGTTGTAGCACTGGCTGGTGGGGTAGTATCAACCATTTCCTGGGGAGCTGCACTAGTATCGTCAATGGAAAACCTCTGAGGTGGCGTTCTTGTCGCCGATTTGAGAACCCAAGCCAAGGTAAAGAAATAGACCAGATGTATCAGCACCGAAACAGCCCATACGACAAAGGAAATTCTCAAGAAGACCGAGACTGTGCATCCCAGAATTTTATCTTTGGCAACAACCGAATTCTCTGCCCAACCTAGACTGGCTCCAACCATCGCAGCAGATACTACTGATAGCACGATACCCAATAGAAGGGTAAGCAAACGCCCCTTGCTTTTCGGTAATGTCTCATTGTGGCGAATATGTAGGAAATTGAGAACTAGTAGGATTAAAGAGGAGACGATCTGGATTATGGCGGCGACCTGTGGAAAGACGTAAATTTGACGGCCTGCCGAAACAGGGGAGACGGCTAGCAGGAGTACCAGAACACCACTGGCTATTCCCACAACGATTGCAGATACACCAACAAGTGCTGAAACAAGCACTCGGGCCATCACAAATACCAGGCTTTCCGCCTTAGGATTTCTTGAAAGACACACACCTCTGGCAATGACACTTGACGGGAGTATTTTGAGTATTTCTGTCTCCGCCGTCGCAGCATCCCAATCTTTCAGCCTCGTCCTGGCCCAATCAAGTTGGAGTTGGAAGAGGCAGAGACAGTCCAATCAGTGGGACCTTCGAGAAGCGGGCTGGCGAGAGAGACAAGACTTAATGTAATGTGGATTGGCGTCAATGGAAGCAGGTCTTCCCCAATTGTAGAGATGAGGACCGATATGGGCTGATGCGAGGGTGTCTCCGTAATGGGTGCTGGTAGCCAATTATATGGAGGCAGTGGGTTGGAAGGGCCAGAATGACGACAAAATGAAAACTGGTTGATTGACTCTACAGCACAGAGGGAAATTGACGGTGTGATAGGACTGTAAAACGGTCAATACACATCGAGGCTGAGATGGGCGAGCTAGGACAAAACAGAGCCACCAAGGCGAAATGAGAATATTAGAGAAGAAATTGTAAGGGTGGGTGCAATCGAGACATGGACTCAATTGACAACGAAAGAATAGAATAGTTTCATAGCGATGGGAAGGAGGAGAGAAGAGCAGAGGTTGGAGACTTTCGTATGTGAGCGTGTCTGGCGGGCCAAACGACGAACAGCGTTAATCCTTCGTCACGGAAAACGCGTGAAAGCTGCAAACAAGGATTGATATCCGTTGGGGCTAATGCTTGAAAGAGTTAGAGCGCTAGTCTTGCGCAACTAGCGCGACAAGGCTTGCAACGGTCCAGTCGTTGCCATCATTTCCCATGCATCCACGCATCGAAGCTATTAATGGGATATTAATGGCGGCTTGACCCCACATTGCGGAGGCGGCATCATTATCCCTGTCCTTCTAACAGGTCTGTTGAACGAACGTCTGGGGACGCGTTTTCGTGCATGTCAGACTTCGGACCGATCAATTTACATCAGTCAGTCGTCGGAATTGATCGCGAAGCCTAGACACATAATGAGTACTGTGTATTCGCATAAGAATCCAAATGTGTCCGAAGGAGATTGCTACGTAGACGAGGAAGTATCACGCCCTGGCGCCTACCTGTCAGATTACTGCTCAGACAAACAACATCCCGACAGATCAGCGGCGTCGAGATTGTCAATATCAAGCCATCGGTCGGAAAGTGCCCGAAGTCTACGATATGTTCAGAAGGACTATTCGGGTTTTGGGTAAGCTCATCTTCGGATACCCTGTGGCAGTGACAACCTCCCCAAGATTTGCGTGGTGCTGTCAATTTAGAATACTGGGGTCCCATGGTTTCTGATGTTGCAAATCCTTGATTGAACCAAATAATTACTCGCGGCGTACTCCGTAGAGTTTTAATATATATTTAAGTAGGATTAGATTATAGATCCCTCCTTTGTAAGGGATATATGTGCCATTACTCTAGCAGGAATGCACTGTACTTTTCTCCGTAGGTAATCCGGCTCACGATACGGTGTCCGGGTTGAAGACAGAATTCGTCGAGGTCCATCAAGGTCTACGTCCTCGGAGATTGGTAATTGATCCGGATCGATTCAGCTGGAAATCCAGAATGCTCAGAACGACGTCTGTCAATATCCTTTTGCTCCAAGCACCGGTATATACGTTGTTGATGTGTAGGTCATCGTTGCTAGACTAGCTGTCAAAAGGAGTGCCAGCTACTCTGTATAAGGGTGGGAATCCTTTCGGTAAGGTACTTGATAATGTTCGATTTTCTTGGCGGCAGTAGGCTAACATAGCACTAGAAGAGTTCACCCCCTTCTGGTCCAATGGAAACTTACCTTACTTCCGGTCCAGCCCTAAGGGGTTAGCGACCCGGAGCTTTTGAAAATCCGTGCTCCGGTGCCAAGCTCTAGGGTATCCTTAGGCCTAGAAATTGTCGCATCTACAGTTCCTCAACCAGCCTGATAATGTAAAATGTTTTGCTACGAGGAATATTTAGTCTTACGTGTTCTATAATTCTTATAGCGAGAACAAGTTGTTAAAGTCGATCGCTGTAGAGAGCGAGGGGGTGAACCAGAAGCAAGTTTAGACCAGAAGGGGGTGAGCTCTTCTAACGTACAGTGTCTTAATACTTCACCCTAGGATCCTTACATACACCACCGTAGAATTGCAGCTGGCATCTAATAGTACTATGTAGTAGTAGCCGATGTGCCGATGTCGAAAGCCACTACTGCCTGTCCATGACATTGTAAGCTCTGACACTTTCACTTCGGGATATCGCTTTTCATCACACTTACTTTGACCACACTATACATCCAACGATCACTTTGTACATCGTTCGTACATCAAAAGCTGGAAACCGATTCAGTCTGATGGTATCGTACAAAGGCACTCTACAATAATCTTGCAGAGCACTTCTCATCGGGCAAGATGAAGCTCACATTCAAGGTGATTTTCTTCAGCGCCGAGTCAAAGGTCTCGACACTAACATGTGCTCACTGGATTAGGATCTGAAGCAACAAAAGTTTGTCATCGACGCTGAGCCATCGGAGACGGTAAGATCTTGCGCTTCATAGAGCATCACAGTATCAACCCCATTCCTGGCTGATATGGGTCCTCGGATATAGATCGGTCAAGTGAAGGAGAAAATTTCACAGGAGAAGGGCTGGGAAGCCAGCCAGCAAAAACTCATATACTCTGGTAAAGCATCCCTGGGATGGCAAATAGGCTATCAAGAGTCGATGTACTTCTGCTGATTCTGAACCCCATTATCAGGCAAGATATTACAGGATGCGAATACCGTTGAATCTTACAGCATCGAAGAGAAAGGATTTGTTGTTTGCATGGTATCTAAGGTACATCAATACCCTAGATACCACGGGATACATGAGGCTGAACGATTTCAAAGCCCAAAGCAGCTCCTGCCGCCTCATCATCGACCTCGAAAGCCCCTTCAACACCTGCTCCCGCGCCTGCATCGACCCCCGTGGCCCCTGCAGCCCCTGCTCCCGCTTCAAATCGTACCCCCAATGCGCCAGCTACACCGTCGCCAGCTCCAGCCGCCCCAGGAGCCGAGGGTCCAAGTTTCAACGACCCCTCAGCGCTTACTCTAGGCGGTCCACAGCGCGACGAAGCAATCGCAAACATGGAGAGCATGGGGTTCCCGAGAGATCAGATCGACCGTGCCATGAGGGCAGCCTTCTTTAATCCAGACCGTGCTGTTGAATATCTTTTAAATGTGCGCTTTAGAAGATATCTAATCTGATAAGTGAGCTGTGCTAACGGTATGCAGGGAATTCCCGAGAGCGTTCAACAAGAGCAAGCACAAGGACGGGGAGGGGCTGGCGCTGCGCGTGCACCTGGCACATCTGCTGCAGCTTCCCCAGCCCCAGCCACAGCCACCACCGACGCCTCAGCACCACCAGCGAGCGGCGACGTTGGTGACGAACCCGTCAACCTTTTCGAAGCAGCTGCCCAAGCTGGCCGTAGCGGTGGTATAGGTGGAGGCGCACGTGGAGGTCGTGGAGCTGCTGGGGGGCCAAACATCGCAGGCCTGGGTGCTGGCATCGGAGCAGCAGCCGGAGCAGGCGCCGAAGGTGGTGCCGGTCTCGGCAACCTCGATTTCCTGCGCAACAACCCACAGTTCCAGCAGCTACGTCAAATCGTCCAGACCCAACCGCGTATGCTCGAGCCCATCCTCCAGCAAGTTGGAGCAGGTAACCCGGCGCTGGCGCGCCAAATTGGGGAGAATCCAGATCAGTTCCTGCAGTTGTTGAGCGAAGATACCGGCGACGATACACCCTTACCACCTGGGGCTCAGGAGATCAGTGTGACCGAGGAGGAGCGGGATGCCATTGAACGAGTCAGTCAGACCCTTCGCCCTGATCTAGTCCAATATGCTGACTGAAATTAACAGCTGTGTCGTCTGGGGTTTGAGCGCGACCAGGTGATCCAGGCATACTTTGCTTGCGACAAGAACGAGGAGTTGGCTGCCAACTTCCTCTTCGACCAGCCTGATGAAGGTGATGACGGAGCTGCTTAGACTACCTCTACTTCCGTTTCGCCACCAAGACCAATCAACACGCATGCAGTACGCGATGGCCTGAGACATGAGGACAATGATGGATGGCCGTGACACAGCCTGAGCTCATGGTGACATGCGTTTCGCTGGCTCATGTATGCACGGTCAATAAACCCCAGATATACAATTGGTCGTTCCTAGGTCCATAGAATCAGGAGGTCACTCATCCGTGAACTGGGGCATATCTTCCTTGATTACAATAATATCTATGTCAGTTCTATCCACCGCCCTGCGTCACACCTGTTCCCATTTCTGCGCATCTCCTCTTCACCCTCCAAACAACCAACCCTCTCCTCCCTACCACCCGCGTCAGCGTCCCCCAAACCCCATCGCGTGAAAAGTCCATGTCGTCCAAATTCAAATGACGGTTGTAGCGCCACATCTCCTCGAATTCCAGCTCCTCTTCGTCGGCGCCCAAGGTAGCGTCTAACTCCACACTTGAGTATGGCGCCACGAGCCCGATACTTTTGTACGGATCACAAGCAGGACCGAGCGAGGTTTTGACATGCCTCTGTAGGGCAGAGAACGGAATGCCCATTAGGTCTGTGGTTTGGAGAGGGTTATGGTCCAGTAGCCAGATTGGGGGGCTGTAGGTCCGCCACCACAGTACTTCACTCAGGTTAGCCGTGAGGGCCTTCTGCTGGCCGAGCCATATCTGGGCGGGTACTACGCCGCCTTGGTGATATACACCCATCAGGAGGGCGAAGATTGCGTTAAAGATTATCCAGGAGATAAGCCAGTACCGTGTCAAGGTTTTGGATTTCGGGAGGTGGATCGAGGAGAGGATCAACGGGACGGCAGGCAAGAGGAAACGCGGTTCTTGGTGGGGTATACAGCTTAGGAAGGCCGTTCCTGACAGCGCCGAGAGAAGTGGCAAATGTGAGGACTTCCATTTGGGTGAGGAGACGAGGAGCCAGAGCGCTGGGCCCAGGAGAAGGGGGAGGGAAGCAACGAGGTGTTGGTATGGTGGATGGAGGCCGTGGATTGCAAGGTTGGAGGTTTGGCTGTTGTAGAGGACGGAGTTGAGCGGAGTGAGGGTGGGAGCATTGAAAAGTTTTCTGAGAAGGGGGACAGAGGGATTATAGAAGTCCGTGTCGATGATAATGGCGAGGAAGCTGACAAGCAGTGTTGTTGACAACAGTGCGACGAGTGAGGATGGTCTTGGTATGTCAGTGTATTGAACCTCTTGGAAAGGCGGATGCATGGGGAAGACCGTACCTGCGGGTAAAGTGTGGCAGAAGGTAAAGAGTAGGTATCAGGACGAATGTGGGGAACGTAATACGGTTGAAGACCCCAAAGGTTAGGAGTATTCCCAGGATGGTAGAAGACAGGAGGGACGACCGTTGCTGAACAGTGTGAGCAATGTCCACCTTCATAGCCCACAGATCACCCACTTTGTTGTCCATGATTCTCTGAATCATTACCAGGCTCCACAGCACCACAATGGTTTCTATCGAATTGGAAAACGTGTGTGTCTGATAGGTCCATGTCACATAGGAAGAAGCCACCATGGTAACGGCCAGCCTTCGATGCCGCGGCGATTGAACCAATTCATGTAGAGCCCAATCCTCCAAAACGAAGCTCGCAATGAACATCAAGGATCTTATGGTATAGTACACGACTTGAGGGGGGACTTCGTCGGTGCCTACCCCAGACCAGATCCAGTGGAGTACCACCATGGGAAGACCGTAGACAGGCCATAGTGGAAACACACTTCGTACAGGCTTGTCGGCTGTGAATTCCCAAGTCAGATGGTGAGGGAACGAGAAGACCTTGCCTGTATGCCATGAGTGTTTTCCTACATTGGACGAAAGGAGAAGGCAAGATGAGGACGGAGGAAGTGCAGGGCTGCAGCCGCATGAGCTAGCCCAAGCTTATGTACGGTATGGCCCACCGCTTTTTGGAAGAGGGACATCGGACACGAGGAAGCGATGACTGAACGTTAGAATGCCTGAATGTTTAGACTTACCGGCGGCAATCTCTGGGCCCTGGAAATTCTCATCGGGGTGGATGTAACTTGGCGAAATGGCGAAGTAGGCTCTCACCACTAGCAATGCCAGATATGTACGCGTCCACATGATAGAAATGGCTCAACATGCTGAAATGCAATAGAAAAAGAATAGAACGGTCATCGCTTCATGACGACCAATATACGTGGATTTGGCATTAGGAGAGTCGGAAGTCGCTCGGTGGGAAATTAAGAGATTGTTTTCCCTGTTTACGGAGTACAACGGTGATGCATCCGGCGACCAGACATGAGAGTACGCGTTCTCCACCGAGCAATACTCTTTCTCACCATGGTACTCTTCATCGATGCTACGGAATGTCAATATCTTCCCATTAATTCCGATCTTTGTAAGTTGCGCGTGAATTGCCTTGTCGTGCTCTGGCTTCTCTCGGATCTAGTCTTCGGGGTTTAGATGCTCGCTTGCAGGAGTTGAGGAGGTATCGTGGTATCGTGGTATACCACTATACGTATCTAATCTGTGATTGGGTTTGGAGAGATAGGTTCATATTGTTCGTTGGTGGGTCACTCTGGGAGGAAGCAGTGCCAATGGAACCATTTGTTCTTAAGCTTGGACCTGCACAATGCTCCACATTATCATCCAAATCTACCAAGCGAACGTTGTAACCCGGTAAAGTGCTGGTAAATGGACGCCTGTTGCCCCATCCTTCCGATGCCATCAGCAATTCTCGCTCCCAGGGTTTACATAGGTATCTAGAAGTATCTCGAGAGAAAGCCCGGCTTGTATGTGTTCTACTTCGTCCGGACTATGAATGCACCCGTAATTGACTCCACCTATCTAAAATTGTTGTGTGATGCAATCGCAGTAACACATATTAACGACACAAAGAAATACCGGCCATCTGCATGTCGCTGGACTTTGGTCTGTAACGGGGAATCATGACCGACAGAGATATGTTGAGCGCACTGTACGGGACCAAGCCTTCCTCGCTTGCGTGATACCACCAGGTTGGCCTTATCAAAACACAAGAAGCAGGATAAACTCGTCCCGCTCATGTAGTAGACAGTGACAATGTTCCTACGCCACGCTGGTACGGAGACATAACCGAGGGACAAGCAACGCATGGTGTAGGTGCATACGCCGATAAAGGAGTCGAGGATTTCTACTGCAAGACGAAGTCCTTTTTCGGCTGGTGACATGGAAATGGCGACATTGGAATCAAAGATTGTCCAGTAAGACAGGAACGTGGTGGAAGATGATAAGGACCCGGACCTTATCTGTCTGGTGAAGCATGGAGAGAAAAGCAGAGGTGGTTGAGGTATTGCAGGGACGATGCAGTAGGCGGAACGGACAAGGTGAGGTTAGTAGGAGGTGTTGTGTGGTAAGCATTCAGTAGTTTACGGTCAAATGTTGGCACTCTATGAGGGATTAAATTCCGAGACTGCAGATATGTGTCAATTGGTGTTCCCGCAACCTTAGGTGCAGATTTCGAGATTTAGTCGCAGACCTACTGCTCTACCTTTGCTGCTTATGGTGTGATGTCTCCTCGAAGTGCATGGTGAAGGGGGGCAACCTGTTGGCTCGCAGGGTCGAGGTAACGAGCGGTGGGTAATTCTAGCGAAGGGCTCTTGTGCAGCCGAGGAAGAGGACAAAGGGGACAAAAGGGAAAGACGTAGAGAAGTACGGAGTACCTTAGTTAGAGTACGGGTAGTGCAGAATAGAATAGATGCTTGTGACATGACGGGATAAATTGCTTTTTGTCATCGTCGCAACTTCTAATATATTCTATTTACACCGTCTCGACCTTTGACCAAACCTTTCGCCCTTGTGCCAGAACAAGAAGAGTATCTATTATAGAACTAAGCAAACCCAAGCTTTCGGTAGAACAGTCCTAGTTCTATTCCAAAACCCACTCCAAACGCCTTTTGCCATCAGAGCTCCAGCCCAAATTCTCCCCCAAAATCTTCCCACCTCACTCATCTCACAACTCATTCAAGAAGATGGCCGCCCACCGAGCGACGTATCCTCTGCTTCCCTCATCTCAATAACCTCTCGCCCCACCAGCTGTGATCAGCTAGTATTGGGGTTAATTAGAGTGAACTCGTGTACCACACCAATCCGAACCCTACTGGAATACTACTTGGCTTCTATCTCCCCACACCTCAGAAAGCTTCTAGTATCTATCTTCTTCCTACCTCCACCCTGCCTGGCTTCCTCTAGGGACACCTCTACATTACGAGACGAGTGTGGCAATTCGGAGGCAGTCCATTCATCTTCTGACTCGACCCGAACCTTCCATTTGCCTGAGAAGGGTCCCGTAGGCATCCCACCTCGCAGCTTCATTGGTCATCAGCATTCTCGCAAGAACCCTTCACGAAAATACCACTGTGCATATAAAAACGACCCTGCTCCAAACTCCCAATCTCATTTTCCCACAAAACCAAACTCCAATACGTTGTCATTTTGAGCGTCTCGCACGCCGCGGAGAGGGCTTTTGCCCGCCTGGACCGAGGTCCACCCACGTTCGATCCACTCCACTACACCAATACCCTTAGTCACCGAAGATCAGGTATGACAAGCACATCAGCTCATCGTCCACCACCACCGTCACCTCCTACCAATTCCATCTCGGCCCTACATTTGAAAGATGAGAAGCGTAATCTTCCCCCACCGGCCATCGTCGAGGAGTCTGTGGATTTGCCGAACGGCCACGAAGTTCCGGCTGCTGCCACGGACGCGGTACCGACCGCCAAGAAGCCGACAATAACAAATCGTTTCACTCGCATGTTCTCGCAAGCAAAAGTTCCCAAGGAGTCGGAGATCAAAGAAGGTCGCGAAAGTGGAGCGTCCGACACCGACAGCAGCACCAAAGTGAACAACAACAACAACCGGACCCCCAATCCGCCGTCCAGAAAGCCCTCTGATTCGGACAAACGGCCACACTCCGCTGCAGATTCGGACTCAAGAGGTAGCACATCTGTTGTTAAGAAGGAGACAAGAGACCTCGACCATGCACAGCAACATAAGAGGTTTGAGACATTCGCAGATGGTACCCATCAGCACATCCTCAAAAGCGCTAAGAGGCAAGAAAAGTTGTCCGACATGCTCCGCGACATGCTGGGCGGTAAGAAAAAGGAGGAACATAACCAGGATGAGCATCAACAGTTGTCATTAATGTCTACGTGGGTGGACCAGCTTCGGAACGAGCGCGAGAGACTCGCTTCCGACAAGAAGGGCGGTCCCAACGCGACCGCGACTCTTGTGCAGAAGTATGGCAAATGTCAGGAGATTGTTGGCCGCGGTGCCTTTGGAATCGTCAGAATATCTCATAAGACCGATCCCAAAGACAACCGGGAGCAACTATACGCAGTCAAAGAATTTCGAAGGCGACCCCAAGAATCGCCCAAAAAGTACCAAAAGCGGCTTACTTCCGAGTTTTGCATCTCATCCTCACTGCGTCACCCGAATGTCATCCACACACTTGATCTCCTACAAGACGCCAAAGGAGACTACTGCGAGGTCATGGAATTTTGTGCTGGTGGAGACCTCTACACTCTTGTGCTAGCAGCTGGAAAGCTAGAAGTCCAGGAGGCGGACTGCTATTTTAAACAGCTCATGTGTGGTGTTGAATACTTGCACGAAATGGGTGTTGCTCATCGTGACCTCAAGCCCGAGAACCTTCTTCTCACGACACATGGTTCCTTGAAAATTACGGACTTTGGTAATGGCGAGTGCTTTCGGATGGCTTGGGAGAAGGAGGCACATATGACTGCCGGCCTTTGTGGCTCGGCTCCCTATATTGCCCCTGAGGAATATATAGACAAGGAGTTCGATCCCAGAGCTGTTGATGTCTGGGCTACTGGTGTGATATATATGGCCATGAGGACGGGCAGGCACCTGTGGCGCGTTGCGAAGAGGGACGAGGATGAATTTTTCGATCGTTACGTTGAAGGGAGGAGAGGTGACGACGGGTATGGTCCCATCGAGACACTGCACAGGGTAAGTCTATCGCCCGCTCGAATATTTGAGGACTCAGACTAATGTTGTTGCCAGCGTCGCTGTCGAAATGTCATTTACTCTATACTTGACCCCGATCCTAGTCCGACACGTCGCCTGACAGCTTCGAAAGTGCTCAAGTCAGAATGGGTTCGTGAGATTCAAGTCTGTACAGCTGCTCTGGAAGGTTATTAGTCACCACAGCTTCGGTAACGGCATGGACATCGAATAACGCCCTTTACGGGCACGAACGATCGGCTCTCGTACTTCGAATCAATGGACTTTGTCACCTCTGCATTCGCTACTGGCAATACGAGATTTCAGTTATATTCAAACATTTCTTTGCATACCCCCTCGGTCGCTTCGGCACATTTAGTTGCACATGTTGGCGACAATTAGGCGTTACGGTCAAAGGTTACAATGATGAGGCTGGGAGTTATCAGGCATAGGACGGCATTTTGAATGAGATAGCGTACTACGATCATTGCAGCGGCGGCGATTTGCTCATGGCGTGCAGAAACATGAAATTTCCATGAATTATATCCGATATTGCCTCAAACATCCAAATGACTTTCTAGATCTTCCAGACCTCTACCAGTCGTAGTCCGCGTATATAAACTCGAGAGACAGTCAACAGGACAAGCGGCGCCGTCTGCGATTCATAAGTCCCATGTGTTTCAATTAGCTGAGCTCGCGGAAATTCTGGCCTAGAAATTGACCCGGAAATGCCGACGTGGATGGGCCTAACGTTGGAGCGCTATATCCATACCGCCTCGACATGTAGTTCACCGTTACGTCTTTTCTCCCAAGTGATTTTCCAAATTCCGGGGAAACTCAATCAGAAACCCGTCTGATTCAATGATTCCTATGAGATCTTGCGAAATTCCCGCATGATACGTTGTTAGCTTGGGACTAAGGCGGTGCTTTCTAGCAGCCACCCACCGGTAAAATGTCGCTATTAGCAATGTCCATATTGTGCCTGCAACGTCCTTGCCGTTAGATCTCGTGTCAAGCGAAATAGGATTTAGCGTGGTGTTTTTGAAGACTGAAGGACGGGAGATTTCGTGGCGCTCAACTACCGGCCTAGCTAGCCGAAAGAGCTTACGGTAACTATCCAAGCGGCCGCTAAGGGCCAAGCTCCCGGACCCCGCCAAGACCTGCAGGCGCAAACATTCGTATGCGTAACGAACTTCTACCCCTTCTGGTACCACAACTTTGACACGTTCGTACAGTGTTCGATCTTCCAATCCATAACGGCTGAACTGTCTAAACGCCTGTCCTTTGTTCCATCGGCATCTCTTGTTTCAGAAGTACCCACTCCGGCGTGATGTCATGGGCAGGTAAGAGGAGCTTTGTTCAAACCGAAGTCAGCTATTTGAATGGAAGTCCGATGGCTGACATATCATGTAGGTTTCAAGAAGGTTGCCAATCGGGCAACCACTCAGGTTATGATGAAGACGGGTACACTGCAGATTCCCTAAGTAGCAAGCATGAGGTAGCGGACTCACGACGTTCAAACAGGACATGTGGAGAAAACCAACGACAGAGATTACGGGGTGGAAGAGAGGTATGGCAATTTTGGAACACGTTGTCCGCCGGAAAGTCATGGATTGCATGGGTACTCTTGCTGAAACACCGCTGCGTTGATCAGGCGGTATCGAACTATGGAAGCCGCAGCGAATAGACTACAGAAGGAAGCAAAAGGTTACCTGGATTCATTACGAGGTCAGCTCTTAGCCACGGATCCGTCGTGTGAATGGAGCGAACAGGACTGATCTAACGTGTAGCGATGACGGCCTCACAAATGCGAATAGCAGAAACGATAGATGCCTTCTACGGAGACGCAGGTGCCAATGACGGAGTCAGCAGAAGTTACAAACAAGCAGTGGAAGATCTGGATGCCGAGACAATCAAAGCCCTTGACGGACCTTTCAGGTGGGTTACCATCAAAGGATTGAATTGTTCAATTGAGGATCTAACTTTCTGGGTCGATGCAGACAAACAGTTCTCGAACCGATTTCACGATTCGTCGCCTACTTTCCCGACATCAATGAATGTATGTGCGCGCTACGGCATCCAATCTTCTTCGCTCGTCCCCAACTTTCGCAATTCCCACTAACATCACCCCTCCTCAGGCATCAAGAAGCGCAACCACAAACTCCTCGACTACGACGCCACGCGTGCCAAGGTCAAAAAGCTCGTCGAGAAGCCCGACAAAGATCCGACCAAGCTGCCCCGCGCAGAACGAGAATCCGACCTGGCAAAGACGGCCTACGAAGCTCTGAACGAGCAGCTGTTTTCCGAACTACCCCAACTCATCGATCTGCGCGTCCCCTATCTCGATCCGAGCTTCGAGGCGCTGGTGAAGATCCAGTTGAGGTTTTGTGCGGAGGCCTATTCGAGGATGGCGCAGGTGCAGCAGTTTCTGGATGCGGATACCAGGGAGCAATATGCGCAGGGGCATTTGGATAGCAGGGTTGAGCAGGTCTTGGGGGAAATCAGGGAGCTAAGCATTGCTGGGACGGTATGATTGTGGCCTTGTGGAACGTTGCGTTGCAAATATGGTATAATGGTATATATCACGACAAGCGTGGGCCACGACTGGTATGGTATGATATGGCGTTGACGTATGAGCGAAAATATTGTTTGGCTCACACATATGCTCAATCCGCTTCAGACAGTCATGAAGCATCATTTAGATTGCAGATGTCCGAGATCAAGGAATATAATCTACCTCACTAAAGGATACATCTTGGCGTCGGTTAGAGACCTGCACACATACCGCAAAAGCCTGTTCGAGCTTCTGTTTCATCGGTGACAACGCTAAGCTCATAGCCAAAGCGGCATTGTTGGAATTCCCCTCAAATATTTACAAGAAGAAGCACGCCAGGACCATATGCTATTTCGCTCGCCAGCCAGCCCTCCTTCAGGCCATACCTCCTTCCCTGAACAGCCAAAGCCAAGTGCCCAGGCAAAGAAATCGAATGTAAGGTAGTAGTAATACAAGCTATAAAACCCCTCGATGGGACCGGGCAACGCTTTATTCATAACGTCACCCGCATCACATCGTTCAACCCAAACGCTTTGTTACAATTCGGACATTTCCTCGATCGGGACGTCGTCCGTTCCTCGACGCACTCGTTGCACAAGACGTGGCCGCACGTCTTGATGGCCGTGTTTTTGAAGTTCTTATGACAGACGGTGCAAATGGCAAGCATCTAGAAAAAAGACGCTTCGCATTAACGACTGCCACCTTTTTTCGAATCTGGGGCTGTCAGACTTACTCGTAGCATCTCATATTCGCCGTTCTGATTGTCCAGTCCTTTCGCCTTCCTGGATTCCAAGCTCTTCTTGGATTCCTCCAGGCCAACCTTAAGCCTCTCAATTTCGACCTCCGCTTTGCGATGTGCGACGGAAGCGGCGTTCGCAGACGTGTCCTTGGTCTCCAGGTTCTTTTTGAGCTCTTCAACTTGGGCTTTAAGCCCCTCTAGTAAGATATTCTTCTCTACCGTCTGCTGCTGTGATGCACGATGCTTGGTCTCCAAATTGGCAAGCGAGTCTTTGAATTCCGCAACCTGTTTCTCGAGGTTGACCTGCAATGCACGGTTCGCGGCTTCGGAATCCTTGAGGGACGACACCATTTCGGAGCTCTTCGAATTTTGAGTGCGAAGGGTCCTGACCTCAAACTCTCTCGCTTCCTTGGCCTTCATGGCGGCGAAGTATTTCTGATCTGCCCTCGATTTCTCGGCACTCAATCGCGTAGACTTTTCCTCTAAAGAAGACATATTGGCAACTTTAGTCGATGCGACAACAGAGGTTTTCTTTAGTGCAGACTCCATCGACTGGAGTTCAATGGTTAGCAAAGAGAATTGGCTCTCAAGCTTTGAGTATAAATTCTGTATTTCTCCCACAGACAGATTGTCCAGACTAGTGGATGGACTTGTTGGTTCCGCAGAACCGTCATTCTGTAGTTTTAAGCGTGCAATCTCAACTTCTAATGCTTTGATGCGATCCTCTTTGGCACTGGCCATTTCTTTCACTTGGTCAATTGCGGAATGTTCCAGAGATTGGGCAGCTTTTCTCATCGACTGATCTGCAATGAGTTCGTCGCGATTACCCCTTATCCTTGCAAGATCGGCTTCCATGTGAGCCAATTGGGTTTCTCTTTCCGCTATGGCCTTCTGAGATTCCCTTTCCAATTGAACGCGATACGCTGTACGCTCAGCCTGCAACTTTTGAGCCTCTTCCCGTAATTGAATGTTAGTGATTTCCAGATCATTGATTCTCTTGATCACGTCTTCATGCTGGGTTTTCAAATGCTTAAAGAGGTCTGTTCGACTATAATCATCGTCCGTGAGATGGGTAAGTCGATTGTTGAGCGTCGTTATTTGAGCAGTAAGCTTCCCATTCTCCGCCTCCAGACTTCCTAGCTGTTCCTTTCGTTTCGCAGACTCAGCAACAGCCTCCTTTCGGGCTTCCTCGGCTTCGAACAGCTCTTCATCGGAAATAGCTTTAGGATCAGTCTGCCCATTGCTGGTTTCTTGATTGCTACCACCAAGACCGCTGGCTGCTTCATTACGACCACCAGCAATAGCCTGTCTCTCGAGCTTTGCCACTGTCGCACTCTTCGACCTGTCCAATTTCTTTTCAGCAAGCATATATCTCAAGGATGCGTCCTCTAGCCGTTCTAGTAGCTTTTCTTTTTCGATCCGGCATCTCTCAAGCTCGATTATATGACTCTTTTCAGTAGCAAGAAGTTCGGCCACGCGACCTTGGAGTTTAGATACATCCGGTGCTGTTGACTCCTTGTTGAACAATTGAGATATCGCAGAAGATATCTCGGCAGATCTTGACTTTAGGTGTTTCTTGAACGCAGCCGAATCGGACTCTAAGAGAGCGGATGGGAAAGTCGCGAATATATGATGGCGATTAAGATCTCCTACCATGATTCTCACTTCATCTATGAGCTAGGCCCCACGATGTTAGCACGTTGACGTAATGCAGCATACATTACAAGAGCCAGCTCACCTCACTGAACCAGGCATCGATGATCATGAGGTGTTCGTCGTGATGTATGGCGCTCTTGGTCATGGTATGAAGCTGAGTTTCTAGGTTGTTACGCTCCCGTTTGTACTCCTGTAATTGCCGGACTAGGGCTTCTTTCTGAAATCGCTACAACACCCATAGAAGGTCAGTGTATTGCACGTTAGATACAGTACGCAAGCAGAGAGGCTGGTATTTCTAGGGTAGAGTAAGGTGTTACTGGAGAGGGTAAGGCTCGTGTACCTCAAGATCATCTTTCCAGGGCATATCAGCGTCAACATGAGTCTTCGAGGTACCATTAATGGCAGTGATCTGGCGCTTGAAAGGAGGCTCGGAGCCATCAGGATCATGAGAGGCTGGCCGCTTCCTTTCTTCCATCTGACAAGAGTAGAAGGCTTTCCCTTGAACGAGGATCATAAGTGCCGCGGACCCGAAGGTCAAGGATAACGACCTTATGATTAGAGAGGGAAGAGAAGCATACGAGTGGCGTAGACAGAAGGGTTTTCTGTGGTGTCGAGGACCAAGCGATCTTAACAAAGGGGTGCTTAGGATTAGGGACTAGGGAGAACAGATAGAAATTGCCGTTGCGCCCTTAGCGCCAGCCGCGTGGCTCCCGACTCCGCCAATCATAGATAGTTCGTCACACGTTTTCATGGTCACGACAGCCCGATGACTGGAGCAGGGGTATGCTTCTCAGATAACGATAATGTCCGCGCTTGGGAGCTCGGTTATAAGTAGGTACTCAGGAAACTGTGCTTGTCTAATTGGTACTGACCTACGAACAGACAAGTCGGGAAAGAAGTTCGCTCCAAAAGCACCAGCGCGGCGTTCAGGTGCCCCGACCGCTACTCAAACCTATGCTACGCCTAGCGTTGATGAGCAAATACAATCGCAGGCAGCAGGACAGGTCCCAGCCTCCTCAACTACTTCTTTATCATTACCTACATCCGTATCGACCCAACAGCCATCGATAGCTACACCCGCAAGGACTGAAAGACGTGACAAGACCATAGCAATACCGGCTCCTTTTCACCGGTCGCCAGCTTTACTGCCAAGCGCTTCGCAAGATGGGGCTATACCGCCAGCGACCCTTCCCCGGAGTACACAGGTGCAAACCCGTACATCATCTGCACCTGTGGATCCTCAGAAACGACAATCCGAGCCAACCCAGACCCAGAATTTCGAGGCGACTGAGCAGACCGCACAGCCTGCACAGGTTTCAGAGCCTGAGCGCCAACCTACGGCTCCAGGAAAACCCAACCTACTGTATTCTGACTTCAGCTGTACTGCTACAGATGGGACTACATTGGGACAGGACACCGTCTCAATTCCGACTGGAAGATCTACTTCAAGTACATCCTTGAGTCCCCATGAAACAGTCGATAATACCCAAGCGCCTGCTGCCAAACGCCGTAGGATAGAGAAACCCCAGCCAACGGCTCCTGCAGTCCAGTCTTCTGCGGCTCGTGCTGACGCCAATGTACCATGTTCCACGATAGAATCTAATCAAGGCGTGACCGGAGAATCACATGATGCTAGACGAGGCTCTGCAATATCGCAATCAGCAAAAATTAAGAAACCAAGCTCACTTGCACGGGCCAAGCGCATGCAGCGAATTGAGGACGGCGCAACCGCGGTTGTCGCAGATACCACTCGTAGCAAAGTTGCAAAAGTCAGGAGACCAAAGAAAATCACGAAAGGGAAGGGCAACCAAATAGATGCCGGCGAAGCTTCCAGATCTGCTCAAGGTAGTGCCCTAGACGCAGACGCCCAAGTAGAGCAAGATGCTGCTCCTACAAAGCGGAAGAAGAAGATTGCGATCACTCAAACCATCCAGGATGCTGCGGCTGCGGTGGTTGAGGAAGCTGTACATAGTTTGAGTAAAAATCCCAAGAAGCGGGGGCGAAGAGGTCGACAGCGGGCTGCGAGCCTAGAAGGCGCAGATGCCGTAATAATAGCACCGTCAGAGGTCAAAATGTCAGATCTCTGCAAAGATAATGGTACTGGCAGAAAATCAGAACGAGAAAAGGAAATAGTAGAGTTTGAGAGAGCAGAATACCTCCGCAAGAAGCAAAAGCAGCTGCAAGAAGTAATAGGACAAGTTGAACATATCAGCGAACCCGGTCCATCCGAATCAGCCGAAGATCCATCGGAGCGATTGGAACGACTTGCCCGTCGGAGGGAACGAGAAGAGAATGTCGCCCAGAACGTACCTAATACCATCATCGTGAATGGTCAAATCCAGATCGACGAGGATTCTTTGCAAATTGACCGTCACGCAGCAGCCGCAGCTGCTCGAGCTGACGAAGACGTTGAGTCTGTTGATGAAAATGCGCTTACAAGAAAAGTAAATTCTGCGAGTTGGCTAAAGCGTGATAACAGCGGTGGTTGGAACGAACTGTATACCGATAGATTCTACGAAGGTCTTCGCATGTTTGGCACAGATTTTCAGATGATCAGCAAGATGTTTCCTGGCCGGACAAGGCACAAAATCAAGCTCAAGTTTGTAAGAGAGGAGAAGCTCAATCACGACAAGATCAAGGCCACACTCTTGGGCCAACAGATACCGGTCGATTTACCGGAATTTGAAAAAATGGCAGGGGTAGAATTTGACGATCCGGCGGAACTAGAACGGGATATGGCTGAGGATCGAAAAAGACTGGAAGAGGAGACACTTGCAGAGAAGGAGGAGATGGACAATGCTCGGCGGGAGAGAGATGAGCAGATCGCGGCTGAGCGTGCGGAAGCGGGGGAGGAGTCTTCTGCAAAAGAGAATCGGAGGGGAAAGAGCAAAAGGAAGAAAGGCGAGAAGCACAAAGGGAAGAAAGGGTCTTCCAGGAGAAAAGAGAAGCACCTTCATGGAGAGGCCATGTTCGGTGGGACGAATGTGCTTGGTGAGATTGGCGAGGTGCTAGAGGTTGCATGAATACGCTTGAGGTTCCCCAGGGTAGGTGAAGGCCTGAACGCTGTTGTTGCTGATTGTGGACACGCCATTTGCAACAGCGAAGCATCTGTAGGCCTTGTGTTGATTGAATGAGAGTGGCTATACGAGACGAGCTACCGGACGTAGGCCGAATGCATCGATCTGAGTAAAGAAATAGGGTATCCCTTGAGCCTCGACCACGCGCCATGCCGCCCAGAGACTGTACAACTCGAAAATCAGCAAATCGACACCAGTAGATCCCAAGCAATTGCACGCCTTCCGACTCAGACTGAAATCGTTGAACAGAGTCATCGCCTGTTGGTACCCCCAAATCCACTACTATCATGCCTACTCGAGCCATATGTGGAGCTCGAGCCGGAACCGCTACTGGACCTAGTGCTCCCTCCACCACCCCACCGCGAGCTCCCCTCGCCATTGTCTCCATAGTTGAAAGCTGGCTCTTGAGTCCTTGGTTGTTGACCTTGATTTCCAGCCATATAACCCGCCGCGGCTCCACCCAATGCCCCAGACCAGAAGCCTGGTCTCCAGCCACCTTGTGCCTGGGCGGGTGCCACTCCAGGTGCCGCACCTCTAGATGAAGTTGTCTTCGGCTTTGGTGGTGGTGGACGGTAATCGTAGGGAGGTGGTGGATCATCATTTCCACCGCCTCCACCCCATCCCCCACCGAAGAAGCCAGGCCGATCGTTATCCCGAGGTGGTCTAGGACCATCCCTTCTCAAGAAGGCTGCGTATATCATCCAGCACACCACGGAAATGAAGATACCCCAAAACAGCACCCCAACCATGCCACCTCCCGCTTTACCCTCATAATCGTCGAATAACCCCTTGCCCTTCTTTCCATACTTCTCTTCCCCCACATCCGTCAACATCAGCCGATACTCCACTCCACAGCTCCCCTTGAGCACATATGGGTCGTCAGCCGACTTGAACCCCTCACAGATCACATCGGTGCTGCCAAGCTTGAACTCACTCGGCAGCGACGCCGAGCATGTCCATTGTATGTCCTCGTCACCATACGCAGAGCCCGAGTTCTTGCACCGTAGCACGTCGATCTCGTAGAGGCCTTTTGCATTACCGCCTACGCATTTCAACTGAGGGACGGCGGATACACGGTTGTGGGATGTCTTGAGGTCTTTCCGAAGAGTGAGGGTCTTAACGGAGGAGAGTAACACGGACTCTGGAGATTTGCGGGCATCAGATGCGGTGGTGATGGCAAGGATGGCGAGGATGGAGTAAGTGGGTATGCGCATGTTTTTAAGGGTGAAAGCGATCTCAAGGACTGTCAAAGAGTCACAGCCCCAGAGAGATGGCGAACAGGCTTTCGTTTCGTTCACTTTGAGCTACTGTGTACAAGTGGTCTATATCATACGGTAGGGTATTTGATGCCTGGCTCGCAAGTCAGATGTGACGAGGCTACGCACCCCCTCCTAGTCCAGACTTTCTGCTGGTCCACGCCTTATTTTTCCACAACGACCAACTTTGACGACTTGTTTTTACTACAAGTAGTGTAGGAAGCCTTAGACTGATCAGTTCTTACAATAAAATAATATACAGAATCAGCCTGGTTGAGGATCTGTAGAAGCGAACGTCAGTAGGTCTAAGAGTAGGTAGACCTATTACGTACCCTGGAGCTAGGCCCGGGAGTCCGGAATTTCAGAAGCTCCGGGCCGCTAGTCCCTTAGGGCTGGAACCCAAGTCAGGGTGTGAGTTTGGACAAGCGGGTGAACTCTTCTATCACAGGTTGGTGATGGTATTGATATGTACCTTAGAGTATTACATCACAGATGCAACCGGAATAATGAACTATGAGCCATATCTTTCTGACTTGTGAACAGTTCTAATTTCGAAGTAAAGATGGAAAAACCTCTGTTATCTGAGACCTTTTCCAAGTACAACCACGCTTAATGCTAGAAATATTTCGTAAGATACCGACTAACTAAGTACATAACAGCCACACAGCATATTACTTCGGGGCCACGGGGCGCGCTTCTAGTCGCGCCACGCGCGCCAAGAAACTGCCCTCGAATAATAGCGCAGTTTAACCATAGAAATTCCAAGCCGCTATCATGTATTAACATAATGCGTACTGCATTGCATTACCAGGGCTTGTACAATGAGGCAAAGGATAACTCTTGTGCACGGACCGGATGACCCTTTCGATCCCAAACAGCTTCGCGCTGATGTCAATGCCTTACACGTAAAGTCACTAAAGGCAGCTCGGGAAGACCGATTGACTTTCAGCTTGTATGAGCTTCCTCAGGAGGTATTGATGGCTAGCACTTCTGCGGGCCAATTATTACTGACCATATCAGCTATGGCGAGTATTAAAGCAATGTCACGAGCTGCACGTGCGATGGGCCTCCGGCAATCCATATTCCCTTGTGGCCCCTTTCGTCTCGACTGTCTCCCCTGGGCTCCACGTTTTCTTTACCCCACAAAAGGACCGTTCTGCGTATGTAAGGAAGACTACGGCCACATCGTAACTTTCGATCCAGTAATACTGATTACTGCCAGTGACCTGCTGTGTCCGCTTCTCACCAAGTCTTTCGGAAGCGGCATAGGATGCACTCTGCCGGAGCATACCTTTACTGCCCTATCGGTGATCTCAGAGCGATTCGCATCTTCCTCTGCTTATCAGTATTACGAAGACACAACTACTTTAAATGACTTGGTCGTATATATACAGCAGACGATATGTGCCAACAACCAATCATGCAGGAATAAAGCAGACGCGCTCGAACTTGCAGATTACTTCGATTTCGATTATGACACAATATCGCAATCTGTAGTAGTGAGCGCGTTCTGGCATACCGGTGCATCGTCCGGAAAATGGGATGTAGATATCGACAATCGAAATGCCACAGTGCAAACAGAGGTTGGCATCTTCGCAAACCAAAAACCTACCAATCCTGGAGAGCTGTCGCTACGGGGCGTTCTGGTAGTACTTGGCAAGGACGAGAAAATGAGTAGGTGATGCGATCGCAGACTCAGTATGGACCACCCTCTAAATTTATCAGGCCCCACACTCTTCTCCTTTCCATCCCGTCACCACCTCGCCCTTTCAACATCCGGTGCCAGTTATTCGGCCGCTTTCAGACAGCCGACCGGCCTGCACCCAACTCTTCGCCTTACGCTGCCATCCTCGATAAAGTCGCCCTCGCCGGAGTGTGCCCTTCATACTTACCTGACTCTTCCCTCTTACCTTTTCGTGGACAAGTATCAGCTTTCTTCACCAAATTTACTTGTCTCGAACAATCTTCGATCACTCCGCTCACTGTCTGGTGAAGCAGATCTTGAAGCCCCGGATTGGGCGATAGAGAAGTGGGGCTCCTCTCTATTGCTTGAGCTGGCTCCTCCGAAACAAGTTGGAAGCTCCGATACTGCAGCACCGTGGATTGCAGACATTCCTCTTCACCTTCGCTACCTACCCCCATCAAGCCAACAGTGCTCGGAAAACTGCAGCAATACTCCCAACTTCTCTGCATTCTCATCTGCTACAAAGGGAATCCGCACTCTTCCAGTGCCCTGGCCGACTGTCTTCTGGGCGTGTCCCACAGACGAAGGTACAAGAATGAATACTAACCCTTTCGATCGGGTCAATCTCGGCTACGAAGGGCTGTTTGGGCCCAGAACGATGTTCCATCATTTACAGCATTCAAGCCACGGGAGGCCGCTGAAGGAGGCACTAAAAATTCCCGTCCTGGAGGCGAATGGGGCACTGTGGATGGAGATTGGGACTATAGCCGTTGTATTTTTGGGTTTCTTGTGGATATGTAGGATTCTGGTTGGCCTAATGAGGAAAGACCTACGTTCGTCAGACGCGAATTTACCGAAGAAGACGAATTGACGGTATGCAACGATCTGTTATCGGTAGTAGGGCTCTGCCGCCGAAGCCATGATCGCTCACGGTTTCATGTTTTGCCAAGTATGCAGACGTTCATTGACAGGTAACTCAGCCAAGAGGATCATTACCGTTAACATAAGGGTCTGGAGGGTTGCTAACAGACGCCATCTTTAGATCATTTGCCCAAGATCGTGGAAACCTTTCGCCCCCCTGTTCGTCGTATCCATTACTCGAGTGGCCAACAACAGGCGTTCCTGCTACTTTTTGATACTGTGTCAGGATCGAATGATACACTATAAATACTACTGGTGATCTGATAGAGCAAGAGGAGGCAGTTTTTTTAAGAAATTTTGTCATCGATGAACTGTTGCGCTACGTGGCATTTACTATCAATTTTCTGTGATGGTGGCCATTTGGGTCTGTTTTGGTCGAGGCTTGGTGCATCTGTATTGAAGCTAAGTTATCGTTCAAAAAAAGGAGTTCATATATTCTATCGCAGAACGGCTCGTGGGATCTTCCCAACCACCCTCATTGACCCCATCATTTCCTTCCTCCTGAAGTAACTCAGCATTTTCAGCCTTGAGATTATCGTCTCCCTCGTCTGCCTCATAGTCGCTGTCATCCTCGAATTCCACAATTGGAGAGCGGAGTAAGAAGGTTTGCTCCAAATTATCCTCCTGCTGCAATACAGCATTTGCTTCGTTCAGTTCCCGGTCGCGACAGTAGTGTTCATGGCGACCAAGGAAGTCCCATGCTGGGATCAAAGCACGATCCGCCAATTCCGATGTCGGCATCTTGAAGAACCAGGCATGAATTGCAGGTTTTCCTAGGCAGGTGGTTACTTTCCATACTAGGTCATTGGCCGCACGTTGTTCGCGGTTAAGCTTCATTGCTGGCCACTTGTCTAGTCTCCCACAAGCAAACCCCCGAGGTTCCGCAGCCGAAATCGCATTGCGCAATTCGTGGTACGAGGAGCAGCTGCCGAAGGCGACGATGGTGATCATGTCGCGGACTCTCGGAACCAGCTTGGTCAATGCCTTTGCTGTCGCTCCTGGTGATCCCAACATCTGAAATGTTTGGAGGGCATCGTGCATGAAGTCTCTCCTGCAACTTCCGCAGCAGCGATCACTGAGAACATGGAGAGTAAATGTGCGGAGGGACTCACATATCTCGCAGATGGTCCCGATGAACGCTGCGATATCCTGGTCCACTTGACGCCAATTGTGGTTACGATCACAAGGCATACCGTTTGGACTACGGAAGGAGTAATCGACGCTCAAATGTCTGACCTGTCTGAGCCAGGGGAGAGTCCTCAGATCCAGAGGCAGCCGGGCCCGAATCGAGAGATGGATGGTCGCGATGCTTGAGAATTCCCACTCCGCTTCTGGCCTGATATGACGACAGCCTTGCAGGATTGGCGCAAGGGTGTTGGTGGAGACCATGTCGAAGCTTGCATAGTCGCACTCGGAGCCTTGAGAGCGCAGTAGCTTTGTGGCATCGAGCATGATATCGTGGGTCTCGGTGGCGACACCTAGTCGTATGGCTTGCCAATCGGTATCAGGGTCGTTGTGGTAGCGAACGACATCCGAAGGCAGCAAGTGCTCTCTTAGTCGAATAGGACCGGCCAATGTGGCTGACTTGCGATATATTCTGATCCTTATTTCTGACGGAAGATCCAAGAAGCTCGGCATGGTTGGGGTGGCCGCTGCAATGAATATGTCGTTCCGGGAAGAGTCGTATGGTACTTTTACCTAAGCGGCGTCGGCTTTGGTGTAAAACTGTATCGAATTCGAAGGTATGAAGGTATGAAGGTATGAAGGTCAGTGGAGGAAAGTGAAATAACAGAAATGAAGGACGTATATATATATAGACCCAACTGCTGTGATGAGCATCGTGCGTGTTGTATGCGTCAACATCAAGATCCTAACACATTGCTCATATGGCCTGTTCTCTTTGTTTGACCATGGGTCCAGCTCAACCTTATCAAGGGAGGTGCCTTTTCGAACAATGAAGCAGTTTGACATTGCCGCCACCAAGATTTCGGAGCCAATTAACTGTCAACAATGGCTTTGTCCGGGGAAGCGAGCATTCGATGGTCAAGTTCCCTCTGGGCACATCCATTGTGCTCTGCCGGTACTCAAAGACGCAAAGCGATTGGTGTTTGGACTGACCAAACGTAAGTGGCAAGTTGTTGATCGTTCCGCAATGACACAAGATATAGGGAGAGAAATAATAGAAACGTGGAAACATTTGACGCCCCAGTTTTTGGCTACGATGCATGTTGTAAAATAATGTCCAAAGATGTATAGAAGGAACTTGGTATGTATCCACATTTGTTGTTGCACGCCTTTAACAATCCTATACTGATCTGAGCCCCTATCCAGCAAAGCACAATGCGGCCACAGATTATCCTTACCAGCTCTCCCAAGGATCGCCACAACCATCCCCCCATCGCTCCAATCTATCGCCGCCTCGTCGTCGTTATCATAAGGTCCATTCAGAATCACGCCGGTCCTCAGCATCTACCGTTCCTACTCTCAGAAAAGGAGGTATGAGAAAATCAACGAATAATAGCCGCATCTTCGACAGATGGACTCCCGTTGATTTTGAATGGCACAGGAAGTTGTGCCAGAATTGACGAGAAGAACTGTACAGGAGAAGATTATACCCGCATGACATGTCATAGATAGAGTAAAGATAAGGTACCGAATAGAAGGGTAGTTTCTGAGGAAGAATATTCTATAGCTATTGTTCGACTTGCGGATAATGAGTAGTATCACCATTGATATTAGCAAATCCGGTTTTCCATCACAATCTCGTGAGCGGTAGTCACGCCTCAGCGAAGTGCACAACAGGGAGAGGTAGGAGAGCATAAGTAGTCTGTTCTTTCTAGCTACTACCCTAGGAACGTATATAATGAAGAAGTGGATATGGCTGGACGCATGAAGATATGACAGTAATGACGATAGACAAAGCAATCAAGAACCAAACATGCATGCATGTATGTGACCGGATGGAAACGTGGTGATAAAGATCGAATCTCTCAAGGAATAGTTGGGCGATTATAGAATAAGCACAATTGACCAATGAGCTGGATGTCATATGTTCATGTAGGAGATTTGTCGTGTGCGTTTCGAAAGTCTTTGTAGTGTATGGGTGTTTCATTAGATCAGGTACAAGGTCCGGATCATACATAAACTCGAGCCATTACACACGCCTCAAAATGATCACATCAGGCAAAGTATGTGTTTGTAAAGTTCGGAATTCTCAAACGCTGGGTATCATACATTCTGACAACCTTTCCAAATGACTTCCCTTCACGATACCCCACTCCCAACTACACTTCCCCACACCCTTTCGAATCCTCCCCAAGCCGTATCAACCACATCAGTCGCCTTGTCTACGATACCCTGACCTTGCCCCCCTTGCGCAGTTTCTTCGGCCTCATCTACAGGCAGATTTCCCGACGGCTGTGCTCTGATCGCTGCTTCGTCTCTGCTTCCAGACGTTGCATTGTCGGGATTGATACTGGCTTCAAGACCAGCCTCAAAGTCAAAATTACTACCGTAAATCACGGCTGCAAACCCTTCAAGTTCGCTCACACCTTCGGCCGCTTGCACGTATTCATTTGGCACTCCGTTGCCAATCTTATGAGCTTCCCGTGTCACGATGGCTAGTATGTTCGCTAACTTCGTGACTGCATTTGCCGGATCAGCTTCGGTGACCTCGGTGATCCTCGCGGCAGGTGCAGGCTCAGGCGTGCGCGAGGGTAGCTTGTATGCTTCCAGGCGCAGTCGCGTATCTGCAAGTTGGGAGAACGTGGCATCAAGTAGAAGTGTGAGGACATGGGTGAACATGGGCGAATCGATGAGATCAGACGTCTCATCAAGAAGGCGACGAAGTGCTGGGGATGTAGTGGCAGGAGTCGACGGGGATGCTGGGGGAGAAGGCAAAGAGGGATGATCCTGCAGACCAGGAGTCGACTGATCAGGCGGTAGAGAAGAGATACCAGCCTCCTGGAGACCAGTCTGTTCCTGGTCCTGAGGGGGAAGGAGAATCGAAAGCCACTTGCGATCTCTGCTTACAGCGATCAGTAGGGGCAAGTCTTGAAAAGGACCTTTCACTTACCTGCGCTCTTCAGGGGTTGCGCCTTCAACCTTTCTTCGTACGTCCAATATCAGGCTCGACAATTCTTCAAGTGAAATCTCTTCTGTTGGTTTGTGAGGCCCAAAAACATCACGTACTGCTGATTCGACGTCTCTCATGACCTCTTTCCATCCTCGGTGGAGTAGCCACCAGCTGAACGTCAAATAGGTCCGGTTCAATTCGAAGTCGTTGCCATATGCTTGCTCAACGTTATCATCATCACGATTTTCGAGGCTGATGGAACGATCCTGTGATGAATGTGATGCCAATGTTACAACGCTCGAAAGGTAACTCCTCCGACCAAGCAAATTGAGCTGAATGCGAGTCAACAAACTGAGGAGGGAGACCGTGTATAGCAGAGTGAACGACCTCGTCAGAGCTGTTGTCTATTAGCCTTGATGGCTGAGGCTGGCATATCAGTACTTACAGCTGACCTTGAGCTCGCCCCATAATTGGGTTTTGTTCCTGGGAGGTCTTGCTTCGCCGCCGCTAGAGCTTGATGCTCCCATCTGACTGGCATGGACATAGCTTTCGCTCTGAAGGCTCGAGAGACTCTTACTATCCTCTTCTGCTGCGGTACCTGGGGTGGTTGAAGAGATATCTGAGGGAGCATTGTCGGATATACCTGCATTCCTCCCTAGTCTTTGAGCCTTCTTCTGCTGGATCTCTTCTGCAATTTTTTCTGATGGTAGGGCCTCGAGTATGTTTTCAGTTACCGTGGGTAGTAGTTCTAGTACAGTGATTGTACAATCCTCCTGGTTCTGTTGAAACCGTCGTCGTAGGCTAAGACAGATCAACTGCTGGCTAGGTCGCAAATGCTCGAAGGAGGCCTACTTCTCTTTCGAAATACGGTCACCCGTCATACGCTCCCTCGCCTCGGTAATCTTAGAAAGAGCGTATTGACCGGCCACATAACCTATGCCAACGACCCCAAAGCCAATTGTCAAGCCTGTGCGATTCCGCCGTAGCCATCTCCTCAAGCCTTCGATCATGTTTACAGCGCGCGCTGGGATGGTTACGACCGGCGGTCCCACCGGCCGCTGACTGTCAGGTAGTCTCGAATCGGCACAGTATACACGACGTCATAGAAATTGGCTTTAAACATAGAACGTCGTGGTGGTCGAACACGTCCAGCGCAGTAGAATATCAGCCCTATCAGAATCCGAGGTGACGCGGGAGGCAGTTTGGTGGGGCAGCTGTAGATACGCGCACCAGGAAATGTAACACCCTCGCTGCGATAAGATGGTCGCAGCCATTGCAAGTATCTGAGTATGTCTCTGACCATGCGCATGGTGCACGAAGAACTTCTGCCGTAGTCCGTTGGTATGGATCAACGGAAGCCGCCGCAGTACATATTGGAGGTATTTGCAGATCCCACATGCGTCAAGGACATTGTTCGAGGTGAGCACGCTCTCTACATATAGAAGACTCAAACGTTGACATTGCTAGGCGTCCTGCATACCATTTTCTTCCACCGCTACTTTGCCTCGATCAAGCCATCCTATCTGGAGGTGCTGGACTTCACACTCCCGCTTGTTGCAGACCCTGAGCTCGAGACCTTGATAGATACACGTGTTGGTCAGTTGATACGACAGCTGTCGTCAACTTCGTCGCCGAAGAGCAGCGTAAGAGGTTCCCTTGTGGTTGAGTTCTTTGAGAAAAAGAGAAGGAAAGCTGCGGGATTAGGCTGGTTCACCAGCGGAGCGAAGAATGAAGAGGATGTTTGCTGGGAGTCATGGTGCCTAGAAGTAACCCTTGCGACGCCGAAGACAGAGATAGGTATTCCTACCCATCAAGAAACCTGGAATGATCCTGGATATCTGACCATTCCCCAGAGCGAACCAAAGTGACTAAAGCTATCGGATCGACCCTGCAAAAGACTGCAATAAAGATCATAACAATCGTGAATCGAAACAAGGATCACATACCTCCGATAACGACTAGCGAGACGAATCCTTTCCCTTATCACATTGATCTTAACCCTAGGGTTGAAGGTTGGGGCAAAAGCATGGGGATCTTTTAGACTCGCAGCGTCCGTAGATACGGAATGGGCTGTATGGTGAGTTGGTACCCAAGGCGCTCAGTCATATCAGTGACATTCTTATACGGGTCATTCGGTGAGGCTCGATGGTGGCATTGTTGGCTATGCTTGCACCCTTTGGATAAGCGATCAACACTATTAGTCGACGGCCACGTCTCAAAGGCACATAATGTCACAATCTTTCTGCAAATAGATATGATGGTATTGTCAATGTTAGCTACAGCAGGATCGTACACTAAGAACGCGAGGCCCGACGCTTGATGTGCCAACGCGAATTGATATGGCTATCAAACCCATTGCTGCATCTCCGGTGCCGGCGACTTCTCCATTGATGCCTTGCTATGGTGGATGAAAATTGGGGTTTCCGTTCTTCCGTTAACGCTTAAACCACACGTTCCGTAAGCGAGTGGCCAAGGACCATTTACATAGCGTGAGATTTGGTTGCTTGATCAGCTTGAGATCGGAGATTGGCGGCAGTAGACCCGCTCTGAGAGAAGAAGCGAGAGAACACTGGTTGGATGAAGGAGCGGAAGACGATTTGAGCGCCACTATTCCATGTATTCAGCTGTATGCTGGGGCAGTAATTGGGATTGGTCGCGAAAGACTTACCCAGTCTGAGGGAGAGCCATCCACAAGACAAGGACGAATTTGAAGGTGTAGTAGAAAGCTGTTGACGTTACTAACAAGAAGATATGAGGTGTACATGGCTCAACTTACGGAACCAGTAAACTGCGTTCACGACGCTCTCAAACACGTTCAAGAACGCATAGACCACCCAGTACTTCAAGTCGTTAGTGCTTGCCGTATATATGTATCTTATCAATTGAGCAACTTACAGTCAACCACTGTGAAGAGAATTAGCTTCTTTCTCAAACAGGTGGATATCGAGCCGCATCATACCTGAGTGTCATCAACCTTGCTGGCACTGAATAAAGCTTCCAATGAAAAGTATCCTGGTATAAGGAATCCCGCGAAGTTCACAAGGAACTCGCCAGCGATATTGAAGAAGATCAAGAAGAAGTAGATCCCAACGAGGCCAAGAAAGGCATAGACCTTAGGGATAGAAGTTTGTTTCTCGAGGTTGTTGAGCATAGGATATTTGGATAGCTGGATGGTGGGAAAGGTTAGTATAGTTTTTAGCTTCAGATGTGATGTGCAGTGAAGCAGCTGCACGTATGTAATACAGATATCGCAAGTTACTGATGGACATACCTCCTTATCAATCTGGTTGATTTGGTGAGTTGTTCGGTCTTGGAACGACATGATTGCGGTGCGTGTATACAAGGCTTGAACGTAACAGGGCGATTTGGAACAGAGACAAAGATGTATTGAATGAATGCTGCGAGTGATGAATTCGTTCAGATGGATTGTTGACGGAGAAGCAACTATTTGATTTTGGCCAAGGCTATCAGCGAAATGACGTTAGGAAAGGAGCTAGTCGAAAGAGGTTCAAGTCTCTTGGCAAATCTAGTTACTCCGACTACCAAACCTCGCCAATTTGCGTAAACATTCACTTCGACTAGAACTCCATTCAGCTATTGCTGGGCTCGAAGTCCTGCGGAGCGGTATATGTACAAAAATACGATCGCTATATCATACCCTCCTGCGCTGTACGTTGCTGGTGTTAATTAGCCAGGCGTGGCGGTCTAACTGCGCAACCTACCCAATTCACCAAACAACTCGGTCTCTGCTGTTTAGACTTGATGCATGAACGTCCAGAGAACGGTTTGCACCCTGTCGAGAAGTCTTCAATCAGACAGGGCTCCTGAATTAGTCTATTCTGTTTTTACAGGACCCTTGTAAGCTTTCCCTCCGCTTGTTTGTTGACCGGGTGATCACTACGAGTCGCAAAGCTGATTCTATTGAAATAGTGTCGTAAAGTAAGGCACAAGCCTTCTTCATGGCTCCGCCAGCAGCCCGAGCACGCTCCAGTACCTCCGCTTCCAATACAAGCAGCCGTCCAAGACCAATATCTCGAGCTTCAACTACCAGCGTGAACACTCCAACGGCTCAGCCTATTCAACTGCAAGGTCATGCATCCGAGTCTTCCCATATGCGAGCTTCGCAACAATTCCATCCCCAAACGTCGCGCTATACTCCAGAAGAGATGATCACACAGTCCGAGCAACGATCCAACCCTCATGAACATGTGATTGATCCATCTCTTACAAACCCGACGAATGGCGGACGAGCAATGACTGTAGACTATGCATACAGTGTAAGCCACGGGGACACGAGGCCTTTAATGAACCGCGAGTATTCATTCGACGCCAAACAAGGCCACTTCGCCCTGAATTTCAACGATGAGCAAACCCAGGACGACACAGGACCCGGCGAAACGAAGAAAAAGAAAGGTTCTGCCTCAAGCATCGCCAATGACCAAGAGCTGCGGAAATTGTTTCGAGAGAATGGTCATAGGGATTTGAAAGATGTTGCTTCCGAAGTACTTGTACACGAGAGAGGGCCTAGATCAGAAAAGACCAAACAAATATTTGCGATGAATTGGTAAGGGGACAAGGTACAGCAATTACTAATAGCGATTACTGACTGTGAGCGTAGGCTGAACACCGTCTGTATCAAGAGCGAAAGCTCCGTGCCCCGCAATCGCGTGTTCTCATATTATGCAACAAGATGCGGTACTGAAAGAGTGCCACCCCTCAATCCAGCCAGCTTTGGCAAGCTAGTTCGGATCATCTTCCCTGGAATCCAGACTCGGAGGCTTGGACAGCGTGGAGAATCTAAGTATCATTACGTTGAACTCGCTTTGATAGATGAGCCGGCAGGGGATGAAGAAGGTGAGCAGCTGCAGGGTGCGGGACCTTTTGTTCGAACGGATGAGATTCTCGCTGCTAGAAGGTAAGCGCTCCTTGATATGTCCCGTTGGTCAATTTGCCACCTCGTTCCTCGAGGGTATTATTGTTTTCGCACAGCTAAACACAACTGGTACTGTAGGCCCAAGTCTGAACTCCCAGCCGATACTGCTGTCTTCCCTTCTCCAGACACACCTTTGAAATCAAACCCTCCTCGTGATAGCACAAATGGACCGAAAGCATCTTCGCACATATTTCTGGATCCTACAATGCGTAGAATTCATCAGGACTTCTCGGGCCCTAACATGGTCCGGAGACAACTCAAGTTTCCAACACAGCAGGAACCTCCTTACGCTCACAACGAGCCCATCGAGCTACCAAGCCTTACAGGCTACCTACCCGACGGGACCGATCTAGATGTTTCTGGTGCACTCATAGCTCTGTACCGAACGCACTGTATTTCGGTCATCGACTGCTTTCGATTCTGCAAAGAAAGGATGTTCTGGCATCATTTCACCTCGTTCCACGGAACTTTGACTGCCCCAGTCCAAAAATTACTTGCTCATCCAAAAGTCGCCGCTTGGATACAAGAGTGTGACTGGCTCATGTATCAGAAGATGATCCGCTTTGTCTCCCCACTCGCCCTTCAAGTCATGCCCACCAAGGTCATTGATACTTTCAAGAGCATATCCGTCAAACTCGTTCATCATATCTCCAACACTTTTCAGATTCACCCTCATCACGTCCGCGACGCAAAGATGGGGCCCGCGTCAATATTTGCTGCTTTAATCGACCGCCTCCTACGCGTCAATGCTACGGCTCATGCAGCAGCTAACATGCTCACTAACGACGCGAACCGGGACCAGATGTGGCATGACTGGATCTGCTTTGTCAGGCCCACGGGCGTAGTTGAGAGCACCCTGCCTTGTTGTGGTTACTCACGTACTCTCCGGATCTTGCTACTTGAGGTTGGCGAACTTCTTGGTCCGCTCAGGTCTATCACGTACCAGGGAATACAGCAGGTTTTTGCGAATGCGCAGGCCGACCCCGGTCCAAGTTACAAACCCCTCGTGTATAACGAAGTAAACGACAGCTCCACCTCCGGTGTACTCGATCGCTGGACCGCTTTCCTGTACGATCTTCCGTCTCGCTTCCCTGAAGTGGACGCCCGTCAACTGATCTGGATTGTCGGAGAAGTCAGCTCCGCTTGTATTCGCGACATTACAATGGCTCAGGCACTGAGTTTTGGTTCTTGGTGGGTCACCAAGGTCTGGGTCGACGAGATGCTTCGGTGGATCGCTGAGAAAGGGGGCTTCCTTGAATCTGGGCCTAGCAGCACGAACATGAGGCCAAAGAAGAGGACCGCAACTGCCGCAGATCTTGACAATGACGCCGACGCCAAAGTTCACGGAGGGTCAAGACCAAGGACTGGTGTCAGCGAGGCTAATGATGGGCCAGGTCATCCGGGAAGCATTGACATAAGTCATAGCTTTCAGCCCGATCATAACCATATGGAATCACATCTTCAAACAGACACATATCGCCAGGTTTCGGCCACAAATATAGGCGGGCCTTCACTAGTGAACGGAGCAAATGATCAGCCAGTATCTAGCGAACCGCATCAACAGATAGTCAAAGACATTGAGGTGGACCATGGGCAAAATCCCGACGATAGCGGCATCGGCATGGACTTAGAGCTCCCTCAAACCACACCCATTCGGCTGGCGGACTACGGAGGATTCGTTGCCGGTAGTGTGAACGGAGGCTCAGATCCAGCGGACGTTATTGTTTGCTGAGACAGCATCATCTAACAGCTATTCGATTGGCGTGCGTAACAAGATTTCTCTTTTGATGAATCTCGAATATCCAATCTGCGGGGCTTATGAGAGGACACGTAATTCTATGATATCGAACGATTGAGACGAAGGCGTAAGGGCTATGGCAGGGGCTAGAAGGCATGAGGGGAGACGATAGGAAACGGGAGGAGGCAATCCTGGGAAATTTGTGACCATTTGGGTGGACCATGGCCATCTTCGGCGCGGCGATTGACGGTCGTATTGCATTTACTCGGCAAATTTCTCTTCAATTTTTCGTTTGCGGATAGGATTTTGGCTGTCTATGCTTTGTGGCTTTTCTTCACAGGATACCAAGCGAGGCGTGACGATTGCTCATGCAGTGCAACTAGCGATGCTTGTTGAATATTGATCTACTTTGCAACTGACGTACGGCTCCATGAATAGATCATTCGTTGCACGACTAAAAGACAAAGTCATGCAGTCACAGGATCAATGTGAAACCGTATCTCATCAAATCTTTGAATATACCAAGCCGCCCATGTTTCGATTGTCCCTCAAAAACTTGCAAATGCTTCAGAAACCAAGGTATCCGGGGGTATGGGCGAAGTCCCGCTAGCGAGAAAACAACATGATACGGATTGATAACCACGCTCAACGCTATGAATTGTTGAAATGCTCGCGATCATGTAGTTAATTACATCGAGGTATTGATACAATATGTCATACCGAGTTTAAACCATCTGCACTGCCGGAAAGAATCTTGGCCCAGCGAAGCCATGGCATATGATACTTTGGATATCGATATTCTGGTCTTTGGCGGGACTCCACAGTTTCAACAGAATGAACTTGCCAGACCTGTTCCATGTCTCAGTGAATCTATTACGAAGTAAAGCAAGATTCTCGGTGACTGTTGACTTACACAGGTGGATCAAATTTTATGCTCACGACACTCCTCTCCCTCTCAATGAAGAATTTGGCATGTGGCACCAGGATATCTTTAGCTTTGGCAGCATCTGTACTCGGCCACACCACCTCGATCCTGCTAGGTTTTGCTTTGCGCCTGCTCCTGCGATGGTTGGAGGAAGCTCCGGTGCGCCCCGCCCTTCGCATGGCGCGTTCGAAATTGTCGTCGTCGTCGTCTTCGGCAGAGGAGTCGTAAGGGGGAGGGAGGCGATCGCGGCGATAGAGATCTGCAAGAGTCGCGGGGCTGGAAGGTTCTTCTTCGTCTGACGAGGGGTCGTCGCACGTTGTGCTGACGTTGAATTCAAGATTATCTGGGTGGTCAGATGGTCGTGGAGGTGGTATCGTTTCGCGGCCAACGTCGACAAATGGGAATGGGTGGTTCTCAGCAGCAGTGCTTTGGGTGTTACCGTTGTGTCGGATGCTACGAGGTATGGAATTCGAAATTGGTGGAGGAACAGTACGATTGGCTCCTGAATCTTGTCGGCGGGAGAGTGGCCGGCTATCGTCCGCCATATCGTGTAAAGACAGCAGTTCTACGTCGTCGCTTTGCCGTGTTGCAGATGGATCACTCATCTGGTATAGAGCAGTTCGGGATAGTAGATCATGAGAAGTCATTGATACGAAGATCATGCCTTCCTGAATACTAGGACAGCGTTAGCCTAGCATTAAATGAACGTGTTGAAAAGTCTTACGGTTCGGTGAAGCCTCGCTCTGGAGCCTTTATGACAACCTTCCTCAAGCAAAACGAAGTCTCCCCCAGGTGACGTAGAATTATGTTGCATTTGCTGCCGTCGGTGCAATAAACGCTCTTGTCATTGCGAAGTACATTGTCGGGCCAATATTCTTTCCCGTGCCTTGCTGCCTCGTTATGAATTCCTCCGTCGCAGCTCACAAACTCCATCTTCAGAGGCCCAGACACGACCTGGCCACGGTAGCCGTAGCTAAAGCCGTTCATGTGGCCTGTAGACACATCCGGATCCAGCTTTCGGCGCTTTCTCCTCGTGTTGACATCCACTCCGCCAGAGTATTCCTGTGCGTTCGGTTCCGGAGAACGGACCATGGGGATGGGCTGGTCGAGTATCGTGCTAAGGTTCGAGCTTGCAGCATTGAGGCCCTCTACAGCTTGCTGTATGCTTCCTGCCGTCTCGCCTTGACCTTGCGGGCGGAGACGGGCCGTGTTGCGGATATTTTCCATCCTTGATCTCAGTGCAGAGGTATTGAGTGGGATCGTTTCATTTGGAAAGGGACCTATTGGGTGTATGTGTTCCGATGAGTGCCGACGCCTTATCTCTTCTCGCACTGCTGATTGCTGCATTCGTAGTCTTCGACGTTCGTCCGTGTCATTCATATGGTCTCTTTGTCGTCGGACCTCGTCAAGTCTGTGTCGTAAGGCACTACGGTGGGAGCGTGCCGTGCGTGCCTGACTGAGAATGGTGGTTGCTTCCTCTGAAGTGGGGTGTGGGGGATCATTGCCTGTTTCCGCTGGAGGATAATCGAAACTACCGGACTAAAATCTATACTTAGAAGGGCTTCTCTATCTCATACCGTTCCAAAAGAGCTCGGAAGTGAAGTCAGAAAACATACCATCATGGACGAAGAGAATGGTCTTGTCATTGGAGATTCTGCTGTACGACTAAGCGTATCGAAGACGACGAACACAAATTATTGAACTTTCGCTAGCATGGCATCATTCTAGAAGAGAAGGTACGAATGGAAGAGCGGATATCTTTGAATAGTCTGCTCTCAATCTTCGTAGACTGTACGTGCCAGTTTGAATGGGCGATGTTGATACTGTGATACCTTAACTTACTTAGCCACATACGCCACGATACCGCAAAAGTCCGGCTTATGCCGTCCTCCCGCCTCCACTAGTCCTAGAATAGATCTAGCTCTTCTGTTTGCTTACGGTACACCCTTTAACCTCTTTCGTAGTGCATACTGTTCAGTCTTATTCGGCTGCGATCTCTGGTTTGGCCCGCGGCATCATACTATTCCTCCTTGTCTTACTAAACCACCTTGAACGCCATGGATATTCCAGAGCAGCTGATGCCGCCTCCAGCCACAAACGGAGCGGCGTCCATGAGCAACGGACAGATGCGTTCCTTGCCGGCACAGCTCCCTGCTCATACTGAAATGCAAGAACAAAATCAATCTCACTTTTACCCTCCGAATGGGGCTCAATTGATCAGCGCAGGTATTCTTGAGCCTACATGGTTGATGACTGAAACACTGACAAATGCTATCTTGGTACAGACGAGATCGCACTGTATGACAGGCAGATACGGCTTTGGGGAGTCAAGGCGCAAGAAAAGTATGAGGAAATTGTCATTCCAATGTTCCTACTCTTCGCTGATCGAATGATAGACTTCGAACTGCCAACGTCTTGTTAATCACTATGAGAGGTCTTGCAAATGAAATAGCAAAAAACCTCGTGCTCGCTGGCATTGGCTCTCTGACAATCCAGGATAGCCAAGTAGTAAATGATGATGATCTAGGAGCACAATTTTTCATCTCCGAACACGAGATCGGCAAAAACGTAGGAAACTCGAATCGCTAGTAGAATGAGTACTTGTAAACTAACAGCATTGCAGCGTGCAGACGCAGCGGCACCTGAGATACGAAAACTCAACCCAAGGGTGTCTCTTCATACTGATACGGAAGACATTCAGTCTAAGTCACCTGCTTTCTACGCACCCTTCGACATGGTCATTGCAACAGACCTGGACTTAGCCACTCTGTCTACTATCAATGCGTCGTGTCGGCTATGCAATCGGCCATTCTACGCATCAGCCACTCACGGCATGTATGGCTACATCTTTGCAGATCTAATATCTCACGACTATGTCATAGAGCGCGAAAAGTCGAACCGGCCAACTGCCCTCGTCGCGGAAACTCTAACAAGATCAACTATCGGAACCAGCACGAAGAAAGAGAACGGCAGAGTGATTGAGATGGTCACCAAGCGAGAGATCTACTCGCCAATGCTTCTTGCGAATACGTCACCTTTGCCTGAGGATCAAGTGGCTTCTCGACGACGCAAGCTGCAAGTGACTCCCCTTCTGACGTGCCTCAGGGCATTATGGGAGTTTCAAAGCATATCCGGCACCATGCCCTCACATTCAAAAGCGGATCTTGAGCTCTTCACCAAGCTCGCAACAGAGAAACACAAGGAGCTGCAGCTGCCAACGGAGACCTTGCAGGCGGAGTTCCTGCGAAGCTTTCTCCAAAATATCGGGAGCGAGATTGCACCAGTCACGGCGTTCCTCGGCGGCCAACTGGCACAAGATGTAATCAATGTTCTAGGGCAACGGGAACAACCAATTCAGAACTTCGTTCTCTTCGATGGTGAAGAGTCCAAAGGGCCGATTTATGCGCTACACCCGGTGTTTCCCCCGTTGGAAACGCCGCTTACGGATCCAACAATCACTATGCCAGTCGCTGGAGCTCTCACTGTTTAGACAAGTCAGCCGGGCTGATTAGAAGCCTCCATTCACCGAGAAGCTTCGGCCAACGTGTCAGCCAAGTCGAAACCCTCTCTGTCGCATCGTCTTGGATATCAGACTGCCTATGCTACTACCCTGAATGTGCCACTTGGGATCTCCTCGAGAGTCTTCAGATATTATAGTCACCTCAAAAGCCAAGCCAGCAACAATACTGATCGAATTCAACGATCATAGTAGCACTTCGACCAACCTCCGGCCTTCGACGCCCCGATTGAAGCTCTAAGAGATTAGTCCAAACCGACGGAGCACTTTAGCGTTGAATAGGTACTAGTGTGTGGATGGTCTCTGAGCTTGACCAGGTGGATGAGCGTGTCTATTTAAATTGGCGAGGAGTCTGGTCTGTATCATACGGTAGAAGCTCAATCAAACCTTTTCGAACGTCGATCCCACGCCTGTGAAAGTCATTTCGTTTGATCTCATGCTTCCTCCTACAGTCATGTCTATGGTCGCAAACGTCTAATACATCATTTTATTTTCACCTCTCGCAAGCGGAACGGTCATGACTATCCATCGAAGATTTACTCTAGGCACGCTGTTTCCAGCATGCACCCCCCTCATCCCATCCCATCATCTGACCATTAGGCTCACGAGCTCAGGTGAATACAGAAAAGTAGTCTCACTTGAACACTTTCCCATCGGCCCATTCGTATTCTTTGCCATCAACTTGGATAGGCTTGTCCCAGCTCCATGAGTCGTTGACAAACTCCTTATCTTCGGCCTTGCTTGAGTCTAGCTTGGAGAAGGAGTAACTCTCGTAGTCGGGGGCAACGTCGAAGGCAGGCTCGGCTTCTTGACCACGAACTACGAAGGCGCCTTGGACTATAGAATCATTTTTCACGCCGTAAACGGAGGCAGCTCCGAAAATGTATTTACGAGAGGCTTCGAGACGAGTAAAGAAGCCACCTGAAAGGATTCTTAGTATTGCTCGCGATACGTTCAGTTTAGAAGGAAAGAAGAGCTTACCAATGAGATTAGCAGTCATGAATGTTTGGGTCAGCTCATCGTTGTACCTGTACTCGCACTTCCATAGCGAGTACTCTTCCGCGTTGAAATTTTCCCAGAACCAGGGCAGGGCCACTTCGCGCGTGTCCTCATTCGAGTACTTACGCTTCCAATCATCCAGAACGAGGGTCGGCTTTGGTAGGCTTTCCAATGGATGCTTGGGTTTAGGCGCAGGCTTATCTTCCTCCTCCCCATCTTCATTGTCCTCAGCCTCCTTGGCTGTAGGTTTAGGTGCCTCTTTTGGCTTCTGCTGCTGCTTCTTTGGCTTCTCTTGCTTGTCGGTCTTGGGTGGCTGGTTAGGTATCGCTGTCTCTATGAATTCAAGTTTGCCGACGACAGCAGAGTAGATCGGCTGATTGTACACAGTCTCGTACCAGCGGGTTACATTGGGGTGCTCCTCGCGCCACTGCTTGTCGAAGACATACTGGAAGCCGCGCGACAGCATGCTAGCCGCGAAAAGATCGGCTAGAGTGATACGCTCGCCTACGAGGAATGTGTGCACGAGGAGATGCTCGTCGAGTACGCTGACGGCTTTGAGAGCTTTGGCCTTGGAGTCTTCGACGTTTTTCTTATTGTAGGGGTCCATGCCGACGAGGGGACGAAACCAGCCCGCAAGGGAAGGGAGAACCTCGTGATTGGAGTATGACATCCATCGGACAATGGACGCATAGTCTTGCTTGGTCTTGCCTAGGAGGCTCGTCTTCTCGTTCTGTGAGGTTACTTCCTAAGGTCAGCTTGGGCTTTAAACAGAAGTGCAAAACATTAGGAACATTTGTCTCAGCAACGTTTCAGAGTGTGAATGATTCTCAACAGTAGTCTTCAGACAGGGATAACTGTTTGATATAATGATTCTCATCATGCATATAGGTACCAAAAGTGAGTGTAGGAGGGCTTCGCAACGTACTGTATATGGCAATGGCAATGCATTCGGTCAATTCGTATCCGTCTGCACCCACAAACGAAGGGATCACCCCAAGCTTATTGATCTTCAAATATTCGGTGCTGAGAGGACCCTTCCTAGCGTCTGTATCGATAATTTCAAGGTCGAGCTTGTTTACCTTGGCCACAGCTAATATGGGCATGGAACGGGGGTTGCCCTGTGGGTGTTATCTTAGGGATGTCATTGGCAAACGCGAAAAATGCATGAAGCTACTGACCTCGCGTGTGTATAGCTTTCCAAATGCCATGATTGCGCGTCTGTACCCAGTGACTGGTTGAAAGGAAAAATCTGCTGTTTTGGTGCATGAACCAAGAGCTTTCCGAAGCGGATTTTGTGGCACTTGCCTGGCGCTAGAATAGTGCTACGTTGTTCCGCTCCGAGGTTTAGCCGCATTGTCGTTGACATCCTCATATCTAGACTGAATTCATATTTCCAGAATCGTTGCAGCATGTCTTCGAAGCTGCAGTGGAGGCTCTACACGCGAGCATCTACCAATTGTTGCAAATGTCATGGCAGAGTGCTTCAACATATGCCCAAGCGGCAGCTCGCAACCATAGAGGCCTCCCGACCTATCGCCGCTCCTCCCATAAATCTAGACAAGATTGCTCCGCCGAACCCTCAGAACGCGCGCGTCGTCCCAGCTTCCCCTTCCTACTTCACCGGCCGACCAAACGCGACAGACAATTACCTCAACCTCCTCACCCTTCTACGTCGTTACCAAACCCTTCCCACAGTAGGCCCGGGGCAAGCTCCGAGGGTGGCTTGGCGAACCACCACACAGTACCGGCTACTCGTTGGCGAGGACGTACGAGCAGCAAAGTACAACAAGGTCGTCCAAGTCCTTCAGCGGTTGAATAAAATCCATCCTTCAATCATGCCCAAAGAGTTGAAAGAAGCGATGGAATTATACAAAAGGGACATTGATCCTTATGCTGTGACCAAGAAGCCATCGATAATCGATGCGGACGGGCGTGCCTCTGGTGTTGGACGAAGGAAATCAAGCTCCGCGAAGGTCTACCTTGTGCAAGGGGAGGGACAGGTATTGGTGAACGGAAAAAGCATTAATAGCGCTTTTGGGAGGATTCATGACAGGGAGAGTGCGCTGTGGGCTCTCAAAGTGACCGGGAGGATGGATAAGTACAATGTATGGGCGCTCGTTAGTGGAGGTGGGAGTACAGGACAAGCCGAGGCTATAACGCTAGGAGCTGCGAAGGCATTGATGGTCTTCGAGCCGGCATTGAAGCCGGCCTTGAGGAGGGGTGAGTCACTTGATTCAAGATGCTTTGTTAGTATGCTGATGAGCCTGCTGCTAGCTGGTTGCGTCACTAGAGATCCGAGAAGGGTGGAGAGGAAGAAGCCTGGCCACGTGAAAGCGAGAAAGATGCCAGCGTGGGTAAAGAGATGAATGCCTATCGCCGTTGTGGCAGACATTCATGGTTATAAGATTAAGTCTATTACATTTGGGAGGTACTATGAGTGGTAGCAGTGCATGTCCGCCTGGAAGAAACTCAACCTTGTGCTTCGTTTTCCACCAGCCATGGACCGTCGACTATCTGACCTTTTTAAGTGTTTCAAAGGCAGCATTCGGCTCGTGAAACTAGTTTTCGGGGTTACCTTAATCAACCCAACGAACGGTGGAAGGAAACCACGCATTATCTATCTTTGAAGAGTCCTTGGTCTTGGAGGACGAAAACGAGGTTGACCATTCAAGTAAGGCAGCACAGGTGCAGCGGCCACAGCCAACAGGCTTGATGCGAGAAGATATCATGGAAGGAATATAAATCCCGATTAGGCCACCCAGTGGTATATCTGGGATCTGAGGAATACGTGGAAGCTCGAAGTTAGATAAGCAGGACTAGCACGAATCCAACTCCACGCTCGTGAATTAATCAGCAGCGTGATCTCGAGTGTTATCGTAGCAAAGAATGTGAAAAAAATGTAAATAGTAAATAAGTTGAAAGCTGGTACGCCTCGTTGAGAAACACCGAGTTGAGATAATCGCTGTCACTGCAATAGAGTTGTTTATCCGCTAAGCGGAAGTGAAAATGAGAGTTCGGTTGTTCTATGTGGCGTAAGAGCGATTGTACTTTGTAGCAATTGATGGCTCACGAAGCGAAGAGGTGAGAACAGAGCATCGTGTATTGGCAATTTTTTCAATCAGTGATTCTTCCACTTCATTAGAGTAATGTTTGTTGTGTATGTACCAGATCAGTTGATGAAAGAAGTCGGTAGATTAAGGGAGCCCATCCTCTGCTGTCCCGGTTTGAATGAACGTATTATAGAGTAGTGATTCGCTCGATTAGAGATCTAGGAGATATGACTTGACATTTCCACTTACTCGGCTTGGAAACGACGACCTCGCGTAGGAAGTGTTTCGTTACAGCCTGAACGTCACAATTTATACATGCTTGAAACATGATGATCAGCCAAATTGAGCAGCAGATGATACTTCCTCGAGTCTCACATGTTGAGGGGAAACTCGAAACTGGTGTTCATCGTAGCCTTGCGAAGCTCCCTGCAGATTTTAAACAAATTATGATACTAATTGTATCAAAGACGCAACGTATAGTCCCTGCGGATATTCCAAGTACATTGGAAAAGCGCACAGGGTTTCGGCATGCATGAGTGCGCAGCCCTATCGATCGTAAGCGGCTGCTTTGAAGGCATCTCATTTGCAGATACTTCACGTAGCGGTCTAGAGGTAACCGGCAAAGCTTTAGTACGCATGAAACTGCTCAATTTCCACCATCTGCATTTTACAATATTACTGTGTCACAGAGTCCTTTCTCGATAAGTGCACGGTTGTGGAGATGCAGCGCCAAGGCATAGGTATATGCGGTGGGTCACTGACTCCAAGGCTGCCGCTCAGCTTCTTCAAGTTCTTTTCAGACACCAAGGACAGATCCCGCTTATGAGAAAATTTTCGCAGCGGCAAAACGTTGTGTCGTAGATGCAGACTGGGAGTTTCTCAGCCAAAACCTTTCGTCTCTACTGGCATCCTCGGAACGACAAAGCTTCGAGGGCAATCATCGACGCTGTATATTACGCTAGAGGCTGAGACAGGTTCAATTCAAACAGCGATGCATGCTCTGAAAAGCGGAGATGGCATGTTGTTAACCTAAGTTATATTCCTAGACATAGCTTTGGTTCGCTTAGGTCGACCTGAACGGACTTGCTCTTAGAACAGTGTGCACCTGGGTCGGAGGCCTTTGTAAGGCCCTCGCATGACATGTGCGCGGCGTCTCGTGGACGGTCTGGAAGCTTAAAGCGTTATAAATTCGTGAATTTTCGACCGAGGACATTGAAGGACAGGGACATTGAATATCAATGCTGCCCGTAAGTTGTTATCCCATGTCCGAAAACAGGAAGTATGATAAGAGATATGATTAAGAGTTGCCACATCTTGGTTCGTATCTTTAGCTCCAGATCTATCGCATCTCTGTGCATGAAAGTTGTCGATAACATAGACCTGTCCGCCAAGATCACGAAGCTGGTATTCCTGCGAAACCAAAATGCTCAACCAAGTCGGAAGCTCTACATTTCATCATTTGTGCCTGATGATCCGCAAGTATATACAATAAAAAAGCCAGGTAGGAGAAGGAACCGGTTAGCTGATGTATCAGAATGGAATTCTCTTTGCAGTTGCCAAGTCAAGCGGTTCGCTAAATCCAACATTGAGTTTGAGACCCTCCTGCGGAAGATGCGAAGGGATTCCCCGGCACCTGCAGTAGTGCATTGGTATATCAAACTACTTTGACGGCGCAGAGTTCAAGCTTCCACGCCCTAGACTTGGGAGCATCAGAAGTGAGGGAGAAGGCAAGATATTTAATGCAAATGAGCCAACGTTTTGATTGGATGCCGTTTGTGATTGAAGCCAAGATAGCGGTTTGCGAGGCTTGTTGAACTAGGTACCTTAACTTGCCTAGCATTTTGGAGGCGGAAGGAGATCGACGGGTCTACCGCTGTGGGTAACCAATGACCAGATTGATATGAGTCCCAATCGCATCGTCGGGCGCATAAAAATAGCTTTCCACGTTGATCTTTCACCTGGTTGATCTGTGCTTTTCTGCATAATCGACAACACACTGATCTGACAGCTCCAGATGCTGCCCAACGTCGCATCTATGCCACTGGAGCATTCAGCGTGGCAAGGGAAAGCACGACCCAGATCCTTCGACTTCCACGCGAGTGGGCATCAACTGAACCGATCATTGGCCAGGGTCCGAGCGTGTGGCGATGCCAAAAGGAGATGAAGGACCTCCGATAGTCTCTACCAAAGTTGACATCTTTCGTCAGCCTCGGCTTTTGCACGCTCATCAGGGCGAAGCTGCAGGCAGTTTGCTCGAGTTAAGTAGACGTTCCACGGGCCTGTCGTTTATTGCCGAACGTTGTTGGTATTAAGGAGTCATCTCCACGGAAAGGCATTGAAAGAGATTAAAAGGATCGAAGGAGCCATCAGTGTGAAACGAACGAGTAGACCCGGAATAAACAGAACATCTTGGGCACCAATCAAAGCGAGCAATCAGCTTATATTCCCTGCCAGACAGCCAATGTTTGCTCACACTGCCTGGTCATCTTTCGGTTTCTGCTTTCCGCTTTCCGCTTTCCGCTGCCCGAGGCCTGGACTCGCTCTCGAGTCTATCAATCTGTTGTACATGAAGATATAGCAGACAAGACTTAGATCCGGGAGAGACTTTTAATGAAGACGCTAAGGGACTGAGTTCACTGGCTCCGCGACTCTCCGCATATTCGATGAGGTATCAATCTAATATTTATCATGTGAATTGTTATTTGTTATATTTCCTCTCTGCAGAGTGTCATGGCCACAGCTTCAACCTCGGACCATGCCTTCTCGGCTTTCAATTTTCGTCCTATCCCCGCATTTCTAACACTGTCACTCGAAAGCAGGATTCGCAGGGGCTCGATCATCGACCATACGACATTCGACCCTCAATCTCAACCTCCTCCCTCGCGCTTGTCTCTCCTCTAAACAGGTGGCGCTTCGTTTGCGCGCCTGCATGTGATATATAACAGGCGCGTCTGGAGAGCAGTCTGCAGCTTCGTTTCGTTCTTACAGTAGCTCCTGTTTTAGTCTTGGTTACGAATCTCTTGACAGGCCTTGCACACCTCTGACAGCCCCGAAGTTACAAATCACAATCAAGGCGGAGAGAATTGCGGAAAACTTGCTTGCGCATGCTTACCTACTTCATCTCCTATGCCACCCAATTGGATGACCTGATCGTCTCTCATCAAACAGTCCAGGAAGCTCGCACCTGGACTTCTGGGAGCTGCCCGGACCCTACTTGTACTGAGCGGATGTCTGTCTTAGACGAATACTATTGGAAGGAAGTCCAACTCAGGTATTGCCACTCCTCCGTTGTTGGGTCTGACTTCAGCAACCGTGTTGGCCCTTGCACACGACGATCCTTCGCCTCAGCTGTGCAGCCCAGGATAGCAGCTACGTGAGGCGAAGACCGCCTTGCTGCAGGTTGGATATCATATCCCAGCGCACATCATATCAACCTCCCCCATCAAGGGTCCAACCTAAGGATCCAACGACAATCCTCCCCAGTCCTCATCGTGGTAACAAGCTTCTCTGGGCCGCATCACCTTACCATCTTTCCAATATTTTCCTAGCCGTCTTCTGTGATCTGTTCGATTTCTATCCTTAAAATCATCGGAACTTCCTTCATTCAATTTTGGTGGGGAAATATCCTTAGATTCGGTCATCCAGCCCAACTTCACCTACCCTTCCTTCAACGTCTTCAATTGGGGTGCTGTCAGCCCTTATGAGCATATGAATTCACCGCAAATCTATGACCGATCTATTGCCTTGCATCGCCACCTGGTGAGCTCCCATCAATATTCATAAGACTTTCCAGTATATTTCTCCATCGTCTCTAATTATCGGCCAGTCGTCAAAGTTCATACGTACTATTTGGACCATCAGGGCCCAGGATACTATAGAGCAGCATCTATTCCGTTTCCAGAGACCTTTTGACCCCCCCGAAGCAGTTGCAGTGCCGCCGGCAACCTGGCTGTCTACGAGACACCACCTGCTTCGCCGGCGGCGCAAACACTTCAGGCCTGTAAGCCCCCGTCGCTCCGGCCCAAGCCTGGCTGGACGGGTGGCATGGAAGACGATGAACATCGGCGGAGGCAGTATGAACGACTGCACTATCCCCGAGGATATGTCCCTGACCATGGAGCTCAAGGGCCGAATGTATCATCCATGCATCGACTCAGAGGGCCCCAGGTGGATGACAATGCTAATCGGTTCCGGCAAGAGCAGCTATTGGGTACACGAACCCCGGTGACTACACCCTTGCTGGCAGGTGCAGGGGCTCCACAGGATCTGGGAGCGTTCGCCGACAACCAAGGACCGCAGTACCAAACGCTCCAGATGCAGGCACCCCCTTTCCAGTACCCGCCCGAATACTTGCAAGAATCCCAGAGGCAGCGGTTTGCGCAATACCCTCCGCAAATAATGTATGGTGGCCTACAGCAACCCCCTACGCAATCACCGTACAACATCCCACAGCCATCTCATCAACAATCACCGTACGAACCACCGGGAGAATTCCAGCCAAGACAGACAGCCGCAATCGAGGTCTTGACTAATCAATTTGGAGTGCCCTCACAGTATTACAGTTCTGGCGAGGTTCCGAGCGTATCGGGTCCTGCTGTTATGTCTCACGCCTACCAGACAGCATCCTTTCAGCCACCCATGCAATACAATCCCCCCAACACTCTGGGGCGCTCCACTCTTGCTTCTTCATATTCTACAATACCGATGGACTACACTCAAGCTGGCAGCGCAGAGGAGCACCCTGAAGCTGAACCAGATATTGCTGCCGAGACAAACGATCGCTACTACAGAGCTATCGGTGAAACAAACCATAACACTTCCAGGGGCATGTTGGTCGAGGCTGCAGATTCTCTAATGCAGATCTCTGATTGGCTCTTGAAAAATGCCGTTCGGCTTGGTAGGCTAACTAAGCGTGAGTGGACTTTCTCCAACAGCTGACCTCATGTAGGTTTTACGCGGGACGAACAAGCAATGCATGCACAGCGACTTTCTCTCTGGGACAATTTCAACAATTGCTGGCTTGCACTCCTTCAACGCCAACTGGACGAAACTCGCAAAAAGCGAGACACAGGGCGCTCCCCAGTACCCCCTCAAAGTATCTTGCCGGCTGCGACTCTGGAGAGGATGGGAGATGATCTTGTAGCACACTGTGATAGTTTGGCAAAATTCGGACTAGTTGACTATCAGATGGGCGTGTCAGAAGAAGAGATTATTGATAGTATGCTAAACGCTAATGAGGGAAACGAAGGGTACAATTGGATATGCTAATGTTTGGGCAGTCCTTAATCGATGTCTCGATCTGCTCGGGACCAATGAAGAAGAAGAGGATAGGGCTGAAGGTCGCACGACCGCCAATTTGCCAGAACAGCGGAGAGGCAACCGATGAGAGCGGCCACCGCAATACTTTTCCTAGAATCGCGGTGTAGCTGGACATCTACGCTCGCTCAGTTTGAATCCTCCCCCCATTCGCACGTTCAACACACATACCACCAGATTGTTCATCACGCGACAGTATGTCGATGACATTCTCTATTTCCGCAGAACCGCCTTGATTCACATACGATGTCACGGCTCGCGACACGCAAATTAAGCCAGTGGACCCGGCTTTTCGATTGCCATGTAACTTGTACGATTCACTTCATCACGACATATTTACGCATGCGTTTTGGTATAGATAGACAGACTTACGGGCAACCGGAAACTTGGCGCTTTATTTCTTTTGTTGGCTGGGAAAGTATACCCTGGGAGGCAATTGTCGTTTTTCCGCTTGCATTGTTAATTTCTGTAGAATATTACAGAATCGGTGGAGTTCAAAGGGAATGACTTCTAGCTTTGAGGAGGAAATGTGGGAGGGTACGGTGAAGAGCTTGAGAATGGGTATAGCATTGGGGTCAGCAGAGCTGGCTCTGCCGATCTTGATTGTAGGAGTCCCTGAGCTGGCACCAGCATGCCGCCATCAACGACCTACGGTCAACTCCGACTTAAAACTCAAGAACGAGGCGCGCATGCTGTTGGAGACATCAACATCGATCACCGAAACCAGACATGGGCCAAGACCACGGGAGAAATTGGGGTTACACAAGATCACGAATTGTGAAGTCTTGGTGGCAAATGGCGGCCTCACTCTCGACCTGGTAACACGGTTGGTCACACATATCTAAATACATATCGGTAACACCTGGTATCAAAGCCAAGCCCCAGTATCACCAATAGTGCAACCACACCACTTTGCAATCTCAAGGATCTTTCCTAGATACCCTCCCCACCTCACTTCTCATGCCCTGCCCTGCCCTGCCCAGCCTCACCTCAAAGTTGAGGATCGTCATTGCATTTGCATTTGCTTTTTGCACGATGTAGAAGATCGACACTGCAGATGTTGTACTACGTACTATAACCCACTCATCCATCAATAGTGGCTGTGCACCTCCCTACTACTCTGCTACCTTACATATCAGGGGTAGTTGTTGTTAGCGCGACAGGGATTATTTTGGAGAGGACAGGACAAACCTATTCTACTAAGATAATCTCCTAGATCTACCCTATTAAACAAAAGACCATATCGGCACCACATAAATAAAATTCGTAAGGGTAAGAGTGAGAAATTCGATGAGGGATTGAATACATACCTTCGAGTAGAGTGTCTGCATGCGGTTATACTTGCAACAGACCAGACATGTTGACAGGGATTGGAAGGCGCGTGTTTCGCGATACGAGTACGTGCGTACGTGCGTGTTTTGAGTTAAGTAATTAGTTACCTTACTTTAGTGGTGTTTTTGCGTGCAGCTTTAGCGAGGATGGGTAGAGGCGCATGGGAGATGAAGCTATATGTTATATAGAACGACTTTAACAATTAATTGCAATGAGCGATATTCAGAAAATCGATGATATATCTTGAGGACAAAAGGCACCGATGATGATGTTATAAAACGCTTCTTCCCAAGGATATATAGTTCAAATCTCCGTCGTGATACTCACTACTGGTCGTAATACATCAACAATCATGCTCCGTGTCTAAGTATGACATCCCAGATGCCAATTGCGCTGGTATTTGCTGAGGGGTATTAACTAGAACTGATCTGTTGCTCAGTCAGTACGAGAGCCTGTCGTGTCGCTGCCATATCATCGCGCTTGGTCAAGTGCGGGTCACGATACCGATGGCGAGAGGTGTTGATAGTTTGGGGAAGGGGGAGGCGTACCTAAAGTCATACTCATGGAAACATCCGTATTCTCAACCATCTTGGTAAACTCCTCGAAGCTGATCTTCCCATCGCGATCTTGATCCGCTTCCATGATTGTTTTGTCCACGATCTGTCAACCCAGAATCCACCGTCAGTCTAGCTCATCTTTGACAGTCCATCACAGAACTCAACATGCGCTGTCCTCCCCGGCAATAACACCAGCCTCGTTCAAACTGGACCAAGGCAAAGACGCACCTGCTGTAACTGCATATCTTTCAGATTGCTCCCCACCATCATCTTCAGCACGATAAATAACTCCCCATTACTTATATATCCATCCCGATCGATGTCATACACCTTGAACGCGAACCGCAGCTTTTCCTCCTTGTTGCCCTTCGAACTGAAGGCGCTGAGACCGGAAACGAATTCTTGAAAGTCAACATCACCACCACCATCCTCGTCGAATATAGCAATCATGCTGTCAGGAACAAGGCTCCATTAGCTTTGAGCCTCGGGAAAAGGATGGTGGGGAAGGTCGGATTGGAAGGAAGTACCGAGTCGCTAGAGGATTGGAGGAGACTTGAGGAAGAGAGAGAAATTCATCGCGTTCTATGGTTCCCGAATTATCCTTTTGCCATGGTGAGCGTGATCCCTGAGAGCTGGATAGAGGGCCGAGCGCACCTTGTCCAATTTCATGAACCTTTTCCGCAGTCTGTCGACTTCATCGCGGTCGACTGTTGGTGGGGACTGTAAGCATTGATTCGGTCCCGAGCCTTCATGCGCGATTCTCTTACAGTTGGTGCCTTGTATAATACTATCCAGGAGCCTGCTACTCTCCCCAGTCGCTCTTCGTCGAGCGTCGAGAAGGGCGGCGTTGTTTGGCTCCGCCGTTTCGGTGGACATTGTGACAGACTTCAGCGCATCACGCTTTCATGTGCTCAGGAGGGTGTTTAGTAGAAGACGATGCGTAAAAACACTGTGGTATGGAAGCGCTTGTTGAGGGCGAATGGGTTCTAAAGCTCCATGATGTACAATTGATAAGGTGTGAGATGGCAAGTACGTATTTCTAGGTTTCTGATGGCGGTCATATGAGGGGCACTAAATTAGAAATATCCTAATTGGAAGGAGTTAGCCCTCCCGAGCTAACCGTCATTGCTGGGCCTGCCCTAACAACAACCCCTAAAGATCACCCCATTTTTGTGCCATCGTCGCACGCTTCAAAGCCAGATATTGACGAAGAAAACCATTATATCCCATCAACCACCCCGACTTCCATCAATCATAATGATCAAATAATGTCTTGATCTTACAAAATGATCATTTCACAATTTATTTCCAGCCAAAAGTCATCCGAACTGCCCTTTCCTCTCCATCCAACTTCCTTCCAATGACACGCTCAACCGCCATTAGGCAGAGAAAACTTAACACCAAAACAGGTCTCGCTGTCATTTCTGAAGATCAGCTCGAAGGTGTTGACGATGAAATCCAACGAAATGTCCCCAAGATCGATACCGGTGTCGAGCAAGCCGAGCAAAATGTACGTCTTTCCACCCTTGTTTTCTGATGTTCTGCTCCCGCCCTATATCTCCTGTTGTCATGCTGTAGCCTTTCTGGTCGTAATTGTCGCTTGTTGCCTTGCGCCCAGGCCACGTGACCTAATATCACAACACAGGAACACCATCTGCAAGCTGCCCTTTCAGCATCGCAAGCAGCTGGTCTCGGCGGGAAGGTCGCTCAGATATACATCCCCACCCCGGATGCAGTTCAGAGTTCAATTCAATATGATAAGCTTTACTCCCACACTTATCAGCAGCCGTCAACGTACATTCGCTTTTCTTCCACCGTAGAGGATTGCGCGGGTTGCCCGTACGACCTGGAAGAAGAAGATGACTCTTTCCTCAAATCGATGAACAAGAAGAGAAATGCGTCAACGCAATGTTCTGAAGACCAGTTCGAAGAAGTCATGAACTGCTTTGAGGAAACGGCGCAAGCGAAGCAGCCATACGCGGCGGTAGACAGCCCACCTGTGCTTCCGTACGAGGGAATCGAGACTTCGATGGACGATTACCTCGACGATCGTGTCAAACCTTTCACCAAGGATATATATGAACACTGGAAAACCCGCAGACTTGAGAATAGCAACAAGCTGCTAGTAGAAGGGCTCAAGGTGATAAGCCTACCTAGCTTGACGTCGATGACCACTGACTTTTAGAAGTTTGAAACGGGTGCTGAGACCGACGATGCTGATCCATACGTTTGTTTTCGAAGGCGAGAAGTTCGGCAAATCCGAAAAACTCGTGGTAGGGATGCTCATAGCGCCGAGAAACTGAAAAAGCTCAGAAAAGAGCTTGAAGAGTCTCGAGAACTCCTGGCTATGGTTAGACAAAGAGAAATCACAAGACGAGAGCAACTCGCTGTCGACAAGCAACTGTTCGAGCAGCGGACCAATCTTAGACAAGTCAAGCGGAACCTTCCCGGTCCATACAAGGAAGGGGATGACGACATACTAATCAACCAGAAGGTGAGGATAACGTCGCAGATCCTGAAACGCGCTGCAATGCTGACAGTCAGAGCAGCAGAAGAAGAAGCCCTTGGACAGTCAACGTGTACCTGGTGGTCAGCTTAGAATACCGTCGAGAGCAGACGGCAGACCTGCAGAAGCCGATCTGGTTTCATTATCGGACCTCCTGACCGAGCAAGAAAGGTTGATCTCGGAGCAAATTGACTTGAAAATTGCGCAGCATCTGCATTGGAACCATGGCTACGTCGACTTGACCAAAGCGCCCTTGACCCCACCATTAGAGACAGGTACGGGATCGACTTTTCGTACTGCAACGACAGAGTACTTGCCTACGCCCCCAGCATCGGTTGCTTCAGAACATTCCCGTGATGCTGCATTCGAAATGGGAGCTGTGAACTTTGATAAGTCAGACTCAGTGGCGTTTCGTTATGCGTCCTCATCCTATGACGGACACTGCCAGACCCAGACATCTTTTCGGCGTAGATATGGTAGAGGAGGTCGCCTCTGGATCGATCGTAGAGGGGTGCGCCTGCCATCAAGGCAAGCAATGATTTCACCCATCTCGGATGGATTTAAGTTTGACGATGATGACGACGACGACGAGGTGCCTATATATTTCCACGATCCGTTTGATGCAGATAGCATGCGATTTCGGTCGAGGATATTTCCAACACAACCCACCCACGCACAAATTCAAGCCAGACGGGCACAGATAGAAGCACAGGCAGCAAATACCACGAGATCTTCTCGGCAGACTGTACCGGATTGAAACTGTTAGCAGGCTCTGCAAAAGGCGATAACGATTCTGTCGCCATTTCAGTAGCAGGTAACCAGTGGCAAGCAGTAAATACTGGCATCACGCCAGCATATTGAGTCTTCTGCAGAAGTCCGGAACTGTAATATCCGTGATGTCGGAATTGATCGACCAACAGTGTCGTTAGTCGGACTTTACCAGAGCTTGAAGATGGGCGTTGGGGGGGAGGTCTGGCGAAGGACTGTAGGCTGATGATGTGGGATGGCCTTCGTGCGTGATGCATTAGAAGCTCCATGGTAAAGGGAGGTATTGTGACCAACCCAACAGATGTCCTTTGCAAGCGCTGAGCGTTGCGGAGACCAGTGTCTATCATTAACATAAGACATCAACCTTTCTCTTCTTCGGTAGATTGCCACTCTCCTCTTGGCTCACTCCTATATCGTTCTTTGCGAAGCTTTTGTCGACTGCGTTTGCTGCCATAGCTAATATCTCTTTCTCGCCCACTACACCATAAGCTTCAGGTCATTGGTTTAAAGGCTTTAGTTGAACCTACCACGAACTTCAATTGCCATCCTTCGCCGCCCCTGTACACCAGAGTCGCTCAACAAGGCATAGTCCGCTGCTATTGTTGTTTTGTAAGAATTCTGTCTTGAGGAGATGATTTTTTCAAGGACTAAACCTAAAGCGCGTTGGATTGATGGCGGCGGGTGCTCTGGCGGTTCCTCCATCATTTTCTCACACTCTTCAGTATCAAGAAGTAATGCCGTGATAGTCAGTATCAAGGCCTGATCGAATTCGAACGCTTCGCCTGCTGGTGGACGATCGAGGTCGTAACCATCTTGCAATACGTCCCATGCTACTGCTAGTTCGAGCTATTTCTGCGTCAGCCAGCTCTGTATTTCGTAGACTGAGGACATAGTTCTACCCTTTTCTCGCTCTCCCCTTCAAGCGCAGCGATTTCACCAGCTGCTCGGGTGATTGTTCCAATGTCCACTTCAACGACATCCCATTTTTTGTAGTTGTCCGTAATGTAGCCGTACCTTCGGAGAAGATCGGATCTTGGGAGCTGCCCAAAATCGTTATAAATCTGCTGTCCTGAAGCAATGTCCTTGAGAGCAATCATGGTCATCGATAAATCTTGTTGAAGCAGATGTGCCTGGAATTCTTAGCTTTGTCGAGTTACTGTCGTGGGACCGATAACCTTACATTATTCCGATCCCCATCGGCATTAAACAGGTCCGCGAGTGGAACCATGCCCTTGTTGAGCTCGTAGGCCGCTTGAGAAGAGCCGTCCATCTCGTCTTCATCATCTGAAGATGAGCCTTCAGCTTCCAAGTCGAAACCATATGCCATAATCAAGGTCGCCATTCTATGTGCAAGGTCAAGCAGATTAGTCTCAGCATTGGGACCATGGAAGGCCTGGCTGTGGTGGCCGAAGAGCTCTGAATGCTGCTGCACTATTGGTAGTAATATCTTCTTGAAAGAGCTATCGGCGCCATCCTTGCCAATTTTATCCAAAACGGCGCTGCCCTCCAATTCGGCGAGCTCAGATGGCGACCAATAGATCAAGGTGTTAAAATTAGTAGGTAGTAGTTGTAGATATGGCCACCATTTGGACTTTTGCGCTTGACCATCCTCGTACAACATGGCGACAATCAGCGAATTCCACGCATCAAGGTGGTTAAGGATCCCGGCTTTGGCTTTCTGTATGCCCGAATTCTGGACCGTTAGGACATCAGATAGGGAGATGCCGAACAGTTCTTCGTCTTCTGCAATATCCGCCGTGGCAACTAGTGTACAATCAGACCATCTCTCTCGAATGGAACAAGGCCCTTACCGATCCCTCTGCCAGCATTGCCGTCTCTGAAGTCGGCAATCTGAATCTTGGGGGATACTCTTGTGCCTGGCCGTTGTAGGAGCCATTTCATGAATGCGGCGGTCTTCGAGCCAAATTCGTCATTGATGGGACAAGGAGACATAGTGCCATGTTACCGTCAATATGAATAGTGGAATTATAATGTAGAAGTGGGAGGGAAGCAGTTGTGCGTTCTGGGAGCTGGAAGCTAGTGACCCCACTTGGGCCTAGTCCCATCCTGGGAGTAAATATGACATTGGCATTGAACACTTCCACAGTTCAGCATTAAACATGATCGCACTAGGTCTCGAAGGCTCTGCCAACAAACTGGGTGTAGGTCTGATATTACATCCGCTCAAAGGCGGCCCTGCACAAATTCTCTCGAATATTCGCCATACGTTCGTTTCCCCACCTGGCGAAGGCTTTCTTCCCAAAGACACGGCCAAGCATCACCGATCATGGGTCGTCAAACTGGTCAAGCAGGCGATGAAAGAAACTAGAGTTACAGTGGAGGAAATCGATTGCATATGCTATACGAAGGGACCGGGAATGGGCGCACCGCTACAGAGTGTGGCCATTGCCGCACGCATGCTTGGATTGTTATGGGGAAAGGAGCTGGTAGGTGTGAATCATTGTGTGGGCCATATTGAAATGGGCCGAGAGATCACAGGCGCGCAAAACCCCGTTGTTCTCTATGTCTCTGGGGGAAACACGCAAGTCATTGCCTATGCCTCGCAGCGCTACCGCATCTTCGGCGAGGCTCTTGATATTGCCGTGGGAAACTGTCTAGATCGGTTTGCTAGAACACTGAAGATCTCGAATGACCCGGCGCCGGGATACAATATTGAGCAGATGGCGAAGGCAGGGAGGAACCTGGTAGATCTCCCATATGCTGTGAAGGGTATGGACTGCAGTTTCTCCGGCATATTGGCAAGTATCGACATACTAGCGGAGAAGCTGGAGGGTACGCCAGGTGGATGGAAAGACGAAGAAACCGGCGAGCTGCTAACGAGAGATGATCTGTGCTTCAGTCTACAGGAAACAGTCTTTGCAATGCTAGTAGAGATTACGGAAAGGGCTATGGCGCATGTGGGCTCGAGCCAAGTATTGATTGTGGGAGGCGTAGGGAGCAATGAACGTTTGCAGCAAATGATGGGAATAATGGCCAGGAGCAGACAGGGGAGTGTTTTTGCTACCGACGAGAGATTCTGTATTGATAATGGAATCATGATTGCACATGCAGGGCTCTTAGCTTATCGAACCGGGTCAACGACGAGCTTGGCGGACAGCACTTGTACGCAAAGGTTTAGGACAGACGAAGTCTTCGTCAAATGGAGAGATTGACCAGTCTTCCCAAAGCCTCGTTCAGGCTATACCATATACCTCACATAACCCATAAACAAGACTGCTGGGACCACACCCCTGGCAAGCTTGTTACTCGTAGGAGGCTCTGTGGAAGCGGTTGGCTATACAGGATTGGCTGGGGTGCTCTTGTGTGGGCAAAACTATGTGACCTACAGCTTCTAGCGCTCCTCGCGGACAATGGGTCAAGGGCTCACCGCTTTGTTGTCTACCAAAGTGTGGGGATGGCCTATCCATTGGCCGAATAAAGATTTCAACCGGATAGCTCAGCAGGCTTGTACACGATCGTTGTGACGTACTAGGCAGAGGTGAGCACAATGGTCTGGTAGGTCTTGCAAGATCTATTACCTTCCGCTTATAACGAGTTGTAATACTTGTGGCAAGGACGTCATTCTTAATGCTACTGGTGGCCAGATGATTCAGTACTGTGTGATTTGGCATATTCAATACGCTACTGTCATCTTTCATGGGCGTTGTTCCATTCAGTATGGATTTGCCAAGGAACAGAGGAAGTCCTGGAGGTGTGGAGAACTCGTTTACACCTTTAGCAGCACGCTGATAGCGCTGGGCTCGCTCCGATAAGTCAACATCGTGGAGATACTTGGGGAACTCCTTGCCCCAATAGACTGGCTCGGCTTTTGGCTCTCCTTCAACAAGCTTTGTCTTGGTCACAGAGTTGGGTTCATGGTCTGTTACTTCTGTGCTTTCGTGCAGTACTTGAGGAGGATAGACGCCTTTGGGGACTTTTTGTTGCTCTGCTGGGGCCTTTGGAATGTCGTCGGCACTCACTTCGACGTAGTTGACGAGGATGTTGGTATAATCGACTGCCGTAGGCAAATCGTCTGAAAGAAGCATCTCACCGTCAATAATGAACTTGACATGATGGGTTCCTGGTGGAAGTTGAAGGGTCGTCTTGAGGTAGCCCGTAATTGGGCTATTATATGCATCAGGTTAGCATTATGCTGCATCAAGTTGCATGTTAGATGCGCTCAATAAAATCGATATTGGCATCAAGACTGAGGCCGCCGTAAAACAACCCAAGAAGCGGACCGAGCATGCTTTTCCCAGACCTCATTTGAGAGTATTTCCATGTTGTGAAACAGTGACAGGCCAAAGGACAGAAGATGCAATACTCACTCCCTGTTCATGCGGTATTTCCTACTCCATCCCGCAAAGGTCCCGGTAACATAAACTCTGTCACCACCTTTTTTCCATTGCAACAATGTTGGTACTGTTCCACTAGGCGGCTGCTCATATGGATATGGTTGGAGCTCGTTGCCGGCTTCATAGTCTTCTATGGTTGTGCTACTCACAACAGAAGATGAACGGGGTATAGTACCATCGATATCGTTCTCGTCCAGGGACGACGAGAAACCCTGAGGTGCGATGACTGGAGATCCTGGGGCATGTACTTCTTCTTCGATAGGAAGAGGTAATCGAGGGGGGAAGTTCAGATTCGAGTGAGGTATATAATTGGGATCGCGAGGTGGACCAGATGGTTCAAATTGTGAATCGGGTCCTCGTTGCCTTTTGGGGTCGGAACCCCTTGGAACTTTCATGGGTATTGTTTTGCTGGGCTTGGTCCTCTCCTTCTCCTTCTCCCGCTCCATCTCCCTCTCCGTCTTGTGGCTTTCATGGGCCTGTTGCCGCGAATGTTCGTTGCCCATTGCGTCGTCTGGTCGTTGTCGGTGTGATGGTGAGGGATTGGCCGAGTGCGGGTGAGTGTCGAGATATGAAGCTGTTTCCTGAACGGATGTATTTACATTACGTGACCTGTGAGCAGGTTGAGGTTTGAATTCTTTCCGAATTGTAGTTGTGGTCGACGAGCTGGTTGGATGATTTGCAACAGGTGACGCCGGACCTTGTGATCCCGCTGGTTTGGACGATTGATTACCCATTGTCCCTATAAATCATAAGCAATAACTAGGCGAACTTAGTCCAAATATTCTGTGAAAATCGAATGTACATATATGAGAAGTCGAAATCCAAATTATATAAGCGTTGATGTTGTCAATGCTTCAACATCTTGCGCTCCCCACCATCTGATAAGGTACTTTAGCCACATACCTTAGCTTCCCCAGTCAGGGCGCTAGCCTACAAGGTTTCTCAATCGTGCCGATCTCATCATTGTTTTTGACTTTCTCGTCATTCCATGGCCAAGGTAGCTAATGCCGACAATACTTGATCAGGAACAAATATGTCCCTGATACCGTCGCCATGGACTATCTGTCCACTGCTTGGACTGGCGTATACTACGTCGGTTACCCGATATTCTACATCCTCTATTTGATCCTCCACGTTCTATCGATCATCACCGCGCCCCTGCTCCATTTGGGTCATTATATCCTGTCCGGCTGCTTATACCCTATACACATACTCGCTAGATTCGAGGTAGGACTTCGGAAGCTATGCGCAATCTCGTTCGATCGCTGAGAGACAGCTGCAGACTCTTTACATCTTCTTTGGTGTCGCAGTTATGATTGGTGTGTTGACTGGAACCAGCCTCCACTACGCCTCCGGCTTCCTTGTATCATTGTTAGACCTCGAAAGTCGGCATGAGGAGCCAAGGGGAAGGAGCCTCTCTTCGTATCGTGCAGAAAAGGAGGCGAGGGACTCGGTGTTGAAGGTCAAACAGCGAGGATCACTGCCGGTAGCTGATGGCAACCTGAAGGAGAAATATGTGGGCTGGGAAAGGTCGAACAAGGACCGTGGACGGCACAAGAATGGACTGATACACAACACGATACTCGAGGAAGAAGACAGCACAGATGGTGGATTTTGATCGCTCAATAATCGATCAATAAAGGTTTCATTGAATCTGCTAGTCATCGCCCATTCATAAGAGATTGGGTGTATCGTCGACAGCTTTCATTTGCAGATCATTCCAGCAAAACCAGGCCTCATAGACCCATCCGGTCAACGCCATGCACCTAATAATATACGTTCAGGGTATCATATCCGACACTTCAATCAGCAGATGAGCATCCCCGGCATCCACAACTGACACATTCAATGGTCTGGTCTTCCTTTAGCTGCGCTTGAGGTACTCGACATATACAAGTTGCGTTGAAGTTCGTCTCCTTGGTATGTATGCATCGCAGGCAGCACAACTGTGTTCGTATGGCGAATTAGCATTCGTCTAGGCCGCGGCATTCCGAGACACACCTTCTCATAACCTTGCTTCTTCCATTTAGCGATCAAGTTACCGTCTGCATAGCCGTTCTTGATCAGCCACTCGTATAGAACTTTCGATATGGCCTCCTTGTCGTAATATAAGTCGTAGATGTACCTTGAGCCTACGAAAACAAGAACAGTGAGCTTCTATCATAGTATACGAAAGATATTGGCATACGTTGGTGAGTGATCTGGAATATTGGCCACAAGACCTCGTGCCGCTTCTTTCCCTCATGCGAAGCATTCTCCGCATCCTTCATCTTGTTACTGAACTCGAGCAGGGTGTCTTCGATATCATCAAAGCCATCTGGAGGTGGCTTGCGATTGCGTGCGGAGCGTATGGGAGGCATCACAAGAGGTTCAGGCTCAATGTATTCCCATGTTACTGGTAGGTGAACCAGTGAAAGCGTCGAACACTTGTTGGGATCAACCTTTGCTGTGTTCCAGGTGGTGTCGTGTATGTATCATAGAAATGAATCCAGAGGCTCGAGCGGGATCTATCCGTACTTAGGTGGGGGATTTTCTCAGCGCCAAGGATTCCCAGTACGCTAAATGTGGCCATGAATAACTCCGCAGTCCGCAACATTGCTCTCACCACCAGAGCCCCCAAGCTGCGGGCAACATGGTGATTAATCCAACCTACCTTGCGCAGAAAACGCGGACTTGTATGACTCTAGGCCACCATACCCTGCGAGCAATGCAAGCCTAATCGTCTACAGCTATAAACTGGCACGATGCACAGCGGAGGGTCATCACGGCCTATCGACAATGGCTACGATCAGTCAGTATAATCTGGGCGCGCTTCTTAGACCGTGGGATCGTTTCGCTCATCTCGTCTTTGCGCCAGGCTCCCGAAATCCAACAGATGTACTCCCTGAACATTCCCGTATCCCAAGTGCGAACGAAAGTCCGGCAGGAGTTTGAGCGGCATAGATACGTGAATAAGCTACCGGTCGTGGATATGCTGCTGTTTCGGAGCCATTCGGAGTTTCAGGTAGGTCACTATATCCATGAAAGTAGGATGCTCCACGTCGAGGAACACAAAGGAGGAACGTTGAAGAAGACGATCGTGGTATTTGGGTTTTTGGGAAGGCAGGTGGAGGGCCAGAAGGCTGATGGAGAACAATGCAGGAAACGATGAACTTTTGGAAGCAGATTTCACATGTCATGAAGTACTTTCGGGAGACGGATAACCCCACGGCAAGGTTACCTGAGAATTTCATGCAGGGCTTTCTGGAGGTAGGTTTGAACTTCGTACACTAAGAAGATATTGTGACTGACCATGTGTCTTTAGGGGCGCAATTGATTGTGGAACCGAGTATTGTACATAGATCCATCTATCCTTTTCAGCCTATGTTCCACTTTGTATCAACTGCCATGCAGAAACTCGTCTGACCGAGACTACATCAATCCTGCTGCTCCGCATTGAATTCGTCTCGAGCTATCGTAAACTTTTCAATCACAACATCACAAAGATCCATCAAGTCATCGAAGCCTTTCTCAAGCGCATCGTAAACCGTAATACCTTCTGCAGAGAGGCATCTTCAGAACGCATCCTCAAGCCCAATGATAGTTGCATGTACACATACCGTAAGTTTGTATTCGTACATTCATCTTCGCTTCCGAAGGATGTGGTATCGAGTATCCACAGAATTCTACTTCGGGACTACAATACACATTTAGCGAGAACATGATCCGCGAACAACTTGGCAAACTTTTTCATGATCATATGTCTCAATGCATTGCCTAGAGTGTGGCCTTCAGCCTCAAATTGAAACGACGCTGCTGTGTCACTTGCACCAGGCAACTACAGAGGATCTTAGCATGTGGCATTCAATGATTGCGTTATGAGACTAACGATTCGAATTCGTTGCTCGTTGAGATCTATGATACTTTCTTGCGGCTCAGACGCTATGTTTTCTTCCTCTTCTGTAGCGTTACCCATGGGTTGATCCTCGTTGGCCATGACCGAAGGCATTGTGGGTTTGTTTCACACACAGCGTGAGATTATTTGATGTGTCCAGGACTCCGGCAACGGTTCCAATCTGTTTGATGGAGGATTTTTGCTAGCGGCTGTTGGAGATCATCGCCGTAATTTACTTCAAGACCTTGATGAAACTCGTGTTTCCACTTATGTTCCTTTCGGCGAGGAGAACGAGATCGCAATTTCTTGAGAGTTGTCTCAACAAGGTTACATGATCTTTTCTATGACTCGTTATTATGTTAGCCCTCGAGTAATGGACCAAAAAGCATATGGTGCATTATCAGGTATGGATAATCAGGTATAAGATTCGATTATGGCCCAGCGGATACCTCGAGTAGCTCTACAAGCGCGCGGTAGAATAGGAGGCAATCCCTGCGACAGCCAATGTCTCCTTTCGCAATGCTGCATCATGTAATCGATCTCTTGGCGTCGGACATGTTTCTATATCGAGCACTCGCATGAAGCGCTCGTATTCACAACGCAGCACGTTGAACTATATCACCTACGTTGCTTGTCATGCGAGTGCTACAACTACTCCCGTACAGATTGAGAGTTTGGAACCAATGGTGCGCAGGTGGCAAAGCCAGTGACTCGATCAGGGGCAAAGCGGATGGCTTGATGTTTCAGCGCGGGCTGAAGCGTTGCAGCTTTGGGAGGAGGAGAGATATCGAATCCTTGGCTTAAGACAACAACGGCTTGGTCTGCTCTCGTTTGATTGGACGCACATCCACCATGCAAAGGAAACGTGATCGAAACCGTCCACGAATTATCGTTTCTGCATTTTCTCATGCTAGCCGTCGACATTCGCATCATGACAACGGATGGGCCATACTCATGGAATTGAGCGAGAGCCTATCGTACAGTCGCCTCTCGCTTCTCGCCAATGTGTGCGGCCCCTTTCGGACGCGGTGTTTCCGGTCGATTCTGACTGAGTCTGCAATTGTGTGGCAGACAGCGACGGTGACCTTGCAAACAAAAGCTGATGAGAGAATACTGGGATATGGTGAACCATTGCCTTTAAGTGCTTGTGGCGGCACACATGTAGCTAGCAGGGCTTAGCCGTGTCCCTGCAGTCCTCACTCCTCATGTAAAGTACTCAGCACTCAGCCCAGGATTGCTCGTCACCCACAACTCAATCCTTCCTGCTCTCTCCTTTGAATCCTCCAGTGTACGGCGTAAGCCTGTCCCAATATCTTTGAGCCTTCAGTATCCAATCAAACATCCTATGCGTTGATTCAGTGTGAAGTTAGTATCTACTCTCGTCGGACATTCACTGGGTGTTTGAGAAATGCCCTTCAAACCCTGCTCCCGCTTATACGCGAGTGGAACGAGCCATAACCGCCCCAACTCCTCTTGCCTGTCCAACATCCCTGGAAGCCAATTCGAAACTCCCCATCTCCATACCAGTTGAGCCCCCGTTTCAAAAAGTTTACACCAGCGTCAGGCACCCTTCAACTTCTCACTCCTCTTCCGTTGGCTTTGAGAACACTTTGTCATCCCTCATCCAAGGCGCAGTGCCTGCAACAATCCATCCTCCTCCCTAGCAGGCCCATCTTCCAGAGGCCTTTACCATCCCACCTACTCTGTACACTTACCCGAAAGGTGAAAGACCTCAAGCGATCCTCGAAGCGCGAGTGTCGTCTCGTGCGCTTCACGCTGCTACTGGAGATATCCTGGGACTGAAAACCATAACTGGAATCGCTGCAACGATATTCCAGCACCTTCGCGATGTCTACAGCAGTCGCATCTGTCGCACCGCCGCTCGCTCCGCCCCCTGCCGAGCCTGATTCGAGTCCACAATCCACCTATCCAACACTCGCTCCTTCCACTCACGCTCCTGCGCACATTGAACGTATGTCCGCATCAGCCACATCCCGGACAACATCGCCCAATGCTCCTGTCGTGCTTGGCGAAAGCGCGGCAAAGCAGAAGGTCACTCCGGATGGAAAACTTTCTCCCAATTCGTACGTTTTCTATACTTTCACACCTCTCTTCCACCTACACATCCCTTCCCTCCTTCTCCCATTCTTCTCTCGCTACTCTCGCCAATGACCTCCACTATGTTGTTACTATCTCCATACCGCCAGCCACCTCATGCTCACTCCATGTATAGCTCAAGGCATGGACCGCCGAAGATCATAGTGAAGAAGGAGCCGCCCTCCTCGCCCGAGGTCACAACCACATCCAGGCATAGACCCCGGAAGCTCGATCTATCGTCGAGTACTTCCCAAAGCCTGGCCCAAATGCCTGCAAGACCTTCTGGATCTCTGACGGCAAGGGAGAGTGCAGGTCTAGGTTCTATGGTTGATGTTGGGCTCGCTTGTCTGTCACCCGGCTTCCAGACTCAGGACCCTACAATGCAACAGCAATTGCAAAGAAGTATATCCGTCCGGGACCAGCAACGGCATATCATCGAGTCAAGGCTACAAAAGACAGCGAAACCTACTGATCCAGATGCGAGGAGTACAATGGACAATCCCTTTGGTGCAGGGATGAAGACACCCTCAACGTCAAAGAAGAGGCCGCCCAACGGCTTGTCGATAGTGCCGCCCTCTCATGAACAGTTCGCCAACGAAAGAGTTATACAATCCGCACCTCTACATCAAAGCTTCACTGGTAGACACCAACCCCCACTGACTCGACATATCGCCAACCAGCCATCGAACCTTTCGAACACATCCCATATCCACCATGTGCCCGCAACCCAAACCAGCCACAGGCTACCACCAATCTCGGACGTTTTCGCTGGCGATGGCCTTGGAATGCACAAGCGAGGAGATGGCCATTATCAGTCCAATTCGGACTCGATTTCTTCTCATTCTAATCATAGGCCTCCCTTCCCATCGCCTGGCTTTCCTCCTCCATCATCTCATCCCCCTCCATCGAGTCGAGCTCGCGACTACCGATCAGCAGAAGAGGCAATAGCAGAGATGGCCGCTGGTCGGGAGGATCAGCTTCCCAAGATTGTTCACTACTCTGGGCACCACCCACCTACTCCCCCTTCACCACCATCATACATCGGTGCAATGCCGAATAAACACTACCCTTCCCAAGTCAATGGAGAACCTGGCCGAAGCGGTGGCGGTAGAAGGCGTGGCCGAGCAGAATACGAAAGGGATATGGGCACACCACCCCTGGGAAGTGGTCCCGAACCCAGGCGGGGACCGTTCGGTTTGGGTATAGACAGCCCAGAGAGTCAAAGGAAGAAGAAAGATGAATTCCTGGGGCTGTGTGCCAAGGCGTGGGATCTAATTCACTCGTGATGGTATAGGTACATGAGATGGGGGCAACAGTGGCGTACATTCGGGTGGCTATGGCTCATAGATATTGGGGGTAGCCTTTTCTGGGTGTGCATGGCGTTACGGGGATCGATCTGCTTGGCTGCTGACGGGTTCGACAATGAGCTTACATGGTGTTCGAGGTGCTGGCGTCTGGAGCAACCTGCGGCCGTTTTCAGCAACCGAGGAAGTCATGCAAGGGAAATTTATGAAAAACAGCTAGGGAACATTGATTGTGGGATGTGATTAATGTCTAGGTTTACGTAAAGGGAAACCCCAATGGTTTCGTTCTATCAACATCTGACTGGTGAATGTTGATGTTTCACCTCTTCTTGTGAAGATCAAGATTAGTGTCTATGTTGCTACTGTCTCAAGTTCATAATGACTATTCAGAGGGACTTTTAGGAGCTTGGCTTCCGTCGCTTTCTTCTGTGATTTCTAACCGATATGGCAAGTTTATATAATTTTGTCTGCCATTGTATTGGGGCATGGGAGCACCTGTCATGTAGTAAGTAGATCGTGACATATTTAGTCACATATTACTCGGCCGCGTCTCCAACGCTGGGTGGTGTGATAGCTGTTCGCTCTGTAATCAGTGCCTGATTGCATCTCCCTTTGACATATAGGGCCGTACGAAAAACGATGAGTAGGAATGCATTGAGAGTGTCGTCCTACTTCTTTTCCGGGTCCTGTTTGTGATTGGAAGCTGTGTTTGATAGGGAGAAGGATGGTTGGATGGGGAGAAGGATGGCTGATAGGGAGAAAGGTGGTTGTAAAGTTTATGGTGAGAGCTACTCTGTAGCTTGATGATTGAGGAGATGGAGCGGTTTATATGGGGCAGCAGGAAGGAAAGGGCATGAGGTGGCAGTATTAATCAAGATGGATGGTGGAGGTGTGAAGGGGTATGAGGATAGTGGGCTTTTGAGATGTCTGTAGGGTAGATGAGGGGGGTTGGAAGATGGGTTTGGGGGGATGTGTATGGATGATTGTTTGTTTGTGGGGATATTTGATATTTGATATGAGTGTGGAGGTTATAAGGATAGGTCGACGTTTGATGAAAGTGACCATGGTTGACGATCATGACAAGTTGCGTGAGTGATAGCTTTTCAGACTCTTTGCTTGGTAATACAGTTGAGTATCGCCTTCAACTGAAAGCACCGATAGCAATCTTCCCAGTCTGCGAGAGGATTGACGATCTTTTACCCGAGTCTCATGCGCCTCTTGGCCCTCCTTTTTCTGTGAGATTTTGCCTAGGTTACCGCTCGGCTGCTCGGAAAAGCTTCGATGAGGGTTGATTGGGGTGGTTTTGAATGAGAAAAGACGGAAGGATGGCGCGAATACCTTTGCTTTGTATGCGGCATGTGAGTGATTTGAGATGTTGGTGATCGGATATGGGCAGAGTAGGGCGAAGAAGGGCCACGAGATTGCGTGCGATATGGTGAGGGAGAGAAGCCGCAACGTGTAAATTATAGTACCACAGGGCCGGGTGTCTAGATTCCGTAGAGTTGATGGCTGCAGGTTGTCGAGGACGGGTTTTTGAACGATTTATTGTAGAGTAGGGAGAAGGTGAAAGGCGGATTAGGCGTGGAGTAAGGTGTGTCGAAGTGCGTGCCGGATACTTCAAGTCGGACGATCAGCGCGAAATGGACTCGAAGGAGGGCTCTGAATAGGTGGGGTCGCGTGGACGTTGTAGAATCCGTAGATGGTCTTCCCTTGTGCATGCACCGCCAATGACTGATGCTCGTGCTCAGTCCTATGATGCATTGAACCTCGAGCTGAAATTATTTTATAGCACTGCCTTCATTAGAATTTGTCACTTTCCTCAATTACTTAGACGGGATCCTGTACGCTGGATGGACAGGGTCGTAAAAGCCGCTATAGCAATTAAGGGCTGGCCTATACCAGGTCCCTTGTAAGTCCATTTCGACCAAAAGCCATCAAATAGAACGTTCCCAGCATCATCAACTTCTCCTTGTATCTGGCATTGCTTTTCTCTCCTTGGCGGCTTGCTTCTTTCTCCTTCGCTCAATCACTTTATCAACCTGCTTTCCCTTCATACCTTCGAATCTCTCCACCAATGCCAACTGCTTTTGATCGGCCTTCTTCAGATAAAAGGGCCTTTTCCCTTGCTCAACCTTTGCCTTTTCTTCTTTCCTATGTTTCCTCAAAATTTCTTGTTGTTGGTCTTTGGCTTGTTGAGACTTTTTGCGCGACTCCATGCTCAACAACGCACGTTTGAGAGTCTCTGTCGCTTCGGGATCTTTCGACTTACGGATGGCGGACTTAAGCTCACTCATCTCACTATCGCGATACATGTCCAAAAAGGCGTACTTTTTCTTGGCCTTCAGTTCGTCCAGCGGGCCACTGAGCGGTTCGAAGCGGGGATCGCGATGGTTGACGTTGTGTGTCGGTACTACTTCTCGCTTGCGGCTGACGGCCTTCTTGTATGAGAGCTCAGTTGGCGCGTGTTTGGAGGTACGTGAGAATTGTCGAGTGTCTTTCTTGCCGGCTTTCCGCTCAAGAGCCTCGAAGTCAACATACTCAGCGTCCGCTTTCGTGTTGTGGCGCACGGCCTGCGAGTCGCTCTCGTCTCTGGATTCTCCTCGCTTTCGTTTGCCAAGTACTTCTTGCGCCTTTATCAAGGCGCCAAAAGAGATGGAGGCAGGTTCGTTTATTGAGGACTGATCGGATTCCTCTGAGCTAGACTAGAGAGCTTGTCAGCGTGTCCCTATCCTGTGGTGGACGGTGGGGGGAATAACAATGCACCTCTTCAGATCTCACACGTTTCCCATCCCTTTTGTCAAATACCTCTTCGCTTTGGCTACGTTGAGGAGTATTGTCTGATTCGGTTGATAAGGACCCTGTGTCTGTGGCAGAACCACTGTCGCTCGCATCCTTTCGTGCGCGAATCCGCTTTTGAGAAGGTTTCGGATCCATTAGACCTTTGGCTCTCAGACCTGGACTGTTGAATAAGCTGATCGTAGTGGATTATCCTAGGAACGGTGGCTGCAATTTTCGCATGCCGATAGCTTTCGGTTCCATAGGGCTGGAAATGCTCGACAGACTTACGGGATGACGCGCATTTGACATGGCCCTAGAACTAAGTATACACTAGCGTCGGATGCCCTGTGCAGCAAATATACCTTAATTATCCTAATTCGTTGTCTTTCACTCTTCCCACCACACAGTCAGAGCATCGGCTCGCAAAACGCAACCGAACCTGGCCTCGGGATCATTCACCTTTCTGCTGACCCAACATTTCAGCTACTTCAAGAATTATGTCTGCCGGTTCTGTAAGGTAAATCTAGTTGTTTACAATAACATCATTGGACTTCTCACTGAAATGATCTGAAATGGCCCAGACTCGAGATGCTCAATCTGCTCGGATCGAACACTCGCGATACAATCCCGAATTCGCCTTGACGCGCCATATGCCTGAAGAGGATGTATTTAGTTTAGAGCGCCTGGGCATAAATGACCCTCCTGGGAGACATGCCAGACGTAAGGCGAGGGCGAAGGCCAAGCTTGAGGATCAGGGTCCTATTATTCTACATCAATCCACAGGCGCCTTGAACCAAAAAGACTGGCGTCTGCCTACAGTGGCCTCCTTCAAATCTTTGTCTATCCCTCCGTTGGGTGGTTCAACCAATTGTTGGACAAACCAACCGGCATCTTGCTGTGAAGCTAATGCTTATCAGCCTGCGCCGAGCGTCGCCAGCTATCGCTATCCACAAGATTACGTATTTGATGGTGCCCAAGGTACAACCAGGTACCAGCCTGGGCAATGCTTCGCACATATCGATGGACCATCACCAATGACCTGTTCACCTAGGGCTCAGACTTTTCTGACTTTGCAGACTTTGAACGCATTTTCGGGGCCTCTAAACGCCACGAGCATCATCCGGAAGAATTCTGGCACAGGATCCACTACACAGAAATCTCCCCTGTCAGTTGTGTCTTACCATGGACTCCCTTCACTCCGCGTTGACAAGCAGTACAGGTACTCGAAGGCTTGTCTCCCCCCAGAGTCTACATATTCTTCTTCGGCTCGATGGCCGGCCTCATCAGCTCCAGTCGTTCAACAAAGAGTTTCACAATCAATCCAAACATTCCACTCTAAGACAGCTAAGTTTAGGCCTCCTGTCATCCGCCATCCCCCAAATGTTGTCAAAGATAGCCTTATCCACCTTCCCGCGCCGCTACCAATACCAAATTACTTGAGACTCGCTCGCGAGACACCAAGCCTTCTATCCACACCACAGCGGCTGCTACTGATCCTTGATCTCAATGGAACTCTTCTTTATCGATCTGGCCATATTCAATACTTCCCACGCCCATGTCTGAATGAATTTTTGAGTTATGCCTTGGAAAATCATTCAGTGCTGATCTGGTCCTCCGCTACCCCAAAGAATGTGAAGGGCATGTGCGAGATGCTATTCAATCCTGTCCAGCGCCATCTTCTACTGGGCGAATGGGCAAGAGATACATTAGATCTGACACCCGATCAGTATAAAGAGCGTGTTCAAGTCTACAAACGCCTCGATCGTATTTGGGCCAACGAGGCCCTTCAACATGCACACCCTGGCTTCGAAAAAGGGCAGAGGTGGGGACAACACAACACGTTACTGATAGATGACAGCACGATGAAAGCCTGTGCTCAGCCATACAATCACATCGAGGTTCCAGAGTTTGTCCCTGGGGCCATAGAAACCGAAGGAGGTGAAAAGTCCGTTCTTGAACAGGTCGTCGGCTATCTCGAATATGCAAGGCGGTGGAACAATGTTAGTGGTTTTGTCAATGAGATGAAATTTGGAGTCAAGGAAGGGTGGGGATGGGATTGGGCTAAACAAGCCGCCCAGGAACCCGAGGGTATTATGGATGACGAGGATTTGGATGGCGGAGTGAAGCTATAAGCGAATTATGCGTGGATTGCAATGGTTCAGTGCTGACAACAATGGTCATTGACTTGCTCATGCATTCGCTTCTGCACGTAATTCGACGATACACGTAGGATTTTGGTCAAAGGACGAAAGAATGAGACGTTGCATTGCTCTCTTTGAGACTAGCGTACCTTTTAGCCCAGTCTCATGGAGCGGGTGCGTTCCGCTTGATGCCACGTTCAGAATTCCTTCGAGATGGATATTATATTCGCGGAGAACATTGGGAAAGGAGCATCCCTTTCTAGAAGTCATAGAAATGGATTCGTACTGGGCTGCCCCACCCGTTTCAAGGTGAGTTATTCGCTCCTCACAAGAGGTCTCTCCATGCAAAAGCGAAGGCATGTGTTCTGATGCTGATGGGGCAGGACTTTGACAGCTTTGACGTTTGGAACATCTCTACTCGTATATGGTGGCCTCATTAGTGCAGCCAGGGTTGTATTCTATCTACCATGGATTCTCAAGTTCCCACTGCCCGAAGTCTGGCGACTCGCAACGTCTTTCTGGGTGACAGGTCCACGTCTGAGCGTACTATTTGACACGTACTTTTGTAAGACACTATACACGCAATCATTTCTGCTGATACTTACACATCAATCCAGTATGGACTTATTCGAGTGGTCTCGAGAAGGAGTCTGGAAGGTTCTCTCAACCTGGAGATTTCCTCACTTACGTTGTCTTCCTTGGCCTTGTTATATTGGTATGTGAAGGCAGTATATTACTAGATCCGGCCCCCTTTCTTTGGTATCAAATTCTGTCCATCTCTCAAACTCCATTTCTCAGTAAGAACCTCACATATCTGCCCGCCCAGCCAGATCCTAGCTGCAGCGGTTCCTGGAGATGAGGAAGATTACCCTTGCATCTCGCGTTGGCCCGTCATTCGCAATCAATCCTTAAGGGCCTTCGTACGGTGTGAGCATGGTGGAAGCGAAATTGAGATTAGCCTACGTGATGTTACGAAATTTGCGCCAGGTGGTTTTTGCTTCCTACATACCTTCTTCAGAACCTTTGGCATTCGGTGATCTTCTTGACATGTATTGTACCAATGCTGACGTATATAAGATCACTGCAGGTGGCATACTAGGAGGAGCCATATTCACGCAAGGTCTGATGCCCATTTCCAACTCCCATGAACATAGCGCTAAGCTCTCACCAGCCTTGATTCTTGCCTTTGCGTACACATACTCTCAAGACAACAAGGGCAAGAAGGTCTCGTTCTTTATCATTACATTCAACGTGATCTGGCTCCCTTGGGCTATGCTTCTATTAACGTTCATCATGGGCGGGCCAAATGCAGCCTTGAATCAAGTCGCAGGACTTGTAGCTGCACATTTGTACGACTTCCTCACTCGACTCTGGCCAACGTTTGGCGGTGGAAAGAATTATATTACCACGCCTAACTTTGTGAAGCGATGGTTTGGAGCAGATAAACCCGGCTTTCAGCATAGGGGTTATGGGACTGCGTACAGACCTGGAAGCCAAGTGCCTGGACGCGGAACGTCGAGTGGGTTTGGGTTCTCAGCCGCTTGGGGTCCCAGAGGGCAAGGTAGACGGTTGGGTGGAGACTAAAGCTGGCAGCGAGTGCGGCATTGCAATGTGTTTTATGTATGGATAGGATGATAACAACCAGGATTTTGCGATATGTCATGAACATTGACTAGACCGTGTAAAACTGCCTGGACTGTCAGACGCCGCGCTAAGCTAGCGCACCACAAGCTTTCCGAAAAAGTTCTCCGCAAGCTACTGAGGAAGTACTTCCCATGTCTGAGTATTCGAGCAGCACCAAGAGGAGGAAGTGCGACCTGTCACCGGGTGCTAGTGCAGCAACCTAGAATGGCTTTTGTCCTTGCCAAAGGGCAAGAGGTAGACTATACCATCAAACCAGAAGCTGCGACACCTGCAGTGGACACAAGCGATTGGCCATTACTCTTGAAGAACTACAACCAACTTCTTGTGCGGACTGGACATTTCACGCCCATTCCCGTGGGCTGTACGCCTCTTAAGCGTGATCTCAAATCCTTCATCAGCTCTGGTGTGATCAATCTCGACAAGCCTTCGAACCCGTCCAGCCATGAAGTTGTCGCGTGGGTCAAACGGATGCTTAGGTAGGCTGCGTAGGGAGAGGACTACTGTCAATCATTACTGACTGTGCACAGAATCGAGAAGACTGGCCACAGTGGAACTCTAGATCCCAAAGTCACAGGCTGTCTCATCGTTTGTCTAGATCGGGCAACGAGGCTCGTGAAATCCCAACAAGGTGCTGGAAAAGAGTATGTCTGCGTCATCAGACTTCATGACAAGCTGCCAGGAGGAGAAGCGCAGCTTGCTCGAGCACTGGAGACTCTTACAGGCGCACTCTTTCAACGACCACCACTCATCTCTGCAGTTAAGCGACAATTACGCATACGGACGATTCATGAAAGCAAGCTGTATGAATTCGATAATGATAGGCATCTCGGTGTGTTCTGGGTCAGCTGCGAAGCCGGAACCTATATCAGGACGCTATGTGTACATCTGGGCTTGATACTGGGTGTGGGTGCACATATGCAAGAGCTGCGCAGAGTGAGAAGTGGTGCAATGGACGAGCGAGACGGTATGGTGACTCTGCATGATGTGCTGGATGCCCAATGGATGCAAGACAACACCCGGGACGAGTCATATCTGCGGAAGGTCATCCGGCCTTTGGAAAGTCTTTTAACAACGTACAAGCGGATAGTCGTCAAGGATAGTGCTGTCAATGCCGTCTGTTATGGAGCGAAACTAATGATACCCGGTTTATTAAGATACGGTATTGTTGCAGCTCATATTCACGGCAATTGAGATTGCTGACTGAATACGCAGAGACAGGCATCGAAGTTCATGAGGAGGTAGTCTTAATAACAACCAAAGGCGAGGTTCGTCACGTTTTGTGTAAAATTCTTTATCAATCCGGATTTGTTCCTGACTCTTGAGACGTGTCTCGGGGGATGGGGGCGCCTTGACTTATTAAATCCATATCGGGATGCACTTTCCCACCCTGTTGAGTCAAAGGCTAACTCCAAACACCTACAGGCTATAGCTTTAGGTATTGCCCAGATGTCCACAGTTGAACTATCATCGTGCGGTAAGTCGGATACTGGTCAACGAACTCCCGATTTGGTAATCAGGATGAGACTTGAGGGATACGCCGAGGACGTTGTGCTCCTCGGATATGCCTCTGAGTCGAACCTCATCTTTTAGGAGTAAAGCTGACTTTTTGAATCACCAAAAGACCACGGAGTCGTTGCCAAAGTCAAGCGTTGCATCATGGAACGTGACCTTTACCCCCGTCGGTGGGGCTTGGGGCCTATGGCATTGGAGAAGAAGAAAATGAAATCGGATGGCAAGCTTGATGTAAGTGTTCCTAACAGGCTTTTCTATTACAAGGTGGCTAATGCTCCCACAGAAATATGGAAGACCAAATGAAGCTACTCCTGCAAAATGGCATGCTGAGTACAAAGACTTCAATGCACCGCTAGAGAACGGCACCGCCGCATCATCTAAACCGACTAAACCCACCAGTACATCAGCAGGCGCAAATGAAGAGCAGGGCCAGGTGGCAGACATAGCAAAGCTTCCTTCGGAGCCCCAATCACCGCGTGTAAAAGAAGAGGACGACTCAAAAAAGCGCAAGAGACATGACGGTGAGACCGAGGAGGAGCGAACAGAGCGAAAAAGGAAGAAGCAGGAGAAAAAGGAGAGGAGGAAGTCGAAGTCCAAAAAGGAGGAGTCTGAAGAGGATAGCCCGTGAATAGGCCTGCGACTTCCATTTAGCGCTTGGTTTGATGGCTCCATCTTGTATAGTATCTCGGAGTGGCATGAGGAACCAGTAAAGGATAGGCGATTCCTTACAAAGGTGGCCTTAAGCAGCTGATACTGATATTTGAGTATATCCGAGAATCGGTCTTAAGAGCTGCCACGGTACGAAGTATAGTCGAGTGTCATTGAATATACACTCCTGTTCAAGTTGATCTTTCACGATGATAACATGCCGTACACTGCTTAAGAGATATCTACTAGTCGAGCTAGAGCGGAAATGCTGGGGAGAGTGGGAGAGTGGGTGAGGGGGGGCGGGCACGGGGGAAGGTTGGTGGGGCATTGATTTGCCCGCGCTCCGACCCCACAAGCATCTCTCAGCAGCGACATCCCATGACTTCATTTCACCCAGCAGCATCCTGCGTACACGATCTGGCAGGATATCTGCCTTTCATAACCAACAATTTTGTGAACGTCTCGTACATTCCCGACATTAGGCCGCCAATCCTGACTACATTGTCGCTATGGCGGCGGAATTCATAACCACGAAGCTCAATGCAGAAAGCCACCTGCTCTTAGTATGTGAATCGCGCTCTACACTTGTATCCTCGAGACTAACAGTGTCACTAGGATCAACCACTCCTCCGACTCCCCCACGAAGTTGCCCGCAAGAACTTCAAAACCGTACAGAAGAATGTCGAGCGGGAGAACAAAGACATTGTCTTCTCCCTCAAGGAAACCGCCAACGCTTCCCTTATAGGCCAAGATCCCACTGCTGTTCTTGCGTCGCTGGATAGCATGATCTCCCGAATGCAAGGCCTAAAATGGAAGATCGAAAGTCTACATGATGAAGAAAAAGTCCAACATCAGCATTCGCGAACACGGATACAGCATCTACAAGATTTACATGACATACCCAGTCTCACAGATGTCAAATACGACGAGTGGTCTCGTATCAGGGTGAATAGATTACTGGTTGATTATCTATTAAGGTGTGGGTATGGAGAGAGTGCAAGAGCCCTGGCAAGGGAGAAGGGTATCGAGCAGTTGGTGGATCTGGACGTTTTTGTGCAGTGTCACCGTGTTGAGGAGAGCCTAAGGAAGGGTGATACGATAGAGTGTTTAGCTTGGTGCTTAGAGCATAGGCCGATGATGAAGAAACTTGATGTGGGATTCCCCTTGTCTGATTTTGAAGGGGATGCTGACTGGAGGTGTGAACATAGAATCGTCTTGAATTCGAACTTCGATTGCAGCAATATGTTGAGTTTCGACGAAACGGACAGCTAACGGAGGCAAGAAATCACGCGCGGAAACACATCACACCGCATGGAAAGCTCTATCCAAATGAAGTAAACAAAGCCGCTGGGCTTCTTGCATTCTCGCCAGAAACGACAGTATTAGAATACAGGGTAAGTGCTCCTTTCACAAACTCCGGGCTCATAGGCTGATTCGGCTTCCGCAGGACATGTATTCACAAGCCCGGTGGGATCAGCTAGCTATTCTTTTCGTACAAACGCACCACGAACTTTTCTCTCTTCCCACGCGACCTCTTCTACACATAGCCCTCGCGGCTGGTCTCTCAGCACTCAAGACGCCATCTTGCCATTCAAAACACGCCAGCAGCACCGCCAACGCCAGTTCTACCACGACCTCAGTCTGCCCAATTTGCTCGACAGAGCTGAATGATCTCGCACGGAAGCTACCTTATGCACACCACACTAAAAGCTATGTTGAGAATGACCCAGTAGTCTTGCCAAATGGAAGGGTGTACGGGCGGGATCGGCTCCTCGAGATGAGTGCGAACGTTGGTCTTGATCCAGGCTTTGTTAAGGATCCGACAACGGCGGATATATTTCCAGCTGGGGATATTCGGAAAGTGTACATCTCATAGTCTTTGGCAGTTCTCGTCTTGCATAGCCGCGGAGCATCCTACAACAAGGGCGTTCGATTTAGGTAGATCTCAATCAGAGGTCCCAGTTGTATGAATATGATCAATCATCTTCAGATTCATCATCGTCCCCACTGCTTTTCCTTTTTGGTTGCGGCTGCGTTCTTCCATCATGGACTTCAAAGACATAGGTCCTCGCCAGTCGATCTTCACCTTTCCATCCTCCCCCTCCCTCAATGTCCCCTAGGGTTCTTGTGTGTTTATACTCTGGATATGCGCTAGCTTGGAACTTAAAACTCCTACCAACTTTCAGCCCGACATGACGAGCAAGATCTCTGATATTCCACAGTTCATACGGCTCGCCTTCGAAAATCGTAACAACGATGGAACCTGCAGGTGCCAGTAGTGGGACCGCGGACTTGAAGAAGCCCACGAGAAGCTCTGATCGTTATCGTCAGATTGCCCCATCAGATGTCAGACACATGTTCCTCACCTTGATTATGCCTGACCTGCCGATTGACATCCTTTGTCAACCCCCCAACATGTGGGAAGTTAAACACGATTCTGTCGAAATTCCCTTTCTTCACCTCTTTCCCACCACCGTCGGGAGCACCACTTTTGCCCAGCTTGGTGGCATCGACGCCGTATATTACCTGACAACCTTCCTCGGCTTCGAGCGGTCTGATATGGAGCGCTGCTTGCGTGTATTTGCGGGTAACCACAGACGCTTTGTCGTAGCTTGTTGCAATAAGGGAGCTGCAATTGTGTGAGGCGAGCAGAGAGTGCGAAAAGGAAAAATCGCCTTCGCCGACTAAGAGGATGCGATCGGTAGGGGAGAATGGAATGGTGGGAGGTAGAGGCTGTGGGTATTTTGTTGATTTGGTGGCATTTTTCGATACGGTTTGGGGATGTTTTCTACGTGCAGAAGGCTTCGAGTACGGCTTGGAAGTGTGCTTGTTCAATTTCGATTTCTTTGCCTTCCCCATTGCGCATGTGTAGTGGAGTTCGGCCTGTCGCTGTGCGGAATCTTGCCGTCGGGAGCATCCTATCGAGCCACTACAGTTCTACATGTACTAACAATGCAAGATCAGATTATTTAGGTCCGTAGTCTTCTAATGCCTTGCCATGATCTGGCTTGAGCTCATGGAGCTTCGGTGGGACGTACAAAGAAGGCGTTGTGCGCAAAGCAACAGCTAGCTACCCAACATGCAAGAGCTAGATGAGTCTCTACCGATCTTCAAGGTCGAAAGGGTACAGCTTCAATTCTCCATTTCATCTGACTTTGTTGCTGCTCAAGTAGCAAACAATGTGCTGGTTCTGGCATTATCGACCGGGCGAATACTGCGAATAGACCTCGATAGCCCTTCGGACATCGATGGTGAGGATTGCTCGCAAAATTCTTCCACAACGCTGACCCTTGCTCGAAAGACATCGACTTGCCTAAGAAAACCTCAGAGATAGGTCAGATCCGTCGCATGTTCCTCGATCCGTCGGCGTCCCATCTTGTCATCTCCACAACCCTAGGGGAGAATTACTACCTGCATACACAGTCCCGGCAACCCAAGCCTCTGTCCCGCCTGAAAAACGTCGGTATTGAGAGTATAGCATGGAATCCTTCTCTTCCCACGGCTTCTACACGGGAGATTCTAATAGGAGCTGCCGATGGCAACGTGTATGAAGACTACATTGAACCGTCTAACGAATTCTATCGCAACCAAGAGAAGTATCTAAAGGTCCTCTACAAGGTCGATGAGGGACCGGTGGCAGGATTGTGGGTAGATTTGATTCCAGGAAGGTCGGACACCAGGCGAGTGATAGTAGCTGCCCCGACAAAGTTACTACATTTCTTGGGACGTATAGGACGACATGGGCAAGAAGGTTCTGGATCGATATTTACCAAGCTGTTCGAGACGGAAACGCCGACTCTACACGAGGTCAACCGAAGTAAAAAGTCCTCGCCATCAGCCCTAGTAGTATCCCCAGATCCCCCCCAAACACCATCTCTCGAAAGCGAGAATATCGACCGCATCTATGCTTGGCTCTCGGCGCAAGGCGTGCTACATGGCAAATTGCAGACCACTACAACTTCAGCGAGCTTAGGCAGTACTGTATTCAATCAATCGAAATTGATATCACGATCCACTATTTCTCCTTCAGACAATGCCAACGGTCGGAAGAGGGCTACGCAGGAGCCAATCGCAGGAATTGCGCTTTCGCAATGGCATGCTTTATGTCTAGTTGAAGGTAGGATTGTAGCCTTACAGAGGCTCGATGAGCGTGTCGTCTACGACCAAGTAGTTCTTGAAACTGGAGAGAGTGCACTTTGCCTCCTTGCGGACCAAAAGAAGAATACCTACTGGTTATTTACCACTCAAGAGATCTTTGAAATCGTTGTGACAGACGAGGATCGAGATGTGTGGAGGATTATGCTAAAAGAAGGCCAATTTGGTCTCGCATCGCAGTACGCCAAAACGCCATCACAGAAAGACGCCGTAGCAATGGCCTCTGGCGACCACTTGATTAGCAAAGGGCGCTACCTTGAAGCTGCCAATGTCTACGGAAAAAGCAGTAGACCCTTCGAGCAAGTGGCGTTGACGTTCATTGACCATGGCGAACAGGATGCTTTACGGAAATATTTGATAACGAAGATAGCCACGTATAAGAAAACGTCTATTATGCAGAGAACGATGATCGCCAGTTGGCTTACCGAGATCTTCATGTCGAAGATGAATTCGCTTGACGATACCATCACGACAAAGGCGCAGCTGACCGAAAACACCAACACCGCTGAAACCAAGGATGAGCTTACGATTATCCGCAAGGAATTCGACGAGTTTGTGACGAGATACAAGGGCGAATTAGATCCAAAAACGACCTACGAAATTATCAGCAGTCACGGTCGAGAACAGGAATTGCTCTCATATGCTACTGCAATCGATGACTATAATTATGTACTCTCATACTGGGTCCAAAGAGAGCGGTGGCAAGAATCGCTCGATGTCCTGAAGAGACAAACCGACCCATCGATATTTTACAAGTACAGCAGCGTCCTCATGGCTCACGCACCCACCGAGCTTGTCGATATATTGATGCGTCACCCCGACCTCGACCCTGTCAAACTCATCCCAGCGCTCCTGAACTACAACAAATCCCCCTCGACGACGCCTCTCACCCAAAACCAAGCCGTGCGATATCTGCTATTCAGCATCAACGCCCTCCACACCACCATCCCAGCCATCCACAATACCCTCATCTCCATCTACGCCTCCCACCCCTCCCCATCGGAAACAGCCCTCCTCTCCTACCTCTCCACCCACTCCCTCTCCACCCCCCCACCCTACGACACCGACTTCGCCTTCCGCCTCTGCATCCAGCACTCCCGCGTCCAATCCGCCGTCCACATCTACACCTCCATGGGCTCCTACGCCTCCGCCGTCGACCTCGCCCTCCGCAACAACGAAATCGACCTCGCATCCTCCGTGGCCGACCGCCCCGCCCCGACCGACACCGCCCTCCGCAAACGCCTCTGGCTCGCCGTCGCCAAGAAGGTCATCTCCCAACAAGGCACCGGCAGCATCAAAACGGCCATCGACTTCCTCAAACGCTGCGACCTGCTCCGCATCGAGGACCTGATCCCCTTCTTCCCAGACTTCGTCATCATCGACGACTTCAAGGACGAAATCTGCGCCGCGCTCGAAGCCTATTCCCGCTCCATCGCCGCCCTGGAGTCGGAAATGGACGCCTCCGCCGCGACGGCCGAGAACATCAAGACGGACATCAAGCGCCTCGACCGCCGCTACGCCATCGTCGAGCCCGGCGAGCGCTGCAGACTGTGCGAACTCCCGCTCCTAAGCCGCCAATTCTTCGTCTTCCCCTCGTGCCAGCACGGCTTCCACAGCGACTGTCTGGGCAAGCGTGTCCTGTTGGGCAGCGGCCTCACGGTCCGGAATAGGATCAGAGAGTTGCAGGCGCTGATCGGACGGGGGGGGAGGAGGGAGAAGGAGGGGAGGGAACTGGATGCGTTGGTTGCGGGATCGTGTGTGCTGTGTGGGGATGTGGCGATTAAATCTATTGTTGAGCCGTTCGTTAAGGGGGATGAGGAGGGGGAGAGGGAGAGGGAGGGGTGGAGTATTTAGTAAGGGTTGCGGAGGTTTGTGTAGATATGGTTTATGCAGTCCCAAGAAGTTCAGAGGTAGAAGCAACATCCAGTAGGTGAGTTTTTGTGACATGCATTAGCTATAGAAACACTATTAAAGTGCTAATATCCGTGTACAACGTAATCTACAATTGGGGAAATTGTTCTGGACCACGCCATATGTAAAGAGCGTTAAGCAGTGCCTAGCGAAATTGCAAGTCACGTGAAGTAGGAGATGATATATATGAGTGGGTAAATGCCATGATTTCAATCAAACTACCTAAGCAGCATAACCTACTCCCATCACATGCGCAGTTCCCAGCCAGCCAAGCTTTCGTCCCAAGAAACCGAAGCAAAAACCAACCGAGTTCCACAGTGGAGGTCAGAGACCCCCAACCCACTCAACATCGTCCCCCAAGCTCTCGCGAGAGATCTGCTGAGCTTGGTCGTCCCCACGCCAGTCCCGAACCTTGGCCAGTGCGTTTTCCTTCCTGTTGCCCCTATCCCACCCACCGTACCCAGAAAAGACCTTCAGTCCAAACCCAGAGCGCCAACTGTTCCCAGTGATTGTCCGCTTCTTGTCTACTGTCACCGGCTTTGTCTCGGTGTCTTGCTTGAATTGGCGTCGGCGATTGCCGAGAGCCGCCCACTTGTCGAACATCCCGCCACTTGGTTGTGGAAGCGTGGACGCGTTGGAAACAGTGCGCTTCGGAGGATGGTGCAGTGGCGCTGCTTCCTCGAACACGAAGACGTTATGATCGGTCGCCCCATCAGCACCTGGAAGCTGCTCCCGCTCGTGCTGCCGCTTTAGACTCGGCACCCTTGCATTGGTTGCAGACTCTTCCAGTTCAGAAAGGCCAGAACGACGAAGAGCGGGATCGTCGGCTTTGCTTTCCTGGCTCCAAGTTCGACTGTTGTGCTCACGCCTCTTCTCAATCGCTGCTTCACGCTCGATGAAGTCATCTTCCTCGTCCTCGTCCCAGATTTCTGACCAGCTTTGGGATACGGGAATGGTTTTCTTCCCGAAGATTGAGGAAAAGGATGCCATACGAGCAGGCAACGACGAAGGGACTTTAACAGGGCTGGAGCGCTGAAGGTTGCGAGGAGCGGGCGACTGCAAGACCATTGACTTGAGTGATGCATTCATGGCCGAATCCAAACCAGAAGTGACCGAGGAATTTTGGGCGACAGAGTACCATGAACTGCGATCTTTTTCAGAATCCGCGAAAAGGTCCTCCGTGTAACTCTCGGTATCCGGGATCGCAGAGAGTTGACGGCGACGCTGACTCATCTGAAGTGCTTTCGACCACGGGAACGCTCCACCGTGATCAAGCAGTGGGCTCGAGATAGATGGTGTTCGAAGAGGTTCTCTGTTTGCACTGGCTGGAGCAACTTCGCGAGCCTCGGTGCAGAAATCGTCGAGGATGTCTCCGTCCGTAGTAAAGCTAATCACCTTTACAAGAGCATCGCGAACGGCGGACAAGGAACGCTTGGCAGGGTCAATAGCCATCGCATGCACCAAGACGTTGAAAGTGTCTTGGGACATGTTCGGAAAGATGTCAAAGAGAGATTGATTATCGCGAGCAAAATCGTAGAACAGCTTGTCAGATGCAGTTGGTGTCACAAATGGATTGCGTGAGAATAGAACATTCAGCAAGCAGATGCCGATGGCCCAGATATCTGCTTGAGCAGGCGAATAGCCGTTGTCCGCAGGGTCGTATTGCTCTGGAGCCATGTACCTGTCACTGCCGACACACGCCTCGTGTGACCATGCGTCTGCGGTAGCGAGTCCTAGATCACCAAGCTTCATCGAACCATCCTGGCATAGGAAGATGTTTTCTGGCTTTATGTCCCGATGGTACAGCCCCTTGGCATGCATGAAATCCACAGCATTGATAAGCTGGAGCATGAACTCCCTGACATTCTCAGTCTCGAGAGGTCCACGACCAAGGCGGATGGCTTCGTACAGGTCACCCATAGAGCAGTATTCCAGAACCAGATAGATATGGGCCTTCGTCTCGAATGAAGAGAGAAGGTTGACAATATTGGGATGTTGGCCAAGGAGTTCGTGGGAGACAAGTTCCACCGAGTTTTCATCGACATCGATTGCAGGGCAGTCCTTGCTCGCTGATTTGGTCAAGCACTTGATGGCCACGAGATCGCCAGTGGTGATATCCTTTGCCAGGAAGACCATTCCAAAGGCACCATGATTTAGCGGAGACACGGACTCATAGCGTCCATCCAACACGAAACATTCAGCAAATGTGTTCTTCGTACAAGCCATGTCGTTGACCAGGTATAGTGGACCGCCAATGAGCTTGTTCGATAACGAAGCCAACGTAAAGGGCCGTAGACGGTAAATCGTGACTTGATTGATATACTGTAAGGAATCTTGATATCGAAGACCGGTCGAATATAGGTGAGTGATGGGAGACCGGGTATCAAGTCCGGACCCGGGATGGAAGAGGATGAGATTAATGTATGTCGAGAAGTTGTAATATAGCTCAAAGACGCTGAGAAGAACACGACTCCGGACGACGAACGCTCAATAGAAGGATCCGCCTCCCACTCATGGACACAAAACTCCGACCAGATCTATCAGAGGCTCATGTGCAAAGAACAAGGAGATTTGGTATATAGACAAGGGAAACGCTAATCGTGACTGGTATCAATAGAAAGGTTGCGTATGTACGTGCAAGAATAGGAGAGGCGTTATGTTGACATTCAAGGTACAGAAAAGCGTAGTTATGAATCGTAGTAGCAAGGGCGTCAAACAAAATAGCGGTCAAAGCAAATGAGGGGACGTCGAGGTGCACGACAGGATCGTCAAAGAGGTAACGGGGTCGAATTTGTCGCTGCGTAGATTCGTGAGGAGAGTATAGGAGGCTTGTTGGAACAAATCGAGTCCGGTTGGGTGAGGCTGCTCCTCAGCAGGATGGAATCCTCCTGATCCGATGATGTGGCCTGATAGTATCACGGGATATAACGTAAGTGTCGAGCAGGACAAGCTACCGATGACTTGGAGTGCGATAATTGGGAGCCTGGGGCTGAGTAAGGAGCGAGTATTGAATTGTCGTCGATCCAACTCATTCGATGAGGGAAGGCTTGTATCCAGGTGGAATCCAACTAGGTCAACTTGAATCGATTGCTTGACGGTCCGACAACGGACTGAACGGTAGATGGCGTAGGACCGAGAGGGCAGAGATGATTAGATTGATCGAGCTTATGGTGTTGTGATCCGACAGGCAAGTGGAACGCTTTGAGGGTTGCTAGAGGTGACGCAATTGGAATGTGGAGAGAACGACGTAGAGAAACAGCGAGAGGGCCGGGCAAGACAACAACAATGACTGACGTGAAGAACTGGGCAAGTACGATCAGGTCATTGTTGTATGCTCATGTAGGTTGAATTAGAATCATGATTGACGATGCCCGTGAATAAGCAGTGGTGAGGTAGGAAGGGTCAGGTAGAGGTAGGGTGAAGCTCGGGAACAAGCAGGTTTAAGAGTGAGCGCAGCTGTGTTTGCTGCTGTCCAACAGTAAGGATAGGCTAAGACGCATTTGGTCTAGTGTGGAGATTACGCCTCTATTCATTCGAGTGTGCCTGACTTGCTGCAGCATCGAGATTCCATCACTTTCCAAGCCAAGCCCAAAGGAGGGGCAGACCTTCCATTACCAGTTACCACTAATCCTTACCGGGGCATGGTTGCATCAAGCAGCGCTACGCTCGACAGGGTTGGGACATTGATCACACGCCAATCCAGACTTGGTACCTTGCTACTCCGTCGACTAACCGCCTTCTGTCTCGCTTCCTAATTTCATATCCTGAGACAAGTTGGACATGAATTGCCAACGTGTGTCAATTTGCATCGGCCAATCGACGAGAAGCAAACTTGCATTAGTTGGCAACAGACACTGTGTCTTGTTGGTTGCTTTGGGATGCCGGATCAGTGTCGGTCAAGAAGGAGGTCGGGGAGATGAAAGGGCCAGGTGGCTTCGAGAGATCAAGGATGATGGCTGGCGCTTTCATCATCCCCCATGGCGCGACCATGGTCCCATGGCATGATTGCGACGAACCCCATGACAGCGGATGGAAATTAAGAACCGATCGAACGATGCCCTCCACCCCCCATCAAACTCACCAGTCACCAAGCCCTCGTGATGCTCAGCCAGTCTCAGCTCGAGGCCTTTCAGGCGAGGTACCTTAGAACTAACCTTAGCTGCAAATCTGGATCGACACGCCAAGTCGCTTTGTTTCGTCTTTTCAGGCATGGGCCACCTCTCTTCCAACCAACGCCCTCTTTTGCCACACCATCTCTCCTTTGTCGCTGATTGATGATGGGCCTGAATTTCCGGCGCCGGCCCCCGCATGATGGCCGCCGTCCTACTCGATACCATGGATAACTTATGCACGCTTGCATCGCTTTTATGCAACTGTCTCACCCGCCTTGCCCCCCCAAAGCTCGCTCTCACAGGCTGGCCTCAGCCAAGCTTCGGCCTACTGCAGGTTTGTGACAATCGACGGCGACCATCAATTGGCGTGCCCACCCCATAGGAAGGTTGATGTTTTTCTAACCGCAGAACAACAAAACCCTTCAAGTACCGCCAGTATCGAGGTTGATCTCTTGTCGCTACCCGGTTCTCTGCGGTTTCTGTTGGCGCTGATTCAACAATGGTGGAGCTTGTCTCTCTTCTGCTCGTCCACATTCTGCCCCTTTTGTCCACCGCCTAGCCACGAGCCCGTCCCGCTCCAAGCACAGACTGGACAGTGGTTGCCGCGCACCAACTCCGTGTCAAGCAAGGGCGGTGAATGAGATTTTGCTAACCCAGTACTATGCACGTTCTTTTCGTTCTCGAATCATCTAGACATTCCTCGAACCTCCGCCAGGAGAGGCTAAACCTTAGCTGGTTAACAGGTGGAAACCGCTGTACAGAGGTACACCGTACCTGTTCTTTGATTGTATCCACCCTTTCACAAGGTTCTTCAACGAGAAGTGACCGTGATCTCCGTTTTATGGACCAACTACACCCATCGCAAAACCCAATGATTGCATATACCAAATGGTAACCTCCAAACCTCAACACAACCTAGCCACGATTATACCTATACCCCTCCTATGTCCTGTCCGTGAGAATCACGACTAAGAATGGGAATGAAACATTAGCTTTAGAGCCAGGATACCGTTGTACGCCTAGAGTCGGCGGGGCAGTATTCCCATTGATGATGATGATGATGATGATGATTGTCTGGTCTGCATGTGTTGTATAGATCATGGCGAATCCCAGCTGGTCATATTTTGTACACCAACCCAACATAATTCAAACTCGGTATCTGTTTTAGTTCAAGGCTAGTGTTCGTCTTGAGTCCTCTTCTCATACTTCTCCATCGTTTCACTTATTCCTAAGCAGTGAAGCCTTGAACACCAGCTTCTCTTGTTCTTTGGTTTTTTAATCCCGCAAGCACTCAATAAATCCATGAGAGTATCGTAGATCGCCCACAAGGGGGCTGACAACAGCAGCTCCGATCCCACCCTTCCCCTTCGAAATCCGAAAATCAGATCTAGTCACTCGCACTTCCACCAATGGATTGCTCCCCTTGGCTTTGATTTTGCCATCGATTATATGCCGAAAGCTGAAAGCGCTCTTGTGTTCGTTACGTTTTGACCCTCGGGTTATCATATCGAATTTTCGACAGATAGACAGTCGGGAGGTTGGGGCCCATGATAATACCAATCCGTGCTTCGGCGACGAGTGGATATGTCGTTTAAGGCTGCCAGCTCACTTTCATCGTGCAGTCTTGACTTGTCTCCGGTCCTGCGGAGTGTCAGCATAACGGAGAAGCCGTTTGAAGGGCGACCAAGATTTTGCGTACCCTTTTGGTCCTTCGGTATATTTTACCCGCCTTTGGATATCGCTGGGTATGGATTCATCTATTGAGATGGTGGAGAGTTTGAGCTGTAGACTGATTTCCGCTCTGTAGTGTTTGGCATCTATAAGGAAGGCTGAAGAAGTAGAGTATAAGTCTGTCTTTATGAGAGACCCTCGTGTTACGCTTCTCTATATCTCAAGGAGATGAAAGGTATTTGGTCGTTGTGCGTAGATGCATTGCCAACATTGTGCAGATGAGGTTGTTTTCATACAAATTGTAGATCTGGCGAGAGCCCGAGAGACCGGACGAGGATCTTGCTAAAATAAGAGATATTGTCAGAGCAGTCCAGGCGTAGGACGACAGGTTCCTGGAGTGCGTGAGATGGGATCAGCCGTGTTGGCTCCCGTATTGGACCAGCATGAGAGGCCTTGAAAGAATCAAGTGTATGCTATAGCATACTTCGGAGCCGATGTGTGCTCCAAGCATACAAGTGACAGTCGCTGCAACTAGATGGAATACCGGAAACTTCAAGACCGAACGATGGTCGTAGGTGATACGGCGATCGTCCAGGACCCTCGACTGGACCCGCAGTACAAGACTGAGGAAGCCTCGCTAGCATCAAGCATTGACGGATCAAGAAGATTCGACGATCTTCAAGAACGCGACAAACCGCCTCTGCGTCCTCCTCGACCGAACCGTACACTCGGGGGGATAAATTGGAGAGCGGACATTGTAGACGCGAGGTTGTCTACATCTACATCCGCTGATGAGCCTTGAATCGATGTTGTATTGTCTATGAGCTTTGGGATAGGTTCTGAAGGTTTCGAAACATCAGGAGTGATGCTGTCTTGATCAAGTGACTGTTCTGGGCCACTAGAGCGCTGCTCTCTGTAGAATGCCCTAGATGCGGCGGAGCTCTGTCTGCGATGCTTAGGCCGCAGCATGGAACTACGCTTGTCGATGCCAGTATTGACGATGAGAAAGTCATAAGTCTGGGGCACTATTAGTCTGATAAATATGAGTTACGAAAAATGGGAAAAGTTGCTTGCTCTTGGGAACATATGCTTGTCTGTGAGATGCATACGTCGCTTGTGCGAAGTAGAGCAGACTTTGTCACAACCTTCCACAAAACACTGATACTGGGAGACATCAGCGAGCCCTTCGTACAGTGAAAAGGGCTTAGACACACTGTCTTCTCTCCCTTGGCCCTTTTGGCTTCACTCAGCGGATCGTGGTTTTCGGAAATGTGTAATTGTAAGAAATGCTCGGAAGGGAAATTATGACGGCAATCCGAACACCTATGGGCGTGGTCACTGGCGTAATGGGATTCAAATTCTTCGAACGTCGAGAACTCGATCAGCTCATGTGGTGGGAGCGAGCATTTCATGACCGCTTTGGTGGGACGTTCTCTGGATGTCTGAATGTACTTTGAGGAGTGGACTGGCTCATCGACGGAGGTGGAAGACGATATATCAGTTGCTAGAGAAGGAGAGGATGGTGTCGGAGGAGGTGAGCAATCTTCTCTTCTGCGTTTAGGCATGGCTTCATAGCGGTGTGGGTAGCGTACTTGGGCTTGACGATGCTCATCTCCAATATGCTTGATAATTGACTTGTACCATATCTTTCCCGAGGTTTTAATTATCTCGCAAAGATTTGTAACACCATTTCTGAAAGGGACCCATCAGGACAGTCCCGTTCTTTGTTGAGAAGCTTGACGAGACGAGTATTTGTACGATGTCACGTGGATGTAGATACGCGGTTGTACTACCCTACAGGGATGATAAAAGTTAGCGTCTTGGCAGATTTCGGTGGTGAAATCTCTCTCCTGACCAATCAAACCCCTGTCGCGCTAAGTTTTATTATGCCAGATACCACAGTACCGTGGTATTCTACCGTATTCTAGTACTAGTACTGGAACTACGGCACAAGTCTTTAACAATCGCGAATCATTGCTGATCTTTACAAAGTACACTACCAGAGATATGGAGCTCATGTCCGGTGCGCGGACTCCACCGACTGGGGACTCGGCAAGTACATTAGTAGCACCTTCGACTATGTTTTGTTCATAAGGGATGCCTCGGAGGCAGCCCGCTACATTGCTACATATGACGGCGCACTGACTGAAGGCTGGGGCATGTACCCGAACTTATGAGGGATGCGGTCACGCTATGGCAGAGACGACTGAGGAAAGATTGAGGTAATACTTCTCGGCCTATTGTGGTGACACATAATGAGCTCACAATATACAGAATCGCTCAACTAGCAGAGAAAGACTTGCAAGCCTGTGTGAAAGAGAAAGGATCAACGTTTCCCAACATCATATATTTCTTGGCCGAGTACAGCTCCCGTATACCTCCAGCTCTTTGCGACCTGACTCGAGTAGATACCGTACTGCCTGCGAACAACTCATTTTACAAGACTTTGCATTCTCGATCGGCAAAGATATTGAAAGTCAATTATGGGACTCCCACGGCAAGATCAATGTTCTCTTTCGAAAGGAGCTCAGACAAGTGTGTCCTGAGGTCTTGTCTTGGAGAGCTGCTATGGATCTGATGCCCCATACAGTTTACAGAAGCTACAGGCAAAAAGAAGCCTGTTGAGCAACGCAAGATTGCAAAGCACTACATAGACTTTATTAAGTCCAGTCAACGGTTTTACCGTGGATACATTCAGAGATTAGCTTGCCGTTTCAACGGCGTTCCTGAGCTTAGAGCTGTTGCCGACAGATTGACGCTAAGCAGTATGCTTTGCTTGCGTAGTATTGGAGATATCACCTCGCTGATGGTCATCCGCAGCTCTATCTGTTGATAATACAGCCCAAGCTGATGGCCTACTCGGTCATCTAATTCTTCTTTCTTGTCATCAGACTCTGGTCCGACTCGGTGATCTCTCGAGATGGCGCGAGACCCAATTGGTACCCAAGGACCGCAATTGGGGTCCGGCCATTGGATATTACGATCTTGCACGCATCATCTATCCTGCTTCAGGGGCCTCCCATAATCAGCTAGCTGTCATAGCGTTGGTTGATGCCAATCATCTGCGGGCGATTTACCACCTGTATCGTGCTTTGGCGGTAGAGGAACCACATCCCAATGCAAAGGGTAATCTTGAGATTGAATTCAAGAAAATACAAGACACCTTGGAGAAAGAAGCCTCAATCGATAGTGATAATGAAGGAGGAGTTCAACAACTGAGTGGAGTCTTGGTACGATGGTTCATGCGCCTTCACGCCCTTTGTTATAGAGGTGCTAAAGCTCCGGAATGTGAAGAGCTCGAAAGTGAGGCACTAAGATATCTCGCCGTCGACGTAAAGGAGCGGTCACTCGATGGTATCATCAACAAGATTGTACTGATAAACACAGCGGCAGAATATTTTGCAGGTGTCCGTCTGAAAGGTAGACATTTCCAGCCATGGTAAATGTTTTCAGTCTGCTAAGAAAACTCTGTAGGTGATCCTGGCTCTGTTGAAATCGTGCAATCGTTTTTCTTCCTGCTACGTGTCAATGTGAAGACCTTATCCACATTGCTCCAGGTTCTGCTATCCGAGCTGGAATGCTCTGTTACCGAAATTTCGCAAGGGAAAGGCACTGGATCTGGGTCTGGAACACTTACTGCCATTACACGCCGTGTCCTCCCAGCTTTGCGGCAGTACAGCTCCTGGTTGATGAGCAATGCTACGATACTGGCAGCTGGCGTTGGAGACGCGGTGCTTACTGTCCAAGTTACAGAATTGTGGAAAATATATGCACATGCGTTAACACTCCTGGTGACAACGTTCCCAGTCTCAGCTTTACCACCTCCAGTAGAGTATCTGCTCGAAGAAGACGAAGATACACTGGGTTTTAAGCCTTTCATGAACGAGATTACCCAGCGGCGATATTGCAGCGAAGAGACAGGATCGCAAAAGCCAAAGTGGCATGACCGAGGTGTGCAACGGCATCATCCTAATCTCGAGATGCTTGGAAGAATACGGGACTTGCTGACAGATGGCATGGTCTTGCATTCCCAAGAGGTGACTTGAAACATCCGCATTAGGTAGCAAAGCTAATATACTATCGTAGGAGGTACCAATTCAGCTTGTGGGGACGACATTCGTCTACCTTGAGGACGCGGTCCCATTCATCGCTAATCAAGAAGTTCTGCCCCTGTCCGGTCATCATCGAGAAGAGGTCACGCATGTTGATGAGACCACCTTCCCACACATAAAATCATCTGTTGACAATGAAGTATTCCAAGCAGCTTCAGCCGCTATATCCATGGACCAGGCTTCGAATCGTATGGTAGACGATTTGGTTGAGTCTGAGCATGCCGATGACGACGACGAAATCCTGCCGGAGCCTGGGATTGGCCTTTCATCAGCACACGAGGCTGGCAACGATACCACTTATGGCCTCTTCGGATCAGCAACCGCAAGAGAGCTGGGGGACCTGGAGAATCAGCCACCGGTGACGCCCCGTCCATTGCTTCCAAGTATCTACAACTCACCATTTGCCCCGCAACCAGGTGAAGAGACAGCCCTTTCTCGACCTGATACTGCCAAGCGGATGACGCCGAGCCACTCTCAACAGCACACCCAGACCAAGTTAGTGCTCCAGCAGCCAGCCGACGTATACAACCTTGAATCAAGCACCGCGAGTAGCATGCCAGAACCAACCAATAGGAGCCTACCAACGATCAAAGGCTACCTTAATCAGCCTTTAGTCAATGCCACCTTCTCTGAGCCTACCAATTATACAACGGGAGAAAGACCATCCACAACATATCGAGATGATGGTCAAAGCACTTTATTCGATTGTAGCTTCAGAAGCTCAGCGCAGGACTTCGGAGGCAGTGGCAGCGTCAAAGGCGTGACCAATGTACAAACGCCGCCAAATGGACAATGCGCAGACTGACGGGTGGAAATTTGTGGCCACGCTCAGCACCCACGAAAGGACTGAATCAATCAATTTAGGCAGTCACCCGAAATGGGACTGGTATGAGATGGCGCTTTCTTCTATCTGTGCTCTATATTTGTCGCACGCGAATACAACACTTACTGGAGGATGAATATCCATATCGGTCATCTTATCATAGCGTCATGATATTCGTATCATGTACAGATTCAGCGCTATCAGTTGTTGAAACCCGGGATTGTTGAAGACCGAACGCCTGGTCACTGTCGTCTCGCCGGACTATTTCGCCTGATATGTCTGTTTGGGGAAAGGGTATCTTGTGGAAACGTCAGTGGTAGTTCTGAGTAGCACGGAGAAGATAATGCTTAGGAAGGTTTCACGAATTGACAAATGGACTGATGCTGAGTAAGAACTGGGAAAGCGTGATGCGAATGAGGAATGGAGTAGTTAATAATGATAGGCAAACATACTGTGGTCCTAATTCCTTGATGCTCAAACTTGCAAGCCAGTGCCCCATATCAATGGATTGCTCGAGGGACTTGCCCTCCACGATTCCTGCAACGAATCCGCCTGCAAAAGCATCACTAGATTAATGTCAGCGACGAGTTACACCTGAGCTCGTCTTTCTATCGCAAAGCATGAAGGACAGGCACTTACCCAGCCCCAGTAGTATCACAGATACTCTCCTTCTTGACCTCCACAATTCCAAATTCTTTTACCGCCTTCTCCCCCTGTACCGCAACAACAGTCTTCTCCGTCCCCTGCGTAATCACCACCGTCCTCTTCCTCTTCTCATTCTCCTTCGGCAGCTTCGCCATCAACAGCGCAATCTCCTTGACATCCCTCGTCTCATGCCCCTGACCCTCCGCCCACGACCTAGCCTCCGTCTCATTCCCAATAACATAATCCCAATACTTACTCGTCTGCGCCAACTGATCCTTGAAGAACAAGGGTATAAAAGGTGCCGATAGCGAAAGAACGAAGATCTTATCGTTCGCAGCAGCTTCCTCGGCGAGGGAGAGGATGGCGGGGACGCTGACGGTCAAGTGGTAGCCACCGACAAAGTAAACCTGAGCTTGCTTCACCAGTTTCCAGATCTCGGGTGATTTCAAATGGTCGATTTTATATTCATTCGCTGCGGCCAGATCCGTGCACATAGACCTATCCTGACCTGTAATAATCACTCCGCATCGACCGGTAGGGTGCTTGCTGTCGACGAGGTACTCTGCTCGCACGCCCGCGGCATCGTTCTTTTCGCGCAGGATGTCAGCGTATTTATCTTTGCCGACGCAGCCGATATAGACGGTCGATTTGGGAGGGAGGATGTATTGGGCGCCTCGGGCTGTGTTCTGGGCGGCGCCGCCGGCAAGGAGAACGGCGGAGCGGTTGTTCAGGAGGTCTTCGTAGATGCCTAGGTGTTTTTCTTCCGCGAGGATGGCGTCGTTGGGCTTGAGGCCGTATTTCTCTAGCATTGCGGCATCGCTGTAATTGTTCAGTATCACTGGGAAACCATTGGAGAAGCGCAAATGATGCTCCCTTACCCTTGCCCTTGGATATCTTCATTGTGGTCAAAGTCAGCTACTCGACTCGGAGAATTGATACAGTGGTTGCTCACCTAGTAGAGGATTCTCCAAGCAGAGAAGGGCGTATTCTTGGTTGGGTGCCATGATTACCGTCCGGATGCTAATTGGAAGATATCTAAGATCGAGGTCGAAGGGTTGCTGGTTAGAAGTGTATGTTATCCCCTCGGTTAATTTCAATTGAATGTTTACTGAGTAAACTAGCGGGATATTGACGGAAGGGTTCGGTATATTTATCATTTACTCTATGTCAACTGAAGATCTAAATCATACATATGTGTTGATTCGAGTCTCTTCTCACTCCGGGGTATAGCGCTGTGAAAGCAATTGGACGCCCGCAAATACGGGCATTTCGATGAGTTTTGTCAAGCTTTCTGTGCTCTAAATCTTGCTGGCCCAAGCCCCTTGCGCACCTCGTCCAGCTGTTCTATTCCACTCTGATAACCTCCCTTCTTCACTCTTTTCTTCCCGCTCATTGAGTAGCTACCAAGAAAGTCATCCATGATACCATCAAAATCAGACCTTGTTGTCAGTGACGGTGCTTGACTGGAGGCGACGGAGGACCTTGTGATCACTGAGGCAGTGCCGTCATCCATATCCATCTCATCCTCGGCATAGTCTTCCTCAATTTTGTCAAAGCGTGCGTCCAGCAGTGTTAGGCCTTCCGTACGAAATAGTGATGAGCTTGTCATTGAGTAGCCGGTGCTCGATGTCATAGCACCTTTCCTCTTTTTCCGACGTCCACCATTTATTGAAGTTCCAGTCACGATGGACGATGTATTTTCGGTATTCGGAAATTCCGGGATGGGCCTTCTGGTTTTCTCAACTTGTTTGAACGTGTTGAACTCCTTCATCCAGTCTCCGTCCCCATGATCAGGTCCGTATCCCATTTCGGTGTCTGTGTCAAGTGGAATTGGTAGTGGTTGCATGTCTCCGGTCCTATACTCCTCAAATGGTTTCTCGGTCTCGTCTGTCTCCCATCCAGCTTCGTCCGTTCTATCTTCCTCAAAGCCTGTGTCCCCAAATTCGTCCAGGCTAACTTCCTGTCCACCTTTGGCTATCTCTCCAAAAATTTCTTCCTCGTCATCAACATAGGCCTCATCATCTAACGCTTCTAATACTTCTCGTAATCTTGGGTCCATATCTGGCTGGAAGCCGGCTAAAACGTCTGGTACGTCTTGTTGGTCCTGGTACGTGCCCTTTCTCAAGTACTTCGAAGGCAGGAGGTCATCCTCTAGTATAGAAGACCTCATTATATGACTACTGCCACCGTCGTCGCTTTGCCCGTCATGTAATGAAGACTCCCTCAGCGCGTCTTCCAAACTCATCTTCCCTTTCCCCTTACCTTCCCGTTTCGCAGCAGCCTCCAGAAAGACACTCTGTCCATTACCATTCCCTGAATTGAGATCGCGGACATGCTGCATGTAATCATATTCAGTGTCGTCGAAGTAGATGCCATGTTCTGCGGCCTCTCCCTCGTTGTCTCTAAGTGCAAGCAAAGCTCCGTCTGGGACCCCAGAGGAGCCAAAAAGCTCATTCTCTAGATCATTGCGGTTTTTGATCTTGCGAGCCTGTGACGGTGCCAATTCCTGAAAGATAATGGAGCTGGAAGAAGCATCATGAATTTTGGGATCATCTTGTTCCCTGTGAACCAACTGGTACGTAGTGGAATTCGACTTGTCACTGCGCTTTTCTTAGTATTGTATATCCTGATGTCGACGTGCGAAGAAACTGACAATTTCCTGCGCGGCATCTTCACACTTTCGCAATCGCTGATTTTCGAAAAATATCGGTGCACAGTCGTGCATGCCGCCGTGCTGCCTTTTTTTGGCGAGCAATGACGCGGGCTTGGCGTTGTCAGACCATTTTGCCCGACATTTCTAAGCTAAGTATCTTTACATGTACCACTACACAATATCGTGTTTCCTCCCAGTAATTGCAATCCTTCTCAGACAATCTCTATCATGGTTCTCGCCAAGTCCAAGAATGTCGTGGGGTTGGGCAATAGCCTTATGAACGATCGATTCGGCAGAGGCAAAGGCTCAGACCGTAAGAAGGTCTCGGCGGGCATTCATCGTACAGATCAGAGCGGCCAGACCGTAAGCCTTCCACATTACGAACCATCATCAGAATACTGATCCCAATCAGTATGTGACCAATGAAAAGAAGGAAGCATCATGGGTCAAAATGCGCAGTGTTACAGAACAGGGCGCTCTTGATGAGTTCCTCAGCAATGCCGAATTAGCAGGAACGGACTTTACCGCGGAGAAGACGAACAATGTCAAGATTATACACAGCGATCAACGGAATCCATATTTGTTATCGGCGGCAGAAGAGAGATCAGCTATAAAGAAGCAGATCGCAAACAAAAACCGGTTGACAGTGCCTCGACGGCCACAATGGAGTGAAAGTACTACAGCGCAAGACCTGGACAAGAAGGAAAGGGCTAGTCTGTTAGAGTGGAGAAGAGGCCTTGCTGAATTGCAAGAAAATGATGATCTTCTTATGACACCATTCGAAAGGAATTTGGAGGTGTGGAGGCAGCTGTGGCGAGTCATTGAGAGGTCAGATCTGGTGGTGCAAATCGTGGATGCCAGAAATCCTTTGCTCTTTCGGTCCGAGGATTTGGAGAAATACGTGAAAGACGTGGACGCGAAGAAGAAGAATTTGCTACTGGTCAACAAGGCCGATATGATGACGTTGCGACAGCGAGAAGCGTGGGCGGATTATTTTGAGCGAGCCGGAATCAATTTCAAATTCTTCTCCGCCTCGCTAGCGAAGGAAGTGAACGAAGCTATGGGTCTAATGGAAGGGGAGCATGAAGATGGGGAGCCCATAGAAAACTTGGCTGATGGAGGCGTCAAGCTTGCGCAAGAGACCAAGAATCTAGAGGTACAAGAAGAGGAAGAACACGTTACTCAACATGCAAGCGAAGAGGACATTTATGCGCATGCAGATCACCGAACGCGAATATTGAGCACCAGCGAGTTGGAAGCCCTATTCCTGGAGAACGCCCCTGAAATTCAAAGCACAGATCCAGAGCATCCGCGGAAAACTACAATTGGTCTTGTAGGCTACCCTAACGTTGGGAAATCATCTACTATTAATGCTTTGATCGGCGCCAAGAAGGTCTCGGTCTCATCTACACCTGGGAAGACGAAGCATTTCCAGACAATCCATCTCAGTCCTGATGTGTTGCTGTGTGATTGCCCAGGACTTGTATTCCCCAACTTTGCCACTACAAAAGCAGAGCTTGTTTGTAATGGTATCTTACCTATCGACCAACTCCGAGAATTCTCCGGACCTGCAGGCCTCGTCGCTCAGCGAATTCCTCAATCATTCTTTGAGGCCCTCTACGGCGTCAAGATTAAAATGAGACCCCTAGAGGAAGGTGGTACTGGTATTCCAACCGCCGAGGAGATTCTCATCGCCTATGCTGTCGCCAGAGGATTCACAAAGACAGGACAGGGACAACCAGACGAGTCGAGAGCGGCTCGATACATCCTCAAGGACTACGTTAGCGGAAAACTCTTGTTCTGCCAGCCACCTCCGAGTGACCCAACAATAGACCGTCACGAGTTCAATCGAGAGCTATACGATATCAAGCACCTGCCTCAGAAGCGACTAGCAACGCTGGCACATCGAGTGGAAGCGTCCATATCAGGCGCAGAAGAATCGTCTCTGATGAACGAAGTAGAATCGTTACCTGCCGTTCCGTTACAGGGAGAGAAGTCTAATAGGATTGACAAAAAGTTCTTTGCCCCAGGGCAAAACAGCGCAGGGCATCTCACCATGCCGTTCAACCATCAATACAGCGAGCAGGGTCAGAGGCAGCTGACGGGCAGAAAGCTAGCAGCGATGACCGCCTTGGAGAAGAATATTGATCCTTCACAGCTGAAGCCTATCAACTCAAAGAAGCACTTTAAGGGAAACAAGAAACAGAACAAGGCCACGGTCGATGAGATCTGATGAAGATTCCGAACTCTGTATTGGCTGCATAGCATGAATCTTTGCATCTACATGATACCACAATGTCGCAGTACCAGGAACGAAGACTTGCCAAGGCGACATTGCGGGCGTGCGGGCCAAGTCTCCGCCGTTGTTGATCTAGCCGCATCACGGAATTGCCGAGGTCATGATTAGCAATTTGTGGGGTAAGCTATTGGACCTGGAGTACGTATCAGAGCGAGTCAATGATGATCACGGTATTTCGTTGGGTATCTCTACTTCAATTTCCTTCTTGTGCTCAATTTCTATTTATAATGCTCTGGAATTGATGTACAAATCCAACAATGTCCAAGTCAGATTTCAGTCAAACTCTTCTCGCCAGCAGTGGCAAGCCTCGCTCCGCCGCCGAGAAGATCCCTATTCTTGCTCGAGCAGCAGTTAGTGATCGCGCAAAAGAGACACTCACTCTTGTAAGACCTATCTCATTATCAGTCATATAAACCACTCAATTTTGCTGACTATCCTCAGGTCGAGAGATTCGTCGAGGAAGAATGTGTCCCAGCAGACGTGCTGTATCATGCTCAACTTGGAGAAGGCGAGAAGAGATGGAGCACATATCCGCCAGTCATTGATGAATTGAAGGCCAAGGCAAAGAAGTTGGGTCTATGGAATCTGTTTCTGCCAAAGAACCACTTCAAACAAGGGGCTGGGTTCTCGAATTTGGAGTACGGAATCATGGCAGAGTATATGGGCATGTGCAGGACAGCATCAGAGGTTCGGACCGACTTTCGATGATACCAATGCCGCTGGTACTGAAAGGATTATAGGCAACAAATTGTGCGGCACCGGACACCGGCAATATGGAAGTCCTTGCGAAATACGGCACTGACGCTCAGAAGAAGCAATGGCTAACCCCATTGTTGGACGGCGATATCAGATCAGCCTTCCTCATGACAGAGCCAGATGTTGCCTCAAGTGATGCAACCAATATCACGTTGACCATGACAAGGCAAGGCAATGACTACATACTCAACGGATCGGTAAGGAAGATACTTCACTTATGTGCTCTCCGAGTATTAATATTCGCCACAGAAATGGTGGAGCAGTGGCGCGGGTGACCCTCGATGTGCAATTTATATAGTCATGGGGAAAAGTGACCCCAGAAATGAGAACCTCTACAAGCAGCAATCCGTCATTCTCGTTCCAGCCGGCACAAAGGGCGTTACAGTGAAGCGAGTCTTATCGGTTTACGGTTACGATGATGCACCGCACGGTCATGCCCACATCACCTTTGAGAACGTCCGGGTACCAGCTTCGAACATTGTCCTTGGTGAAGGTAGAGGCTTTGAGATCATACAAGGTCGTCTGGGCCCTGGTCGTATCCATCATGCTATGCGCTCCATTGGCGCCGCGGAGAAGGCTCTCGAATGGATGATCGCTCGTGTCAATGATCCTAGAAAGAAGACTTTCGGAAAATCGTTGAGTGAGCACGGTGTAATTCTCGAATGGATCGCCAAGTCGCGCCTTGAGATTGACGCAGCTCGCCTCATTGTGCTCAACGCCGCTATGAAGATCGATGAAAAGGACGCCAAGAACGCTCTCAAGGAGATTGCAGAAGCGAAAGTTCTGGTACCTTCAATGGCGTTGACGGTCATTGATCGCGCAGTGCAGAGCTATGGCGGCGCAGGAGTGTGTCAGGATACACCTCTGGCGAATATGTGGGCTCAGATCCGGACCTTGAGAATTGCAGATGGTCCGGATGAGGTACACTTGCAGCAGATGGGGAAGAATGAAAATAAGAGGGGAAAGGAAGTCATAGAAAAGTTGGAGAAGCAGAAGGCGGTTGGAGAGAAGTTGGTGAGGGAGTATTGGGGAGGAGGTGGAAAGCCGAAGTCGATGCTGTGAATGAAACACTATTTCATGTAGTATATATGACTGTATGATCATGGAATGTTTTGGCATTTGTTCACTCCATATTGAAGTCCGATCAATGGAGGGATAGAGCCATCGCACATGTAGAAATAGATTGCCGTATTCCACGTTGGCCCTTGCAACAACCAGAAGTAAATAGAGATCACAAAAGCACTCTTCTCTTACCACTCGAATACCACCAACTCATATTGCATACGACCCTCAACAAACCTTCAAAGAGCAGTCAATCATCACATCTACATATCCAAGCCTCCGTATCATACCGCTCATCATCCCCGCCAATCCACATCCAACAACCACCCATCCCCAAACAATGTCATCAACATCCCCCCGTCCCTCACCCACCAAACCCCTCGCCTCGCGCGACGTCAACACCTCATCCCCCACAAAAGCCACATCTTCCAAAACCACAATAAACGATGTAGTGGAGAAAGATATGCTCCAAAAGCCAAAGAGCATGGAATATCACCGCCAGGTGCTGCAGTCGCGCTTGGAAGAGGAGAAGTGAGTTTTCTATCTGTCTACTGGCTGGCTGGCTACTGGGATAGATTCCTAGTGAGAGGGGGGGATTGATGCGGGCTGATGGCTGATGGGTCTTGGCAGATCGAGTCAGAAATATGTATCGCCGTCTGATACGATCATGTCGCCTTGTACGGCGAAGTTGAATGCGTATAAGAGCAAGCATTTTATGAAGTGGGTTTTTCCTTTTTCTTTTTTGTTGTTGTCGAATATGGTTCTTGTATGCTGATGGGTGGGTCTTCGTAGAGCGAAGCCGCAGTCTCTGTTTGCGAAGATGGAGTCGTCGAAGAAGGCTGCTGATGCTGCGAAGGGGGATGGGGGGAAGGGAGGTGATGGGGCTTAGATGTGCGAAGGGTGGTTGGGAGAGGGGGTTGAGGGGTTGGGAAGGTGTTTTGGTATGAGCATGGGGATTGGGGTGTGTTGCGAAGAGATTCCCTGTCTATACCTGTGTGGGTTGGAGGGTTAGGAGATATGGCATGGTTAGAGACGAGGGATGCATTTGGTGGTGCATTGTTTGCGGAGATATTCATACAGACAGGCAGGCGTTTGGGATGGAGTGGTGTGTATCATGATCCTAGTCCCCTTTAATTGGTATGAGGAATGAAGTGCATGTTTACCTGCTGGTCGAGTATAAACGCTTGAGATTCTTTCACCTATCGTGGATTGGTACATTGTCTGCAGGGTACAATGTCCTATAGTTTCTTGCCATATGCGACGTGCCTTTTGCGATGGTGGTCAGTCTTCTGTTACTGCATCGTGGTCGTTGCTCAACTCACAGATGGAACATTGCATGCATATTCGGGTCCTTCATTTCAGCCCTGATGTTGGCACAGATGACATCGACCTCCTTCTGCGAGTATCCAAGCTGGCGAGTGAAGAGTGCATAGGTGAAGGCTTCGAGACCCTCGCTGATCTGCAAGTAATTCCAGGCGCCGACTTCTTTCTGTTCACGGTGGATGTTGTGAGTCGCCGCAGTTATACAGGACCTGGAGAAGCTTACCAAATGTTTATCAGCAGGCCAGGTCCCCACGGGCCAAACGAATCTTTCAGCTTTGACATCTTTGAAGCCGACTTCCTTCATCCAGCCTTCAAGAAGCGGGCCGGGACATGGCTCCATGTTGGCAGCTCGGGCGGCGTTGACGAATACGTGGTTGAATTTAAGAGAGGCGGACTCTGGCTTCAGCGAGCCGTCAGGGGATGTCCATGCGAGATCGAGATCTATACATTCGATTAATCCGCCAGATACAATATTACTAAGTGTCCTTCAGTATTGATGATCATTGCTGGTGTTCTTTTAAGAACGCTTACTCCATACACTGCTTGAGCAGACGAGGCCAGTCTGTGATCGCATTGCCCATGAACCTGCAGTGTATGTAGTCGAATTTTTCTTGATAGGTCCAGTCCGCTTCCACGTCATCAACCTCGAAACGAACGTTCGGTGGGACCCTGAGTGGACGATGCTGTCAGCCCAAATATGGAGAGCCTGGGAAATCATAGTCAGGGGCTCCGAATGTGCTCAGGTATATACTAGCGGTATCGGAGCCGATAGAAGAGGATGGTGAAGATAAAGGGTCAGGAGATGGATCCCCAATTTAGATTGGAATGGTTCATGATGATGTGGAAATCTTCCAACCGAGGTTGCCAACACGAACCGTGCTTGCAATTTGTGGATGAGATGTTATGGCTGAAAGATTGTGGATGATCAAACGACTGTGACAAGAAAAGTGCTGAGATGAGAACGTCTGGTAAGAGGAGTTCTCCTTATTCAGACGGTGGCTGGAAAACAGAACATGAGATAGTACGAACCATTTCGGTTGGATTGGACTTAAGTCGTTTCCAAGTATCTTGTACGCAATATTCAGTTCATGAACGACATATATCATATAGGACACCACGCTACCTCGGCTGCTGGATACTTGTCGCCTGTTTCGGTGCGCGACGTTGTTTAGTCGGCGTGTACAAAGTCACAGCATATTTCTTTCGAAGACATCAACATACCCATTTCTATGGCCCAGATGCCCGTCCCCGTACCTACATCTAGTATACGTCGCGGGTCTTTGGGTATGGGAGCTAGATTTAATTTGCCTCCCAGGCTGACCTCGGTCAACTTGTGCATGACGTCGAGGCGATCACTTTCTTTCTGCGGCAACGGTAAGTGCGGTGATCATATATCTATGCCTCACTGCTGTATACCTCGTCGTTTGGATACACATAACCTGCTTTTATGTTAGCTACGAGACTTTTTCGGTTTACTACAAAGAGGCACGCACTGCCTGATTTGTATGCATGATATCTTCGATTATTCTCCATCTGGTAGTCCGTAGCGTTGGATGCTAACGAGGTTGTATAGCTCCCTCTGTGCAGCCATCCATACTTATCAGCTCACAATATCATCGATATCTGAGTCAATGGATCATACATACATCTCGTCGCCGTACGCAGAATCGGGCACTTCGCCATACCTCTGATCTCCAACAGTCAGTGGAAGTGACTTTTGTTTATTCATCACTTCAAGAACAGACCTTATCGGCCTCAAGGTTAGGCTTCGTGGCGATGGTCTGTTGGGCAGCTGCCATTTTCGAGAATTGAGGCTAAAGGAGCGGTTGACAAGAACCCAATGTCTGATGCAATGGTTATCAATCGTGTAGGTATCTCAATATATATATCACAGTCCTCTCCCAGCTAAACTCGGTGAAATTGACGGGCTACGGGCAATCTCCCGCCATGTCTACTGCTCAGGATTCCACTACAGCAGGTGACTAGTCCTCACACAACAGACGACTATGATTGGCACGTAGGATTCATGGCCTGAAACAAGGGGTCCTCCGGCGGTTGGAATTACTGTCAGAAGTGGCACGAACTGTCAACCCCTCCTCAGACCTTCCGGCCCGCTCCATGTGGTCAGAAGAATCTGCATGGAAGCAGATCAAGTGGGCAGTGGGCAGTGGGGCCGCTAGCGGCGGACGTGCCCTGATACGCAGCAAGCATTGAACTAAAGACAATGGAGCATAAGCTAGACATGGTAAGAGGCTTACAATATAAAGAAGTTCGGTCGGTCCAACCATGAGAGTACGTTGATAAGGGTTGATGTTGTGTATTGGCTCCCGCGTCTTGCACATCTATACCTTCTATCCATCCATGCTCTTCAATTTTGCCGAATACGGCAAGTTCTCCTTTTCTGACAAGTACTAAGGAACCCCTGTACATTGTTGCCATAGAGGTTGCCTATGGCATAAGACGGCGGGTGGATTCGTAAGAGGTGTGACGGCCTAGTCTATCTAAAATCTGGTATAGAGGTGTGTCTCGCCAAAGTCTGAGAAGTCGTTTAATCCCAGACATTTAGTGTGAGCCAGGGCAGCGCTCTGAGCAAAAAGAGATGGGTGGAAGCCTGTCGATCTCAGGACCAAATTTTACCTGAAAAGCATACTAACGTAGCAGTAGAGACGCATGCATAATGACATTATCAGTCCTCCCTCAACCAACAACATGCAGATTGACCTCCTCATCATTGACTCCTTGCAGATCCATGACCGTCAATTCTTGATACTTGCGGGCCATCTTGCTGTTTGTAGATTTGGCAATGGTTGGTGGATAGCCGTCGACAGAAAAAGCGGAAGTATTGAGTGGCAGTACTGAAGTGGGGATGATGATGCTAGTGCATGCATTAGAACTAGTTCATGTCCGAGGTCGATCACAGCCATGACCGTGCATGACTTCAAGATAAGGTATGGCAAGCTCAACCCAGGGCAAAGCCTGCAATTGCAACGTCCCATTTCCTTTTCTTCCTCCCATATAGTTAGGTCGCTACTCACCCCAGTCTATGGAGCATGCATCCTACGTTAGTCATATTCTTAGACACGAGTTTCTTGGGAGTTGGCGATGTTTGGTAACTGTGGCGGACCAGTATGGAGGAGGGACGACTTCTCGAAATGTTTTGAGCGAGAGTATGCAATTCCTTCCATAACGACCATGATTGGCTTATTGCTGACACTAATCATAGCTACCTTCAAATCCTTATACCTCTCATAGCATGCGGTGCTTCCCTTCTCTGCCTCTCAATACAGTCCATACAACGGACCGTCAAGTTAAAACGGACAGATGGCTACACTATACTCCAAGGCCCGCAGCATGCTTCGGGATACAACGAACACTATAGAGATGAGCCTGACGGGGTAGAACAGACTCAGAATATCATAAACCATAATGAAAGTGATCGACTGGGGCTACATTTGACGAAGAGCAATGCCCATGAATCACTGCTAGAAGTCAATCAACCGCGCGGTCAACGTCTGGTCGTGGTAATCGAGACTCTAGCCTTGCTCGCTGAAATAGGAGTTAATGTGGTAGCGCTCGTGACAAATGCCTGGAGCCACAAGGGAAACTTCGCTGCTGTTGCAGGGGTTGCATGTTGGGGCTATATCTTTGCTTTGGCATCAGCTCGGCTACTCTACTCGACAACAAAACTTCCTCGACTTCCGAACCTCTGGTACCATACCGCGTCTCTTTACGGAGTACAATGGATTTTAGTTGCCCTACTGTTTCGATCAGTCCTCATACATTCACCCTCGCACCTAGCACAAGGGTTGATGATTGCAGACTTCAGTCTCGCTTCCTTGATCGCCATCATTGCAATCACCTCTCGAACAGGGAACGAGACAGTGGTTCTGGAATATGAAGACGATCTTGAACCTTCCCAAGAACCATTAGCCAATCTTTTCTCGATTGCAACTTTTGGTTGGGTAGATGCTATCGTATGGCAGGGCTACAAAAAGACATTTGAGCTTTCAGACGTATGGAACTTGGCCGCTAGAGACAAGGCGGCTGCAGTGATTGCAGACTTCAGACAGCTCAAGAAGACTTCCAAACTTGCATGGCATCTGCTCAAATATTTTAAGCGGGACCTCATCGTCCAAGCTGCTTGGGCTATGGCATCAGGCGTCTTCACTTTTGCTCCGACTCTTTTGTTGAAGGCCTTTCTGGAGTATGTCGAAGATCCTGAGGGGACCCCCGTCAATGCCGCATGGTTCTATATGATCTTGCTAGCAGTCTCATCTTGCGTGAAATCCATCACCGATGGGCGAGCACTTTGGCTAGGCCGCAGAATCTGCATTCGGTTGCGTGCTGTGATAGTAGGAGAGATCTATGCAAAGGCATTGAGACGAAAAGCAGCAGCCGGAACCGATACCGTGTTAGGTGAGAAAAAACATAAAGCAGATGGTCCCGAAGCCTCAAAGAGCTCCACCAAGGGCAAAAGCTTCCAGTTTCCACACGACGGAAAGGACCAAAAAGAGGTAAAGAGCAAAAACAAGAAAGAGCAGGCAGAACCTGAACAATCTATGAATCCTACCAATTCTCAGGTGAACGTTGGAACCATCATCAACTTGATGGCCGTTGACTCATTCAAAGTTAGCGAAATAAGCGCGTACTTGCACTTCTTGTGGGGCAGTACACCTGTGCAATTGGTGCTATGTGTTGTATTACTGTACCGCATACTTGGCCGGAGTGCTATTGCTAGTATCATCATGATGATCCTCGTCATGCCATTGAATCTGTTCCTTGCTAAACAATTTACCAAAGTACAAAAGAAGGTAATGGCTGCGACTGATATTCGAATCCATTCGACAAACGAGGTTCTACAAAATATTCGCATCATCAAGTATTTCGCATGGGAACAACGTTTCTTTCAGATCATTAGTGAAAAGAGGGCAGCTGAACTACGGGCTTTGAGGAACAAGTACATCCTGTGGACTTTTGCAGCCACGGTCTGGTTCGGAGTACCCTTACTCATCACATTATTTTCGTTCCTGCTCTACACTGTAGTTGAGGAACGGCCTTTGATACCGTCGGTTGCATTCACGGCGCTCTCTTTGTTTGGGATCCTCCGCTATCCATTAGATCAATTAGCCGACATGATTGCACATGTTCAGGAGTCCAAGGTATCAATCGATCGGGTTGAGGAATTCCTAAACGAGGACGAGACCGAGAAATATGACCAGCTTACTCGAGAAGACCGAGCCGATGCTCGAGATCTGGTCATTGGCTTCGACAGAGCGACTTTGACCTGGGGAGGTAAAGATTCGCAGGATTCAGAGGGCCAGAGCGCCTTCCGGATAATTGATATTGATCTTCGATTCTGTGTGGGTCAGCTCAATATCATTGCAGGGCCCACCGGTTCTGGTAAGACGTCTCTTTTGATGGCCTTACTTGGAGAGATGACCCTCATCCAGGGCTCTGTGTATCTACCAATCGGCCAAGACCGGCTGGAAATGCGGAAGGATCCAGAAACCGATCTCACTGAAAGTATCGCATATTGCGCGCAGCAGGCTTGGCTCGCGAATGACACCATAAAGCAAAACATTCTATTCGCATCACCATATGATGACTCGCGCTACCAGTCCGTCATAGCTGCATGTGCACTAGAGAGAGATCTCGAGATTCTCGACAAAGGCGACTCCACAATGGTTGGAGAAAAGGGCATTACCCTTTCGGGAGGACAGAAACAGCGAATTTCATTGGCAAGGGCGCTCTATTGCACCTCGAGACATGTCTTGCTTGACGACTGTCTGAGCGCTGTCGACTCTCACACTGCTAAACACATTTTTGAGTACTGCATCATGGGCCCATTAATGTTTGGTAGAACTTGCATACTGGTCACACACAACCTCACACTTTGCGTTCCACGTGCTCATTTTGTCGTTGCGCTATGGAAAGGAAAAATCGCTGCTCAAGGTTCTCCCGACGAAGTTCTAGCCACTGGAGCTCTTGGAGACGAGCTTCTGAAATCGGGGCCTGGCTCGAAAGGAGGCACACAGGTACATTCTCGCAATCTGTCAGCTGTCAACCTGCAGAATGAAGCCAAGATGGACATGAACGGCCATGCTGAAGCAAATGGACATGCAAAGGAACCAGCAGCGGATCAAAAAGATCCGGATGACAGTGCTAGAACTAGGATCGAGGGGAAAGCCACTGGGAGCGTAAACATCAAGGTCATAAGGATGTACCTCGCTGCTATGGGTCCCTGGCATTATTGGCTGCTAGCTTTCGCTGCTTTCGGAGTACAGCAAATCGCATCGGTAGCGGCCAACGTTTGGATTCGAGCATGGGCTAATGCTTACACGAGAAGCATTCAGCTTGTGGGTACAATGTCGGCTGAGCCAACTGTATTAGCCAAGAAGTACACATACGGTGCTGAGCTCTCCCTCAGTTCTTTCTCGGGTGGTGCGTCGTTCTGGAGTATACCTTTGTCCACGCAATCGTCGTCATCTTCAATCAGCATGATGGCTTCAACCGACAACACGGTAGATGCCTGGCACTATCTGATCGTCTACGCCTTGCTTGCATTATTCTATATATTCATCTCTTTTGTTAGGGAGGGTTATATCTTCTGGGGTTCGTTAAGGGCATCCTCAAAGCTTCACCGAAACCTTCTCAATTCCGTCACCCGAGCCAAGCTTCAATTCTTCGATACTACACCACTAGGGCAGCTCATGAACAGATTTTCAAAAGACATTGAAGCTATAGATCAAGACGTGGCTCCTATCGCTGTTGGTTTCCTCGGTTGCCTATTTTCCCTAGTCACTATCGTCATACTCATCTCGGTCATCACCCCAACCTTTCTCATTGCAGGATTCTTCATCACAATCATCTACTTTGCAATCGGGCAATTCTATTTGAGGTCATCTAGAGATCTTAAGAGACTGGAATCGGTTCAGCGAAGTCCTCTCTTTCAGCAATTTGGGGAGACCTTGAGCGGCATAGTCACAATCCGGGCCTATGGCGATGAGAAAAGGTTTATTCGCGACAATCAGAGCCGTGTCGATACGCATAACAGGCCCTTCATATACCTCTGGGCTGCAAATCGCTGGCTCTCTCTACGGGTTGACTTTGCAGGCGCCCTCGTTGCTTTCTTCGCAGGCGCTTTCGTTATTCTTAGCATAGGCAAGATCGATGCTGGGTCTGCAGGTTTGTCGCTGACATACGCTGTTATGTTCACAGAAAACGTTCTCTGGCTTGTACGTTTATACTCGCTGAACGAGCAAAACATGAATTCCGTAGAGCGAGTCAAGGAGTACATTGAGGTCGAGCAAGAAGCAAAAGCCTTAATCGATGAAACTCGCCCTGCTAGCAATTGGCCTAGTCAAGGGTCTATCCAATTCATCAACTACACGACGAGATATAGGTCTAACTTAGAGCCTGTTCTCAAGAATCTCACGTTCAACATACGGCCTGGTGAACGAGTCGGAATTGTGGGCAGGACTGGTGCTGGCAAAAGCTCGCTTGCTCTCGCCCTGTTTCGTGGATTGGAGGCGGAAGAGGGTCAGATCGTGATTGACGGCGTTGATATTGGTCTAATCGGCCTCCAAAATCTAAGGGAGTCCATCACTATCGTGCCCCAGGATCCAACATTGTTTACTGGCACCGTGCGGAGCAATCTGGACCCTTTTGGTCTGTTCACAAACGAGGAGATATTTGCAACACTACGACGAATTCATCTCATAGGTGTACCGGACTTTGTCACAGCAGCGTCGTCATCATCTTCTTCTGCATCACCTACAATTCCTAATGAGCTCACACCACCGGACTCTCCTCAATCCTCCAAGAATGCCCTAGACGAAGAGACAGATGACGATAACATGGACCTAGCCAAGAAAATGACCAATACTCGCGAGAATGCTAACGTCTTTACAAATCTATCCTCGCCCATCGCTGAATCTGGATCGAATCTGTCTCAAGGTCAACGGCAGTTAATGTGCCTTGCCCGCGCCCTTTTGAAGGCGCCACGTGTCTTGTTGATGGATGAGGCCACAGCATCAATTGACTATGCCACTGATGGCAAGATACAGGATACTTTGAGGGAGGTGAAAGAGAGTACCATCCTTACGATAGCGCATCGCCTCCAGACAATCATCGACTACGACAAGGTACTTGTGCTTGACAAAGGCAAGCTGGTTGAGTACGACTCGCCATGGGCTTTGATTCGTAGGGAAGGAAGCATATTTCACGGCATGTGTGAAATGAGCGGAGATCTAGAAACCTTGATTGAGGTGGCCAAAAAAGCCGATGAGAAAAAGAGACTTGTCGATATTTGAGAAGGGCCCCTTTTCGTTCTTGTACATACCTTCTCTCCCATTGGGCACACTTCTGTTTTGGAGTGAACCTTCTGCATAGCGTACGGTGCATCAGCGGCTTCATGTACATTTATTCTCGTGCACATTAGTGTTCATTCTCCGATGAAGAAAAACTACAAAAGTTGAATATATCATACGAAAAGCGTACAAAGTAGCGTAGTTTAGTCGCCATGCTGCATAGTAAAGCTATCGGCTCCAAACCAATAGATTTCTCTGTCTACATATCCAGCTCTTTACGCAGCCACGCAGCATGTATTAGATTTGATGGATGAAACGGTTGATTGTTCAGCTATGGACACGTTGGCTACTTGTAGTCCATGCCAAGCATATAGAATAGAATAGGGCTGATACTGATATCCAACAGCATGGAGGCTAGGAAGTTCCGCAGCTGATTGAGAAGTATCGATCTGCTTCACGCGATAGTCATACTACCTACTATTCAAATACCTCAATCATACACCTTGATGCTGCAAACATGAACGAACGATGTTCAGATCATCAGTGGCTTTGCTGTTACTCGCCCACGCCTTCATAGCATCAATCGCACAAGTCCAGACTACTACCAGTTCTGCGACTATTGCGTCTACCTGTCCGTCTCAAAGCATCAACTATATCACTCATAGCTTGCCACAACAATGCCTTACGACAAGCTGGACCAGCAAAGCAAGTCTAGGAGCGGCTACAGATGAGGGAGTACAGACTTCGAGCGGACCTGTAACCTCGTTGTCAGGCACTCAAGATACTACGATAACAACCTCAACGTCACAGCTGGGTTCTGTGGAAGGATCTGCAAATGTTCCATCAACTTTCCCAAGCCAAAGCAATGCGACCCCGTCCGCTATCGAAGCTTCGAAGAAGCCAGAAGCGACCCTTGACGCATATCAGGAGGGGGATTCACCGCTTGACAATGCAAACTTCCTATCCTTTGAAGATTGGAAGAGACAAAACCTTGCGAAGGCTGGGCAAACCGCAGAGAATTTGGGGGCACGGATAGGAGGAGGAGGGGAATCTAGGCGCACACCGGGTGGCATCAACAATGCACTAGATTCGCTGGGAGAAGACACAGAAATTGAGATAGATTTCGGAGGCTTCGTGGATCCTGGCTCATCGATGCCTACGCCCCTTTCTGCGAAATCTCGTATTGAGAAAGACAGTTCAGCTGCAAACAACGACGATAAGAAATCAACTGCGGCTGCTGAGGACCCTTCGGGCGTGCGTACAAAGGGTAAGGATGCTGGGAAAACGTGCAAAGAACGTTCCAATTACGCTTCCTTCGACTGTGCAGCTACAGTACTAAAGACCAATCCTGAAAGCAAAGGGTCGACCGCTGTGCTTGTGGAAAACAAAGATAATTATATGCTCAATATCTGCTCGGCCAAAAACAAATTCTTGATCATTGAACTCTGCGATGATATCTTGATAGACACCGTGGTTCTGGCCAACTTTGAATTCTTTAGTTCCATGTTCCGCACGTTCAGAGTCAGCGTCTCGGACAGATATCCTGTCAAGCTCGAGAAATGGAAGACACTTGGCACGTTCGAGGCTAGGAATAGTCGTGAAGTGCAAGCTTTCCTGGTCGAAAATCCGTTGATTTGGGCCAGATATCTCCGAATTGAGTTTCTCGCCCACTTTGGTAACGAGTATTACTGCCCTGTCAGCCTGCTGAGGGTTCATGGTACTACGATGATGGAAGAGTTCAATCATGATGTCAAGAGGACTGGTACCGAAGAAGAGAACGATAGCGAAATTAGAGAGAATGAGGAGGATGAAGACATCGATCTGATACATGGTGCAGTCAGTGCGGCATCGCTGAAAGAGGTAGCGCAGCAAACACCGGAGCAAGTCAAAGAAGCCTCCGCACAAAGCTTCAGTCCTGCACCGACAACTATCGTGCCCGACTCAAGTTCTCGGCCAATCGCTGATGCGGCAAATACTGCGATGCCGTTAATTGCAGATGCTGTACAACCAAACGCATTCGCACCGTATAATTTCTCGATTAGCAAGCAAATAGAAGTCATGCTCTCCACACTCGACATTTCCCACGAAAGTTGTAGACCACAAGAAAAGCCTCCTGGCGTTCCTGAATCTGCATCTATTTCATCGATACCGCCGCAACTACATCAGTCTACTATATCTTCTTGGGTGGCCAATGCAACCACATCAGTGGCCATCCAGGTATCTGCTCAGACGAGTGACCCTACGATTGTCAACGACACGAAGCTTGCGGAGAGGTCGCTTGCACCAAGTCCAGAGCAAGGCTCCTCAGCAACCAAGATTGTGCAGGCAGATCAAACAACAATGAGCAGTATCAAAGTCCCAATGTCCTCCACGCAGCCTCCCAATGCCAATCCGACCACTCAGGAATCCTTCTTCAAGTCCGTTCATAAGCGGCTTCAGCTTCTGGAATCCAATACGACATTGTCTCTCCAATACATTGAAGACCAGTCACGCACTCTTCGCGATGCTTTCTCCAAGGTAGAAAAGCGGCAACTAGCTAAGACCACTGCTTTCCTCGAAACTCTCAATACCACCGTCCTTACCGAGCTACGCAATTTCCGCAATCAGTACGACCAGATATGGCAGTCGACCGTTCTTGAACTCTCTTCACAGCGTGAACAATCTCAGCACGAGGTCTTCGCTCTAAGCACCCGCCTCAGCCTCCTGGCAGACGAGATTGTCTTTCAGAAGCGAATAGCCATCCTCCAATCCCTCCTTATCCTCCTATGTCTCGGTCTCGTCATCTTCTCTCGATCAGGATCCGCATCCCCATTGTCCGAGCTCTCGCCATCGGTACAACGCGCCATCAAAACCCCGTCGGTGAATCTAACCCGAAGCGACACGCAATTCGAGACACCGCTCGCAAGTCCTTCATCTGAAAGGCGACCATCAGGGTCTGGCTCTTCCCGCGACTTCGCCCACGAGAGAAGCCCATCAGAGGATTCGCTGCTGGATGAGAGGCGTAGTAGCACGAAGAGATCTAGTGTGGAATACTTTCCTCTGACGCCAAAATCCCGAGGCTCTCCGGGAGAGCACCATGATCTAGTCGCTGAAGCCGAAGGCGGAGAGACTAACAACGATAGTCTTCCACAGAGAAAGAGCTACCCCGCCTCACCGAGTGGCCCGAGCGAAGAGGAGAGAGAGATCATCGCAAAACGGTATCTACGACCGAACACTGATGTAGCACCTCAACTTCGTCTAGATTAAGCGGTAGGAAATGGCTCACTTGACTTGCGTAATTAGCGACGGCGTTGGCTGGTGTGTATCTCTACGCTTTGTATCATATCATGTATATCACATCGGACGAGCATGAAAGGCTTGATTTTCTGCTTATGAGAGGTGTCGTATATATCCTGCGTACCTAGTGTCCGTGATCCAAGTATCGAATCTGGTCTTCTCACAGATATTCGTCCATTCAGTGGCTACTCTTCGATGAAACCTTCACCCCTCCTTCTCCTTCGCTCGAATTCATCTCCTCGAATCCGTATACCCCACTCCTCTCCACGCTCTCACTATCTGCACATCTTGTCACTTCTTTATAATCAATACATCAGCATGGCTCGGAAAGCGTTATGGTAGTCTTCCCTTCTCCTTTATCCGAATGTATTAGAACTATCTGCATTTCAGTAATGCGTCTGCTAAGATTATGAGAGTGCATGCGTGTTGGCGCTGTCATATTCATGATGATGATGATAATAATAATAATAATAATCAGGGAGTATTATTTTCATTCGACTGAGCAGGGTTTTGAATTGGGAATTGCTTGATACAGGGAAGTTCTATGCACTATGTAATATAAGTTATCTTATGATATGATATGATATGATCTGACAGAAGTTTGTGAAAGATTCACAAGACCGACCTTCTCTATAATATACAGCTAAGGGTAGGGCAATCATCTTAAGCGTCTTTCCTCTAAAAGACGACAAAGAAGCCAATGAACAATTGACAGACCATCCACAGCACCCAACGACATCCACAACAGCGGTCCTGAGCTTTGCTCTGCGAGCCCAAGTCCCTCCCTACCCGTGACACAAAACCTCGACATCGACCTAATCCGAACCACAATCCAGCTCGCCATCGTTGACACCCACTATTGCACAGCCTTCCCGTGCCTTTCTTCAAGAATTCAATCTATACCACCTTTATCGGCGAAGAATCAATCACCAACAGCACCACCAGCGGCGCACCGCTTAGGAACGATACCCTGCTCTCCCCAGCCATCATCTGCATCACGGCGCCGAGCAAAGTCGTCGATAAGTCAGTGATGCGCAGAATCATCTCTTGCATGCTGCTAGTGAGTGAGATGCCTTCGAGCGGCAGGAAGCCGTAATACTAGGTTTGGGTTGATAGTCGACCGATGCTAATATGCCATGCAATGATAGTGATAGCCGCGAATTACACAGTATTCCCACCAAGCATGGACGATGGTTCGAACATTTGTAGGGGATGATGTCTGCAACAGTCTGGAAAGCTGACGCATGATATTATTGACGTACGAGGAACTTTGAGTACTGACGGTGTTTGATCAAGACCCCGTCACTGTTTATCAGATCATTCTTCATACTCTCACAAGGACCCTCCCGCTATTTTGACGAGCCACATCGCAGCTCTAACCTTCCATCCCGCCCTCCTTTCATTCCCAGCCAGTTCTTCCTCTTCGACCGGTCTCGACAGTTCCGCTAGCATCTCTTCTTCACTCTTCCACTTCCTCATCAGTCCTTCATCACTCGAAACTACTATCGCGCCAACTTCAAGATCAAGCCCATAGCTTCTTGTCGTATAATTTGACGAGCCAATGAGCGTTGCACTTGGACCCACTTGACTATCAGCTTCTCCTGGCAGCGTTACCCAAAGCCCCTTAGCATGATATGTCCATCCATCCTGTTGCCCGACGATACCCCGTTGCCATTCTCTTAGCTGGATATTCTTCCCACGTGCAGCTTGTAGGAAGCGGAGGGAAAGGTGGGTATATGCTGCTGGCAGCATGCCCGAGATGCCTTTCGAACCGAAGAAGCCATTCGCGTAAGGAGAAGCAGTCAGAATAGTACCTGAGGATGATGTTGGAAGAGAAGAAGCTGCGAGAAGGGAAGACGTGATGGTCGGATGGGGGTTGAAGTAGCCGGCCGTGAAGATGTAAGAAAGTATGCGGCGTGAGAGGAGACTTGTAATGGCAGGGAGCTCGGTGTTGATGGTGGGAGGGTGGCAGAGGAGCGGGTAGAGCGAGGTAGATGTCTTGGGCACAGGTTGAGACGTGCAAGGTTCTGAAAGAGGTGCAAGCAATGTGGTCGCGGCTTTGATGTAGCCCTTTGGAGCGTCCAGTGGATTAGGCGCCGGATTTGAGGCTGGCCATTCTAATTTGAATCGAGACGGGGAGTTGCTCGGCTGTAGACGAAAGCTAACACTGCACACAGCGTGATGGATGGTTGCGAAGTAGTCAGTCACCCGTTTGGAGCTGAAGACATGGTAGCGATCTTGACGGTTAGTAAAATAATCATTCGAAAGGTTTGCTCCAGATAGTATCACCTCATCGTCGATGCCGTATAATTTGATATGCTGTAGTCCCCACCCCTCGTTGATGCGTTTTGGGACCAATGCCTTGCGCAACCCTGTGAGGTTCGGGGTATGGTACATGCGTATCTCAACCCGGTCCGGAAACTTTTCTACCAGCGAAGCCAGTAAGGAAGCGCATGAAGGGTCCGGGGCCTCTCGTGTACCACGTAATGCGTCCGTGAGAATGGAGACCCTGAGGTCCGGGCCATTGTGTTGTAGAGCATTGTGTAATGTCGATATCAGCTCATTCTCGGCTTTTCCAATGTACAATGTGGACAGATATATCCTCCTCTTCGCCCCTCGAATCTTCGCCTTCAGTGTCTCGTAGAATTCTTTCGGTCCATGAATGATTTCGATCTGGTCAGCGTTGATATCGATCCGTGGGACCAGGCGATCGAGGTCTGCTGTCAATGCTGACAAAGACGAGAGTTGCGTGGGATTTGGTGAGACATTCGAAGGAGCACCCGTGGACTGCAGTCTGTGTCTGATGCGCCTTGAGACCGGAAGCCATGGACGAGGATTTGCTTGGATGCGCCGAACGATCATCTAATCGCTGTTGCTGTAAGGTCCAAGTTTACGATTTTTGGTCATACATGCTGTCGATGAATAGAAAACATACGAAGGACGTTTATCTGGGGGGCTATTGTTGAGCTCAGGCCTGCCAAGAAGAGATTCTGATGGGAGTATTTACATGACTCGACATGTGTTCTTAGCGTCAAACTTGAGCACTACAAGAATTGCAGCTTGAGATCTAGGTTATATGAGAGGGAAATAACATTCCCATTGCCTTTATTCTACCGATGCATTCGTAGCAGAATAGAACTCCCATCTAAAATTTCCACGCTCCGCCTCGAAAGTGGGGCCAAATCCTCCAGAGATATATCTATCTACTGTCAGGTCCATCATTGGGAATCCAAAAACCGCATCCGAAAACCACAAAGCTGCATACCAAAGTGCTTCGACATCAGCAGCGAGATCGGCATATGTCATGTACCATCCTGGATACTGGACTTTATCGAGGTTCAGTATTGCTCGAAAGGTTGTCCCATGATGATAAGGGAACTCATGGTTGCAGGAAAAGCGGCCACGAGGATAGGGGTCATAAGGTCGACGGCCTCCGCTCGTGATGTCATTGAAAAGACCCACAAGGCATTGGAATAAGAATGTCGCTACCCAAATCGGCGTTAAAGTGTCGCCTGTAAAATGAGAAAGGGTATAGAAGCCCTTGACGCCGTGATAGACGAACGGCTGGATGATGGCTTTCAATTAGTGATATACTCTCACAATGTGCGAATAGACCTCATGGGCATGTAGAGAGCATACGTGTGCAGACGACTTGTTTCCAGACAAGGGACGAAAGATGATTGAAGACGTACGTCAGGAGGAATGCTTAGGGATTGCGGTAGCCTGGAACATTATCAGTGAGGCGGGCGTAATATGTAGACTTACGACTTACCTGGACGGTGATATCGGCAGTAAGGGCAAGCCTGTAACATTGCGCTGCTGAAGTAGTGAGGATGCAACACCTCGAGGTGCCCCTCGTTGGTGCTTAGCATCGCCGACTATCGTAGACAACGGAAGGCTTGGAAGACAGCAGAGGATAGAGATGGCCAAGACACCTCGTTTCGAGAGTATCATCTTGGAGTGCTACATAGAAAGCAGAGAAGACTCGGCATACGGTTCCTTTATTTCGCTTGACCTGTTTATATGCGGTGCCAGTACGTTAGAGTCCTCTAGCCGCGCATCCAGGAAGGCCTTTAAAAGCGCCTGATCTGGCATGGACCGCGATCATGAGCGAAACAGTTCAAGTCAGTGGTAGCTGAACGAAAGCGCTCCGCGTAGTCTCATCGCACGCTGAACCCGGCGCACTGGCGATGCACCTTGAAAAAGTAGGGAGAGTGAAAGGTCTAGTAAGGTAATTGAAGTGCGTAAATCGGTGTATACCTAGTAGGAATGGATCGTGGGCCTAAATCGATCATCTTCCTCCCTCTGTTTAGCTATTTCATCTCTGAAAGCGTTGCCGCTCCCACCAATATATGGCTCATCAGAAAAGGCGTCTTGTTTATGCGGAGAATTGTAATCTTCAAGTTGTATACTGCCTGCCCTACCGGCTCTTTCTCGCCTACGTGCTCTCCTGGCCATATAATCCTTCCCGTGGCCTTTGACATCCCTCCATGATCGTTGGTGTTTTCTCATAGCACACCATATGGCAAGAATTATGATCAAGGCCGCAACAACTCCAATCGGCAGACCAATCTCTAGGCCAAGCCGAGCCGGCAACTTCGGAATGAGTACACGTGGTAAGGTCGAAGGGTCAACGACAAGACTAATTGTGGGTCCTTTGGCAGGGGCGCTTTCATTATTGGGTTGTAGATATAGCGTCATGTTCTGACCAGACGTGCTATCGTTTCCTGGCTGTCCATGGAGCCACTCCTTGTGCATGTTTATATTCATGTATCCTTTGCCATCATGAATCATAGAGGAGTTCCACACAACGCCTTGGTCTTCGCCGTCATACCTCATTACGATAGTGTTGGTGACATTACCGGAGAAGAGAGCTGGATTCCATGTTACTAGGAAGGATTAGCGTCGCTCGCGAACGGACAGTAAAGCAGTCACGCATACTTGCGTATGTAAACCCAACCCACAGATCCTGGTGATGTATTGGCGAGCAAAAGGGTCCATTGTCAGGTAGAGTACCATTGATCTTACATGCAGTCAACTCATTCTGCGGTATACCTGGAGCTGAAGCGTTGGCTGTGGCCAGATAAGCGCTGGCAGTATACGTGGATGTAGTATTGTGCTTCACTTCCGTCGCATTGACCCCGGGGGCGGTATAGGCGGTTGTCCTCGTCGCTGTATATTCCGGTATGCTAACGGTCAAGACTACGGTCTGTTCACTGGCAGCACTGGGAGTTGTTGCCGAAGCTGTTGTCGACAATGCTGCCTCGGAGCTGGTGGATTTGGCTTTGGAGTCAGTAGTTGCTGCTGCGGCGTCCGTGGGTCTAGAAGCAGGTACCGCCGATAGAGACGATGAGGCCGACAAAGACGTGGAGTCCACTTTATCGCAATCAGTATGGTCAACCAATTGCTCTGTGGCCACGCCGCTCAATTGGTGCAACTTACCATTCTGTCGTATCGCTAGCTGATTGACTATTGCTTCTTTGCCTATGCCAAGGTGCGCGACAGCTCTGCGGAAGAACTGCATGGTGTCTTGGCTGAAGCTTGAATGTTAAGATAGTAGAATGTTAGGCTCGAGTGTAGCTAAGAACATTCGTAGGATGGGTTTCCTCGTGGTATTACTTGACAAGATATACGCGAATCTGAGCTCTTTCAACAAGATAATTTCCTATGAAGGTTGCTCTCACCAAGAAGCCAAAACAAATTCCCGCACCCTGGATCTCCGCACGCTAGCCTCGCCAAGACTTGGTCTCTAGGTATGGTACGAGATACAGACGTTCACTTCCATGGAACAACCCCGTTCATCATGTCGACGATAATGCGCACACTGCGGAACATTCGCAAAATAGGCATCAAAGAGTACGCCCATCAAATGCAATACATAGGCGACACGAAAGCTGGTACCTACATCGCAACCGACAAATACGGCAACAAATACTACGAGAACCTCGAGCAGGAATTGCCATGTACGCCCCCCCATCCACCGTTCTTACGTTTACGGGCTGCATCTCAGGCCGCTGATTCTTTGCCGCTGGGTCGCAGTACGAACGCGATGGGTAGATTACAAGCAGAAAGAATACGATCCGGGCCAGATCGAACCGGGCTGGCATGCATGGATGTCTTATCTGGTGGACAAGCCGCCGACTGAGGACGCAGTGTTGAAGACGGGGCAGAGGAGTTGGGAGATCCCAGAGCACAGGCCGAACTTGACCGCGAGCAGGGCGGCTTACAAGCCCTATTCTACGTAAGTGGTTTTTGCACGGATCCATTGAAGGGCACTCGGAGATGTCGACTGGGAGAGAATGGAGGGTCTATGCTGACTCTATATGTTGGTTGTAGTGTGAAGCCGAAGGTACACGCTTGGCTGCCGGAAGCGAAGCCGCGGTGAGGTGGTCGGGATACCCAGCGTCATGTTGGATGGTGAACAAGGACGATCAATTGGAGCCTGGCGTTTAAGCAACATTATGAAGCATGTTGGACCATTGTTTCTAAATCTATCGAATGGAAGAGCATAAGAGACGTCTCGTGAAGCTGAAGTTGGACACAGCCCAACAGATGGAATGGAAAATGTCTGCGAGGGTCAAACTGCAACGTCTTTTCCCCCAAAAAGTCTGATTCGTCGTAGACTAAGGGGCACACATTGAGTAAAAGATGCGGTATATACATTTCATGATCTGCTCATGCCACACCACACCAAACCACCCTCTGGCCCAAAATTGTCTCTCTCCTTAGGTTGACCCAGCCCAGAATCGGCTGTTAAGATTGGCGTTAGAGGTAATGTTGGGAGAGTTATAGCCACTGGTGGAGTTGTATACATGCATCGTTCCAAGAGGGCTGCCAGTCCCGGACGGGCTTGCAGATCCAGAGACCGTTGCATTGCTGTAATATGGCCCCTTGTCTGAAGCGCCTGAGGCAGACGTTCCAGATGCGCTGCCAGATTCCACGTGGCCCGACCCCGAGCCAGAATTGCCTGAACCAGTTCCGGAGCCCGAGTTTCCGCTGCTAGGATTACCTGAGCCCGAAGATCCTGAGCCAGCGTTTTCATTACCAGCATTGACTGAGCCCGTATTGCTTGCGCCCGAAGCTCCTAAGTCAACGTTACTGGAATCAGGATTGCCTGAGCCACTATTGCCAGAACCAGGAGATCCGACGCTTGATGGCCCTAGGCTAGAAGATCCTGAGCTAGGTGAGCCTGAACTAGATTCGCCTGCAACCGCAGTGCTCGTGGAGCTAGCCAAGCTGGCATTCTCCATTGGCGCACTGAGACCTGATGTAGCAGCAGTAGCTTGCCCGCCTTGAGAGCCATCTACAGAAGAATCATTGTGTGATTCTTGGGAGCCTGCCAACGCAGCTGCTCCAGAGTCTGTAGAAGCACTATTCGCGCTAGCAGAACCAGCTGCTTGTGTGACCTGAGTTACAGTGACGGTGGTCTGAGAGGTAATTGTGATGGTTTGCTGTGGTCCGCAAACACTGGCTGAGCCTACAGGCTGATCACTGGTGGCAGAAGAGGAACCAGGACTAGTATTCCCAGTCGCTGGCGACCCCGAGTTGGTGCTTTCATCGACCTTTGAGGGACCTGAATCAGACCCGGACCCGGAAACAGAATTAGAGCCAGAAGAGCCAGAGTTTGAGTTTTCGCCCGAGGGTGACCCAGACTCCGGCGAATTGCTAGCGGATGGAAGGGATACGGTGCCCGTTTTCTTTGAACATTTCGTCTTGTACGAGCGCGCGTATGATAGGTGATTAGCCAGAGCTAGACTTGAGGCGTTGTTGGCAGGAGCCGGAGAACCAGTGACAATTGGTACAGCAACGCCTGTAGACATCATAGCGCTTGATACTGGTTTTGTAAATTTACACTTCTTCCTTCTGCGCGTGGGACTTGAAGATGAGCTCGCATCCAAGACAGTGGCCTCGCCATCGAGGCGAGGCTGTAATGCTGCAACACCTAGAAAAGCTTAGTACATGGTGTGGACAGACACGAGGAGCATAGGAATTACCTTTCGAATCAACCGAAAGGGCTGAAGCAGAGTGGATAGTAAAGAACGACAATGCAAGCAACGCAAAAGAGTGTGTACATGAAGAGATCTTCATGTTGAAGACGCTGCTCGAAAGAAAGAAGACTAGAATGAATGGAAGAAAGCTGTCCTTGTCAAGGACGTGAAGGGGATATCATTCATCTTATTATCTCTGCCCCTATCGCAATCCATTATGGAAAAACTTCAATCCGTACCTGTGAGCGTGCTGCAAGCCGTGGGCGGATATACAAAGTGAAGTCTTTTTAATGGAGCGCATTATAATATCAAATAGGAGTGCAAAGGTAAACTCCACGGGCGGCAGATTGTGGTTTCACCTTAAGTCATCGTGGGGTAAACTCCTCTTCACGGGAGCTCTCCTCCGTATGGGAAGATGGCGACCCAGCCGAGACAGCATACGCGAGCTTACCGTGGGTATTTATCACGAAAGGATATCTGAGGGATCAAGAAACAGTAAGGTGACCGAACTATGCGCTAAGTATCTTCGGGTTAGCGTAAGAGGCTGCAGGCGGAACTAGCCCGATGGGGCGTAGTATCAAGTTGTTCCTGCATTAGTAAGGTAGGTACCTTAGTAGAAACATCATTGCTTGCAGGCTGCCGTACTTGGTAGCTTCAAGTTGTTTAACGACATCTTGCTAATGAGTATGTTTTCTCTACTCTTGTCTGTAGTCCTCACTTTGCAAAAAGACGCCATAAGTCTGTGGAGACATCAAGGACCACTTACCCGACATGGGCTGAACAGTCCGCAATGGTAGCGAAGCGGAAGAGGCAGAGCTATGGGGACACTCTTGAGGCCGAGGAAGGATTCTCGAGGCCTGAAACGAAACACAGTCCGTATGCGGACCGCGCACTCGAGTCCGAGGTTCTACCATACACAGTCCAGGAAGTAGCAACACCAACGAAACCCCGACGTGGAAGGCCGCCTGGGAGTAGCAAGAAGTCGAAACAGCCCAACGGGATAGATTCAACAGATGGCCCAGAATCGCCCTCCAACCCGAAGCGCGAGGCTCTTTTCTCGACGCCAGTCAAGAATCCTCGCAATATAAATGGAGGGACTGGAGCTCCAATTGTTCGCAATGCGGATAGATCTGCGCGTCGGAAGAGCTCAAGAACCCTCTTAGAGCCAACAGCAGCTGATGGGCTGAGTGAGGAGGAAGACCTTGACGAAGACAACCTGCTCGCAAGAAAGATCTGGGAGGCAGACGAAGCAGAGAGTGGTGAGGAGCAGGATGAGGTAGAGGACGAGCCGGGCGCAGAGTCTGCAACTCCAGCGACTCCCTCAAAGAATAAGCGCACCCGGCGAAAACGCTCTCCCACGCCTCCGCAGAACCTCCCACCACATGAGCACTACTTCTGGCAGAACCGAGCGGGCAAAGTCAAAACCTCAAACAACACCCTCTCCTCCCTTTCTCTGCTAACACACGAACAATACCACGACCGAATAAGCGCCTATGAGGATCCGCACCAAGAATCCTACCACTATCTCCACACCCTACACTCGCGCTCGTTCCCTCAATGGTGTTTCGAATTCTCCCAGTCCTTCAATATCTGTCTCTATGGCTATGGTTCCAAACGCAAACTAGTCACCGCCTTCGCCAAGTATCTATACTCTTCACTTCCGAATAGCCCACCGAAGATCCTCGTGGTAAATGGCTACATCCAAACCCTCACGCTCCGAACCCTTCTCACTACCCTCGCTACCCTAGCATTCGACTGCACACCCAGCACGCTTCCCTCCAAACTCGGTAGCCAACCGCGGGAGATACTCGCAACCATCCTCGATCAACTGCATAGCAATCCTCCCAACTCTCCATACTACATCTTCGTCAACTCCCTCGATGCACCATCTCTTCGCCGCTCCTCCACTCCATCTCTCCTCGCACAACTGGCCGCGTGCCCACACATCCGCTTCCTCGCAACCTGCGACACGCCCAACTTCCCCCTCCTATGGTCCACTACTCTTCGCGACCAGTACAATTTCCTCTTCCACGACACTACAACCTATCTGTCCTATGGCGGGGTTGAAGTCCCATCCGTCATCGATTCCGTGAACGAACTCCTGGGCCGGAGTGGACGTTCCGTCAAAGGAAAAGAGGGAGTGGGGTTTGTTCTTCGCTCTCTACCCGAGAATGCGAGGAGTCTGTATCGGGTTCTGGTTGCCGAATTGCTTGCTGCGATGGACGATGATGAAGGTGGGAAGGAGGAGGGAGGGATCGAGTACAAAGTGCTGTATCAGAAGGTCGTCGAGGAGTTCATTTGCAGTAATGAGATGGGGTTTCGGCAGCTGCTGAAGGAGTTCTATGATCATCAGATGGTCGTTAGTCGGAGAGATGGGGCAGGGGCAGAATTGTTGGGGGTGCCGTGGAGAAGGGAGGAGATGGAGGCTATTTTGGAGGATCTTGTGGGATGAGAGTACACAGTATCTTCTTCGAACCGTGATACCCCTGTTTTTCTATAGAGAGAATGTATGTTGTAGATAATCAGTAAGCATGTTGCGAACGATATCATATAGATGAAGATAGGATTATAACGCATGTGCATCACTACCTACAGCTCCGCACATTCCCTGTGCAACCACTTCATAGTCCGCTCATCCTCCTCAAAAAAGCCCTTCGTCTTCGCCATCACCTCCCCATGATAAGTATTGAGCCAATCCCTCTCCGTCGGCGTCAACAGATCCACATCAATCAGCTTCCTACACATCGGCACCATAGTGACATGCTCGAAACCCAAATACGGTTTATCGCCAAAGCGATGTTTCGTCTGCGCCTCCTTGCACATAATGATATTCTCAATCCTGATACCAAAGTTCCCATCCTCGTAGTATCCAGGCTCGTCAGAGAGCACATTGCCCGCCGAAAGCGCCACTTCGCTATACTGAATGCGCGTACCGATACCGATAGGTCCCTCGTGCACATTGAGGTAGCTTCCAACGCCATGGCCGGTACCGTGGCGGTAGTCGAGACCTTCGGACCAGAGGAATTGGCGAGCCAGAGTGTCGAGTGCGAAGCCGCTGGTTCCTTTGGGGAATATCGCGCTATCGAGAGCTATCACGCCCTTCAAGACCAATGTGTATGATTTGCGTTCCATGTCGGTTGGTGTTCCGAAGTGGAGGGTACGGGTTGTGTCGGTTGTACCATCGAGATACTGGGCACCAGAGTCGCAGAGATAGATGGCTTTTGGGTCAATAACGGAGCAGTTTCCCGGCTCGGGTTTATAGTGGATTACCGCAGCGTTGGCGCCGGTAGATGAGATGGTGTCGAATGAGAGGCCGGCGAAATGGTGCTTTCCTCTGCGGAATGAAATTGGCATAGGAGCTGCAGAATACAATGATGGAAGACTTACGACCGGATTTGCTCGAGTTTATCGGCTGCCTGTACCTCATCAAGCTTGGCCCCTTTCTCTATGATTTCTTCTTCCAACCACGCAAAATACTCGCTCAATGAAGCCCCATCTCGGACATGACAAGCTCTCATTCCTTCGAGCTCAGTTTTGTTCTTGATAGCCTTTGCATCACCTACTAGGCTTCGAAGCTCGTCGACCTTTTCTTCCCCTCCTAGCTCTAAGCTGAGAGCCCAAGAGGCTTTCGTAGATATCATGTACTTACGCCTCGGTGTTACGGCATCCTTGCTGTCTGTGGGATTTGTTTCAGATTTTTGTTCCTCGCCTGGCTTCAGACTGAGCATTCTGGTATCTTCTAAGATTGTGTCGTAAGGCCTGATTCGAACTTTGTCTCCAAGATGTGATTTTACATCAGCACCGAGTTTTGCTTCGTCAACGTAAAGAGCAGCAGTTGTAGGTGTAATGATGGCGTATGAGAAGAAAACAGGATTGTAAGGAATACTGGAGAGTGTTTAGCCTGTGATGCCTTTTGGTCTGCCAAATAGAAAACCACACTCGTTGCCTCGAAGATTGTAGAGCCAAGCGACTTCATCCAACATAGCTATGAGCCATATGTTAGCAGGTAATCTAGACATCGAAATCGTTGGCACACACAGATTATGAGGCCAGCACTCTTCTTCTTTTCGAGCTCTTTTCTCAGGTCGTCAATTTTCTCTTCGAATTTCTTTCCGGAAAATTCTAATGGTAGCGTCTTGATCTTCTCTTGCGGTCGTGGGGGACGACTGTCTCCCCATATTGAATCTACAAGATTGGTCTGGACTCCAACAAGCCAATCGCCGCCTTTCTTCTTGATCTTTTCCGCCAGCTTTCGGGCATCAGCTACGTTCGTTTAGCATTTTATCCGTGTGCCGTCATTCCAAGCAACCAACGGGCGGTGATGACTGTCGGATCTACGCCTACAACCTTGTTTCCTTCAGATTGTTCCGCCGTCCTATCCGAGGTCAGATTCTCGAAACAACCTTAGACTCTGGTGGGACTGTGACCATTCTTGCCAAGTAGGAACGTCCTCAAGACCTTGTTTCAAAAGCTCCCAGTTTGAGTCCAGCTGTTTCGACGCTTGATTGAAGTATCGACCGTCGGTAGCTAAGGCAGCCTTGTCATGCGTTATCACCGCTGTACCTGCAGATCCAGAAAAGCCACAAATAAACTCTGTACGTGTCAGCTATTCAGCAAGCTTTCTAGCAAGGCCTTCCAACCTCGACGAGCATCGCATGGAGCAATGTATTCTGACTGATGAGAATCCTCGGAGGGAACGACTGGCAGGGTTAATAAATGAAGCTCGATTAGAATTGGACCCAAGGTCATACTATACACATCGATCCCGTTCTTCTTCATCAGGTCTCGCAGGCCACCTAGCCGCTTTGATGTATTTACTGTCTCCATATCTACAGCGAAGGTTTTTGCAGTACTGAAAGGTTTGTAGAATGTGCTTTGACGATGGCGAACTGTAGAGCAGATACGGCGACTTAGAAAAGCAAAGAAGTACATAAGCAAATTAGATTGATGTTCGATTCAAAGTTACTGAAGAGAGTATGGGGTCTGGTATTGAAGAGACACGCACGTGACGCGCTACCCCCTTGGAAAGCTTGGCACTGAACAGCACGCTAAACGACATCACCTTCTGATAATCGGGGCCCCCTGAGTCGCTAGGAGAGGGGGCCCCGATTACTACCTTATGTTTTCATCCGAGAATATCAAAATGTGCCATTCCAAAAGATCAGGCTATCGGGGCAAAGTGAGATCATCCTTGTCAGCCTCTGTTGGCGTTTCGGTGAACACCCAGATTCTATGTCTTCATCTATGTAGCATGTACAATTCTGGTAGACTCACCTGCGCTACCATCCTCTCTTCGCCATCTTGTCCTCCTCCCCCATCCTTCCTACATTTATTCCTACCATCGCCTCACCTAACCCCTCCGATACTTCTGCCAGTACCTTGGGATCCCTGAAGTGGGTCGTCGCCTGCACAATGGCTTTCGCTCTCTTGGCTGCATCGCCTGATTTGAATATGCCACTACCCACAAAGACGCCATCGCAGCCTAGTTGCATCATGAGCGCCGCATCTGCCGGTGTCGCTACCCCTCCTGCAGCGAAGTTGACAACCGGCAGCCGTCCCAACTGGGCCGTCTCTTTCAGGATATGAAAAGGCGCGTTGAGCTCTTTTGCGTACACGCGGAGTTCCATGTCGCTCATGCCCCTTGCCCTGTTGATCTCCGCCGTCACTGTCCGCATGTGTCTCACAGCCTCGACGACATCCCCGGTCCCAGCCTCGCCCTTTGTTCGGATCATAGCCGCTCCCTCATCAATTCGCCTCAGGGCCTCACCCAAGTTCCTGCACCCACACACAAATGGCGTCTTGAAGGGATGCTTTTCAACGTGATGTGTAGGATCCGCAGGCGTCAAAACCTCGCTCTCGTCGATGTAATCCACTCCTAATCCCTCCAATATTTGGCATTCGACGAAGTGTCCGATCCGAGCTTTTGCCATGACAGGTATGGTCACCGTCTCCATAATCTCTTTTATCATGCCAGGGTCAGACATCCGCGCCACGCCGCCTTGGGCTCTGATGTCTGCCGGGACACGCTCGAGCGCCATGACGGCGCAGGCGCCTGCTTCTTCGGCTATACGGGCTTGAGAGGCGTTCACAACGTCCATTATCACACCGCCTTTGAGCATTTTGGCTAGACCTGATTTCACTTTGAAATTTGGGATGGAGGACGTAGAGGATTCGGATTTGTTTATACTGGGTGCGGAGGTCCCATTGGTGACAGGTTCAGCGGCGGAGCCATTGCTAGTGACTGTGGGCGACGGGATGGAGTCTTTCATTTTCAATTTCGTGAGATCGTGCTCGATTGGGCCACTGGGGCTTGAGCCGTTCATGGTAGCCATGGTGGAATGTAATAACTCAGTTGTGAATCGGATATTGAAATTTGCTTATACAGTCAGGGCCCTTCAAGTCGAAGGGTTTAGTATGAGGGAAAGGAGGGTGCACTTCGCCACTAGGTGAATGGAGGAAGGTATTAGTGGGGCCCACTCTATGATGATGACACAGCAGATGAGAAAAGTGTGCAAGACTATGCCATCTATATCACCCGAGCGCAGGATGTCAAGTAATATAAAATCATCTATAATTCCTTCTATGACTCTTCACTCATTCCAAGCATCGGATTCCACAATTACCATGGCCCGAGATCGGCCACGCGGTTACTTTCGGTGCTCGAGATAAGCTTGCATTATCTTAGCGTCGACCCTCATAACCCTAACCCTAAGCGCTGAACGGGCAGTTCCACATCACTCAGAGCTTCGAAACAGCTATACCTCACCTCCATCAAACAACTGCACAAGCAAGCAACCCAACCCAAGCCCGTAAACCACATCCAATCCCTTCGCAACCCTCTCCCCACCCACCCTACCCCCTAAAGCCCAATGGCAACCCTCCTCCTCCCCCGCGCCCGCCCCCTCTCCCTATCCCTCGGCCTAGGACTCACCACCATCTACGCAACAACCGCACACTACCGCCAAGCGCCGCTACGCTGCGACAGCCCCGGCGCAACACCCCTAACAGCAGTCTCAGAATCCTTCAAGGCCTACTCGCGCGAGGCAAAGGTGCCGGTGGTGAAGAATGGGAGGCCGAATCCGTCGGCGTTTAGGCAGGTTAGTGCCGGGAGTGTGCTTGGTATGTTCGCTTCCATCGCTTTTGTGGTAGTTGGTTTGTGGGGGTGGGATTAGAAAGGGGTTTTGGTGCGGGTGCTGATTAGGGGTTTTGGATGATAGGATTATTGGGAGGGGTGGCTGTGAGTTCTTTTTCGAAGACGCTGGCGATGTTGTTTGGGTTGTTGGTTTTTGGGGTGCAGGTGAGTGATGGGGCATTTCTGCATTTGGGGGAGGGGAGATTGGGAAGGCTGATGAAGGGAATAGTTCATGGCGTCGAGAGGGATCAATATTGTACCAACGTCACGATTACAGAATTATGTCAAGGGGATAGATTTGCGGTCGGCCATTGAGGACAATGTGGCCTTCAAGCTGAGCTTTGGGGCTACATTCGCATTGGCATCACTGGCGTCGTTTTGAAAGGTGGTAGGCTAGTCACCAGGATTATATAGGTTGTGTGGGTGGCCTCATACTCAACAATGTTGGACAACGCAGCTTCAAGGAACGGAGCCTTCATGCTTTGTCTACTATCCTAAATCTGCTCTGGACACGATCTGCTACCCTACGTAATAGTCTTTTGGGCAAACGAGACTATACCAGGTTCGGGACTGTTCGTTACTGAGGTAGATGACGCCGATTGCTGCATTTGTTGCTGGCTTGCCTTACACAAGAAGAGTGTTAGTGAGGAAATACTCCATGAGTATAATGCTACGAGCGCCATTGCAAATGCGTTTCCTGCTATTGTATTGTCTCATGGTCTTCGTCATTCCATACTGCTCTTATGAGGTATAGGAGAACTCAGATCCCCGACATTGGATCCAGAAATCTCGTATCACAGTATTCGTTACAATCGAGCCGCGAAGACTACCAATTGATTAGCCTATACCCTGCGGTCATCTAAAACAGCTTTGATGTACCTCATAATCTTATTGAGCCATATCCGCTTATCATCTTGGTTCACCTTCTGGCTTGGGAAGGCGTTGCTATTCAATGCATCTGATAGCCATGCCCTTGCCGATGGCTGAAACGTTACAATCTTCCTCAGCGGTTGAGCCAGCATATCGAGCTCGCTACGACTCGCTTCTCCAGCTATCCTTTGCACGAGGATCTCAGTGATGAAGGGACCGTAGCGGCTCGTGGCAGACTGCAGGAAATCTTGGACTTCTCCAGAGAGATTCCATTTTTGCAGAAACGTGCTCTATGCTCGCAGTGATTAGCTATAATCTTGTATAATGACTTGGAAACGGACCCAGAAATGAGCTGCTGATCGCTTCGGCATAATCTCAGGTACTGTAAGCGATCTCAGTATGAAATCGAGAAGGAGCTGGGTGTTGTGTGTGTTCATAATGTTGCTGAGGTAATGTGGTATCATTCTATCGACAAGGTCGATAGCAGCTGCGGAGGCTTCAGGATCTGATGAAGGGTCGCCTGGGCCAATCGAATTAGCGGCTCTCCTAGTCTACACTTAATTGGCAAGCATCCCGGCTTCTCGTACCATCTATGTGTTCTTTGAAACAATAAAAACTTTGAATGGGAAGAAAACGAAGATGAAGAGGGGGGAGATGGACGAGACTTGGGGAAAAGAACACAGAATAAAGATGGAGTGTAGCCATTAAATTTACTAAACTTGAAAGCCCTTACAGTTCATCGTCGCAACGATTCCAAGCAAGTGTTCAAGAATTGATGATGCAGCATTCATCATGGCCGCCTCTCCCTGACGGGAACGGTTGGCGAGCATTACTCCGGCTGTATCCAAAACTTGATCTAACCTTGCGGTGTCCAGTCTGGCTACAAGGACAAAGTCCACGATGACCTTGATTGGCAAGACGAACAAGCCTGGAATTCTCTCCTTGTATCCTGCACGAAGGATTTGACAGCCAGCCTCAACTATGTCACTGTTCCACTTCATCAATCCAGTGATTGTTTCAAGTATATGGATAACCTTGGCCTGCAGCATGGCACCCTGACCATTCGTCCAGAACGTTGATATGGGACAATCCACATCAAGATCGATCACAGCCTCGTCGGGTGCTTGCAATGCTTTCCCCATGCACGCAAGGCATTTCAACGCACTGAGACCGCTCTCTACGGCAACCTCACTTTGTAAGGTCCCCATCGCTCTCACGGACTTTCCAGCCTCTAATTCGATGGACTGGACCAATTGGGCTAGGGGCACGATCTTGTCCTCGTCTGTGGGTAAAGCCTGGACTATTGCAGCAACAGCACCAATGACTCTTTCTTTCGTGCTAATCTCAATACCGTCCCAAGTCAGCAGCACCTCGTATTGCTGTAAAAAGGCGCTCAGCTCTGATATCAACATGGCGCGGCACGAAGAACAAGTTGAGAAAATTGCCTTCGCCGCCACATTTGCCAGCGGTTTAGACCTTGTTTCTAAGGAGGCGAATAAGTAATTCAGCATCGCTGGAAGATATTCGGCGTGCCTCTCGAAGAATGCAGTATAACTGCTGATCATAATCACCGCTGTTTTCTTTACATTCATTGGAACAGGCTCCTCCGTATTGGTCAGATCCACAAACAAGGAAGAACCAAAGATCGTCACAAGGGACGCATCTACGGATTCCTCGTCTGCGACTGAGTCCGAGAGTGCGTTTAAGCAGAACAACGTCGCCTCCAGTGGAAGCCAAGCGCGGTTGCGGAGCGATTGAAGGGCAAGCTGCCCGAATTTTTTGTAAATCTCTACGCCAAGTAGCGTGTACGATGATTGAAGAATGTCCGGCACTTCTTTTCGGAAGCCGGTCCAATTTAGTTCCATTTCTGAGTCCTGGGCACATGGTAAAGTCAGCATTGAACAAAACCACAAGGTATCGCTGCGGTATACATGATGACCCAACCGAAGAAATAGCTCTAGAAAGTAGGAGCCACCATGAACATTGCGTAAGCAATGAAGTGTGTGGCATATTCCCATACGTTAAGTTAATCAACCTAAATGATGCGTCGGACAGGGTTGACAACAGAACGTATACTCCCAAACGATGTCGTGCGACTCCATGGGAAACAGCTCGGCATTGCGGCTTACCCAACTAATAGCGATTTCTGGCGGTGGTGCTTGGATTCTCTCCCAAATAACTTCGATGACTGCTTCGATACGTTGTCGAGCAACATCCATCCAGATTGCATCTCCCTTCTCCTGGCCTTCATCGAACCGCGAATCAATAGCAAACTCAATGTACGTAGTCCAGAACTCGAAAGCTCCTGAGTAGACATCCACTTCGACATCGTCATACCCGTCGCACTTGAGAAGATCGAGTAGTTGGAACAAAAGCTGACCCATTCGAGGATCGTGCGTTTTTGTGGCCAGGTCTTGGACGGCTGCATCCCCATAGGCTAGTAAAAGCCTTGCGAAAGACATATCGTCCGTATCGAATTCACCTGTTCTCAATCTTGCTACGATAATTTGAGCATCTTCAGTCGTCAAGAAGATAGACAAAGCCCGAAAGTCATTGGTAGTTAGAAATGTAGGAAAGTGATTCAAGATGTCCGTGAAAAGCTCCGTGACCGCGTCGTATATTTCTGCATAGAGTAGAGTTGTCATGATCATGGGCGTAAGGGACCGAAGAGCTTCTAGCTCCGAGCCTTTGTCAACGCAGCCTCTTTGTGCATACATCACCCAGGACTATACTCGTCAGCAGAAGCACGTGAAAGGGTCAACTGAGAGAAGAGGATGAGTTTATGGTGGGAATTGCTGAGCAGTAAGAGGATTTCAGCGCCTTGAAGCAGATGCTGAAGTACATTGACGGTGCATGTGACGGGATCTTATCCAAAACACCTGTGCATCTCGACCTCAACGGGCTCTTCCACTGCATAAATTTGGACAGAGTCGCGAACATGGTAGACTTATGGCTCGGGAAGGCAGGTCCGTGGTATGGATAGCTGCTGCTGAGGATACTCACCATTACAGAGAAATGCGTTGTATTCAATCTTCTCACACTCTTGGAACAGATTCTGAAGCCTTATCACTGCAACATCCTTTGGATGAAAAGTTGCAATAGAAGGAATGAAGGGATAAAAGCTACATACTTGGAAACATTTTACTCCATGTTCAGCTAGCCCGAAGTCGCCCCTGGATGCAGCGCTAATAGAATGGTGGAGCAAGTCCACTACATCAGCGACATTCGTCGATACTCTCTCATAGTATTTGTAACTTTGTATACTTGCACTGTCCGCTTTGTTGACCTCCTCGACGAGACCACTGGCGAACCACAAGATTGTTGGTCTTTGGGTGCCATTGAGCGTCTCGACTAAAGAGGAAGTTGGGGATCGCTCAGCGCTAAGTCGATCAAGAACAATCGGCCGGCCTGCATTGAAGGATATCAAGAGATGTCGGATAGATTGTTGCCAAGCCCCCGAGGGTCTTAGATAGTAGGCTATAAGGGCAGAACACAGCTTTCGTAATACTAGGGCGGATTCGTGAGATTTGGTGAGTTGGATAAGCCATTCGACAAGTCTGTAAAGCAACTGTGTAGCATCTGCTTCATTCAGAGAATTCCAGTCCTGATTGATCTTGATAGTGAATGTTAAAGCTCCAAAGAAGCGGACATTGGTATCTTCACTTTGTAGTAGTGCATCGGCGACCTGCCACCCTTGCTGTGACCTCTGCAAGCCTTGCAGTGCTTTCTCGATCTGGGTAACCTGTCGCGGTGATCCTGGCTGGTAGAGACTTTTGACAAGCTGAGGGTGTCATTAGCACTTCAGGGGCTTGACTCCTGTGTGAGTTTCAGCACATGTCTTACCTTTTCTACGTCTGCTATACTCTGCGCCTCGATTGTGCCATTGATGGTCGTGTTTGTGGACGACATCTTGGAGTGAAACAGGTTTGCTGTGGAGATCACACAACTCTATCACGTCTAGTGCTACCGTGAACGGAAAGTCCACGGTTCGAGGACTGCACACGTAATCACATAGCTGATACTCACAGGTAAAGTTTCATCTTTTATTGACGTAGTACTGGATCCGGTCTATCAGATACGGAATTACATATTCACATTCTAGCGTATGCAAGACTCTTACAAAAGCTTGGCACTGGCTCCGCCCCAATTTATGTTTGCAAATCGAAACACTGGACGAATTCTAGTACCATTGATCTATAATATCTAGATGATAGGAGTCCTATACCCATATAATCCTCATTGGTGGAGATCGATGAAGAGGTAAATTCCAGGATATGGAAGTATCGTGTCGCCAGAGCCAAGATATCTAAAAGTCTTGTATACGCTAAATCCAAAACCTTAGACTCGTGATATACGACATCAATAGTATTGAGAAAGACCGTATTTGCAATAGGGCATGCAGTGGGCCTATCACTCATTCTTTGGCTGTTATGCAGGACGTTTACATTCCATTGCACATGAGATAGAAGAGCAGACCCATCACAGATCGCTATTGCCTACTTTACCCTCGCCCGACGTTGCTTATTGAGTGGGCCTGAGCGCCATAGCATTGGCTCCCTGTGAACTACATGAATTGTCCGCTTCGACGTCACAGTCATCCTAACTGCCAGGATCTACGCAGTACTTAGCTATCAAGGACAAAGACTCGCAGTTCATACAGGTATCATGACATGATGTGCTGTTTGAATTTATTAGAGAGATCAGTCCGTATAATTGCAGACCAATCGACATTGCTTGTTCCTTACGAGGAGATAATGGGAGCTATGGACAGCCCCTTGGCGACGGCTACGCAATCATCTTTGGGTCCCTGCCCTCATCCTTTCCATTGCATCAGACCAGGTGACATCAATCACCAATCACTCGTGCATCAATGCGGGTTTGCAGCCACAGCCCTCAGACTGGGTGTAGATATGAGACTGATCAATATGGATGTCGCTAATTGAAGGCGATATATGAATCGAGTAAGTCGTATCTCAGACTGATGGCGATAGATTGCTTGTCATCAGGTGGAGCTTTTATAAAATATGCAAAGCGGACGCTGACAGTGAACAGTCGTATAATGAGATTCCTAGCTGGGACGAGGAAATCACCAAAGATGTCATTGCCAATTGCCCGTATTTTGGTCAAAGGTTTTCCTTCGGCAGCAACCATCATCTACGTACACGTACAATTCCTTCGCCTTTGTCAATCGTTTTTTGAATACCGTCCAGTAGGACTACCCGAATCGGTGCCTCTTGCCAGCTTCCACAAAGCTTCCGGAAACGAACCGCTAATGGTGCGTTTCGTAGCCAGCCACATTGTTTTCCTTCCATGATTCGAAATTGTCCCCCTTGGCGGAAGAACAGATGTAGATGAAAAATCCGAGGATTCCAACGTTGTCAATCAAACTGTGGGGATGCTCAGCTCATCGTTGCTTGATCGTCTACTTCGGCGCTTCCAACCTGTTCAATGAATGTTCTGGTCTAATTATATACACCGTTGAGTTGACGTTGAAGAAAAACATCCGAAGACCTCCTACGGCGCTCGCCACATGCTTAGCGTCCTTACCGTTCCTTGGCCCATCCAAAGACACAAACGGCTCATTCTTGGCAAATGGCTTCATCGTAAGAAAGCGTAATATGACATCTGCTACTTGGGGTTGATTTCAGATGCTTAGTTGGTGCCCAGTCAAAGACCGTGGCGCCAATGGGTTAGTCGACCAGATGCTACAACCAAGATCGTTCATTGAGATGACGAGTTACGAAGGCCGACCTCGATTATTGTACAGTCACCAACCAGTTACGAAGTTTCGCAGGTCGAAAACCAAAAATCCACGGAGTCGGGTTGAACGGCTGGTACTGAGACGCCATGTTGCTCTCCACAAAACAAACGAGCACCACCAACCCAATGTTAGTCTCGTCACTGGCAGCTGGAGGCTTGTATGGCCCGCCCTGGTGCCTGCCTGGCAATCGGATCGATGGTATTGGACATGCCGCTACTGACAGCCGCGAAATAAATCACGTCTACTATTTGGTGAAGAAACCCATTCAGCTACGCAACTCGAGGTTTTTATGAAGCATACAATGAGGTGATCGACGGCTGTAGCAGATGGTTTCAGCTACGAACTATATGCCCAACTGGGAATATACATAACGGGGGCCTACATCCGAGGTTGTTGATATCAATATGCAACAGCATTTAGTAAGAACCTATGCCATTATCAATCACAACGCCACGAACTCATATTATATAGCTTCGAATCTTTGGTTGTCTCGCACCCCTTGCAACTGCCTGTCTTTTACCCCTAAGAATCGAGCCAAACATCCCGAGAAAAGCGTCCGCTTCCAGACCCGAAGCTGTCCATGGACAGGTAACAAATACCGCTGTTGCCGTAACGTCTCTTAACAATCATGAGGGCAAAATAGTCGAAGAGAGAGACTACTATGGTGTTGATTCAGAACCATCGGCAACCATAACAGAAAAACCCCTCTTAGCCGCCGTTCGCCTTCCACAAGAAACCGGTGGGAAGGTCAACAAGTCCTCTATCGCAGTGACCAGCATGAACGACCAAGATGGCGTTCTCGTCGACTACTACACTCAATACAAGGGCAACGGGTCCATAGATGCTGGCTGGCCAAAGAAATCTTCCTGGCTTTCATTTCAAGACCTGTACGTAAAAAGAATCTCCCTCTCTCCGCGCCTCCTCGTCGCTAGCCTCATTCAGTCCTTCCACCAAACTGACAGCCCAATACAACAAGATTCGACGACAGCAAATACATGTTCGCCCGAGCCTGTAAAACCTACCACCAAGAGCCAAACACGGAAGACGAAACCGCGGACGTCTACTCCGCCATCCAAAAAGTCGCCAACGACACCCTCGTCGACCACCGCTTTATCCTCGCAATCATAATGCAAGAATCCGGCGGCTGCGTCCGCGCCCCGACCTCCAACTACGGCGTCCCCAACCCGGGCATGATGCAAGACCACAACGGCACCGCGAGCTGCAACAACGGCGTCGACGCGAATAGCGTTCGCAACCCGTGCCCGGCGGACGTGATCATGCAGATGGTGGCGGATGGCGTGGGGGGCACGGCTTGGGGCGATGGGTTGGCGCAGTGTATCAATTCGGCGGAGGGGGATGATGAGAGTGCGTTTTATCGCGCGGCAAGGATCTATAATTCGGGGAGTATAGATGAGAGTGGGGATTTGGGGAAGGGCGGGGCGACGCATTGTTATGCCAGTGATGTGGCGAATCGGTTGACGGGGTGGGTGAAATTTGAGCATCGATGTCAGCTGGATGTGTGAGCGGGATTGGATATTTGGAGTCATTTGGATACGTAGCATTGGGAACATATGGAAGCGAATCTATTGGGGGTATATCTGTGACGGATATCGAATCTCATCTGTTCCACAAGCATTCACTCAGTACCAATAGCTTATCCGCTAATTCTCTCCTGCTCTTCACCTGCACTTCCCGAGCTCCACTCTCCGTCCCCTCTCTATACCACAGTTCCACCAATGCCTTCAGCTCCTCCAAACTGAATCCTTCTAAACCCTCCCCACCCCTATCCTTAGCCTTCTCCACAACCGCATCAGCGCCTTCCATGAAGAGGTCGAAGAAGCGCGCACTGCGATCAAGCTCGATGCTATGTCCCAACGAGCTCGTCTCAATGGACTTTAGATTCTGCGAAAGCACTAGAATGTTCAGTTGCATTCTTCCGCAGCCGTACGCGTTCATGCCGCTGGTGATGTGGGAGGCGTTGGTTACGAGGAAGGTGTCGATGAGGAGTGCGAGACCGGTGGTGATGAAGGCTTGCGCTGGGGTGGTGAGGTGGGTGGATAGTGTGTCGGCGAAGGAGAGGAGGTCGGCGTTTAGGGAGAGGATTGAGGGGTCGGGATCTTGCGCTGGTTGGGCGAGGAGGTAGGGGGCTTGGAGGGTGCGGTGGAGCATGTGGATGATGCCGAGTCTGATGTCGATGTGGAGGGTCAGAAGGGCGGTGGTGCCGAGGGCGCGGACGGAAGCTAGGATGCTGTCGAAGGCTTCGACGGTTTCTTGGGTCATGGGTAAGTAGATTGGAGCGTTTTCGTCTTGCGGACGAGCGTTGTTGAGGAGTGACCATTGGCGTTTGTGGTGTGTGAGTGACGACTCTCGATGTGAGGGTGACTGCTCCGGTATGACCTTTCGGAACCGATGGAGTTGGGTGGCGAGCCAGTGCATACTGGAGTATATCAAGCATAGAGCTGTCACCGACCTGCGATCTGAGATGATATCGAAGGGATCTAAAGGCGCCTCGTTGGTCTTCGCGATGAGCAGCTTGACCACCTTGTGCATCGGCTCTTCTTGTCCCTTCGAAAGTCCACTTGACCAAATACTCTCCACCAGATTTCGCATCTCTCCTGCATCCGCCATTGCAGCTGCTGACTTCAGGTACTGTGGCTCAGCCTGTACCTGTAGCTGTGGTCTCTTGACCAAGGCTTTGTACCACTCACAGCACCTATCGTAATAAGCGACCATTTGAGTAATTATTAATTGCGTCGACGTTAAATCAGGGGGTATCGTATCGAGCAACTTGCAGAAAGATCGTATCAACGAGAAGAAATGGGATGTGCCCTGTGTGCGTAAGTCAGAAGTTGTGGAGCCTTGGACTTAGTATGGTACCTTGAAAATAGGTCTCACAGACTGCTGAGACCATAGAGGATCCTGTTGGAAGGCATCAAGCTCGGCGAACGATTGATTGCATAAGTCCGAAACTGTCTCCTCGAGCTGAGGGTGGAAGACATTGATGAGGAACTCATCAAGGAAAGAGGTCAGTGTACTCATCACGATATGCGAATCGTGAGGAATGATGTCTCTCAGGCGCTGGAGAAACGAGAGTGACGGTGGTAAGAGGGAGCTAATGTTGAAAACATCTGCCTCTACGAGCAGCTTGTGCCCTATCACCGGGCCATCGCTCACGTTGGTGCTGTTCTTGTGACTGACAAACGAGTGTCTCTGAAACTTGGAGACCAAGCCAGGTACCGAAGCCTGTAGTATTTGGTCGAGGTCGCGCTGGTCTGCAGCTAGGTCCGCAGATTTCTCGTCAATCTCGGACAACTTAAAGACACGCTGGGCCCATTAGAGCGTCTCGTGAATGGTGAGGGGAAGACTACCTTTGATTTCTCCCGCTGAGCTCTGTGAAATACGTTGGCTTCCGAAGGAGGTTGACGTCCCGCCCTGTTCGAATGGGTTTCATCTGTGGCTAAATAGTCATGTAGCAACGACCGCATCTGGGCATGTTAGCATGGACTCTAGATCACTCATATTGACTAATATACCTCGCTTTGATAAAGCTTCCACAGTTCCTTAAACCCTCTTAGCAGAGATTCTGAATGTCTCAGTCCCTCACGCTCCACAATACCGGCTACAACCCCATGGACCACTCGATGCCCCTCGGCGATGGCCTCAAATTTGGAGTATAACGTCCATAGCAGATCGTTTAGCACTTCGTCACGCCCAAAGTTGTTATCAAACTCAAGATCCATTGGGCCTTTTTCAAACTTGCGGGCGCCACGAGTATGCGCTGCACGACGCATATCAACCTCCTGGTTAGTCTTGTCGACAATGGCAAAAAGCTCTACCGGAAGTCGCTGTTCCATACGGTCAACAGCTATGTCTAGATGCCCCAGCTTGTTCAGTGATTCAATGATCATATATATGTACTGGAAATTGTCGCTTTCGGGACTTCGAGACGCATCATCCTCCATTGGGGAGGAAATGTCTAAGTTGTCGAGGAAACGATATAGAGGCCGGCCCCAAGTATTCGGCAACGATACGAACCCGGTCTCCGGGGCGCTAACATTGGTAGAGTCCCCTGTATATGGCTTCCAGCGATCCTGACAATATGGTGATTTCAGATATAGGTGATCATGAAGCTCCTCAATTAATATGTCACTCAAAGATGTCTCTTGATTGCTGAAATAAATCCTGAGATCTGTCAAAGCCCCTATATCCTCCATTTCGGATTTCCTTATTATTCTCAAAGCATCTTGTAACAGATCCACAGCAGGCAAGAAATGTTTATCTGATATGCGCGCATCCAGTTGCTCGGGCATCAATTGTAGCTTCTCGATGTGGCCCAATATTGATAACATGTCATCGTATTTCTGGGATGATGTCCCTAAGCCCTTGAGCTCCGGCTTCGTGACCATAAGATTGGATTTCGCGCCTCGCACCGAGTCTCTTAATGCTCGAACCCGGCTTTGTGATACTTGTATGCTTGCTTGGATCTTATGAAACGTTCCGATAGAGCTGTTGAAGCCTTGATGGTGTTCGTTCACGATTGTCTTGAGCGCCTTCTGCAGATGTCTGTTCGTCCGTTGAAAGTCCTGGTAATCGTTGCCCCGGCCGAGAGAGCTATAGTCCATCAATTGTAAGGCAACATGCACAGGTACGCAATCGTCTCGGGTAATGATGTCCCAATTCGCATGTATGTGGTCCAGGACACCTTCGATCTGCTTGCCTCCCGGGCCACTACCATGAAGCCTTGTGTCTTGACCACGCACGCCTCTGTCTCGGCTCCTGCTTGAGTCATCCTCATCGACATCTCTCCTCCCCGACGCGAGAAGCCCGAATCCGTTGATCGAGTCCTCTGTGCCTCGGCGTTGAAATGAACCTTGTGATGGGTGAGGCTCGAGCTCGGGCTCTGTGGGCACAGAGAGTTGAGTATTGTGAAAGCCTCCGTATCCACCGGCCCGGTGCTGGCTCTGAGCCTCTCCCCGTTCGTTGTTATGCGCCGCATCTCCATAGCGATTTGCCCCATAGCTACCATTTGCGTATCCATTAGTATATGACATGCTGGATCGTTCTCGGTTTCGCAAACACTGCAGGGAAAGGTTCTCCCCAATCACTTGTTCCCAGGCTACGGTACCCTCAATGATTTGAAGTATGCTCGCCACGTCGGAATCATTGCAGCTAGGAGTCAATGATCTCTCGAGTTGAGCCTAGAATCCTATCTGTTAGTAGAGCTCCCGCATGAGATGAGCGGCGGGGAGCCTACAGGAGGGTCGGGCCGAAAGCCTATTTTAGGGGGATGAATCCACCGGGTTCGGGACGACGGGGTTATAAAACTCCGAATCTTTCAGTCAATCAGGATGGAAGAAAACAGTGCTGTGTCTGCTTCTGTATATTATAGAACCAGCGTTCTTTGACTTTGCGCATTCAGCGCTGTCAAGCTCCCGCTTTTGCATCCGTCCCTTCTCTCTTGCCTGCTATACGGGGATTCCTCACACTGGATCCAGATTTATGGGGGGCTCGTCCAATGACTCTATCCGACTGACTCACTTGAGAAGGTCTAATGAGGCCACTTAGATCCTCATTCTTTACCATTCCCTAAGATATGACAACTTAACTTTCTTGATCTCTGGTGCGAGTCATTCATTACTCGTAATCGCTATGACAGCTTTGTATAGAACACGTAAGAGAAAACGACCTGAGACTTGCTGTGCTTCTGCGTTTCGGGCTAACATCCTTCGCAGTCCATTGTGTGAGAACACAGAAACTCACATTATTGAGACAAGTTCGATCCTACTCCGCTCCTGTGGATGGCTCGATACCTGAAACAAAGCTGAAATACGTTCCCACATCAGGGACATACCCCAAAGGATTCCTTGTCTCCGCTACCCACGTTGGAGTCAAGCCGTCTAATACCCGCTTTCCTGATCTAGCACTCATAGCATCCGAGACGCCATGCTCTGCTGCCGCCGTCTTCACGAGAAACAAATTCCAAGCTGCTCCCGTAACCGTCAGTAGGGAGGTCCTTCTCAAGGGAAAAGGCGAGGGTATTCGATCCATAATCATCAACTCTGGGTGTGCCAATGCTGTGACCGGCAAACGAGGTCTTGAAGACGCTGCCAGTATGGCAGAAGCCGTTAATAGACTCCAACCAACTCCTGCCCCCAACAGCTCCCTGGTCATGTCGACTGGCGTAATAGGCCAAAGGCTTCCAATCCAGAGAATCCTCGATGCTGTACCAAAGGCTATCTCAAGTTTGGATAGTTCACATGGCTCGTGGCTTGCAACTGCTCGAAGCATTTGCACTACCGATACATTTCCTAAGCTTCTTTCTAGGACTTTTACACTTCCGTCCTCCCCTGGGGTTACCTATTCGCTAGCCGGCATGACTAAAGGTGCCGGAATGATACATCCCAACATGGCCACTCTCCTTGGGATCATCTGCACCGATGCTCCTGTCCCGGCTAGAGAGCTTCAGAATCTCCTCGTCTACGCCGCCCAACGCTCTTTCGTACGTAGTATGTAGTAGGCTTGGCGACACGAAATATGCTGACACGCTGAACCAGAACGCTATCAGCGTTGACGGAAGCACAAGTACCAACGATACTCTCGCAATGTTAGCCAACGGCGCAGCTGGTGGACAGACCATCAATGAAGCGTCCCCCAGAGATCTCCAAGCCATGCAGGATTTCCTCACTCAATTTGCTCAGGACCTCTCAGACTTGGTCGTTCGCGACGGGGAGGGCGCGACGAAGTTCGTCCGTGTCCGCATCATTAATTCCCTCGGAGGGGTAGACTCGAGACGCATCGCTTCGTCCATCGCACGCGACCCCTTGGTCAAGACAGCTCTATATGGGAAAGACGCGAACTGGGGCCGCATCCTCTGCGCCATCGGTTACACACAACTTTCAAATACCAAATGCGTGGTGCCGGAAAAGGTTAGTCTGAGCTTCGTGCCCACGGACGGAAGTGAGATCTTGAAGTTGGTCGTCAATGGAGAACCCGAGGACATCGATGAGGCACGAGCGGCTGAGATACTGAAACATGAAGATCTGGAGATCTTGGTGGATTTGGGCGGGGGCAAGAATGGGAAGGGAAAGGAAGAAGCAACGTATACGTTCTGCGACTTCAGTCATGAATATGGTGAGTATTTGCGGCTTTCAATAACAAGTGATAAACTGACTCTGAGCAGTCACCATCAATGCTGATTATCGGACCTGAGTCTTTGGGGGAGATTTACAGCGATATCGGCCCTTGCGACGACGTGGGTTGTGTATTTGGCAAGGATGACAGTCTAGCCAGTTGCGACCATAAGGTAGTCGACTCGGGCTTGAAAAGATGTAAGAATCTTGGATACCAGGACATCTCGGCACATACTCCCGGATCTTCGTCTATATCAATATATACAATGCCCATGGCAATCCAGGTAGGATTCCAAGACCAATATCTATCTCCACAAAAGCTTCTCGAACGATTTCCGTTCAACAATCATGGGCGAAGACCCTCACATTACCTGATAGCCGCTTTAGATCTATCTTGTAGAACATTAGTCTCTAGACCAGGTGTGGGATCCTAAGTATACATTTCATCCTTGTCCACATCTTAAACATTTCAATTACGCCGATTGTGATAGTAATTTCGTACTCCGAGCATCTTCTTCCCGACAAAGTGAAGCGCGATACGTAAAGCCGCACTATCTACCGTATCTGCCATTAACCCAATAATACTAAATACAAGGTATTCAAACAACCACCAGGACCGGGTATCACTACAAAAGCCCCATTACTAGCATCAACCCCCTTTGACACCTCTCTGATCCTCATCCTCCTCATCGTCTACCATATTGATCTCAGGTGCATAGTCGGCCAAGGTATACCCATCATCACCACCACCGTTCTTCTGCTGATGTAGCAAACTTTCCCCAACGCCCCGTTCCTGCATTTCCTGTCCCTCGCTCACTCCGTCTAGATCCAAGAGCCTGGTTGAGGAATTCACCCTTGGCCTAGTGGCCTGAAGGCTAGTGGGGATTACGTCGTCGGAAGACCCGATGTTGGCCGTACGATAGGGATTTGTACTCCGGCGTGAAGGTGCGGGAGGGGACGCATTCGAGCAGTAGCCGGCCGGGTTGAAATCCATCTCATCATTCGATTCAGCCGTGTCGACGAGGACTCTGTCTCGGGGCGGTGAACGATGGTGATGCGTTTCCAGATCATCGCTATCATCATCGTTTACTTTTCGCTTAGTAGGTGTGGTTGGATTGGGAGATGATGATTCCTCCAGCTCCGTGCTGAAGTAGAGGTTGTCTGCACGCACGAAATTGCGTAGTTGTGGTGGCAGCTCCTCGGATTTGAACGAGGTCGCGCTTTCGTTGGCGTAAACGAGAAGGGCACTTGACGACTCAGTGCTCGCGGCTTTCAAGACGTCATTCTCCGTCACCTTCAGGCGTATCACGGGTTTAGCTTCGTTGCTCATGAAAGCAAGTTTCCACCACTGCCAATCCTTGGCTTCTGTGCTGAGCATATCCTCTTCATCTTCTAGCTCCGTCTTCTCTAGCACATAGACTGTGCTTGGTGTGGCTGATACTCCTCGAAGGGTGTATTTATGGTGAGGAGGCTTGGTCGGGTCATCTGAGGCTTTGGTGTACATTCGTGAGATCTCCTTGATCTTTTCACGTGCATCCTCTCGCAGTTCTTCGAACGCTGGACCGGTTTAGTACGTCATAAAATAGGGGAGATTGACTGATTACCTTTCAATTTTCGTGAGATCCTCTCGGCCAACGTCCACAACTCGTCCGCTACGCTGTCAGGACCGCTCGAGCTCTGATTGGGACCTTGATAGTCTTCGACAGGCCCTGAACGCTTTTTGATAGCTTCTAAATATGCGGACGTCTGCTCGAAGTACGCCGTAGCCTTCAGCAGTAGATGAGCAGCGTCAACGGCTTCACCGTCCCTAGGTCTTGAACACTGTGTAATCACCACTTTCGCCTTCTCATTAGAGTCCAAATCCGCCTCTACTTTTCTTTTACGGGACAGCATGTCTTTCATTTGCTTCGTCGACGATTTCAAATACCTGTCAGCATACCAAGTAGCTGGAATCTCGACTCCCAGTCCAGCGACGCTTGCCACTTGATTTTGGATCTCGAAAGTGAGGACATCGCCTACTTTCTCTAAGAATGTCTCCTGATCCTCCTTGCTATCAGCCCAGAAGTTGTAGTCCAGAACCTCATACAGGCTCACTCCTTTCCCTGAGACCTGGTCATCAACATACTGTCTGACGACAGGGAGCGATAGAGTCAATTTCTCCGATTCTTCTCTAGAGATTTTGGTACCTTTTGTTTCGAAGATGTTCACCAAAGGTGCATTTGGAACAGAGCGCGACGTTGCATAATGCCATTCGTTAAGGAATTCCTCCGCTCTGTCGTTACTGTATCTCGATGTCTTATCCATGTTTGCAAGAACATCGACACTTCCATAGGCCCTCTTTGTATCATCCAAAAAAGCCATTAAACGTTGAGTCTCGTATATTATGTCATCCTCATTGACCTGTTTACCATCCAAGTCTAAGTTGACAACTCTTAGCTGTCTGATCGCTGTCCCATCCCACCAGTCCTTATCATGGCCAAAATCTGGCAACATGTAGCTTCTGTTGAGAAGCGCTTCCTTCGCCATTGGAATAGAATGTAGTATCTTCAGCAATGCTGGCAGACGGTGACCAGCTGGGGAAGGTTTGAAGAATGCTGGAGAACCCTCCGGCCGTTTTCGGTCCACAGGTTCAGGATTGAGATGTATTTCTTCCGCTTGAGGTCCGACAACTGTCATCGCCCACTTAGCCGTGTCGTAATATCCACGATTCGCAGGCCCAAAAGTCTCGGGCTCAGAAAACCCCACTGCATGGTCTGGCGGGTTCTCTAGGGATAGTGCCATCGCTTGTTTCATTTGCTCGTCTTCGGATCCCATGGGAACATTCTGATTTGCCCCTGTAGCTTGTATATCAGCCTATTCTGCTTATGTTGCAGTTGACGAAAGTTGTCCTACCATCTGCCGCCATCGTTGTCCGTGTGCTCACCCTTGAAGGCGGTCTACTTGGCGTGCTATCATCAAAGACACCAGGTCTGAGGGTGTCAGCCGGGCGAATCCCAAGATGATTATGGCCATCTCGGGCATCTTCTGTCCTGTCTGTATGGAATTGATCCTCATTCCAACTAACTTGGCCTCGTTGCTCGTCGCTTCTAACTTGGCTTTGCTACCTGACAGTGAGCTTGGGTGTTCTTGCCGTATGGAGGAGTGGGTCCCACCTGGTCAAAAATAGCGTTCGGATTTTCGAAATAAGCGTTGACGGCTGCAGGAGCATCATTGTTGTAGATCTAGAATAATCAGGGTCAGTCTACACATTTAAATCGACGTATGGCTCTGACCCGTAACCATCTGGAGGCATCCCCGCGTTGCAGGCCAGTCACACCCACGAATGTGACGATAGCATCTTCGCTGGGCTCTTTCAAAGCGGCCATAAGTGGGCATTAATGGCCTCCGTGTAGGGTGGAGATAGGGAAGTGTCTTAAGTGTCACCATAAACGCAGATCAAATGAAGGTACTAAGCCATGAGGCACATCAATGTACTATGGATATCTTGTACATAGGCCTTGAACCAACAGATAATTTTGCAACTGATTGCCCCATGCGTGCACGTAAATTTGGCAGGCGCCTTCGGTTTGGAACACTACGATGTATGCACCATGATTGGCACTCCCCAAGCTGTTGATATATGCGATTCTGGGAATTGAGGTTTGGGAAATGGTCATCCGAGGGTTCTAAACTTTGTACGTATAAAACGCCGTAGAATATAGATACTACGGCAATAGAATACGGGTGCTCCCGTGTGACCCGTGCCACTTATAATAGCGCGAAGGCGAAACTAATCGTCTTCATAATAATCCATAGTGAGCCATGAAGAGGTAATGAACGCCTGTGGCTTGTGAACGACCGCAGCGCATTGTTGGGCCTTTTAGTAATGATGACTTATCGTTATGATCGACAAGGCCTTCTTTGTGCTGCGTGTAAGAGCCCTTTGAGTCATACCGCACTAGTGGCTGCTCTCCGATCTTAAAAGGCTTTCCCAAAGTTTTCAGGATCGCTTTCTCCTTAAACACTGCGTCAGATTCGCTCAAGAATAGCCATCATTCAACTGCGATATCCTTTCGAATGTTACGTCGTCCACTCTTCGTAGCCTCTCTCGGTAACCCTGGGCCAACGTACAGGAACACGCTCCATTCAGCTGGTCATCTACTACTTTCTTCCCTCCAACAACATCTGCTCTATCCTCCGTTCAGCAAAAGCCGTCCGCATGGCAACGGTTCGATCTCGATAGGAGATGACCTCACGCTGTGGCAATCGCCAACACTTATGAACGTAAGCGGACCAGCAGTTGCGGCTGCCTGGAAAACCTACTTGAAAGACCTACCGAGCGAAGATCGCGCCAATGCGAAGCTGGTAGTTGTTCACGATGAACTGGAAAGTCCGCTAGGCAGGATCAAAGTGAAGCACGGTGGGAGTGCGAGGGGGCATAATGGTCTCAAGAGCGTGACGAGTAGTCTTGGGGGCTCGGCGTATACCAGGATAGGTGTGGGTATTGGGAGGCCGGAAAGCAGAGAGAGTCGAGACGTCGCCAATTATGTGTTGAGGAAGATGACTCCGGTAGAGACGAAGAAGGTCGCTGATGGAGTCACGACGCTGGGGGAAGAGCTCATTAAGATGAGAGATGGATGAGTTCTCTGATAGCGGGAATGTTTGCGATAATTCGGCTCCGTTCACCCACTGTGAAGGCTATGGAAAGCGCTGGCCTGATCTGTAAGTTCTACGTACCTCATACCTCATTTCGCATTGATGACCTTGGGTCTGCCTTAATTTCCAATCACGACCTATCCAATACAAATTCCTTTTAAATGAATCAGATTTTCCAAAGTATCCAATGTAATTCACAATGCTGGTAGCCCAGTACTAACCACATTATACAGTTCTCACCCTATATGAAATCCAATCGTCGGCTCTACCCACCCTCTGTGGAAGTCTGATGGATTCTGAGGCCTCCGATGGGACATGCCTTCACGATGACATAGCACTTGTGGACGGTGTATCCAAATCCAGGTGTCGAGAAGATACTTAAGCCAACGCTTGTTGATGTCTTAGCCATGCCGCTTCGTCGGCGGACAAGGTGTCATGCGAGCTGCTCGCCCGGCTTGTTTCTGGCTTACGATCGCTTTCCAACCGTCTACCAAGGGCTCACGACGTATAGTTCTGCAGCTTTCAGCACTGGTTGCACTAGGTCTCTGGAAGGGCAGGACTGATAGACCAGCTACACCCACGGATTCCTGCATCCAATTGGACGCTCGGGAGGCCGGCGTACTAGCTTGAGCCTACTGCATCAGACCATTCGCCGAGACGCAAAACAATACTGGCAGCATATCAAGGACTCGAAGCTTGAGTTTCAGGATCAATCGAAGTTGGCGATGTGAGTGATAGGGTTGGGAGAGGACGATAAAGTACAGCAGCGTTTCTACAAGATACTGTAGTACACAGGAGACTACATACAATGTCTGGAATATTGCTATTCGTCTCAGTACTTGGTAACATTCGAGAAACTTCCACAAGATTGAAAAATGAGTACTTGACTTAGAAAATCCCCCATAGCCAGTCTGTTGGTTCGAATGCCCTGGTTCGAATGCCCTACCGTCCTGGTAACGCTTCGTGGATCTGGGGGTTGGAGGGTGTTGGTGGACTTGAAGCGAAAGTTTCTATTATCTCATCCACTGGAATACCGGCCTTCGACCCAACATATTGGACAGTCTCTGCCGTTGCCGTTCTTGACTACCGAGCCGCGAGTGAATCCCAGCGCTTGAAAACTTTGTGGTCTCTTGTCTGAGATCCCGGAGCATGAAGCATGTAAGGCAGCGAACGCGATATTTCCGCACACGAGTGCCAAACGTAAAGGTCTCTCTCTTACTTCCCAGTCGTGCGATGTTCTTCAGAGACAGTCCCAGTGTACTTCAGATATGTCGTCTTCGGCGATTCTCTTTCGTAGCATCACGGATAATGATGGAATGAACGGGCTTGTGCTTGGTGATGTCGTCATGAAGAGTCGGCGTGAGAGCTCCTATCCTTGTTGCGTAAAGTAAACACGAGCGGGAAACATCAGCGATATAAGGTGCTCAATACATTTCCCAATCTTATTCTTCGAATATGAATTCGATCGATGTCACTCTTCCACATCCTCATCCGTTGGCGTCATGCGTAGGACCCATCTCGGCTCGTCCTCCGTATCCACAACTAAAACCTCCTCCCTCCCTCTCCCAGATATACCCCATAGCTTGACCTCCCCGCCTCCCACCTTACCCACCCAACTACTGCCTGCGTATCGAACCCCATCTTCACCCCATGGCTGCGCTGGATTCTTCCCCACCTCCTCTCCACATCGATTAGCGCAGACGACAATCACCTCCCTCTCCCCCATAACAAGCGGCTTCAATCTCTCCATCCAGTACATCAACGTATCCATATCCGGCTCTTCCTTACCCTCCTTGATCGCAGCGCGGGACAGATTGGTCAGCCATGCCATACTCAGTATCAGCACTTCCGCATTGGAAACTATGGCGTGAGAAGCGAATTCGTAATCCGTCCATGGTGCTTGGAACTTATGCGGGTTCAGATCCATGCATATGCCGAAACTGGCTTGGATCGTCCGTTCAGGAGCTGTCTTTGGGCCGATGGGGAGGGTGGCGCTGAGCCAGCCGGTAGGAGATGGTTGTGCCCATGTTTCGTCTGTGTAGTAGAGGTGTGTCTTGCGGTAGTGGGCTAGTGTTGCGCCGGTGGGGGAGACGGTGATGGTGGAGTTGTAGGCGGTGGGGTGGGATGTGCTGGTTTCATCGCTGGCGGGAGCGGGAGATGATGGCGAGGTGGAGAGCTCAGGGTAGCCGACGGTGACTATGCATTTGTATGTTGCGGCGGTGGTGCGGGCCCAGCGGGTGCTGAGGCCGGAGGAGGTGGGTTCGAGGTAAGGCTGGATGGAGAGGAAGGAGGGGTGGTTGTAGCCTGGACATGATTGGTATGTGGGGCTGGAGGGAGATGGATGGGGAAATGACCTGAGAATGCTAGTTCGGGGAGGACGAGGAGGTCGAGATCTTGGGGAGAGGTTGCTTCAAGTAGAGTGTTTGCTCGAAGGATATTTTCTGTAGGTTTTCCTAATTCTGGTGCCAGTTGTAAACATGCTATACGCATGGTGGGAGAAGGTGGAAGACTTGAACATTGGATCTGTCAAGCCAAGATTTTGTGACAGGGCTTGCAGATTGAGGGAGGCACAACACATTGCGCAAGCCAAAGTACACTGAGATTATATGGGTCTGCAAGATTCCTGCGAATTATTCAAGATTACATGGCACCAAGTCATGATGTTCCGGAAAGCCAATGGAAGGAGTGCTGATAGCTATCCCACAAGTGGCTAGCCTTTACAGCGTGTCACCCTAAGTCTTTCATGGATATTGCTCATGAACCTGCAAGCCGTTTATAGAACAGTCTGACTGTGATCAGCAGCTCTGGCAACTGGGGCAAACTATTCTAGCCTTCACAGGCTTGAATGATCAAATGGGTTCGCTGTTGACTGGATTAGGGAACAACACGTCCTCCAGTCCCTGACATGATGATGTCTTTGCACCACTCAGAAAGATCCTCTCTGCCTTTGATTCTGATCCGATCAAGAAATGCAATGGCCCGGCTCCGCCTAGACTAGCTCGTGTCTTACAACGGTCTGGATGTCGCGTTCGAGCGTACACCTTTAGAGCGGATTGAACATACGCTGTTCGTCAGCGAATGACTAGGAATTGTCGACACCATCCAGAAAGCCAGCACGGATGACGATTTCACGGACTAGCTTTCGATGAACTTGTATAAGTCGATTGCAGTACTTCCCCTATTCTATGGCTTAGATCAATGGCCACCGAATTTGTCCTTTCATCCCTTCCGGAGCAACACTTGGATGTAACATACTCTTCACTCTGCTTTGCCAGACAGTCCCGCTTCTTGTTACAATAAGCTACTTGCTCATTCTGGAATCGATGGTTCGTTTCGCCAGCGGTGCTTCAGTCAGATTCCATTCCTACCCTCGACTATGACTGGACTGTCACTAAGAAAGTTTGCTTCTAGGGTCTTAATCGCTGGTCTTTGCTCTCGAGTTTTTCATCAGCGAGCAATGACTGCTTGAGGCGATCGTATGCTTGAGACTCTTATGGTACTATTTGTACGGCGACTCACATGCAGATAGATAGCAACTTCAAATCAACGACTATGTCCTCTGCAGCAAAGTCGACAACGTCCATAACGGACACTTAGTGATATAGCTGGTACAGCACGGTTGAGTGGTTGGAGAGGTGGATTAGAAGAGATATCGGGCGCTTACAGTCAATGGAGGGAACCGGCCCGTGGTGCTGATGACTTGCATATGACATGTATCTATACTGCATTTGCACATAGTTCATGACGAGAAGATACACTACAGGTCCATGTTGATGCCTCCATGCCCTTGGTCTATTCTCTGGCTAGTCTGTCGCATAGAATAGTTCATTTGGAGCACACCCACCCATATCGCCCCCGCAGTGGACCAATCATGGCATCCAATCAGCGGTTTCGAGGACTAAAACTAGAACAAGCAGCCTGCCAAATCGAACATGTGATCTCTTTTTCAAGTTCAAGATGAAGGACCCGATAAGACACATCTTCATGCTTTATACGAAAGAGATGTTCGAAAGTTTATGAAATACAACATATCTGCATGTTCAAAGATCAACTGCACACCCAAACAAACTTCCGTTCTTCATCCACTCCTCGCCGCATTAACGAACAAATCCGGCCACCCACCCACCCCACCACTCTGATCCCGTGACTCCCTGTATCGATTAGGTTATCCCAGACTCCACCACCACGGCGCGCGTGTGATCAAGATATGTAGGTACCTTCGACTCCATTATCCAAGCTATGGATGTATTCTATCATCACAATGCGCAATCATCATTCCTCACAGGCCGTCCACCACGGCATCTTGCAAAGCCTGCCGTATCTACCAGCGCAATTGCCCAGTCAGGGGCATCCAAAGGCATCTTCGCCTACCATCGTCGCCGCATTGAACCTTGCTCGATTCGCTGATGCTGCGGTCCGAAAGGATTCGAGGACTTCTACCATATCTGTTCAGCGTGGGGGATGATTCCTTCGACCTCAAGCAATCCCTTCAGCACAGTCCCGCTTCCGGACCGTGTGCCTGCATGACAGACGCACATGACTGCGTGTTCTAAGACTGCTGACCATTATCGTTGATAGATCAATACACCGAAACTCCTCTGCCGCTCGCGCAAAGTCTAGCACGAGCGCGCCTGATCCATTATCAGGCGCACTGTCCGCTCCTGCTATCGTTGCCTTGTCACACTTCGCACCAGGACCTCTCGCACCTATGGTAAACGGCCGAACTTCCAGGATACTCCGTTGACGCAACACCTGCATATTGACTTTTGTTCGAGTTGAAAGGAGCTGGTGATAATCGTGCTGTGAGACTGTCCTTGCAAGGTATACTACATTTGCTGAACCCGCATTGTACTCACTGATACATGTGCCTAGTCAATCACGCTGTCCGGGGGGCAAACCACATATCTTTGAGTGCTCCCTATAATGTCCACTACACGAAGTTATCCACCCCTTGAGAGGATGAGCAACCCCATGGATCCGGGTCTCCAACCAAAGACTTCCTCTAAGAGGAAGCGTGAATCTCTAGATCAGAACGGACACAGGAAACCACCTGGTCATTGGTCCACGTCTTCGAGCACATTGCATGGGAATGGACACAATACAGAGTCAAACGAATTCCTCTTATCAACCTCTAATGAGACCAACAGCATCAGCCATCACATAGCCCAACATCTTGCAAACGCCTCTCCCTCGACGGCAGCTGCCGCTCTTGCAGCGAACATGCCTCAACTGACAGTACCGCAGCCGACTGAGCTCTCATTTCCAAGTACAGGCTCTGGCAATGATGCGGACCGGCAATTGGATTCTTCATTCGATATTGGGGGTGGATCTGATGGGGACCAAAATCAACACACCCAAGGCGGCCATTACAACCTTGACCCCTATCAAGGAACTACTGGCGCAGAGTCCCAGTCGGTGAGAGATCAGGACGGCAGCGGTGGCAAGCCAGCTGTAGGAACAGATGAATGGCATAAAGTTCGAAGAGACAATCACAAAGAAGGTCAATTCTGGATTCCTCGTTGGGCCGGTAGGTTGCTGACCAAGTCGATTAGTGGAACGTCGTCGTCGAGAAACTATCAATGAGGGCATCAATGAGCTTGCAAAGATTGTTCCCAACTGCGAAAAGAACAAGGGCTCAATATTACAGCGTGGTGTACAATATATCACTCAGCTTAAAGAGAACGAGGGCCACAACATCGAGAAGTGGACGCTGGAGAAGTTGCTCACAGATCAAGCCATAAGCGAGCTCAGCGCGAGTGTGGATAGACTCAAGAACGATCTTGAGCGCACGCATCGCGAGGCCGAGCGATGGAAGAAGACATGTCAAGATGCAGGCTTAGAGCCGAAGGAGTACGCAGGTAGTGGCACTGACGATGATGAGAGATGAAACCGCGCTTGCCAAAGATTTAGATCGACTAAAGTACAAATTTTCTCAGAGTCCCCCTAGCGCATGTCAGACTTGACATTTTCTACTTTTATCGTACTCTATAGGCGCTGTCTGCGGCAACATCGACCTTTCGTCTTGGGTGTCATTGTCTCATTCATCGAGGGGTACATTTTCATTACACAGCGCTTTCAGTCCTTCATTTCAAAGGCGTTGGAGACAGCCCGAATGATAATTCAGGGCTGCATGAACCATTGTGCATGAACCATTGTGCATAGGAGCGGTCAGACGAGTGGCAGCATGCGGGGCCTGCGGTGGTGCTTAAGGACGAGCTGAATGCCTATATAGCATGAATCATGCGTGAAAGTCGAAGACATGGTATTGAGCCCAAGCGATACGCTTTCCCATCGTACTCTACTTTTTCTCTTTGGTCGGCGACCGCCATTGATACCATGTCGAATTCGGACTTAGCACGGCTGTTGATACTCGAGGTCTCATCTACCAGCGGCTCTTGAAGAGCACGATAGGGTAGCTTCGTTTCTAGCATAATGTAATCACTCACCTGGGGCCAGCCCCCCTTGCCGTATATGGTTTAGCGCGTTTATATGTGGCCTTTCGCGCAACTGTAAAATTCTCAGGCCTTTAGTAGGATCACTCTACAATTCATACCACTCGCCTAGAAAGTTGGAAGTCCGCAGAGCGGCACTATCGCAGCGATGAGTGGTCTTCGCTTCTTGGACTTAATCAAGCCCTTCACTCCATTGCTCCCCGAAGTCGCAGCTCCAGAAACATCCAAGACCCCCTTCAACCAGAAGCTTATGGTCCGCCAGTCCTTTGCCCTCCACCGTCCCTTTATATTGGCATCTGCCAGCTGACTTGGTTCTTTCATAGTGGACTGGTCTTACCTTACTCATCTTCCTGGTCGTGAGTAGCTCAAAATATATCCCGAAAGACGAAGACTAAACAAGACACAGATGAGCCAGATCCCCCTCTATGGCATCGTTTCCTCCGATACCTCAGATCCACTTTACTGGCTGAGGATGATGCTGGCTAGCAATCGTGGTACACTTATGGAATTGGGAATCTCTCCGATCATATCGTCAGGGATGGTCTTCCAGCTTCTCGCTGGAACACATCTTATTGACGTGAACCTGGACCTCAAGACAGACAGAGAACTTTATCAAACCGCTCAGAAACTGTTTGCTCTCATTCTAAGCTTTGGCCAAGCGTGTGTGGCTGTTTTGACTGGATTATATGGGCAGCCATCGGATTTGTGAGCTACATAGTCTGAAATTTGATATAAATATCTGCTTATCTCCAGCAGAGGTGCAGGAATTTGTGTTCTTCTTGTATGTCCTCATCAACCCTCAACAACCAGATTTTCAGTTGCTTCAGCTGATACTCTTCCAATAAGGTCGTACAGCTCATGGTAGCCGGACTTATTGTTATTCTCTTGGACGAGCTTCTCCAAAAAGGGTATGGTCTGGGTAGTGGAATTTCTCTCTTTATGTAAGTTACATAATCCCTCGATTCCTCACCTACTGGACGCTCTTTGAGAGTTGCGGGTGGCATCTTACAAGCCAAATGATCGCCTTGTTTGGAAGAAGCTGACAATGAAACCATCCGAAGTGCCACCGGGATATGTGAATCTATAGTCTGGAAAGCCTTTTCCCCAACAACGATAAACACAGGCCGAGGTCCTGAATTCGAAGGGGCTGTGATCGCCTTGTTCCATCTTCTTCTTACGTGGCCTAACAAGCAGAGGGCACTCCGCGAGGCATTCTGTAAGCCCTTTTTGTACCTTCAGAACCATGTTGATTGGATCCATCAGCTAACGTTGGACGCAGATCGCCAGAACCTCCCAAACATCTCTAATCTGTGAGTGGACATATATCCGTCGATTGGGTATCTCCCTTGCAGAAGATGAATCTAGAACATTGCTGATCGGAAAGTTTGTAGACTAGCGACTTTCGTCGTTTTTGCTGCGGTCATATATCTGCAAGGCTTTCGAGTCGAAATACCCGTCAAGTCCTCCCGTCAAAGAGGTATGCGTGGGAGCTACCCAGTCCGGTTGTTCTACACAAGCAATATGCCGATCATGCTCCAAAGGTGCCGTCCCTCTAGAGCCCTCCTTATTGGTAGTAAAGGTCTAAAGTATTTCCAGTGCGCTGAGTTCCAACATCTTCCTGGTTAGCCAGATGCTTTATAGCCGCTTCAGGTACGCAGTTCTTTGGTCTGCCCGCGTCAAACCAGACACTAATCCCATGCTTAATCCTCAGCGAAAATCTATTGGTGAAGATTATAGGTACCTGGGAGCCAAGGGAAGGAAGTCAGCAGCTTTATGCAGCGTCAGGCATAGCCTGTAGGCATCATTCATTTAGTGATTGTTCAAATCGATTGCTAACGATTTCAGACTACATGTCTCCGCCCCTGAATTTCACTGAAGCACTTCTGGATCCCTTGCACTCAGCAATCTATATCGTCTTTATGTTGGTTGCATGCGCTATATTTTCGAAAACATGTAAGAATCCATTCAAAATTATGTCTCTGCATCTGATTTGGCATTCGCATTGCATGATTTGTCTCAAACGCAATAATCTTAGTGGCTCTGCGTAATTCCCTCCGAACCTACATGTGTGATCCTTGGGACTTCTTCCAATCGTGTGCTAATATCGGGTGCTTCCAGGGATTGAGGTCAGCGGTTCGGCACCTAGGGATGTCGCAAAACAATTAAAGGAGCAGGGGCTTGTCATGGCTGGCCACAGAGAGCAGAGCATGTATCGCGAACTCAAGAGGATCATTCCTACCGCTGCGGCGTTTGGGGGTGCATGTATCGGTGCATTGAGTGTGGCTTCCGATCTCATGGGAGCTTTAGGAAGCGGCACTGGTATTCTGCTCGCTGTTACCATCATCTACGGCTACTTCGAAATTGCGGCCAAGGAGGGTGACATGGCTGGTCTCAAGGGGATGGTAATGGGATAAGCTAGCGGAAGCGAATGGCCCTTGATGTTGCCTCTTAGACCTATCGAGGACACTAAGGGAGCTTATAAGGCGAGATGGGAGTCGAATGACATGCAGACTTGCATACCCGTGTATAGTACGTGGATATTGGGAAAACTGGATTCAAGTACATGAAAGGCTGACCTGGTCGCACTTTCAATTAGATAGTACAGTCCTTAGTTGCATGTCTAATATCCCAATAGCTATCTTCCTATTCCGTGGACATAAGGGCCTAGGTTATATGAATGAAATGATATGACCGATTAGCCGCTAAAATACAGGAAGCTTAGTTTATAGGGCTAAAGCACTTGTGGCCCTATGACTGTAATAATCGTGTGTTGTCTTACATTATGTAGACCTGCTCACCAGAGCCTGGAGTTGGAGTCATGCTGGAATTTCTTGCAATCATGAGGCTGCCGCTGTTCGTCGTCAGTTGCTCACCTTGAACTATCGAAGAGGTTGCCCACTGTAACAAGTCTGGCGGGAAAGAGCTAGATTTGGTCCTGTGGGACCAACATACAGCCATGTCGAACATGCGGGCTCCAACGACATCGCAGACAATCCTTTCTGCTGATTCAGGTCAAAATACCTTCTGGCCTGATTACCTTCGACCAGCAGCCAAGGGTGACAGCACTCAGCCGCTGTGTGGGAATGTAGAGGGATGGGGCCCCATCAGTCAATACCGCTACGACTTCACACCGTGTTTTCTAGACGTCTGGATCACTATAGTGGCAGTTTATGGCATCGTGCTTGGAGCAGCAGCAGTGTGGTGGTTATTGAAGAAGAGGGAACCATCGCCCGTCAGCAAGAACTGGCATTTCTACACCAAGATCAGTGTTATTGGGGCCCTATTAGCCACAACGGCACTTCAAGCATGTCTCCAGATTGCGGCTCTCCCTGGGATCTGGTACGGTGATTTCCGATTTTGGACCTCTATTATCACGATGGGCTCGTTAGCTGTCATTGGGAGTGTTCAGTATATCGAACATTGGCGTAGCCGTCAGCCGAATGGGGTCGTATTATTCTACTGGCTATTCCTCCTGATAGCTTTTGGTGTCAAGCTTCGTTCTCTCATCTCCCAGCAAGCCTTTCGTAGTCGACTCCCATACTTCGCTACGTTCTGTGTCAGCTTTGGGCTTGCTGGATTGGAATTCGCTTTAGAGTACCTGGTGCCAAAAAAGCAGTCCACATACGATGCTCTTGGAGATGAGGACGAATGCCCGATTGAGTATGCGGATATCTTCAGCGTTCTCACATTTGGCTGGATGACGCCCATGATGAAGTATGGGTACCGGGAGTTTCTCACGCAAGATGATCTTTGGAATCTGAGAGCAAGGGATACCACGAATGCCACAGGTAAGACCTTGGAGGAGACCTGGTCAGATGAGCTCGAAAAGAAGCGGCCTTCCTTGTGGATGGCAATGTTCCGCGGATTCGGCGGGCCTTACTTTCGAGCCACAGTAATCAAGACCTTCAGTGACACCTTGTCATTCGTACAACCTCAACTACTGCGTTTGTTGATCTCTTTCGTCGACTCTTACCGTAACGGAAATCCCCACCCACAACCCATAATTAGAGGTGCCGCAATTTCGCTCGCTATGTTTGCCGTTTCGGTTGCGCAGACAGCTCTCCTTCATCAATACTTCCAACGTGCGTTCGAAACCGGAATGCGGGTAAAGTCATCATTGACTTCTATGATATATACTAAATCCATGAAATTGTCTAATGAAGGTCGAGCTTCAAAGTCTACTGGGGACATCGTGAATTACATGGCTGTGGACTCTCAACGCCTACAGGATTTAACCCAATATGGTCAAATGCTTTGGTCAGCGCCATTTCAAATTATCTTATGCATGGTGTCATTGTATCAGCTGGTCGGTATCAGCATGCTGGCAGGTGTCGGTGCCATGATCTTGATGGTGCCTGTGAACGGCTTGATTGCCAGGATCATGAAAACCCTCCAGAAGAAGCAGATGAAGAACAAGGACGCAAGAACACGGCTGGTGACGGAGATTTTGAACAACATGAAAAGTATTAAATTATATGCCTGGTCTACCGCCTTCATGAACAAGCTCAACTACGTTCGAAACGAGCAGGAATTGAAAACGCTTCGTAAGATTGGCGCGTCCCAAGCGTTTGCAAATTTCACCTGGTCAACAACTCCTTTCTTGGTTTCTTGTTCTACATTCACAGTCTTCGTCCTCACCAAGGACGAGCCTTTGACGACCGAAATTGTCTTCCCAGCCCTGACATTGTTTAATCTACTGGGTTTCCCATTAGCTGTCCTTCCAATGGTAATCACTTCTATCATAGAGGCGACTGTCGCTGTCGGACGTCTCACGAGTTTCTTCACTGCCGAAGAGTTGCAGGCTAACGCCGTTCAATCGAGGGAAAGCGCAACGAATATTGGTGATGAGTCAGTCCGCATACGAGATGCTACCTTCACATGGGATCGAAACGAGAGCCGCAATTGCTTAGAGGATATCGATTTTGTCGCCCGCAAAGGAGAACTGAGCTGCGTTGTAGGGCGAGTTGGCGCTGGGAAATCATCTTTTCTTCAAGCTATCTTGGGAGACATTTGGAAGATTCATGGTGAGGTCGTAGTGCATGGAGCCACGGCATATGTCGCCCAGTCACCATGGGTAATGAATGCAAGCGTCAAAGAAAACATCATTTTTGGCCATCGCTGGGACCCTCACTTTTATCAGCGAACTATACAAGCATGCGCATTCGTCGAGGATCTGAAGACACTTCCAGATGGAGATCAAACCGAGGTGGGAGAACGAGGAATATCTCTATCTGGTGGACAGAAGGCCCGCTTGACATTAGCAAGAGCCGTGTACGCCCGTGCTGATGTCTATCTTCTTGATGACTGCCTTTCCGCCGTTGATCAGCACGTTGGGAGGCACCTTATTGACAATGTTTTTGGGTCGAATGGCCTATTGGCTGGCAAAACAAGGATTTTAGCGACAAATTCCATTCCTGTACTTCGTGAAGCTGACTTTGTTACGTTGATTCGTGGGGGTAAAATATTAGAAAAAGGGACGTACGGGCAACTGATCGCAATGAAAGGCGAGGTCGCAAATCTCATCAAGACTGCCAATAATGAGGAAGAAGAGGAAGAAACCCCGTCTCCTAGCGTTGAAGAGAGCAAAGACTCGAATTCAAGCCCTGCAAGCGAGGATTCTCAGAATGTCTTCGGCACAGGTATAGGGTATTCCATAGAAGATCCCACAGGCGAGAAAGACGAGGCACTGGAAGGTATTACTCAACTGGCACCCATTCGCGCAAGCGGTGGAACTGGGCGAAGAGCGAGCAGCAATACTCTACGTCGCGCCAGCACAGCATCTTTCAAAGGGCCTCGTGGTAAGCTGATGGATGAAGAAGGTGAACCGACGAAATCGAAGCAAAGCAAAGAGTTTTCAGAGCAAGGAAAGGTCAAGTGGGATGTCTACCTAGAATACGCCAAGACTAGCAATCTGATCGCAGTAAGTGTTTACATGGTACTGCTTATTGGCGCACAGACTGCGCAGATAGGGGGAAGTCTTTGGCTGAAGCAGTGGGCTGAGATGAACCAGAGATATGGTGGAAACCCCCAGGTTGGTAAATACATCGGCATCTATTTCGCGTTTGGGATCGGTGGTGCGGGCCTGGTTGTCATCCAAACGCTCATCCTGTGGATATTCTGTTCCATAGAAGCCTCGCGAAAGCTCCACGAGCGAATGGCATACGCCATATTCAGATCGCCAATGAGCTTCTTCGAGACAACCCCATCCGGGCGGATTCTCAACCGTTTCTCCAGCGACATATACCGGGTTGATGAGGTGCTCGCAAGGACCTTTAACATGTTGTTTGTCAACAGCGCAAGAGCCTTCTACACGTTGATACTGGTCGTTGTGTCAACGCCGATTTTTGTGGTACTAGTCATCCCTCTGGGGGCCCTTTACCTCTACATTCAGCGTTACTACCTACGGACTTCAAGAGAACTGAAACGCCTTGACAGTATCAGCAGGAGCCCTATCTATGCTCATTTCCAGGAGTCGCTTGGCGGTATCACCACGATACGTGCGTATCGTCAACAGCAACGATTCATTCTGGAGAACGAATGGCGAGTAGACGCGAACCTCCGTGCATACTTTCCGTCCATCAGTGCAAATCGATGGTTGGCAGTGCGCCTTGAGTTTATCGGCTCGGTCATCATACTGGCAGCTGCCTCTTTTGCCGTTCTCTCGGTCGCGACCGGAGGCGGTCTGTCAGCGGGTATGGTAGGCCTGGCTATGTCATACGCATTGCAGATCACTACCAGTCTGAATTGGATCGTCCGACAAACCGTCGAGGTTGAGACTAATATCGTCTCCGTCGAACGTGTCTTGGAATATGCCAGGCTGCCCAGTGAGGCACCTGACAGAATATCCAAAAACAAGCCAAAGATCAGCTGGCCAGCCCAAGGGGCTGTAGACTTCAACAACTACTCAACGCGATACCGACCGGGATTAGAGTTGGTCCTCAAAAACATCGACCTCCATATCAAGTCGCACGAAAAGATTGGCGTCGTTGGCAGGACCGGCGCAGGAAAGTCCTCTCTAACCTTGGCACTCTTTAGGATCATTGAGCCTGACACCGGCAATGTCTCGATTGATGAACTGAACACCTCAACCATTGGGCTCCTTGATCTTCGGAGCAGGCTCGCCATCATTCCTCAAGATGCGGCTTTGTTCGAGGGCACCATGCGAGATAACCTGGATCCGGGGCATATTCACGATGACACCGAACTTTGGAGCGTCTTAGGTAGGTTTTATGCCATGCAACTTGAAGGCATGTAAGGCTTGCTGACGGAAATAAGATCACGCACGACTCAAGGAGCACGTCTCGAGTATGGTAGGAGGATTAGAGGCTACTGTGCATGAGGGAGGTGGGTCTGCGATCAGCCATGATCTGCTCACAAGCGTTTGAAATTGCCGAGAAACTCTATCTGACGTGAATCTTATTTTACTTAGGATCGAACCTGAGTGCGGGCCAGCGACAGCTAGTCAGCTTGGCAAGAGCACTGCTCACCCCAACAAATATACTTGGTCAGTTTGCAACACAGTGACAGAAGTACGTACTTATGAAGAGCCACTTCACTGACTCCTTGGCGACAGTACTGGACGAAGCCACGGCAGCCGTTGACGTCGAGACGGATGCACTGCTGCAAACGACGCTTCGAAGTAACATGTTCAAGAACCGGACCATCATTACGATCGCGCATCGAATCAACACGATCCTCGACTCGGATCGCATCCTGGTGCTCGACCACGGCGAAGTTGCCGAGTTTGATAGCCCGTCTGCCTTGGTGCAGAAGAAGGGTCTGTTCTTCGAGCTGGTCAAAGAAGCCGGATTGCTCGAAAGCGTTGAACAATCACAATTACTGTAAGCCCAATGAACGGTTGACAAGCCTTGTATTCTGTACAGAGCATGCATAGCCAGCGCACAGGTATCTTTGAGGCGCTCATGTTATACTCCCGTGCGTTCACTGATGAGATCGTTCATCTTTGTATGAAGCTTTGAGCTATGACGTGTGAATGTCGATGATTCGGTCAGATCTCTTTGAAACCCGGATTGACCTCTCTTGCGGTTGTGAGATTAAGGGTAGATCGGTATCCGCGCCGATTGCCTTTTGCAAACCTGGCGCTAGGAGTATTGTGAAGAAAGGTAAATTCAGGTTAGTGACAAGAGTGAGTGGGTGATTGGCTGTCTGGGTCCTTTGACTGGGAGATGGCTTGGGCACGTTGGTAAGCCGACGCTAGGACGACAGTATTCGAAGCTAAAGTCATGCAGCCGCACGGATTGGGACATGACTGTGAATTGGCTGATCGTCTTTCGGCTAGATCCATTGGTTCATCTTCTCCTAAAGTATACCTAGGTACCTAGGTAGTAAGGTTTCAGTCTCGGCCTTGCATCTACTACGGTACTTTACCTTGAAGTACTCTACTAAGGTAAAGTACAGAATACAGCCAAGGTAGGCTGGTACGGTACCACGGTACTCCGTACTTTACTTGCCACTGTCGTAAGGTTCGCCTATTGTATGACTTGCAGCAATCCCCGTGTGCATATGAGTGCGTCCGACTAAAGGGACGGCACGAATCTCGATCAAAGGTAAACTACTTTACCTGGCTGAGCATCCGTCATCCACTTTGCGCCATCTTCCGTAGATGTGGAGACTATCCTCTCATCCGAGACTGCCCCACAAAACGAAAGCTGAAGCCTGCCTCGTAAGGGTCTGGAGAAGGGATCTAAGCAACCCATGTCTGCATCAGACCCCCTTCCACTTGCAAATGTCTCATTGGTCAATAATGGCTAGCTTGCAACTAGAACTTACCTAAGGTAGGTACCTTAGCTTGCAATCAGCTTGGAAATATTCACTTGCGTGCTGAGTGACGTTCCCCTCGACCTCTTCTGCACACAAATCTGCTGCCCATAGAACACGCTGAACCGGACCAGGATGGCGAGCTGAGATATGCAATGTCTTCGGGGAAGCAAGCACGCGTTCCCCATCCCTTAGTTGCCGCAAGGAAAGGCAGCCCCTAAGGTGGTGTCTCGGGTGAACGAACGAGATGAAGAACCAATCTGCTCCAATGCAGGTTAGGCGATTGCTACATCTGGCGAGCTATATCAGGTATGCCCTTCGCAGATGTCTGGTCGAAGCAATCTCCCTTGACAACTTTATCCTCCTTAATACGAGACCACCCGATCAACCTCCCAAGCAGCACTCGGTCAGTCGTGCTTTTTGTTTGCTTGCCAAACATGCCTTCCATGGATGTGCGGATTGTGGGCGTGCTCTTATCCTAGGAGCTCAAACCCCCTGGCGGCTTCTCCAGCGGTGCCCACCATACTTCCAGTAGACACATCAATCAATCTTGGTATATTGCCAAGGAGAAGTCCTACAGCAAGTCATATCTTCCTTCCATCAGCGTTGGTTTGCCTGCGACGTGTTGATGCGACTCCGGCAATCAAAACCACTACTCTATCTACACTGGGGCTTTCCTCCGTGTCTCTGATCTCTTTGCTTCTCCATTCGACTAAGAACATCTCCGGGAGATAACCGTGCATATGGTTGGGCCCAATACAAAATCCATCGTATTCTGTCTTCCTGCTGACATATGCAGAATGGCTTCCCTCCATCAAGGACTCAACCTCGAATATACATACGCCAGTCATTGGCCTACGTGACTGTCGAATGGAGGGCTAGATCTGCAAGACGCGGGCAGATAAGCCTAACTACTGGAGTACGTAGTTCTTGAGCCGCTTTGTTGCTCGTTCTCGCCATCATGGTCCTGAGACCGATTCCGCGAGGAAGAGCACCGAGGGCAGCCGAACCCCCTTTAGGCGTGACCATCAAACCTTCTGGCAGTGCTACCAATATTAAGTCTTTCGGTGAATCCCAAGATCCTCGGTGCCAACAAGTAAGCCCGTATCCATTTCATCATGCCATGATGCTGCACTACCTAATACTGACGTTGACGCTGTAGATGATTTCGCAGAGGCTGTTGGAGAACTTTGATGTCGTATTAGTCGATCGTGTTGACAGGAGGAAAGTCTATGTTGCCAGCCATACGGAGCCGCAGCCTAAGGAGGTCAATGTACACGAGTACTTTGAGATCGCAACAGGTTGGTGATTTCTTTCCTCGTTCACTGACGCTCCAATGACCTTCGTATGATCAGAAAATCATGCTCGCTCTGTTACTGAAGTCTCCCAGCACATATCACTCAAGCTTCACCCATTGGATCTTCATCAAAGAAGAGGAGGGCTTCTCGCAGCTCGCCGCCGCGCAACAAACGACGAATGCCTCGCTCCAAGACACCCGAGACAGTTGAAGACGACGATTATGTGTCAGACGCAGAAGATGAATTGGACGGCGTGTTGAATGGTCGAGAAGGCGAAGAGTACTATTCGCAGCCCTTCAGAGTTTCCAACCTAAAAGGGTATTTCATTATCGCTCTCAAAATGCTTGGACAGCTAGCTTGCAAAGATATTGCAAAGGCCTGGATCAAGATGGGACACCCGAGAAAACAAACAACCAATCCCTACAACGGCGGCAACACCAAGGAAGAATCTTTGAGACTATATGGTTTCGAAGGTGCCCTGACGACACCCATCTACTGGCCTCCGTGGGAGGGATGGCGAGATTGTGAGGGATGCCGCCATCGGGAACCAGACCACATCAAGAAGCCAGGTCTGGCTGCTTCATGCTTTGAATTTTGTCACTGCTGACTTTCTTTGAAGAACGTCTGAACCTTTTATACCATCTCCTGCATTGTGGGCATCATAGATTCACCCTCGAAAAGCTAGAACTGGCCACAGCGTGGATTGAGCGGGAAATTCCCAAGAACTTCACCGCCAAATCCATCAAGATACTGCGGCAGATCTACCATGCTAGGAGGGAGGAGATCAAATATGAGCAGGGTTTATCAGGTGGGCTTCAACCGATGCTTGAGACGATTGTCGCGCTCATTCTTGTCAGGTGCCGACACTACCATCAATCTTTACATACCGAAGCCCACTGCAAAGACCCCAAAGATATCCAAGACTATCACAGCAACACCAATCAAAGACGAGCCTTCACAGGGAGTAACAGACGGTCCAAGATCAGCAAAGGCCCCAACCGCGGACATGAAAACTGAGAAACTAATAGAGGAAGAAGATTCCATTGCTACTCAAATGGAAGTAGATACAACAGACGAGACAAAGTCGACCGTTCCTGAATGCACGCCTGCTTCGACGGTCTCGTGTGTTGCATCAGATGGTCGCAGCTTACAGCCTAAACCGAAAGCTCCTCATCATAACGAAACTGGAGTACTAACGATAGAGTCTCCCTCTTGTCTATCCGTACAACGCCAACGGAGCGGCAAGTCGTCCCTTCCTTCAGAGGAAATTTCTTGGCATTCGAGCACAGACCACTTGGGTGGCCTCCCACTCGAACGCATACAACATCCATCTCGAAAGCGAGAATCAGTTGCGCACACGAGACCCTATTCTAATAAACCCACATTGATAGCTGGGGGCCTGGCAGCCTCTGTTCCTTATCAAGGTGAAAGTTCGACATGCTACACTCTAACAGAAAATCAACTTCGTAATGAGTATCTCCATCCAGGCGAGCATTGTCAGATGAATGTCGCTCATATCCCTGGTCAACAGCCTAGGACCCTGTCCCATCCCTTCGTTCATCCTCTGAGTTCCCCACGTCGGCCGGTAGCACCCAAGTCAATGAGCTTCTCGGGCTCGTCATCAGGCTTCGCGGGATTACCTTCAGAATGTATGTGGCAGAATACGAGCGAAAATTCCAGCGCTCAGCAATATGGCATCAGTGGCCCAATCTATACCGACGGCGCTGATCCAAACGCACCTCTTCCTTCATATCCACCAGATGTTACCAGTTCCTTTGGCAGTGACTACTCGGATAACTCTCTTGGGAGCGGGCTGCAGATGAACGATCTGAGTGGTCCTACATACTCACAAGTCCAGGCGAATCAACGAGCTTTAGACGCAGAGTTTCGACGCTACTATCCCACCTACTTGACATCAAACTTCAACGCTCTTTCCGTTGAGCCTGGTCATTTGGATCACACGCCATTGCTCCCTACGGACTACTCCGTTGGCGCGGAGAGTAGGTTCAACACTTATAATCAGGAGCCTCGTTACGCACAACGGTGAAAGAGCACGTCTCTCGCCATGCAGCTGCAACGGGCGAGAATCTTCTCGCTACCCATCCCTCTATACATCCCTTCGTTTCTAATATTGATATTTCCGTCATCCTTCTTTGGTTCATGTGTTACGTTACTTTAGCGTCAAACGAGGTGATCATTAGATGTCAGATGTACGTCTTTTTGGAGCTATTGTACCACTTCCACTGCTTGTCACCGATCAGACGCCCTCATATGTTTTGAATTGTGGTGGAAAAGCGAGTTTTTAGATTTGCCATTTCCTATGTTCTATTCACACCGGAGGCTACATCAATGATTGGAGATTCCTCCATTTTCGAACGCGAAGTCCGCAATTTGTTGGTCTATGTGCGATGTCCTTTCCTTCTGTCGGATTTCCTTGGCACACTTCATCGAACCCGCGGTATTAGGTAGCCTCACGAGTAATGGTAATCAAGTTGTTCTCTACACATATTTTCGCGGCTGTGAGGACTATCTCCTGGCGTACACGGCGATTCGACTTCCATACCTCCGGATGTACCCCAGTATCTCGGCTTTATGTGTACTGCCTCTCGCACGAGGAGAGGAGGGGAAAACAAGCTGCATCGTCACGGCAGCTCGCACCCGCTTCCGATCGATGTGGCGTTCTTCTGCATCATGTACCGATGCACGGCTGCCGCGTGCATGAATGCAAGTGGACCTGTGGAGGGACCACCGGCCCTGTCCCCCTTCTTTGCATCAACTTCCAAACATTTCACCCTGCCGTCAACAGATTATCCACTGGCTGCAACCGATAAGCTGCGTGTCTGTTGACGAATTAGCTCACCGCCATCCCCCTAGCGAATCAACCCGTCCCGCCCGGCGCCGCAGGGTGACTTCGAGGCTGATATCCTTGAGCAGCAAACGGAGTATGACAGCGGGAGTCCGTGCAAGAGCATCCGTAAACCTTCGAGTCCCCGGTCGTTGCATATCCGATCCCGATCGATCTCAACGTCGGCCCCACACCCCATCCTGCACGCTACGACCTGGAATTGTCCGGTCGGAGATCTAAAATAGAGCTACGCCTCCGATGCGCTGGCAACGGGTGGACACGATGCAAGGCCTTTTGAGATCCACCTTCGATATGCAAGGACGCCGGTAGGCAGTTTGAGCTTTCTAGAGAAGTTGTGGAGACTTGATCTCATGCAGCTACAGGTATTCAGATAGCGGACTTGATGGTGGAAACTCAATCTACGACGATTTCATGTACGAGGCCGGATCACCTCGCTTCGGACGGGATGAGGGATCGCAGGACATAAGCGACATAAGGTAGATAGGAGGTTTTTCACATTTTGTGTGGATGAGGTCGGTTACGGACCGGAGATCTTAGCGCGCTCTTGCTGCATTGCATGAGACAGCTGTCATGTTAGGGGTGGAGGATTGAAGGAGGGGGGGAATGATATGCACGAGATGCGGGTCGCTTCGAGTCCATATTTGCTTTTGCATCCTCTTACACAGTATGCTGCTAGTATCTATTGACTGACAAGCTAATAAATCAATGAGAAGGTTGTTGTCACGAATCACTTCATTGAAAAACGCATGGCTTATGGTATTTCATGTGCTTTGCTGATGTATTGTAGAAGAAGGCTGACGAGGCTATAGTGCGTAGGGGGCTTTTGCACGCATAGATTTCATGGATTTGGAACGTGGGAAAGACTCGACGGGGCGGGCACCCGCACTATGGTTTTTGTGGTCTAGGATCGAGCTAGGGCTAGGCTTTCATACGCAGTTGAATAGAGTAGAATAGGATGGATTTTCTTTTGAGTTGTGGATTCTGACTTGATGGGTTTATTAGGATGTGGACGGTTGGATATCTGCACTGAGATGGGTATGGGTATGGGTTATGTGATTTTTGGATTTTGTTGGATTGGGTTGGGAGTGAGTGTTTACTACGGCGTAGATGCAGTCTACCAACAACTCCAGTAGCGGAGTACGGATAGGCCTAAACTAAAGAACCAGCCAGCCATAATTTTGGCAGCATTTAGGAGGCATGAAACTGCTGTAGTATGACGCTTGTTGGTTATCCCTCAAGTTCTGATGGTATGCGTATCTACTGCAATCATCGAACACTCGGTGGGTTGGAACCATGTTCTCTTGAGGGTATTGATTGTAAGTTGGCTCAGGCGAAATTTTGAGGTCGACTGGTCCACCGTAGCTAGCGCTGTATAAAGCTTGGCATATCTTCTGCCGCTTCCGGATGCATCTTGAGCTTCACTAATCAAAGGCAACCAGCTTCACGCCGCCTGAACGACCTTCAACACAATCATATCGTCGATGGAACTTACTTCCAACTACTTATCTTGATGTTCTCAATACAACAGAGGCGTGCGTACCTTCGGAACTGGCGAAATGTCAGCACCTCAAGGGCCATGCGCTAGCAACAATAGCAGAGGGCAATCCCAAACTCGCACACGACCCCGAACGGATGTCTTTTCCCGGGGTGGAGCTGTTAGAAGAAACTTCTCTCCGCCTTCGCAGGATATATCGATGGGAGATGCGCCCAGTGGCCAGCAGTCGTCGACAGAAAGACCTAGAGGGGAGAGGGGAGCGAGGCGACAGACATCTCCTAGAAGAACCAGGGGCGAGTCGCGAGGTGCTAGAGGAGCTGGGCGGTATGCATCATTAGGGCCTTCGAGAGGAGATCGGTCTCAACAGAACTTCAAGCCACCGCCATCTGAATATAAGATTCGTAACAAGAAATGGGTCAACCCGACCTCGCTCAACGCTTCGATTCAGAGCCATGCCGGCAAGATCGCAGATCCTCGAAAGGCGAGCTGGCGCAACCGCCCCTTTGACCCTGCATACAGAAAGCAGATTGACGACCTCTACCAAACGGTATGTATTTTCTTCCCAGCGTCTACTGACCGAAAGATATAAATAGTGACTGTGGGCCCCGGTCGTATCTACAGCTCAAAGAAGATCGAAGAAGAGAAAGGATAAAGGCGATCAAGGATGGGTTTCTTGCAGACCCAGCCAAGCCAACAACATTGGACTGTGCCATCACACCTGTTGGAACATGTCAGGATATGTGTCCCGAGTTTGAGCGTGTGGAGAGGATCATGCAAAATACGGTCGAAGGGACGGAAAAGGTATAGAGAGGACGCAAGAGAGAAAGTCTATGACTGACGTCTGTGCTAGGTCTTACCCTCTCCTGAGGCAAAAGAGAAGTTTCCCTTTGAAAATATCATGGTCAAAAAGTTCCGAAGATCTGCAGCGGGATATGAAGAACAACTTCCTTCCGATATAAGACCTCCACTAGTGTTACGGAAAACATTGGACTACCTCATCAATGATGTAGTTGGTGGGCCTGAACCATTGGCAACTGTGCATGGATTCGTGTGGGACCGAACGCGGAGCATCCGGAACGACTTTTCAATTCAACAGGTTACTAAGATCGACGATGTGAAGATTGCAATAGACTGTTTCGAGCGCATCGTACGCTTCCATATACTGTCCTTGCACCAGCTTTCTAGACCTGGGGAACACGGGGGAGAGTTCAACGCCCACCAGGAGCGTACACAGCTCAACAACGCCCTCCTGTCGTTGCACCATTACTATGAGGATAACCAGAATACACTCACTTCACCAAACGAAGCGGAATTCCGAGCGTATGCCATCATATTCGAGATCCAAGATTTGAGACCGGATGTTGAGGACAGGCTGCAGAATTTGCCAAAACATATTCTGAAGGATCCACGAGTACGGACGGCTTGGAGATTATATGCGGCCGCGGCGAATACCACAGATCAACAAGGACCCTTGCAGCCGCAGACAAGGTTCATGACTGCGCAAGCCAACACCGGAGGCTTCTGGAGCATGGTGGAATCGAACTCTGTCTCCTACCTGATGGCTTGTATGACCGAGATATACTTCAACCACGTGCGGAGGACTCGTCTGAAAGCTATTTGGAAGGCCTACAAGGGGAAAAGAGCTGGTCCTACAAGGGAAGGCGATAATTGGATACTGTGGGATTTGAGGACTGCGCTTGGTTTCGACGATGAAGAACAGACCAGAACGTTCTGCGAGCAGCAAGGTTTTACAATTACAATGCCCGAGAACGAGGATCCTTATATTGATCTTGGTTCAGCCGATGGTGGAAATTTTGCAGGTCAGTCGCTACCACTCAAACTTCCTGATACCTGCAAACTCTTCTTTAGATTCAAAATCACAATCGCAGCAAATTTTCTCAAAAGGCTTGGTCGAATCAAAGAGATTAGGCCGTACCTTGCCAGCAGTCATCAACGGCATGAGTGCTTCTCAAGCCCAAGCCCAAGGCTTTGTGGAGGAACTGACAGATGCAGAGACTATATCAACAGATAATGAAGAGTCGCTGTTTGTTGACGGTGGCTCCGGAGACGAGCATATGCAGTCGGGCTCGGAGTCAGAAGCCCCTCGTATCAAGCCAATCTTTGGCAATGGTCGAAAACTTGATGCGACGGCGTCACCTTTCAGCCCCTTTGGCTCGCCCGTCCCTGGGATCGTCCCAGGCTCTGGTCCCGTCACCGCTTCACAACTTGGGAGCTCAAGCAGTAACCCCCAGATCAAAATCTCTCCAGCGGAAACTTCGAACTCCTTGGCTTTCAACTCTGGATCATCGACACAAACCACGCCTGCTCCGATAGGCACCAAGGAAGCACCTAGATTCAACCCCTTTGCATCTGCAATAGTGAAGGAGAAAGAACATGCCAAGAAGTCCTCTGATCCTCTTCCAGGTAATGAACCTTCGAAGTTCGATTTCGGTGCAGCAACGAAGGCTTCCCAAGTATCGAATACTAACAACAGCCTTGGTTTTTCTTCGTTCGCCAAACCCTCAGGCGCAACACCTAGCGTTCTCGATCAACCGTCCACGAAACCCTCTTTTCTTTTTCCAGCACAACAAGAGACTGTCTCTAGTCAGCCATCGACAACATCTGTATCAACTAATTCAGGACCCGCCAATAGTATTTTCGACAAAGCACCCACCACATCTACTCCATCGGCGTTCTCGTTTGGGACGTCGCCCCTTTTTCAATCTTTCACACAAGATCAAAAACCAAAAATCCCTGACACTCAGCTATCTCCACAACAAAATGACAAAATGAGTAAACCATCCCTTTTCTCTACGCCAGCAACCTCGGATAAGCCTGCGAACTTTTCTTTCACCTCAAAGCCCACTGTAGAGCCAGCATCAGCATCACCAACCAAAGGCGCCTCTACGCCAGGTATCGTACCGAGCCCATCTCCTTCCACAATGAAAGAAATCCGGGATTCGAAACCACCACAACCGACCTCGTTCGCCCCGAAACATACTACAGAAGGTTTCTTTCAGCCAAGTCTCTTTCAGCCTAGTGTTGGCCCGAAATCATCACAATCGCATCTCACCTCGGCCAAACAAGACTCAAATACGAGGGATTTGTCACAGCCAAAAATGCCCGCAAGTTCAAAACTGCCTAGTCCTAGCTTATCTACCTCAGCAGGTACGGCATCGACATGGTCAGGCTCTACCGCTGTTGGGACTATCTCAGGTGGCTCTTCGCAAGATACGAAAACCTTACCAGCTGTCGCGCCCGATCCATGGTCATCCACACTAGATCAGCTGGCCGATGCCTTGATGCTAGGAGAAAAAGGACTACTGCAACAATTCGTCGAGTACACGGTGGGCCCTATCGTTGAGTCTTCGATCAAGCAATTAGAGGACGAAGACTCATGGGAGCAAGCGCGTCAGTCTCATCTCACCCTCGAACGATACTACCCATGGATGCTGATTTGGAGTAGGGGAGTGTCGCGTAGTTTTGTTAAGCAAGAAATATTTTAGGAAATGGAGAGCTAATGCGTGGAACATGAGTCTGATGCGCAAGGCCAGAGAACGAAGGAGGAGGTTTGCGCAGACAATTCAGGACTCCGCAAGAAGCACGCCTGTTAGACAAGGCAGTTTGGTAGACTCTTTTCGATCGAGTATAGGTGGGCATGGGAGTGCATCTGGGAGACAAGACACCGCAGCATCCATCATGCCACCACCTTCCACGCCCCCTCGGAAATGGCAGAGTCTCTCCACTGATTTCGACTACGACCTAGCTCAGTCAGAGTTGGGGAATGGAACTAAGCGGAAGCGAGTCATTTCAAATGAAGGCAACGATCACCGAACTCCAAAGACTACCAAAATCGGTCATCGACGCTCACAAACTGTTGGAAATTCGGTCATGTCTGCTCCCCCACGCGGATTTTCGCACAGTCCTTACAAGTCGAGGATAGACATCTCGACCGTGCCCAAAGGATCGATGCTGAACGATATTCTCATGAAGCAAGCACGGCGTTTAGCTCCCACTGCTAAATCAGACACGACGCACACGGACTACTTCCGGCTCAAGGCCCTCGGGATCGATCCAGATACACCGGTCGTACCAACCGGTAAGAAGCGAACCAGGGCTGAGTCGATGACGAATGGAGATAGCAGAATTATCGAAAAAGTGGGGCACGAAACCCAACCAGGAGGACAACTGGGGACGCAGGAGACGTCTCAGAGCCTTACCATCCCATCCAAAACACATCACACAACCAAAAACGACGACGACGACGAAGCCCTCTTCGCCCAAATCCGATCCGTCCGCGAAGCCCTCGCCGAATCGGAACAATGGATGCATTCCGAACGCCAAAGCATGGAGCGAAGCACACCCTCCAAGCAACCGCGACCCAGCACCTCACCACCGCACCTACCGTCGGAGGAAACACCGGCGCAGCGTCGACTCCGCGAGCTCAAAGAAAGGGGACATCAGCCGTCGAGAACGGAGGTCAGACTGAGAGCTTTGGGCGATGAAGCGCTGCTGCCCAAAGGTTTTTGGGACGGAGAGGGGATGGGGCTGAGTCTTGTGAAGGGGAGGGAAGAGGAGGGAGTTGAGTGGGGGATTAATGGTGTTATGCAGCAGCAGCAGCAGCGGCAGTTGCCAAATGGTCCCATGGGGTTTGCGGCACTGCAGCGTGCGAAGTGGATCGGCCCTGACAGTCGGGGTTTTGCACCCGAGGCGTATATGGAGAAGGAGGGAGCGAGTGCGGACGATGCCATTCTCCTGTAAGGGATCGATAGGGTTGCTTTTTATCGCAAACGAACAATGTAATCTTGCATGCGTTTGTGTGGTGTTTAAGGTGGTGGTGTACAGCATGCATAGCGCAGGTGTTTGGCTTCTATAGCTAGGGTACGTGTAAGACAGTACAATACGATACGATACGATTCCACGTTTTTGAAGATATTTGATTGTTGACCCTTTTTTTCCCCTTGGAATGGAATCGTTATCGATGGGCGTGTTGTTTGCAAAGGACAATCTTGGTGCAGGTTTTTTTAACAACTCGCTTGCTTGTTTGTTTGTTTGTTTGTCCTTTCGAGTCTGTAATTAGGAAGGAGGGGGGGGGGGGCACTTTACTGTAAGGTTGGGAAAAGGTTATGGTGTAGAGGTGTAAGGATTCCTCTGTTTTTGCGCTCTTCTCTTCTCTTCTCTTCTCTTCTCTTCTCTTCTCTTCTCTTCTCCTTTGTGATTGTGATTTCGATATGGATTATTATTTTGGATGTGGGAGGGAGGAAGGAAGGGAAGGGGAAGGGGAAGGGGAAGGGGAAGGGGAAGGGGAAGGGGAACTGGCATCGTTAGCACAGTTGATTTGTCGTGGGTGCGTGGTAGGACTCAGAATCATTTATCGGGGTTGAAGCCGTTTTTATTCCTGCACGAGCGGAGTTAGGAAAGCCTGCTGCGATTCGACAACTGAATCGCAGGTAAAGTCACTTCATTTGCTACTCCGTGACCACTGATTAAGTTGGCTCGCTGGGTATTTGATATTGAACAAGAGACGGGACGGGAAGGCATGGACGGGGATCTCACACTCAATTCGAAACCAGCTTCTCCACCGCCTCCAACAGAATATCAGCATGCTGTCGCTGAAAGATCAACATCGGCCTCAGCCTGACCGCCCGCTCCCCGCTGCCGCCGATATTAACACCCATCCCCTTCGCTCGTTTCAAGAAATTGTCCCGGTGCGGACTATCCCACGCCAAAAACGTGCCTTGGCCCTTTCCGCGCAGGTTCTGGATCTCGTTCGGATATTGCTCCGCCAATCGCTCCAGTTCGGAATAGAGATACGCGCCCGTGCGAGCGGTGTTTTCGACCAGATCGAGCCGCTCGATCTCGTCGATGATTCCTTTGAAGAGGAGCGTCTTTGCCGGGTCGCCCATCCAGGTGTTGAATTGTCGGTAGGGCTTGTTGGGGCGGAGCGCCGGGTCGCCGAAGTAGTAGCCGGCCGTCTGGGCTTTTTTGCTGAAACTGACCATGTCGGGCGGGGAGGGCAGGTTCCAATGTTCGTGCGCCCAGAACTTGCCCGTGGCGCCGACGCCGGTTTGGACTTCGTCGACGATGAACATGACGTCGTGGCGTTTCGTGATTTCGCGGAGACCTGTGAAGAAGGAGGGAGAGGCGTGGTTGTCGCCGCCTTCGGATTGGACGGGTTCGACCACGACGGCTGCGACCGGGTTGTGGAAGTTTTGTATCAAGTCCTCGGTTTCCGCGAGGCAGCGGGACTCTTCGGCGGCGTTCTCCGAGGCGTGTTCGGCGAGGGGATACTTGAGCATGGGGAATGGGGCTTGAGGCCAGTCGAAGGCCGGGATGTCGAGTTTGTGGATCGGTTTGCTGCGAGTGGTGGAGAGTGAACCGAAGAGGCGGCCGTGGAAGCCGGATTTGAAGGAGAGGATGGACATGTGTGGAGAGCCTGGGGACTTGTTGTCCATCGCCGAGGCAATCTCCTCGGCGGAGAAGTCGACATCGGGTCCTCCACGCTCTTGTCGACGCTTCCACATAAAAGCAGCTTTGTATGCGGTTTCGTTGGCGTCCGAGCCGGCCATTGCCGTGAAGACTTGGTCAAGACCCTTTGGTGCGACTCGGAGGACACTAGCTCTGAGTATGTCCGCCCAATCGTGCTGGGGAAAGTTGCCTAGGGCAGGACGGTTGATCATTGCGCTGGCCATCTGAGGCGACGTCGCTACTGCCAAGAGATTGGGGTTACAGTAGCCCTAGATAATCACGATATCAGCATTGACTACCTAATATACTAAGCTTGCAATCATAGGAGGTGGTAGTCAACGATGTAAGTTCTTGAGCAGTATGACACAGCTCCCAGAAGCAGGGCTTTTGTACATCGAGTACTATCTGAAGCTGCTTTGCGTACCCTTTGTTTGACTCCACCTCTCTTTCTTTTTGAGCAGGTACTGAAGCAGCTCCAGCGTCAATGGATGTCTTTGGAGTGTACTTCAATGGCCGCCACTTGTCCTGATCGCGAGCCCGATACCATGCGAGAGAATGGCTTTGAATAATGAAGAGATGATAAGAAAGACGATATCATGGACGACGACGCAGAGACGATAGGGGCAACATTCACATACCACTGGGATTGAGGCAATCTGTGCATAGACGTCGAGTAGCACATTCCCATCCAGATCCGCAATATAATTGCCATAGCTGTCTTGGTAACTCGCCATCATGTTCAGACTCCTAGTGTCAAAGACTTTGTCTAGGTCCTGGATTGCCTTCCTGCTGACTGGACCTGGAATGGCAGTCCTGATTACGGGGCTTGTCGGCTCATCTGGGAAGAAGGCTTCTGAAGCAGCTTGCTCTGCGGCTTGGGCTGTTGCGATACTAGCGGCAGGCTTTGTGGTTGTCGTAATGGGACGGGCAGTGAAACGGCGGGTAAGGGGGCGAAGGCGAGATGGAGTTCGAAGGATGGAGGCCATTGTGGTGGTAGGACACTCCCCAGTCCTAGCTTCTAATGTTGGAACGGTGGAGAATGGAGAATTCTTCTGCTTGATCGCGGTGGAAAGTCGCTAAACCTCCGGCAAGAATGGGTGGAAGTCTTTGATTAGAGGATTATATTCCAAAGAAAGCTATATTGATTGCGTATGCTAGAATCTCCCTAGCATGTGAGTTGCTCTACCCCAAGTCAATTTTCTTTCGAATCTTTTCGATCCGTATTGGTCGCTACAGGTGTACCTCTGGTCAGGTTGCTTTCTTTTCAGCAGTGGGAGATCAATCTGGCCGTATGCACATGGTGAAACAAAGAGTTGTAGATGTGTAAGAGATTTCTCCGCTCCCTACTGTATATGACAAGACTATCGAATAGCGAACGTTAGCTTTGATAAGGCCGTTTCGGTCTTGAAGTGGGGCTCGCTAGCATCAACGGCTTTCGACCCTCGGCCCCGCATTCTCCTACCGAGCTATGCCTATCAAGGTAGCTCTTTGCGGGTCTGCTATCAAGCTGATCTATAGGAATCAATGGAACTGGTATTGCCGGAGAAAGCGGCAACGCGACCGGACCTATTCCGAAAAGCAGATGTCATGGCATGCCATGAATGTCGATCCTAATGTACAGAGTATCCTTATGATACCCATTTACTGGTCATGCCCAATCCCCAAAGCTGAAGATCCAAAATCGGGCTGCAGATACGATCAAGCCTCACCTTGTATCGAAAGTGCAGGTCGATGACCGTGTGCAGGGTAATGCCGTTCATGCTCGTTAATGGTCTCTTCATCGTTCCTCATCTCTATATTAGGCGGGTCACCGCGGTCTGGGACGTGAGTATGACTAGCGATATCGATTTGATCATCGACCCTGTCAATGCCAGTATCGATGGCGTCGAAACTCCTAGATCTCATCGGCCGTAGAAGTGGAGGCGGATGATTGGTATCATCAAGGGGATTCTCCACTAGGATGTCCTTGACCATCGGACCTTCGTATGAGCCTGTCAGGATTTGCAGGCTTTCGCTAGTGTCTGAGGGTTCGTTAGGATCCACCAGCGTATCCATCGGTACCTCGTTGAACGGTGGAGGGGGCGGTGGAGGTGGAGGACTCTCCGACTTGAGTCGTTTGCTGGGTGTTGTCTCTTCCTCTCCCTTCTCAGTGAAGCTCGGGTTACCATCGATCCCCCTCTTGCGTTTGAGACCTTCTGAAATCAACAGCTGATCCATTGGGGTCACTGGAGTTGCAGACTCCCGCTTGGGTTTCTCATCTTCCTCTTCCGACATTGCCATATCTTGTTCATCATCGCTCTCAGCCTCCTTCTTTACGCATGGTTTCGGCGGCGTGCCGTCGGAGAGCCCGCCTTCTCCCGCCTTACCTTTTCGCTCTGCTTTCTTCTTGTCGTGCTCCTTCTTCTTGGCCACAGCTTTCTCGAAATACTCCTGGACGTACTTCTTGACTTGCTTCTCCTGCCGAGAGGATATTTTGGTAGGATCGTCTACCCGCTGATTCTTGTAATCTGAGTTCACAAGCTTCTTCGAGATCTTGATTATGCGTACGTTAGTCTTGGATACTGCGCAATCTGGGATTAATGTTGTACCTCTTTCGCAAATCTCTTTAGATCGTCTTTTGACAGCTTGCCCCTGAACTTCTCCATGACGTACTTGATATGCGGGAACAGCTTGACCTTGTCAGCTCGGAAGCAATTTGAGAGCTTGCAATTGACTCACTGTGTTCTCATACAGCTTCTTTTGCTTTTCTTCGCTGTAGGTTCGCCATTTCTCAGGGCCCCCTTTGCTTTCCTTTTTCACGTTCCCATTCAATGCTTGCTTGTTTGAGGAGGGCAATGGGTTTTCTTTCGGAGTGTTCGCTTTCGCACTGGTGATCTCGTTAATGATGTCTTCAAGTGCTTTGTTGGTTGACGTAGGCTTCGGAGGTGGTGGGGGCGGAGCCGCCGCTAGGGTTGGTCTCTGCCACGTCGTCTTACCACTGGCGTCGTAGTAGTAGGTACGGCCATTCTCATCCGTTGCAGGAAACCAACCTGGAGGTAGGCTATTGAAGGGACGTGGACGAAAGGGTTGCCGTGAGCCCACATGAAAGTCAGGATTTCGTTGCGGAAAGTTTGAGCGTGGGCCACTTGGAGCTGCTGGTCCACGTGGAGCATCAATAGAATTTGACCTTGACCTGGAGCGCGATTTGGAACGTGGTTTTCGCTCATCTCGCGAATCACGTCGTCCGAAATGGTTCGACTTGTCTGGGGTGGCGGTCAAGGAGGCGGTGACCGCTTCACGTTTTTTGCGAGGTATCCGGTAGGCGACCTCAAGCGTACTCCATTCCTTCAGAAGGCTGGCAGCTTGACTTTCCACTCGATCGTTCCCAGAATGTAAAAGACTTTCCACGGTGCTTTCTATTTTGGAGTCGCTAATCTTGTTGCGTGTCAGGCGAGGAAACTTATTGAGGATATCAAAGACCTGCAGAATAACATTGGGATCCTCTTTCCACAGGGCGAGCGTAGAGTTGAGAATCTGGTATCCGTGCATCTTAACAACCCGATTTCGAACCCGTTCATCATCACATCGCTGGATTCGGCCTAACAGCTTGACTGCAATCCATTTTTCCTTGCACTGCATCAGTGTGGCCATGACCTTGGTGACACCACTCTCGTCCAAGGATTTCGGCTGGAAATCATTGACATATTCCTCGTCATCTTCTCCAGTCTTCTTCTTTCGTGGCTTCTTCGCGACAGCAGTGTCCCAGCTATCGCCGTCGTCAATGCCAAGAGCTTCGATTGTTGTATTGGATAACTTAGTACCACGCTCGGTCTGAGTCTTCCCTCCAAGAAAGCCGGTGCAATTTGGCTCACCGCAGTAACATGGTTGAGGATCGGCTCCATAGCGGTCGACGTTGTAATTGAAAACGAGTTCTTCACCTTTTTTGATTTTCCGCTCGGCAAAGATTCCCATGCGGAGTTTTTCGCCCACCACCCACTTGTCCACATAACAATTAGGATTACAGGAATGATTGCAGAACCTACCAAGGTTACCCTTTTTGGTCGCATCGATGAACTCGCCTTTGGAGAGAGACATAAAATAGAAGTGCTTGATGCCATCTTCACTGTACTGGGTCGTTCGACGACGAAACCGACTTTCATCAATGACCTCCCCAATATATTCGTAGATCATCTCATCAGGAGAGAGATCTGTGTCAGTTCGAAGACCATATCCCTTCTTCTCTGTCTGGATAACGGTCACATTGGCGAACTGTTGTTTCTGAAAACGCTGGTTTTGGCAGTCAGCTCCGCACCCGCAATCCCCAACACACTCCATCTTCGTCGCACGATTGATGCAGTCCGAATCGGCCCCACATGCTGCGTTAGTCCTTGCGTAGCTGTCTGTACTACTAGTCAGTGCTCATACGAATTTTGCGATGTATGTAGATGTAGAGAGACGCCTACCCCACTCCTCTGCGCAGTCACAATCCATGGAATCGTGCTCCGAAGACCCAATATACTTTGATGAGTACGAACATTCTGGGATGACTTCGAAACCCTCTCTGGCTTCCTTGGTCTTGTCCTCATAGTCATTGAATACAGGTTGGGGTCTGGCTACCATCCTTTGTGATGTACTGCGGGACAGCTTGGGGGGCTGGCCCGGCTCCTGTTTGATAGTGATTTCACCACCAAGAACCGCCTCATGTCTCTCACTGCCTGTGAATGGCGACTGTGATGCCTTTTCATGTTTGACAGGTGACTGTGAAGCGGATTTCATGGATGTGTCTGATGGCGATTGGCTATTACTGCTGGCCGACTCCTCCTTGATCTCATCTGTCCGTAGCCTTCCCGGCTCCCTCTTTGTATAGCCATCCTCGAGCTGTAACTTTTGCACTCGAGGATCTGATACCCTGCTCTTTCTCTCGTGTTTGTCATCTGTCATGATGGGCGTGGTCCGTATGGGGTGGTACGAGGCAAAAGCTTGTAGGGTGACGAGGGTTGGGTGCCGGTGTTGGGTAGCGAGAGGTGGGCCGCCGATCTCCTTCGCCCATAGCAATGCACAAGAGTAATTCAGAATACGTCGAGAGGTGTGATTGGGGTGCCAAGTGAGGTGGGTTATGATCTTATGACTCTCTTGCACGCTTTGGCGACTCCTGGCCGAGCACCGTATTGGTGGAGGAAAGGACTGAGGTGACAAAGATATGAGGAGCTCGAAGCGCGGCAGATGGAAAGGCTTAGATAGTAGCGATACAGTGTTATGTTTAGAATGAGTGAAGGGAAGGCGCCAGTTGATTTCAAAAGGGCACGTCTGTTCTCCTGGACTGCCTCCTTCAATATCCAGGACTTCTTCGCAGTAGCATCAAGCTTTCATGTTCCAAATCCGATGAAGCACAAATTATCACCGTACACCGTCCATGCTTCACAGCGATTTATCGTGTTGTTGTTTGCTCACAGCGGTATGATTTATGACATTGAAAAGCTCCCGGTTGTTCACAGGTTCGCATTCTCGGCAAGTAGATATAATGGAGTAACGCCACGAAGTTCTAGCACAGAATCTTGATGCAATTCAAGCTCAACAGCTACGTACAACAATTGTTTCGCAAAACTCTGCGCATTCGGGAACGGTTGTTGACCGAAAGAACACCGCAATAGCTTCAGCGCTCACCCCACCTGTAGTGCCACAATTGTCCGAAAAGACTCCAGCCTCGAAACAGAAAGTGCGACTATATGGATGGTAAGTGGCATCTGCACGTCCCTTCAAAGACACTCCTTAGCTTTTGGATCAGCGGCCGTGGAGCAGGCGAACATTTTCATTGAAAGACTAGACCAAACGACGTGGCATAGATTGATGTGTCTTGTCGTGAGTGGTTCGTTCACCGGAGAATTAAACTGGATTTCCATAGATGGGGAATATATAAACTAGTTGAGGGAAGCACAACAGTTCGCATTTGTAGAAATCGATCCGACAGACAATTGCTGTCCCTCTAACGGTTCGCCGCATGACTCTGGATATGGGAAAGAGATGTCGTGGGTGTTCAGCTCAAGACAGGAAGCCCCCTCGGAAGACAAAGCTAACATGGGCCATGCCAATCGGCAGCGCTGATTCGACGGTAAAGGACCACCAATGCCAGGACAGCAATGCCTGACACTCCCGGCTGCCAATCATGGCTGTTTACTATTAGGGCTACTTTCCTCAGATCATCCATATCTTTCCAAGGCATGTCTCTGCACCATGAAGAAAGCGAAGACGCAGCAGGAAAAGGGTAGGGGAGATCATCGCGGGTTTAGGTCCAATAACAGTGCGGCTGGCGCACGGATTGAAGAACGAACTCATGCACCTAACGGCTTGCGCCTGCGAGCTCCCATGACCATACAAATCTCTGCTGAGACGGTGCATCTGCCTTCTTTCCCTCTCCTTGCTGCTCATTCTCTTCTCCTGCTTCTATGGTACATCTCAGCCTTCTTTTAATGAGCTTTCTTGTCTCTATCATGGGCCTTATTTAAACCCAACACTCGTTTGTTGTCCAATTTTTATGTCTTCCATCGAGCGAGAGCCTTAGAATCCAGAAGACGCTTCACACTCGGCTCTCCTCTATCGTCTACCATTCAGCGACTTTACAACGCTCTAATATTGAATCTTTGGAACCCTCAGTACGCTTTCTTGATGCACCCTTGACCACACCTCGATCTTTTCCATGGCCTCTGGTGAACAACCCTTCGATGAGCGCGAACAGGTATGCAAGAGCTTTCAGTACCTAGGCTCAAACGACGTCCCGCGAATATGAGTTGGTTCAATTTGAAGCTACATGGGTATACCAAACGATACGATAGAGCTAACGTGTTTGTGATGATAGCGCTGGTTGCTGGCCGAAATCCTCAAGGTCTCGTCCATACCTCCGCTTGACATCTTACGCCTCATCCAAAGTCAAGGGATTAGCCCGGATTGGGTCGAAATGCTAATACCAAATGGTATGCTGTTCGCCCTACAAGGAGGAATCCACCACCTGGATGAGGTGTTGCCTTGCGTCGGTACCCATCACTAACAAAAATGTATCAGGCCGCTCCGTCTCTGCATGCATGAGAGCCTACGAGTCCCTTTTGAGTACTGCATTTGCACCTACAACCTCATTCCAGCCTGTGAGCGCTACCGAGCAGTCAACCTCTGTTGCTAGGCCCAAGAAAAAGCGTCCACTACCTGACGAAGGGCCACTAATACCGGGAGATCGAACAATTCAAGCCCAACCTTTCACTACAGTCAATACGTCCGGGGATCCTGCATACCACTTTACTGCTCCTTTCCCTGCGACCACTGGAGAACCACCGCAGAAGAAGCGAGGACGTCCTAATAAAGAGGAGCATGACCGCAGAGTCCGTGAAGCTGCCGAGCGGGGAGAAGTCTACCCGCCACCCAAGAAGATTAAAACCCCTAGACAATCCCTCGAAGGTGTAACAGGTGTAGGAGTTTCAGCTGTGGCTACGCCGGGCACGACGGATGCTGGCATAGCAGAGGAGGTCTCGACAAGTAAGAGAAAGCCTAAAAAGGCGAAGTCGACATCTACAGCAATGCAATTAACTCCTGGCATTCCTGCTAGGATCTCGTCACTTGAGGCTACCGCAAGGGCTGCGGATCTAATGCAGATCGATACAGAAGAAGCAGTGAGAAGCACCATCCCAGAGACCCAGGCATCTGAGTTCTCTGCTCAGGGAAGTTTATTGGCTGGCCTGCGGGAGCACATTGCTCGCGAAGGACCAGATAATACCATGCAAAGTAGCCCAACACTAAAAGAAGAGACAGCGCCAAGAAGCGAACTGAGAATGTACTCGGCAACACCTAATATCAACGACCGCACAGAAGTCACACAGAAAGAGGAGGGATCAGCACAATAGAGTCAACGATTTCCATGATGCAATGCATTGACACGCACCCAGACAGCGAGGCGGCGACGATTCTGCAGTTTTGAGCGTACCGCAACATATTCGCAACGGCACTTTCATGCATCATGATTATAAAATGGGCGGCAACCTCTTTCGATCATCTACGTCAGTTCTTTCCTAGCCATTCGCATATTTCGACTTTTTCCTCCGTCTTTCGATCGACAAGTCACGACACTATGCTGTCGACGAGTCTTACAACAGCTTTAATGTCCATGATGGTTCAACATGCTTTTAAAATGTCTTCATGACGTTCATTTACGGCTTCAAGCATTACCGCAAATTTTCACCTTTCGCTTTCAATCTGTTTTATTAAGCATCACGTGTATACATATCGCTAGAAGGATCCATTAGTTGGCTCGATATAGGTAGCTATTGCTCAATGGAAGAGCAAAACCAGCAACAAAATAACAGGGATTGGAAAGCTATCTTAGCCTTGCCAAGCTGTATTGGTGAAGGCATACTGACCTGCCTCCACTGCCGTTCACCCCATCAATCGGCAAGGCACGAGACCAAGGCGCCCTAGGTCAACGTACCCAACCACTGTCGCCATGCTCAAGTGTGACGATTCCCTGATCCCACAGAGACCGTTATCTTTAAGGTTGTTGAAATGAAGCCAGAGTATTGTTCTGAATCATCAATATACGGAATCGCAGTCTCAGTATCAAAACAGAGTAACTTGATGTCTCGACAAGTTTGCAGAACAATCGCTAGAATACGGCACCCACTCCCTTTTCGTAGCTTATGTACCTGCCTCGGTGGCAAGGCTATGCTCAGGTTTGCATGTAATCCAAGATAATGGAGACGATCACCAGGTATAATAAATATGCACTTGTATGCACGTGAAAAGCCGCAATGGTTGCATTGATATTGGGAAGTATGGTTGTTGTTTCTTTCAAAGTCGGGGTCAAAGACAGCCAACTTGCATGTTAAGGGTATACGCTTCCATCCCCGGATTTTAAATCGCCAAAACGCCTCAAATAACGCTCATTCATGGTTTAGATAGGCCTTTATCGCCTGCTCTAAAGTCATCCAGTTTCATCATCATCGGCTGTACCGTCTCTCCTGTACCTCCTTTAGAACATGATCAACAACTCGAGAGTGCTCAATGCTTACGGAATGTATCTCGCCCCAGCATCCTCTAGATTCTGCCTCACATCGTCCGGCAACTGAAGAATCAGACCCAGTGAGTAATGAGTTCCAGAGATCGCGCTGACAAGGTCCTTCAAAGACGGAGAAGCCCTTTGCTTAGCCCAAAGCTGACGAGCCCACAGCATCCATAACCTCCGACTAACCAAAAGGGCCCATGCAAGTGCTTACCGTTCCAATAACCTTCACTGCATAGACACCGGGTATATATCCGTCCAGTCTCTGCCACCTGGCGACCCAGCTGCTTTTCGTATCCGCCACTGTGATCAGCCCTTCGAAGACTTGGGATGTGCATTCTTGGACCGCGTCTGTGGAGTTGGCAAGACCGAGGAACGTTTCGCAATTGGGACACCCGTCTCGTAAGAAGCGCTAGATGGGTTTTCAGCAGGGTTATCTTGGTAGTATCGCACAAGGCAAGCCAGGGGATAGGAAGTGTTAAGGCACTAGACTCACGCTGTGAGTTTGGACTATCGAGCAAACCATGCATGCTCGTAGATATCGCTGCTGATTGGTGGGCACAAATGAAGTCATGCTCTCAGCACAAAGATAGCAGCCAACGGATCTGGCTCAAGAATTGTTGAAGTATAGCAGTAAGGTCGATAAGTTGAACGAACACATAGCAGCACGAGCAGTCCGCAATAGGCATCTTGGCGCATGTCGGCCAGCCGTTGAAGATCCCGATGTTTCTCCGATTCGCAGAAAATGATTAACTATCCTTCGACCATCACCTTTACTGATCTACGTACTTTGGATAGAGAGCTCATTGTTTGGAGTTTGTAAAACTGTGAGACCATTTGTGCAAACTTATATATCAACCACCATGGCGCCCCCACAAGAAGCCACTGAACTCAAAGCAAAGGGCAACAAGTGTGTTTCTAGTCATGAATGGCTACAAGCAATTGATTTCTATACAAAAGCAATCGAAATTTATGATCAAGACTCTACATATTACTGCAATAGAGCTCAGGTTATTTTATCCTATCCAGATCCTGACTAAGAGTGCGCCGCTGATATGGTTGTTCAATTAGGCCAATATCAAGCTAGAGCAATATGGCTACGCAATTGCTGATGCCACCAAAGCTGTCGAGCTTGACTCGAAATACACCAAGGTTTTTCGATAGCCTGATATCTAAAAGATTACTTTTTTGACCGCCGCTAGGCCTACTATCGAAGAGCAGTTGCCAATACCGCCATACTACAATCCCGGAATGCGTTGAAAGATTTCAAAACCGTCGTAAAATTAGAGCCTAAGAATGCAGATGCGAAGCTCAGACTGGCAGAATGCGAGAAAGCAATGAAGCACATGGAATTTTTGCGCGCTATAGAAGTTGATGACGAACCTTCTGCATTTGAGGGACTCGATATAGATTCTATGACGGTAGACTCGAAGTATGATGGAGCTGAATTGGGAAAGGACATGACACAAGATTTCATAGACGATATGATCTCGAGATTCAAAACTGGAAAGAAGCTACACCGAAAATACGTCTACCAAATTATAGCAGCTGTCAAGAACATCGTCTATGATGAGCCGACCATGGTAGAGATGGAAGTGCAGCAAGGACACAAACTGACAGTCTGCGGAGATACGCACGGTCAGTATTTTGATCTTATGGAACTTTTCAGACTGAACGGATTCCCAACGGAGTCGCATTACTACCTCTTCAACGGAGACTTTGTCGACCGAGGCTCTTGGTCCACCGAAATTGCTCTTCTCCTTTACGCATACAAATGGCTTCGACCGAAAGCCTTCTTCTTAAACCGGGGGAATCACGAGACCGACGATATGAACCGAGTCTATGGTTTCGAAGGCGAATGCAAAGCAAAATATACGGAGCGAATCTTCAAATTATTCTCCGAATCATTCTCCGCTCTCCCACTCGCTACACTGGTCGGCAAGAAATACTTCACCCTCCACGGCGGTCTTTTCTCGGACGACAAGATCACGCTAGACGACGTCAGGAAACTCAATCGACATAAGCAACGGCAGCCCGGTCAAGCAGGCCTCATGATGGAGATGCTCTGGACGGATCCACAGACCATGCCTGGTAGAGGGCCTAGCAAACGTGGTGTTGGCCTGCAATTCGGACCCGATGTCACCAAGAGGTTTTGTGAGAACAATGGGCTAGAAGCCGTAATCAGAAGTCACGAGGTGCGTATGGAAGGATACGAGGTGGAGCATGACGGTCGTTGCATCACCGTCTTCTCCGCACCAAAATACTGCGATAGTACCGAGAACAAGGGCGCGTATATCAATATTGGACCTGAATACAAGCTGGAATTCCACAAATTTGACGCCGTACCGCATCCTGATATAAAGCCCATGGTACGTCTAATCTCCGTTCGCTCTGATCGATTCGATTCGAATACTGACTTGAAACGCACCACAGGCATATGCCCAGAACTCACTCATGTCCATGATGTAGACAACTCGACCTTTAGGAATCTCCCAACATCCTCGCCATTCCGCCGTTGCAATTTAGCGATATCATTGATAAGGCGTCGTTTGCATAGTCGGTCGTTTGGTTGGAAACTGAACCTGCGAATCCTCCTGGCTGGCACGCTATCTCTGTACATTAGAAACCATAGAAGCCAGGTGACAAATATCAACAAACCTACCTTCACCACAAACCTCAACCCTCCCACAACTATCCCCCCATCAATCCGCCAAACCACCACTCCCACCCCAACCCAAACGACCTCTCTCCTTCACCCTCCCAACGCCCCCACTACCGTGCCCCCATCCTCCCTCGGCACCCGGATCCAACACCCACTTCCCTCTTCCCCCAAAGAGATATCGACTAGGATCGCCGTACCGCTTAGACCAAGGAATCACGGGATCCCCCCCACCTCATCACACCCCAAACAACCCCTCCCCCCCTCCCCCCGCCACAACACCCAACCACTCCCCCCGACCCACAACCCTCCAACCTCCCACTCCCCCTCCCCCTCCCAACGCCCCCACAACCATGCCCGCATCCTCCCTCGGCACCCGGATCCAACACTCACTTCCCTCGATCTTCAGAATGTCGATTGGGATCGCCATGCCGCTTAGACCGAGGAACTGTTGGAGGGCGGTGGTGAGATGGGTGCGCAGGGTGAGGATGTCGGGGGTTGTGTCTGTGGTGTTGGGGGTGTTGGGGTGGGAAGAGGAGGAGGGGAAGAGGGTTAGGTGGAGGTAGGTGTGGGGCGGGTGGCGGATTGTTAGGGTGCGTATTTGAGGAGGGGCATGGGGTGAAGAGGTTGGAGGAGGAGGGAGGGTTGTCATTGTTTGTTGTGCTGGTGGGAGGGGGGATAATAGGGGTGGGTTAGGGGGAAGTGAGGTTTGGGATCACGTGACTCTTATCGCTAGAATTATGTTGGGGAGTTTTGTAGGGGCGACGGTGGTGTACAGAGTCAGAGGTAGGATTTCCATTTTAGATGTACAAATGTTTTGGGGGACGGAGTATAGGTTAATTGGAACGTTGGAGTCGCACGAGTATTAGTGAACCCGCTAAGATATGACGCTGTAGATCTCCCGCTTAGCGTCCGGAACTATTATTAGACATTGGGACAATCTGATTCATGCACTTCACTCCACTAATGGACTGATTCTACAGAAGTACCTTCAACATCGACTCCACTCTCGGACCTCTCTATGGCGATGGCGTCCACAACCCCATCAAGAGCTCTAACAAAGCGCTCCCTCGACACGTCCCTCATGCCCCCACCACCACCCCCGAAACGAATAAAGCGACCCGCTAAAGTGCTTGACGAAGATGAATATACCGACGCCCTCTCCCACATCATAGCGCGAGACTTCTTCCCCGGGTTGCTTGAGACAGAATCGAAGCAGGAATATCTGGATGCTCTGGAATCACAAGATCACCAATGGATAGCAGCGGCTGGAAGGAAATTGACGGAAGTAATGACTCCTGGACCTGATGGAAGGAAGCTGCGAGGACGCAGGGGTACAAGCATGACTCCCACTTCGGGTCTGTTTGGCAGAGGGGGGGAAACACCGAAGATGTGGCAAGGAGATACCCCCATGTCTGTCGTATCCACAGCAGCCTCTGTCACGAGCACAGGATCCGAAAAGCCCGAAGTCGACACAAACATGAGTCTCGGGCTTTTCCAACAGAAGTACACTAGCGAAGACAACGAAAGTTTTTACAAGCTTCTCGATAAGCAAAATCAAAAAAGGGCAGAAAAGTATGCTTGGATGTGGAATGGCAACAAAATACCAGCTCCGCGTCAAATAGCACATCAAAAACGGGAACGCCTACTAGCCGCTAGTAAAGCTGCGGAAGAAATCGAGGACGGCGGGAAGCAAATGGCAATCGTCGAGCCCGCAGACAAGCGACAAGCCATGCCCGACACGTGGAAGTCCATGCCAGACAACCCGTTCATGTTTCTTCCAGGCTCCATCGAAGACAGCATGCAGACCGTTGCCCAAAAAGCCGAAGAGACTTCAACCGCTCCTCCAAAAGCCGTAGTGTACGACAACACCCGCATGGCACCACCCACCACGGCTTCCGCAGACGATACTCCCGTGCCACCTTCACCCTCCCTTCAAGCCATCAAGGACGCGATAGCAGGGCGGCCTCGCCCCGCAGCTTCAGATGTCTTCTCCGGCGCATCTACTCCACGCGTGAACGGTTACGCATACGTCGACTCGGAGCCCGATACTGAGCTCATCTATGACAATTCTCCGCTCTTGCTCGGCAGTGGAGACAGCACTCCCAACCCTTTCAAGCTGTCGGAAAGCAGTAGGCGAGAAGCCTTACATCATCGTATGGTCGACAAGGTAGCCAAAGGCAAGAGGGTTACGGGCAAAAGGGAAGCGGAATTGAAGACTCCAGTTCCGAGGTTTACGAGTAGTCCGAGGATCGCAAAGGGTGGGATGACGCCTGCCGCACAGCGGCTGATGGGGAAGGTTGGAGGTATCGGAGCCAGTCCGAGGGGGCTGTGGGAGGGAAAAACACCTAGGAGGAGTGGGCTGAGGGAGGGGTGGACGCCGAAGGCGGTAGGAATAACTAAGGATTGACGACGACATGCTTCGATTAGACATGATACCCCCTGGTGCTCCAACGAATGTACATCGTTTATTACTCTGTGTTGATCAGCGAACCGCTACAAAATATATACATGAAACCGTACCAACCCAGCCAGCCTCCTCTATCCCGTAATTCAATCCACACCCGCCTTCCCCATAGCATTCCGAAACATCTCCCTACACCTCACCCGACTCCCCAACCGCGCACACAGCAAGAACGCCCCGCTCAACTTCCGATGCAGACTATACGTCTCCTCCGGCGGCGGCGCCAACCTCTCCCTCACCATCACGGGGATAAACCCCCTCACCCTATCGGTAATAGTCTGGTCGCGGAAATCATATATCTCCGGCGCAGTTTCCATGAAGGGTTCCGCGAGCGTCAAGACGGAGCCGACGTGTGCGTTGAGCATGGCTTGGCTCTCGTCTCCGGTGAGGTAGCCCAGTTGGATGGAGAGGTCGCGCACCGTGGCGCGATCGGAGCGGGATGCCGCGAGGAGGGTGCGGATGTATGGCTTTATGAACTTGTCTGGGAAATCGCGACTGGCGCCGAAGTCGAGGAGTTCTAGCTTGTTGGTTTCCTGGTTGAAGAGGAAGTTCGTCCAATTCGGATCGGTTTGCATGAACTTGAATTCGGTAATCTCGCGCAGACAGAGACGGAGGATGTTAGTACCTATCCAGTCCTTTTGGTCTTGCGTGCAATCTTCGACTTTGGTCACGCCGATGCCGGAGCAAAATTCCGCCGTGAGGACTTGAGGGCCCGAGGCTTCTTTGATTATTGCCGGTACTCGGAAGGTGTCGGACTCATCGGCGAGGAGCTGACGAAAGCGTTCACCCATTTCGGCTTCGCGAACGTAGTCGCACTCCCAAGCTAGTTCCGTGCGGGCGTTGGCGATAGTTTTGTCGAGATAGAGGCCTTTGGGAAGAAGGCGGGAAGCGGTAAGGAGGATGGACAAATTGGAGAGATCTGAGTCGATTGAGTTGGCCACCCCAGGATATTGAACCTTTACCGCGACCTGTTGGCCAGAGGACTTGAGGGTTGCTTTGTGCACTTGACCGATTGAGGCTGCTGCTATGGGCTTTTCGTCAAAGTCGGAGAAGAGGTCACGCCAGTCGGCACCGAGATTGCTGGCCATGACCTTGTTTCGTTGGGAGGCAGGCATATAGTCAGCGCTGTCCTGGACTCGTTGTAAAACTTCGTTGATTGGTCCTGGGAGCATCTTCGAATCTGGTAGCTTGTATGAGCAAGTCTTATTGAGAATATCCGAGCCACTGCGACGGACCTTGAAAGCTCATCATTTGGCCCAATTTCAATGCCGCACCTCGCATTCGAGATAACTTAGCTACAAGCCGTTCCATGTTGCCAGCGCTGAGCATCAGAGAGCCCCCTGCGTTACTACCACCTCCAGTGGCACGACGGACGCTTTCACCAATTGCACCGAATGTCATCGAGGCGGCTAGTCCTCCATACTGCCAAACTCGTCCAAGTCGAGACGATGGTACACGAGATTCACGCAATTCGTACGAACGTTTGGGGGAGCTATGCTGCAAATCATTGGTGACCTACCGCACAATTGTCAGTCAATCGGCAGAATATCTCGCGCTTCTCAAAATCTCAGCACTCACACTGGAGGAGCCTGATTGTATTTTCTCAGCCTCGTTCGCCATCTCTGCGGCCAATGCGTACACGTGTTCCTCCTTACGTTCCTTAGCGCCTTTCATATCTGAACTATCTGATAATGAGCTTGGAGCTTCAAAGTTATTTGACGCGGGCGTCCGTACGCTGGACGAGACACGATCATTCTCCTCCGGAGACTTGATTTCCTCCGCTGCCATACCCTTGGCCCCAGGAAGTTCCAGACCCTTCGACGAGAGATCTATTTTCGACTGACCACCTAGCATCCGTGCTACTCTTGGGCTGTGGAAGATCTCTGAGTATGCTTCGTTGCAAGGCTGCTCTTGCTCTGGAATAGCTTGACATTCCGGTACGGCTTGGTTCTGGCCGTTCAGATCCGACGGATAGGAAACATCTCGGTAAATTTGACTATTAGCCGCAAGGTCGTGATCTTGATAAGATTCGTGGGTCTTCCTTGCCACATTTAGTTGGGGTGAAGCTGGAGGCTCCGGCATATGCGTTTCCTCGTCTGGGGGGCCGACCCCTTTTTTCGAGATCTTGGACGAAGGTTCCCTTAGACGTTTTGAGGCATCTGACAATGACCCTAGAGGAGAAATGGACACATCCGAGGGAGGGTGTCCCTCTGCCGCTTTCTGCTCTACATTTAGGCCATTAGCCACCAAAGGCTCTCCCGCGGGTTGTTCCCCCAATTTTGTGTAAAGATGATCCTGAACAGACCCGTCCACTTCTTTCGTCCCTCTCAACAGCGATTCAGCTTCCACTGCATTCGGTGTGGGGGGATCTTTGTGGGCCGTTGCAGATCTGGTAGCTTGAGTGGAATTCTGGGTAGCTGGTCCATTGCAACGATCTGCCAAAGCCGAAGCTGCCTTCACCGTAAGAGTAACTCTGTCAGTCTGTGATTTTACCGCTTTTGCAATTGTAGATGTCTTGCTAAAAGCGTCCAACTGGTGAGTCCGAAAAACAACATGATTGGAGGCGACTCCGCGGACGGCTTTGAATACGGCAGCTGCATCAAGAATGCGTCTTCCTGTCATTGCAGGTATCTACCCATGGCTTCAAGTAGCTTTGATCTCTCCATATCAGAAGCAGTCGGCTCCTGCAATTTGGTCCCCAAGCAGCATGGTGAAAGCCGTCCTGGATCTGCCTGCAACCATTGTGACGCGATCCTTCGGAACGGCGGAGACGGCAAATGCCGGTCTCAAACATCAGCCCTCCCACGTCAATCCGAGGAATACAAGCGATCCATCTACGTTTCGTAGCTGCTGACCAGTAACTTCGCTATACCTAGCTTTCTTAGTCTTGCTGATATGGAATGCTTCAGTAGAGGCACGGTTTCCTAAGTCACTTCATTGGGTCACCTACCAAGCCCGCCTGGGATATCAACCTGGCTTGTTATCATTATCGATGCGATCACTTTGGATCGCGTGCTCTAACCTACTATCGCCTTCCCTCGTTGGCGGCCCTTGGTTCCTCGTATACTTAATCTCAACCTGCCTGTGTTTTCAGCAAGCTTCCGTCGCAAATGGGAATACGAGAGAAGGTGAGGATCAAAATCACCCTCGCATACAGAAGCTTTCCCAAGGACTGGCACAGAGGGCAGACGTGGGAAACTATGAGTCGGATTTCATTGGTCTTGACCGGAGCATCATTGGTAGAGCGGGGCAAGACATACAAAATCTGGCAAATAACGTCCCAGGCCAATTGAATATTGAGCAAGGATCGACTCAATTCTGGACCTTTCCAAAACAATCGCGAAACGAATCAAAAGCACCGTCGACCCTGGGTCTGCCCTCATCACCTCTGATAAAGGTTGTTGACGCGAAACTTAATGAGAATGTTCTGTACATCAGCCTGACCACTTGCCTACAGCCGACTTCGAAGACATCTTCGCCGAACGGGCCTCCAGGTCAACTAGAGCTGTACGTCTCCACGAGCTCCACAAACACCCAACCTAGCGCTGCAGACAAGGACTATGTCGTTGCAATCGTCGAAGGCTTTGGGTCATTGAACGTCTCGTTCAAGGACCATGTGTATTTTGGAATTGTTGCGCCCAACACTAAAGATTTTACTGGAGTGTTTAATTATCAGCTCACGGCATCTATTGATGGGTTCTTTGCCTCCTACTCTACCGAGCCTAATGTCAACTTGATCGATAGCGATACCAGCTCGGTCCTTCTCTACACTAACGGCATTGCTTCGAATAATACCTCGACTTCAGAGAATTTCAAGCAGTGGATGAGTGGGCCGCCCCGGTTCAGTATCTTCGTTCAGAACAATGACAATCCGACCATCCAGGGAATGCGGCGTTCAGTATGCGCCTTGCAAAACTTCGCAGATATTCGATCATCAGCTGACATCGACACTGGTATGACATTAGCTGGCGATGGGTGGCCAAAGCAACAATTTCGTGTGAGGAATCTGAATGCAAGCTCTACCTACTACGCAATTACCATTGTTGGGAACTCCACCAATTCTTCGAATGGCGTTATCGGTGGAGGGGGAACAGTATGGGACTCCAACCGAACCTTCACGACCAAATCTGGTACGCTTTTGAGTGACCCTTAGAGCACCCTCACTAATAGCACTGACCCAGACAACAATTGTGCTTTGCTCTTCAATCTCACCTTCTGCACCTCAGTTGCATACTCTGCACCAGCCAACATCAAACTCTTTCCTGATGTGAATGTGCTTGGCCAGAAGTATGACGCTTACGCCAGGGATCAATACACGAATTTCAGCCGCTCACTTCAGCAAATTCCTTGCAAGACCACCTCATCTGCTCAATATTCCCTCGCCAGGAATTGCGACGATTGCGATAAGGCTTATAGAGAATGGCTTTGTGCGGTCACCATTCCTAGATGTGAAGATTACTCCAATCCAGCTCCTTATCTGCAGCCGCGAGCTGTGAACCAGAGCTTCGTGAACACAACACTGGCCGCACAATTCGCAAACGATCCAGCATTCCAAACTCAGAACAACTCCAGGGTAGCCTTTGCCAAGAGTCGAAATCCGATGATTGATTCAGATATAAAGCCCGGCCCTTATAAAGAAGTTCTTCCTTGCTCGGATCTTTGTTATAATTTGGTGCAGAGTTGCCCGGCAGCGTTACAGTTTGTGTGCCCGCTTGAGAATCACGGCTTGAATTATACATACGGGACCAAGAGCCCGAACAGCCCCAACATCACATGTAACTCTCCAACAGCAGGTATACACACGGGCGCGGCCTCTACACTGAAGCGGGTAGGAAAATCAGTAGCGTGGGTTGCATTCGGCGCGGCATTGTTGATAATGGATATGTGATGTTTACTAATATAATGAATGACGATATTCCTGAACATACACACCACAATCCACGTCCCCCACTTAATGAGTCCACCTTAAGCAGACCAAGATTGCTTCATCCCAAACATGTGATCCACGTGGAAAAAGTCTGATGGTAGCAAGTCATATCGGTAAGGACCCTTGTCGCTTTCTCGAAGCTTTCACCCCTCTCGAATGCACTCCTAGCAAACCCTCAGTAATTTGGGATCAATAATGATCAAAAGTAGTCCTCGAAATACCTGATGCTTACATTCCGTGTCAGGTTATCCTGCAGGGTTCGACATACGTTCTCAAGATCAATCGCTATTCGTGTCACGCTTTGGGTGGTAATGCGGGATGATATCCGCTGAACTGGACTCGGATGGTCAACACTAGCGATACTAGTACATGCGGCCGTCAATCTGCCGTTAGCCGGCCGACGGGCCTCGGTCCTGTCAGGCTCTCAGTCTCAATCAGGAATTGAACAACGGTCATCCTTCCCAGATAGTCATCCACATTAAAACTGTGTGAAATACAACAAGCTCCGACACTCAAGATCCCGTACCTCAGGAGATACCACACCATGTTCTCTTGACACCAGGTAGTCATTACAAGTCAAGACATTTTCTCATTCCTCTCACCAACCATCCATTCCTTCTCAACGAGAGAAGTCCAACACCTCAAGCTTCTCAAGAAATCACTTTCCAAAACCACTCTACCTAAGACATATTAATTGACCTTACCGATCAGCAACAATGGCTGAGCGTATACTACTCAACGAGTTCAAGTCCCTTTCACAGGAGAAGTGGGTGGAAATTGAGGTCAGCCTTACCATTTACCCCAATACCAACGATATCTGACAACCCTGCAGCTGAACGATGAAGACATCTTCAACTGGAATGTGGCCCTCATCGTCATCAACCCCGATTCGATATACTACGGTGGCTACTTTAGAGCCAAAATGACCTTCCCCACCAATTACCCCTACTCGCCACCAACTTTCCAGTTCAACCACCCAGTGTACCATCCGAACATCTACGCAGACGGCAAGCTCTGCATCTCCATCCTCCACGCTCCAGGCAACGACGAGATGTCCGGCGAATCTGCCGGCGAGCGCTGGTCCCCAGCTCAACGCGTCGAGTCCGTCCTCATCAGCATCATCTCGCTGCTCGACGACGCCGAATGTTCCTCGCCTGCAAACGTAGATGCAGGCGTTATGCTACGCAAAGACCCCAACGGGTTCAAGAGGAGGGTGAGAGAAGACGTCGAGAAGAGCAAGGCAGATATTCCAGCTGGCTTCGTCATGCCTACGCACGAGTCTACGGCGAAGAGGCCGGAGAAGCCCCACGACGACCCGGATTTCTGGGTTGACTCGGACGAAGAAGATGATTTTGGTGGCAGTGATACGGAGGAGGAGATGACGGAGGATGGCAACGATGGGCTGCCGGATGACGAGGACCATGAGGACCAGGAGGAAGAGGAGTAGGCTTATGACAACAGATCAACTTGCCGATCAACATGCATGACGAGGGACATCCTGGGATCCATCTTGATCCTATCACACCATGATCATCCTCCCTCGCGGCATGGGCAAATGGGTACAATGAATTTCCAAGGTATATTCGGAACATAGCGACGGGGTTCACGTGGCGCTGGCGGTAGGTATTCTACGGGGGCGCATCTACGGCAGGTGGATAGTGTTCGAACAAGTGTTATCAGGTTCTCCTTAGTAGGTTCTCATACAGATCTTTTAGCTTGCAATATCTTCGCCTTTTCGGCCGATCTTAATACCGATCAGAAACATGGCTGTCCGACTCCTCTTACTCTATTCGCGAATTTATCTAATAATGCCATACTTTCACAACTATAATACTTCAACATACGTAAACTGAGCTCATTGATCACTAGACTAATCCAATTCCATCGAATCGTTGCTACTACAAGCACACCGCTGCAACCTTAATACTTACGCAAAGAACAAACCCCATCATCAAGCTTCAAAAACCCTCAAACCTCATACCCCCTGCCCCCTCCTCTTCTCAGCACACCTCCTCGCCAGTCTCGCCTTCGCCGCCGCCGCCCTCTCCAACGACATCGACGACGCCCGCCCGGAACCCATCGTGCTCGTCCTACTTCCCACCACCCTAGACTTCAAACTCGCCGATCGCACTTTGCTAGCCACCATTAATCGCTCTGAGGTCGCAGAGTCTATGCGCGAAGATTGGGTACGCTGAGGCAGTTTTGCAGGACTAGATGTTACGTTGATGATTGAGGGACGTGGCGAGCTGATTGTTTTGCGGCGGTCGTGCAGGGGGTGGGTAGCTGAGGGTAGCGTACTGGTGGGGGGTTGCGGAAGGATTGGAGTTGGGATTTGAGGGGAGAGGTTGGGTTTGGTGGCGAGATGCTGGTTTGTTGCTGGCGATTGGGTTGGGATGAGGTTTCGATCGATTTCTTTCAGGGTGCGTTGGATGTCGTGTTTTACACTTGAGGGAGGGATCTCGGTGGGTTCTTTGGATGGTGTTGGTGCTTGGTTTTCGGCTTCTCGTGGGCTGCTGGGTGTCCAGATATCCACGATGGGGTTCTGTAGTCGTCGCTTGCGAGGGGAGATGTATGGTGAATTTACGTGTTCGTCGCTTTTGAAGGGCTGGGCGTTTCCTCTACCATCTGTTGGGATGTGATTGGCATCTGTTTGATCCTCGAAAACACCTTGCATCCCTGCCTCCTTCTGAATAGACAGAATCTCCGCCGTCATGTCCACCACTGGGAGCTCGCCCGAGGCCCGTAGAAGTTCCTCGTGCGCAAACGTAAGCTGTGCAAGCCGCGTTTCGCACTCTTCTCTCGCAGCTTTGTGCTTGGCTTCTCGTTTCTTCAACCGTTCTTCTCTGGCTTGTCGCCTCGTTTCATAGCTCATCATTTCTTCCTTCACTCTCGCCAAGCTACGTTTGAGGGCAGCGTTTTCCTTCTCGAGCTTTATCGCTTGGTTTTCGGCTGCACTTGCAGTCGCACGCAAGCTGTCGAGCTCAGCGTTTGTTGACGCTACTTCTAAAGGAGCGTCTGACTTCGCCTCCGCGCCGAGATTCTCCTGTGACTCTTCGGAGGCTTTTATTGAACCTTGCTTTTGTAAGGCAGCCTTGAACCCATCTGCTTGTTGCTTATATTTGATGGCCATGGCCGTCTGCTGCGCCAAGTCGCTGACCAGCCTGATATGGTTACCCTCCTGTTTGGGTCCCCCAGACTGAGCACTTCTCAACTGTGTCGCTAGTTTCGATACTTCGGTCTCCATAGTGGCTACCTTTGCCAATGCCATGTTCAGCTTCTCGCTCAGGCTAGTGGCTTCGGCGTCTTTCTTGACAGCATAGGATTTCACATTCTGACCGTACTTGATAATCTTTTTCATTTCTCGGTGGGATCGCTTATGGTATTGGTCGTATTTGACTTTCCAGTATTGTCCTGATCGTGAATGTGGTTGACTTAGGTCCACAGTAACATCAGCATTGGGTCCCATGACACTGTCTGTGCGGAACTCCATGCCAATCACTCCCTTCCCACTCTTTCCTTGATAATCCATATTGACTGGGGTTTGCTCTTTCGCCGGCTTCTGCTTCGACAATTCTATCAACGTCCTCGTGAGTGTAGACTGGCGTGGTTTTTCCTCTGGCGCTGCATCGTGTCCTGACTCAACGGGGAACTCGGTCTCCGCTCCCGCTTTGTCATTCATCGGTTGCTTTGCTTCCTTCTGATGCTTTGCGTCCATGTTACCGAACGAAACGGTCTTGCGGCGACTGGCCGCAGTGCCTGGAGTTAGCAGAATGCCTTTGGCTGGAGAAGCGGGTGGGTCAAGCCTAGCCTGGACGGCAGGCTTATCAGCGAAGTGGAAAGGGTCGCTGCTAGTCCCATCACTCCCCTCGAGAGCATAGCTGCTTTCTGGCCTCCATGCTGGAGCATTGGGTCCTGGAAGCCGGTCCTCCTGACTATGTTGGACAGGTTGTTTGACTTCTCTCTGATACGGATGCGGGGTGCCAAAGATTGCGGTCTTGAATGCGCGGATGGCAAATAAGGGCGCTGGAGTCTCAGGAGGCTCGTCAAGGTACGAGGTATCATCTTCTAGAAGTTTATAAGCATGGAGTATTGTCACATGCTTAGAATAATTCGAACCAACCTGCCCCAGTACATTGCGCGTCAGTGGGTCGCAAAGACCCAGTAAGCCATTCTAGCATCATTACAGATTTGATGAGTTAGTGGCTCGATGATTGGCAGTCATGTTTAGAGATCCTAATTGAACGTAGGAAACTACTTCTCCGACTTCACAGTAGAGGCAGTGTTGTTTACATCTCGGCTGATCGACGCCAAGCCGCGTTGATCTAGCTTTATCGATAAGAGCTGCAGGGGTCCCAAACGAAATCTTTTGGACTTCACAACATATGGCGTACATAGTATTGCATATTAAACAAAACGTTCGTGAACATGAGTATCTTGCAGTAAGCTGCAGCTGGTCTTCCAGTTGCAGCTCGAGGACTCCCTTGGCATGCAATCGTGCACACCAATATCGAAGCCATACAGGCCATGAACCGAGCTTCTCGAACCCTTGAACCATATCAGACACATATTGGTATCTTTCGCCTTGCGATACGCCTAGTCCAACGGGGCTCTGTGCAAGTGAATGAGCGAAGTCATGGGTTCCCAGTGTAAATGAAACCATGGCCCCTCATGCCACGAATTACTCGGAGATTCAGCAGGATGAGATTGAGGTTCTGCGCTCCATTTACATGGAAGACTTTGTCGAGGGAGAGGCAAGGACCGGGGCATGGAATGTAGGTGAATTTACATCTCCTCGAGTAGACGTACTTGTTAGCCTGTGTGCCGGACTTGGTTCACTTATTTGATACTTTGGTAGCTGTGATCCCGCGTTGTTGCTGCTAATGCACGACAACTTCTATGTTTCTAGAGGACTCTTGACCGCACATTCAAGATCAAGTTAAGAGCTACCAATGGCGACGAACATGGCGGTCTTACCCTTATTACCTCGCTTCCACCAACATACCCAAAGACTTTGCCACGGTTGACTTTGTTATTCGGCTCGGAAATCCGCCAAACTTCGAGGAATCAGGCCGAAGAAATGCTGCAGAGCAAGCCCCAAACCCTTATAGGATCGGAAATGATCCATGAGATCGCTGGCTTACTACAAGAAATTCTGGATGACACATGGCGCGATCCCAAAGAAACGGTCCCTTTAGATGAAGAGCGCGCAGCGAAAGAGCAGGCTGCGAGGATCGAAGTCATGCAAGAAGAAGAAAGGCAACGGCAAAGAGACATGCTGGCGCTAAAGGAAGAAGAGCAATTACTCCAAGAGCTCGTCATTCAACGGCAGACTCAAGCTACGAAACGAAATGTCAAGATATTGCCAATGAATTGGGATGGTGACCTTGACCTGGCGGAATCGCCTGGAATGATCAAATTCGAACGGCAATCTCGTGTGAAAGATCCTAACGGTAGGATAGTAATTTTCACATCTGTCCATCAAAAGCTCAGATACAATCTTGGACCAGTCTGCGAATTATTTACTGTCCAAACATTCGGTGACTCTCAAGGTGATGGTAGTATATCAGAGCAACCATTCCTAATCTTGAAGGAGTGTCATTTCTCCTCATCAAACGAGACCGAGCCTTCTATGAAGAGACTAGTACAAAATCTGGAGTCAAAATTGGAGTTTCACATGGGTCTAGCCCCACACCAGAGCATCACTAAACCTATCAATTCTCGAATACAAAGGTCATTGAATGGATGGAGCGTTAGCATATTGATGGAAATGGCAGAACGGAAGTCATTGAGGGAAACACTGGACGTTGTTGATAAGCTAGACATCAAGTTGGTACGGGCTTGGTCTATTCAGTTGATTGAAGGCCTTCAGCATTACCATCGGCACGGTTCTGCTCACGCCAACGTACATCTAAGCAATGTTCTTCTACGGAGAGACCGTGAAGCTAAAAGAGACGACAGAAAGATTACGGTGGCAACGCTTTCAGATGGTGGCTATGGAAGAGACCTGCACAGACTGGTAAAGGGATCTGGCCTGAATTATTATCCAATTTCGTGGACTGCACCCGAAGCTGTGCATGCAAATGCTTCGGAGCAACCTGTCCCAGCGACTGACATCTGGGAATTTGGCCGTTGCTTTCTGCAAATGGCGTTTGGCGTTGGTATATTAAGCCAATATCCTTCAGGTCCAATTCTCATGATTGACGAGCTCCGACTGACATCGAGCCTGAAGGCCTTGCTAAGTCAGATCTTCAACAGCAATCCTAAGAAACGACCCTCAGCCTGGGATTTACTACATTTCGAGTTCTTTCGAAATGAAGATGCATTGTTTGAAAGGGAACAGACCAAACACTCTTTATCTCTGGATACATCAATCCCAAATCTGTCCTTAAGTCTAGCTCAGGTTCGACGTGATTCGGTACCAGCGTCACTATCCAGCTCCAGGTATGCCAAAGATTTCGTGGAAGACGGCCGCTTGGGCCGCGGTGGTTTTGGAGAGGTCTTTCGCGCGAGAAATAAAGTAGAGTACGTATACTCCAAGCTTTCTTTCCTCCTCGGTACCCAATTCCGGATCAGAGTCCGTGCAACGGGCACAGCTGCGACGTCCAAATGTATCTCCCCAACCGCTACACATTGTCATTCAACTTAACGCTTACTCTGAATTGGGTGCAGTGGCCAGCCTTATGCAATCAAAAAGGTCAAAGCACGCTCCAAGGCTGCGCTGGATCCTGTGTTGAGCGAGGTAAGATCCCTCTTAGTTGTCTAGCCTCTGTATGCGATAAATGTTCTGGGAGCACGCGATTCATCTGAACACTATATTGCTTACATGTCTCTGGTTCTACCCATCTTCCCTAAACAGCAAGCCCTCATTTGAAAGCCTCCTAGAACCCGAAATATTTGTCTAATTCTTCGTTGCCTCGAGGAGCATTCATTTCTGTCTACCATTGTTGGCTCGTTTGGGGGGTTTCCAACATCAGAGGAGCAGTCCTTCCATCTAGGCCGCTTTCAGCTCCGTAGCGATTTCTTGTGGCTCTGCTTGACGCATTGATCAGGCAGTGCTGACTACAAGATCTGCGCAGGTAACGGTCTTGTCACGTCTTAACCATCCAAACGTAGTCCGGTATTTCGCCTCATGGATTGAGGATGGAATTTCGACCCACGACCACGAACCGTCTGAGTCATCTGATGACAACTCTATATCGTTGTTGACGAACACCGGACATGGACCAGTCTTACCAGCCAGTTCTAGAGGGCTTGACTTTATTAGCTCAACCAACGCACAGATCATATTCGCTGACAATGGCGATAATGGAGATGACAACAGCGACGAGGACGAAAATAGCAGCTCTGATAGCTTTGAAGAGGGCAGCGATATAATCAGCTTGAGAGAAGAGTCTGGTCATACACCTGCCGATGACAGAATCCAGATGCCTTCTCGCAAAGATGACGTAGCACTATCGGGAGCTGCGGAAAAGGCAACTTGGACCATCCTCTACATACAGATGGAGTATTGCAAACAGGAAACCTTACGCGATCTGATCAACACTGGCTTGCAGGCCAATCCCATTGAGGTTTGGAGGTTGTTTCGACAGATCGTGCAAGGACTGGCACACATTCATGGATTGGCCATCGTACATCGAGATCTCAAGCCCGAGAATGTCTTCATTGACAGTGACGGCGATGTACGCATTGGCGACTTCGGCCTCGCGAGACCTGGCGACTATCGCACAATCGCCAGCCGTGCTCCCACCACCAGTATAACCCAAAGAGAGGTTTTTGGTAGCTTTACCAAAGACGTAGGGACCGCTTCCTATGTCGCGCCGGAAGTACGATCGGCTGGCAACGGAAAGTATAATGAGAAAGCGGATATGTTCTCTCTAGGTGTAATCCTTCTCGAGATGAATGTACCCTTCTCAACAGGCATGGAGCGGGCAGAGACCCTAGCGCAATTGCAAAAGGAAAACCACACTCTGCCTGCTGCCCTTGGTTTCCAAGAGAAGACCACCCAGGTAAAGCACCTTTTCGACACATCCCCTAGATTTGCGAGACAAGATTGTGGCAGTATCCCCTTTCTTATCAGACATTTCAGCTTACCGTCTTTGTTGGCTGGCTTTATGTGTACGGGAGGATACCATCTTTCGAACACTTTACTGCGCATATCCACGGTGTTGATAAGCAATTTCTCGTCTTGCGGCATCTCCTACTTACCCGTTTTTACTTGGTGCTTCATGTTTGGGGAGCCAATTCTCCATAGGGCCATCCTCTACATGTTTCACTGCCACTTGTGATCAAAATCTTGATCAAGCGATGCTGACTGCGAGATCGTGCGCAGGCTAAGATATTCATGTCACTAGTGCAATATAAACCATCTCAAAGACCAAGTAGTTTGGAGCTGCTTGACAGTGGAGAGATTCCGGTCAAAGCTGAAGACGAGTCATTGCGTACGGCACGTCGGCTTCTCAACGACCGCGCGTCACACTTCCGATCGCACTTCATCAATAGCCTCTTTGCTAAGGAGGAGAAGGCCGAGGAGATGAAGATGGCGGCTATCCAAGACCCGATGCAAGCAGTAACGTTACTCGAAGATGTAAGGGCCATGTCAAGATCTTCTCTCAACGACTTGGACCTCCAGGCAATGGTCAAAGCAAGACTGACTGCGATCTGTCATCGACATGGGGCCGTTGAGCGGACCGATAGTCCTGCGTTGTTTCCTTACCACTCATACTATTCTCCCGAAGATGTCGTTCAATTCGTGAATCCAACAGGCAAAGTAATGCAGCTTCCATATGACCTCATCCTACCCAATGCAATGTTGCTTGCACGACAAGTACGACCGGAACGTAAGACCTTCATATTCGATAACGTCTATCGGGTCGATCATCTAAGAGACCAGCCAAAGATTTTTGGAGAAGCTAATTTTGATATCGTTTCCGGGCAAAGCGTCGACATTGCCTTTCGGGAGGCGGAGGTACTAAAAGTGATCGACGAGATAATTGATGTATGTAAGGTGTATTTCTGCACTATCTTCCTTTCTGTCATTATACTTTATGTTCATCAATTTTATTCATTGGCTGCTGTGTGGGGATGCCTACTTCTCTTTCATGCCCCATTTAATTCATTGTTCCTGTCCATTGATTATATGTGGATGCTTGATCTTCTCGGAATGCCCGGGTTGACTGCTTTATGATTTATGGGAATGGCCAATATATTCGAAAGGAGAAGTTGACTTAAGGATGTATCCAGGCGTTTCCCAATCTATCTACGGTGCAAATGTGCTATCACATCAATCATTCGCAACTACTCGACGCGGTTCTACAATTCTGCAATATAGATCCCATGAGATGGTCTGACGTCAAACAAATAATCAGCAAGCTTCATACTGGGGACTGGACCTGGGGCAAGGTACGATACGAGTTACGTGGGCCATCCATCGCTATTGCGGCCACTGCACTTGACGAGCTCGAGCGATTCGACTTTCGTGACACATTTGATAAGGCGATCCCAAGACTCCGCTCGATGTTGAAAGACAGTGCAGACCTCGAGTCAATATTTGCCCACATGGATGCGGTAATATCATACCTTGCTCGTCTTAATGTTAGACGGAAGATCTATATCAGCCCACTTAGCAGCTACAACGAGATGTTCTACCGCGGGAATCTCCTTTTCCAGTGCTTATACGATCACAAGAGGCGATCTGTTTTCGCGGCGGGAGGTCGCTATGACCAATTGATTCGGGATCATCAGCCAATTACGTCAAGGGAGGTTCATATCCATGCAGTAGGGTTCCAGCTGGCGTGGACGGGGCTTTGCACAGACATGATGACTTATCTCAACAAATCGTCAAAAACCAAGGCCAAGAAGAAGTGTTCGGCTTCGATCAATGCTATGTGGCGTAGACAAAGATGTGACGTTCTTATTGAGGGCTTCGATCATGACTTACTTGCTTCGGTGGGTGTTGATCTGTTGCAACAGCTCTGGGCTAGCGATATCCGTGCACAGCTAGCGGAAGGCAACACTGAAGACGCTGCCGACAACATGTACACCAAGGCTCAGGAGTCCATTGAGGACTACACGTGGATCATCCTGATCAAGTCGGAGGATTTCTTGCGGGTTCGAAATACCCTGCGAGACGATGAGACTGAGGTACGGTTATCAGACTTAATTGGACATATGAGGTACGTATTCAAGGTCATAATTTCTCTGTTGCTCTTCAGTGTTCAGGCGGCACGGAAAATTGAGGAGTATTTTCCCCAACGTATTGAACATAGATGTCTCTCTTACGACGCAACTCCTAGCATTGGTAATCCTCTTCCTACTCGCGCGCCGATGCTCAGGTCACATGCATTGTCTTAGGATCATTGTTTGCTAGCGAATTCCCTCAACATAACAGTTTTCACCACGCGAGGATTACAGATGCCCATGCTGACTCAAGATCTCCCATGCAGGAACGAGATCCGCGACCGCGACCGCAAAGAAGATCGCATAAGGAAGGCACCAATGTTGCGCCAAGCTAGCCAGCCAGAATCAACCATGCTCTCAAAAGACCGCGACATAGACATCAAAGTCCTAATGTCCCAAAACAAAGGCAAGAAAGTCAATCGAAAGACCATCATCGAAGAAGGTACAACCTCCCCCTTCCACCACAATCCACCCAAAACTTTCCCTCTAACAAACCCAACAGCTCAACTCCACCGCCAAGAATTCTTCCAGCGCTGTGCCGACAGTCCCATCGTCGCTATAGAGACCAAAGACGAAGTCTTCGAAGGCATCAACGATACGCGACTATCGGATCCCGAGTCGTGGAAGCGGTTTATACAGAACGCCGCGCCGGGCGAGCGTCAGTATTTGGGACAGCTGCAGACGATGCTGAAGGGGATGGCGAGGGAGTCGGCGGGTGGGAATGGCAATGCGATTGTTTATAATTTTCGGACGAAGGCTTGTGTTTTGTATTATTTGGGGAGGGGGGTGGGGTGATTGATAGGGGGGTTGTGGAGGGATGGTCTGGAAGGTAGGGGACTTTCTGGATAGTTTTTGAGTTTTGGTGGTGGTTGGTAAGTGATTTTAGAGCATAGTGCTGCGTATACCTGGGATATCTGGCGGAAATTTCTTTGCTTGCATGGAAATTTTGCAGGGCTATACATCTAGTGTTGCACACAATGGCGGCACAGACGTATCGAATATAGAAGTCCTTGAGAAGGGCCGCATATGTGGTATCATACAAGATCATTTATTCAATCGCTATCATCACTGCCGTAACCCACCAAAGGCCCCGCAGGAGCCGCAGCAGGAGCGGCTGCTGCCAGAAACTTTCCACCGCTACCCACCTGCTTTTGGAGTGCTGCCAATGTGGAGTTTGAAAGTATCCCATTGTCCGCTCCATCCGGACCATTTGAGTCCAATGGACCGTCCTCGATGAGAAACCTCTCCTCCCCCTCAATAGCCCCTGCTGCACCACCTCCACCCTCGAGCTCCCTGGACCTCGCATACCACACCTGATCCGGCGCTTCATACCCCTCAAGCCCGAATCCACCTTCTATCCTCTTCCGCCTCTTCGCATCCGGATCCCTCCCCTCAATCTCTCGCACAAACTCCTCCGGCAGCGCTCTCCTCACAGCCTCAGCAGCCTGCTCCTCGATCTTCCTAGCCTCCCGCTTCTGCGCCATCGGATTCGGATCCACCGTCGCCCACCGCACATTCAGAATCTCATTGTGATCCAAACTCTGATGCGCCATGGCCTCTTTCGCAAACTGACTATTGGCTTCGTTCGTATATGTGACAAAGCCCACCCCTCGTGCTGTGAGCACTCGTATCCTGTCAACCTGACCCCACTCCGCGAAGTGCCGCGCGACTATCTCCTCAATATCGTCCGTGACGTGTATTCTACCAACGTACAGGGTGCGGTTTTGGCGCATGAAAGATCCGACACCGCCCATGTCGTCGCGGTAATCTGAATGTTTGTCTCTGCCGAAGCAGTCGCTGTTTGGTTGGAAGGTGTCGAAGAGTCCTGGCAGACGGTGTAGGTATTCGCATTCTTGTCCCCGAGGACAGAGACCTTTGGCGAAGAAGAGGCAGAAGTAGCTTCCGGGAACTTTGTCGCCGCGGGTGTAGCCTGAATCTTTGGCTACGTTGCAGCGTCCGGCGGCGGCGGTCTTGGAAAGATATTTGTCCTCACGGTCGCCGCCGGACCATTTGTTGTACCAGATGTTGAAGATGGTGCCTGTTTGCGGAGGGGGTTCGGATTTCATGGTTGAAGGATCGACTTGTGGTCGGGCTACGATTTTCTTCTTGTCAGTAATTCCATGCACAAGCTAAGATTTTCGGTAAGATTCACCTGGTCGCCGTTTTTTCTGTATTATTTTCTTAGTCTTTTTCTGTTCTGGATCTGGGTTTTCGGGATTGGGAGCCATGTCTGTGGAATTATTCGTAGTTATGAGATCGGTAGAGGTAGGTTGCAATGGGGAGGGAGGCGCGGAGCCCGCTGTAGACATTTCGACTTCAGTGGCTGGATCTATTGGAAGCTGATGTAGTGCAGGTTCGCCTAATATAGCTTTCTTCAACTATCTGATCAAAATATCATTAGTAACGAGCATATCGAAGCATTATCGAGGATTACTCTGCATGGGGTCGGCTATCGCGCTTGTTTCAAGCGCGTGCCCTAGCCCTAAGTATCATAATTACGACTTTCTTGCAAAATCAATTTGCTCTCAGGAAGCATATCAGTGTTAGCCTTTTGTAACTCCGTTGGTACGGTAAATGTCAGGTGAACAGTGCAGGAAAGATGGTGAACATCACGGAAAAGATTAAGGAGTGAGGTGGTTGAGATTTCAGTCACGACAATGCTGACTCTGTCAGGATCGAGGATGAGATGCGCAAGACGCAGAGTAATTGGATGATGTTACCATATCGGAAACTTTTGCACTGATGTAAGCTCGTAGAAAACAAGGCTACGGGTATGGTCAGACATCTCATTCATCAAAGCAGCGTTGATGGGTTGAAGAATATCATCTTGGCCTACTAAAGGGGTAAATATATCGATTTCATAAGATCAGTGCTTCATCTAAGTATACGCTCATAGCAAGCTCGCTCGTCTTCGAGCCCAGCTTCTCGAACCGGCTCCTGGTGCCGGTTCAGGCGGAGGTTCAGGCTTTGATGTCAGCAAAAGCGGAGATGCACGAATAGCACTCGTCGGATTTCCCTCTGTTGGCAAATCTACGTTCCTTTCCAAGATCACGAAAACCAAGAGTGAGGTTGCGGCCTACTCATTCACGACATTGACGGCTATTCCTGGTGTGCTTGAATATGGTGGTGCCGAGATCCAAGTTCTTGATCTACCAGGAATCATTGAGGGTGCTTCTGAGGGCAAGGGACGAGGACGACAGGTCATCAGCGCCGCGAAGGTGAGAAATGTACAAACCCATCTACAGCGACGGTACCCTGATGGCGGTCTAGACGAGCGATTTGATCCTGATGATCCTTGATGCGACTAAGAGAGCAGAGCAGAGGGCGTTGTTGGAACGTGAACTCGAATCTGTCGGTATTCGACTCAACCGAGAACCACCGTATGATCGTTGTCGCGCAGACATGGGATTTATGATACTGATGAGAACGTAGTAATATCTATCTAAAGCAAAAGAAAGCGGGAGGCATGAAGATAACTTTCCAAAGTCCTCCCAAGAACCTTGATGAGAAGATGCTGTACAACATATTGCGAGACTACAAGATGCTGAACTGCGAAGTACTTGTCCGCGACGAGAACGGTGGGTCTTTTACATGTCTTTCTCGTATCTGCTGACCGACTGTAGCAACCGTTGATGACTTTATCGACGTCATCATGAAAGATCACAGGAAATACATCAAATGGTGAGAGTGGTATATTGGATGAGAAGACCTTCACTGACTGTTCTTTCAGCTTATACGTCTACAACAAAATTGATTCAGTCTCGCTTGACTTCCTAGATAAGCTGGCTAAAGAGCCTCACACAGTCGTCATGAGCTGCGAGCTTGATCTGGGCATACAGGATGTGGTCGAGAGATGTTGGCAAGAATTGCAGCTCATGAGAATATACACTAAACGGTAGATTGACTTCTAATGTCTTGCCCCCTGTTAACTGATTATTCTGTAGGAAAGGAGAAGAGCCAGACTTCAGCGAAGCCTTGATTGTTAGGAACAAGTCTTCCATCGAGGAAGTGTGCGATCAGGTCCATCGGACCTTGAAGGAGACATTCAAGTATGCAATGGTTTGGGGGGCTAGTGCGAGACATGTACCACAGCGGGTGGGTTTAAGCCATGTCGTAGCGGACGAGGATGTCGTCTCTATTGTAGCAAAATAGATGTCTGATGAGGCGTGTAGACCAATGATTAGATTGGGCAATATGAAGTGGATCAACCTAGAATGCTATGAAAACATGTTACTGGGATGGAAATCTCTCACTCACGATCTGGACTTTGGAGAATAATTTTCGGATACTGCCAAACTTTTTATGTGATCCGAGATTAAGGTAATCGCCTGTTGCGGACCTCATTGGTTATGAATGCTACGATAAGTTCAAGAACCCGTTCCTCCAAGGAGTCTGACGGTCCATGATTCTCTTCATCTACCACAGGACCACTATTACCAATCCCTCCGGAGCAGCGCAAGCTTCTCAACGTAGCTCTGAGTCTACAACCTCATCATCTACGGCGTGGCCTAGGTACGTTGGCATCTGGAGGAACCTTCTCAGAGGTGGTAAGTCGTCACTCTCCTTTCTAAGTATAGAGTTTACCAATACCAAAAGTCGTGTGGAAGACATTAGTCAAACCCTGCACTCAGCAAAAGACACTACCTCCAGGGGATTAAACCTCATCACAAGTATATAGTCCCGCGGACGTACTTGAGGATGAGTGGTAACCCCTTCGATACGCACGTTGAAAAGGACCCATCTTCAACTTACGGATCCTCCCACTCACCAGGATCCTCGAGAGTGTGTATACTGTCCCACTTCCTTATCCCCTGCAGAGGAACCATGGGGTAACGCTATTAGGACAGAGGAAAACCCTGTTTCCACTATCGGACCAATTCTGGAACAGTCGATCCGGAGGAGGTCCTTTGCTCGCAAAGATCTTCCCAAGATTCGAAATCTGGGTTTAACATGAAATCGACATTCTACCCAACGTTAAAGCTGTAGAGTGGCTCCATTGGGGAAGTTGAAGAAGGAAATGCTTTGATATTGGACATAGGTGACTTATAGTACGAAGATTACCCACGTAGAGGTTTTGTACTGGTGACTATAACAGATTTAACCTGTGCAGGAATTTAGGTAGTTCCAACTGTATGCTTTTGGTTCTGCTTAGGTTGTTCACGAACTTGTACCTGAACTCTGTTCACAAACTGCAAGCCGAAAGTCTACCCACACAGCGATAGTGACACTTCCATTATTGAATCACACGTATTTAAATGGGATCGATGATAGACAAAAATATCATAATTCTAAAGGACAGAGAGAAGCTTCTAGAATGTTCTTCTCGCCCCGGAACGCGGCCCTCGGCTGCGCTGCGGCCTTGTTTCTGATGTTTGACAACCGCCAATGCTCGTGTGCCCCCAGCCTGCAAGAGAGGAAAGCGTGTCACTCTGTCTACTCTTACTTGCGGCCAATAGGATCAATTATTTGCTCTTGTTGGCTTTATCGTCAATTCCCGACTAGACCCACGAGAGCAGGCTCAGCCTGGCTTCGTTCGAGCAAAAACCGGGTACTGCCCGTAGAATGTAATTGACATTACCCACTTCTCTTTCCTGCAACAACTTTGGGTCTTGATACGTTCATATTCTCTGTATTCTCGGCAAAGATTAGCCGTAAGTGAGCCGGCTATTGCCCAACATGGTTGCCGAAACACAACTTTACGACTCACTCGGCATCAAGCCTGAGGCTAGCCAAGATGAGATCAAGAAGGCATATCGGTACGCTATTTTCCCATCACCTTCCATACCTATACTTACTAACGCCTGTCACAGCAAACAAGCCCTGAAGCATCATCCGGACAAGAATCCTGGCATTCCCGCAGCAGCCGAGAAATTCAAAGAAGTATCACAAGCCTACGAACTACTCTCCGATCCGGAGAAACGCAAAGTCTACGACCAGTATGGGCTGGAGTTCCTCCAATGCGGCGGCGGCGAAGCTCCACCAGGCGGAGCACCGGGAGGAGCAGGCGGTAATCCCTTCGAGGGCATGAACTTTGGGGGTATGGGAGGCGGAATGCCCGGCGGAGGCCGCTCGTTCCACTTCTCGACCAACGGAGGCAGCGGGGGATTTCAAGGCAGTGATCCAATGAACATCTTTTCCGAATTCTTCAAGCAAGGAGGGGCGGGACAGGGTGACGACGACGATATCTTCTCTCAATTCTTGGGTGGATCGAGGGCATCTGGAGGCTCTTCTCGGAGCGCAAGGAAAGATTCAGGTGTTACGTCAAGAAGGAGAGAACGGACACCAGAAGTTACGACTGTCGAGAGACCCCTGGCTTTGACGTTAGAGGAATTGTACAAGGGCACACATAAGAAAATGAAGATTAAGCGGAAGACATTCGATCCTAGGACGAACAAGCGAAATGTCGAGGACAAGATTCTGGACATGGACATCAAACCAGGCTACAAGGCGGGGACGAAGATAAAGTTCAAAGGCGTGGGAGATCAGGAAGAAGGGGGCACGCAGGATTTGCATTTCATCGTTACGGAAGTAATTCATCTCCCATCATCATACATGATCCATGCAGCATGCTAACATAGCGCCAAGAAACCTCACCCAGTCTTCACGCGAGAAGAAGACAACCTCAAAGCAACCATCGAGCTCAGTCTCAAAGAAGCGCTCACCGGCTGGTCCCGAACGATAACCACAATCGACGGTAGACAGCAGCCCGTGTCCCGCGGTGGCCCGACCGGGCCAGGTTTCAAGGAAACGTTCCCGCACCAAGGTATGCCGAAGCCTAAGAAGCCGACGGAGAGGGGCGATATGGTCGTGGAGGTCAAAGTCGTGTTTCCGACAACTCTGACGCCGGCTCAGAAGAGCCAGTTGAAGGAGATTTTATGATTGATGAGTTGCATGTTAACTTAGGCGTTCATAGCGGAAATTCTAGAGCTTATGGGTAAAGTAGCTTTGGGAGGTAGATCCGGGACGCAATGGGGAGGTTGGCCGTCGTACGACTGACGCCCGATAGCACTTTAACTAGAGGTGAATTGTAGAAATCAGCACTGATAGTCCACTCTGCCTGTCAGCGTCACGGTTCGTAGGTTAGTCTACAATATCGTTCCAGCCCTTGAACGCAGAATCGATGCTGAAGTTGTTATCCGGATTTCCCAAAAAGCGGCGATCGACGCTCAGTGTTGTGCATTTTGCTTCCATCACACTCTGTGTAAGTGAAAACTTGGATGTGTCTTCTATGCTAATGCTTCGGAGAGTGTAAAAGTAATAAGGGACGCTTTGTATTGATCTAGGTACCTTATGTAGGCTCATTCGTCATTGAAGCGGTCCCTACGAATTGAATATCCTCGAGTACAACAATTCATGCCTTCCAATCCACAGGTCACACATTGGCACACCCTGGCCAGCGTCGTCGACCTTTACGTTCCAACTTTCATTCATGATGTCCTCAATCTCTCCTCTTAACCGCATGGACGCTAGCACTCCTTGTGCCGCATACGGTCCCATCACGCTTGCTCTCACACCCGCACTCACGACGGCTTTGGCATGGTTGAACAAGAACGTATATGCAGACTCTCGTAGCGTGATGCCCATCGCGGATGTGACCGCTGCCCAGATGGGAGCATAATGTCCATGGAATTCTGGCGTCATTCCTGCCCCCTGCGGTGAAGTTGGCACCCTCTTTAGTCCCATGCCAAACTCCCCCAAAGCTAGTTTGGCGGCGGACTCCGCAACCTCCCTCTTCAAGGCACGGTCCCACAGCGTAAGCAATGCCTTTCCCTGCGCTACACTTGCCCGTCTGGCCACAGGACACAAGGTGCATGCGTCAAGCGTCTCATCCAGCTCTTGCAAGCGCGATGGCTCCTTGAAGGCTGCAATGATATATGGAAGGGTCGTCGTGGCGAGGGATTTCAGGCTGAGGGTCAGGAAATGCGGGAATGCTGTTTCTTTGGTCTTTGCCTGACCGTTGTGGTGCGCGAGGTAGGATTCCAGGCCGCTGGAAAAGGCAAAGGATCCTAGGGGAAGGGCAGAGTCGGAGAGGAGGAGTAGAGGATGAGAAGGAAGGCATGATTCGTCATTGGGCAGCAAGGTTGTGGATGTCGTGATAGGGTTTAGCTGAGCTTGAGTAGCCAACAGCTGGGATTCGAGGCCAGCGAGCTCATGTTTGAGTTTCTGCTCTTCTGAGTTGGCGGTCATGGGAATGGCATCATTGATAGTCAACCGCGTAGGAGACTGTGGCTCATCTCTTCCAAGCTATTGTCTTGCCAGAGCTCGTCGCCAGCACGGTCCAACGAAGTGGATCGGGAATATGAGTTGGCAGGAAGGATGTAAGGTTATACCTTCGATTTCGCAACGGGTTCCAACAGTGATACAGGTCACGTGCCAATGACCGGCCGGTTTGACACTAGGATTAAGGATTCTTTCCATACCATAGCTAGTCTGAGCGCTAGTGTTTCCAAAGCCAAGACAACCCACCAATGAGACTAGGAGTCATGCAGTCATATCGGAAAGGTAACACCCTGCGTATCATCACCCTGTCTCGGCGGTCGCCATCATGCTTTTCATGTGATCGCCTTCAGCCAACATGGAGAACCCCTGAGGTCTGTCTGCTACCTAAATCACATGGATGTCCAATATGGGATCGTGAAACGCGGCGGGAGCTGAACCGATGGGGTACGTTCTTCTTTGTGGGTGAGACAGGGGATGAGGCGGCCCTAAAAATGCTAGCAGCCAGGTAGACCCAGGTAGAATTGTACGGGTTGAATCCCAGTGTGGTACATGATCGCAAGACCTTACCTAAGGTACAGCAATACAATGTTATACACTATCGAGCAGCCATCTTTGATTGGGCGAAGATCCGCCAAGACAACGTCACAAGAAAACAGCCAAAACCCTTTGAAACGTGCTATACTAACTATATTCATACTAGACTCACGCTTGCGTAAGTAAAAATAACCACTTGATGAAGTCGTTGCGGCGCTCAAGTTACAACCAACAACATATCGCGCTTGTTACATCTGCTGTCGCGACGTCGTTGCAGTTGTGAAGAGGAAGTTCTCTGGACATCGTATCAGGGAAGCCTGCGTCAGCGATCCTCCAGGATTGCCTATTGCGTCGCTCCTTTTCCTACCAACGAGCTCTATCTCACGTCTACCGGCCTATTCACCATTTACCTCACATTGCCACGTTCGATTCCTACGCCTGCGACCAGCTCCTGAGCTTCGTCCATCTATTGAACCGTCGATACTAATGTTGGTGTAATGATCCCGAAATAACGTCTGTTCGGCCTCAAGGGTCTCCACGCTGCGAAACCGCTGGCCCGGGTCTGATCACAAGTCTTACCTTCACTCTGACATTTCGGAAACGCTATCTATCATTCAAATTTCAAGCTGGACTGTCCATATTCTCTCCGCCTTCACCTTCTAGGGCCCTAATTCTTTAATCACGCCCTCTTTGTCCTCGGTCGGCTCTTTGTGTTACCCTGCGGTGTGAGACGTCACTACTGGAGTAGGCAATCAACATCAATACTCGCTCACCTATCTTACAACAACCAACCTTATCGGAATGGCGGTCCTTGCTTCCAAGACTCCGTACAGCTCGTCGATGGGAATGGGTTCTAATCAGCAACCGGTCATAGCACAATATGCTCCCAACTACCCACAACAAAACGCGTTTGGTGGACCAAATTCGCACAATGCACCGTTCCTGAGTCCGACGGAATCGGAGTTCTCAGAGCCCAATGATGCACAGAATTCCATTCGGTAAATACCCTTTCCCACCAGGCTTTGGCAGATGATGAAACACTACGAGAGGATTCACTAACTATACTTCCTTCACAGAGCCTGGGACGAGAAACGCGTAGGCGAATGGCTGCGCGCCATCAACTGTGCTCAATATGAGCAGCTCTTCAAAGGTTAGAACCCATATTATCTAGAAAATGAGCTAGTGCGATCTTGCAAACCCTCCAGTATCTTCGTTGCTCATGTTGGGGACATGGTAACTGACAGTCTATTGCAGTCAACAATGTCACTGGCAGCAACCTCATTGAATGCGATCAAGTCGTGCTCAAGGAGATGGGTATCAAGAAAATAGGGGATCGTGTCAGAATATTTGTTGCCATCAAGCAACTGAGAACTAAAGCTGTTGGCAACCACAAGAAACGCAACAGAGACTCTCTTGCCGCCTTAGATCATCGTCAAGTCCACACACCTCACACACCTTCTTCCTCCTCACGATCTCCTAGAGAGATCAACTCCGTCCGAGATCGCCCGCCCGAGTCTACAAGGAATAGGTGGTCACAACAGGTTGACCTGGCAGCTTTGAAAAACTATCACGCTGCCAACGGCAATCCCAGACCGAGTTCGCCCCTCGCAGAGGCAGATGGCATCAGAAGGCTCCAAGCTATACGTCATGGAGGTATGAGTCCTTTAGCCACGGCACGAAATGACACTGCACAAGGCTACTTCAACCCCCCTCAATCCGCCAAGACTGCCAATGGGATGCGGCCACCAACACCAAGCCGGCAAAATCCTGGCATGGACTCCACGGTTGGGAGGCTTCCTATCGGCTCGCCGGTTATCCGTGTCATCTATGGTGGTGGGCAGACTAAGGTGCTGGACATCAAGAACTGTAGGACTTTGGAGGAAATAGTCTCTAGCATTCTGAGGAAACTCAGTCTCCCCGAGAATCAGGGCAGGAACTATTCTTTCTGGAATCTCGATGGGACTGGTCAGGACATAACCACCGTGCGACGTCTCAAGGAGGTTGAGCTTGTTCGCGTATGTTCTGAGCCCTATGACAAGAATGAGCGAGGTCGACTCATCCTCCGGAAGAGACACGCTGGCGAACCAGCTGAAGAAGAGCTGCGTAAAGCTGCAAGCATAATCATGGAGGAGCAAAATGAAATCCATACAAATGCTATATCCGCCAATAATCCCCGCAGCCAGGTCAAGGTCCAGAAGCTGACTGGTGAGACTTGGAAAGACGTTTCCTATCCTCTATCTCCAGCGACCTTTCAACCACCATCCCGCCTAAGAGATCAAAGTGGCAGTGCTGCGTCTCAGGGGTGGGGAGATACCCCTACTCGATTAGGCTCACGGTCCAAGCCGAAGATCAAGCAATTCGACGGTGGCAGGCCACCAAGCGAGCTGATTAGCCAAGAATTGACAACCTACTTTCCCGACCATCAGAAAGAGACCATAGAGCGAACGGTCAGAATGTCGATACGAAGATCCGCCCGACTTAGTAAAGCCGCCAGCCGGATCAGCATTGCGAGCAACGCTTCAAGCTACACATCTAGTCTTAAAGATGCTCCACCATTGCCAAATATTGCAGATACTTGGTTGTCCGGGGCACATGGGTCTTTAGCTAGTACCCGTGGTCCTCGTCCACTTTCGGTCTCTCGATTTGCAAACTTGCAAAATGCCCACCGCGACTCGATCGCTTCAAGCTCTCTTCAGCCATTACAGGAAGAAACTCCATCTGAGCCGAACAGAAAATCGTATGTTTCATTCGAAAGTGATTCACAGCTAGCCAACCTCACTGGGGAGTCGGATACTTCGCACGCCACTCTTCAGAGCTATTTCGACGAGTCCGGTAGCAGTGGACCGACCACGGAATCGGGTGGCTCGCTCAACGATCACCTCACCCAGGCCATCGCTGGAGATGGGGAAGAGCCTGACGAAGAACTCAACCAATTCTTACATGGTGATTCATGGGATGGCGTCAAATGGATGCAAGGCGCCCTTATAGGTCAAGGTTCTTTCGGCAGTGTCTTCCTTGCCCTCCACGCAGTCACTGGTGAATTGATGGCGGTCAAGCAAGTCGAGGTCCCCTCCAACACCAACAGCAATCTCGACAAGCGCAAGGAGAACATGGTCGCTGCCCTAAAGCGTGAGATCGACCTTCTTCGAGACCTTCAACATGAGAACATAGTGCAATACCTCGGCTCCAACTCGGACACAGAGCATTTTAATATTTTCCTCGAATACGTGCCCGGTGGCTCCGTGGCCGCGATGCTGAACTCTTATGGTCAGCTCCAAGAACCCCTCATTCGCAATTTCGTGCGCCAGATCCTAGCGGGTCTTTCCTATCTCCATGGCAGAGATATCATACATCGTGATATCAAAGGCGCGAACGTACTCGTCGACAACAAGGGCAACATCAAGATCTCCGACTTCGGCATTTCGAAACGTGTCGAGGCATCTGCATTGCTCGCCCCGCAGAAGAACGGTGGCCACGTCCACCGCCCTTCTTTGCAAGGTAGTGTCTTCTGGATGGCTCCCGAGGTCGTCAAGCAGACTTCTTATACCCGCAAAGCCGACATTTGGTCCCTCGGATGCTTGATTGTGGAGATGTTCACCGGCAACCACCCTTTCCCGAATTGTTCGCAATTGCAGGCCATCTTTCAGATCGGCAGCTCCAGTGCCAAACCTGATACACCAGACAAAGCTAGCGAGGAGGGCAAGGCCTTCTTGAACAAGACTTTTGAGGTCGACCACGAGAAAAGGCCGAGTGCGGATGAGCTGCTGTCGTTGCCGTTTTTGAGGCAGATTGCATGAGAAGGTGGGGACCCGGACAAGACTGTTGCGAAAGTCTCAAACCAAAAAACCTGCCAAGAAGAAGAAATTTTCCTGATGTTTGTACTTTTATATGATGCGATGAACAACATGTGGCCGGGACTGAAAACGTCGTGAAGATCGAGATTTCGTGAAGACACAGATAATAGTATGTCGATCCCGACGTCAGATTTATCTGTCTCCTGATCTGAAGGAATATGTCTATGTCTAATATGTACAATACTTTTTACAATGCCAATGCATAACAAACATTACATGAAGTGCCATCCGTACCTTTCACTATGTATGATCCATCTCTCAGTACCTGTGAATCTGATCTATATATATGGCGAGATAAGTCTTGAGAAGGGGGTGCAGAAACATGATGTAATCGACCCAGATCGAATAGGCTACCTTCGCTAAATCCATTAATTGCAAACATTATTTCACCAACCAGGTTTCGGACTTCATAACACTTACTGTATGTGAATAGTTTGAATGCAATAGCGTATAGTTCTCCAGTACGGCGCATCAAAGGCATTTGCTGGAAAACTGCCATAGAATCAGAATTCCTGATATGACTAGATTTATAAGGTAGGTTTAGACTGGCATGCCTAATCCATCCATCCATCAAAACCACAATGCCGCCTCTCCACGAAAAACAACAAGAAAAATCAATCGAGATATCGGAAATCTCAACCATCCAACTCCGAAAAGCCATCCAGTATGTATTTACGCCAAACGCCTCGCCTAATCTTGTCTGCATTATCGATCGATCGATCAACCTTTCCCCTTCCTTCTCGTTTGAGGAAACTTTTCCCTTTCCGACTACAAACGACATCGAGAATCGAATGGAACAAACATCCCACGCTCGCACTGCTCCTCTGGCAGCTTTCGAAATCATCACTCGTCATCACTCATGCCGTTGGCGTAGCCTTCCCGTTGACCACCACTACCACCACCATTAAAGGTAAGCTTCAGCTTCGGGCCACCGTTCGGACCTGAGGCCATTGGCGTGCCGACGCTCGAGACGGCGGCGGAACGTCCGTCGCCGGGGGTGGAGTCGTCGAAGTCTTGCAGTTCGGGGTACTTTTCCGTGTCTTGCCGCAGCGTGGTAACGGCGGTAGCCTGCAAACGGGTTGTTAGACGAGTTCACGATCAATGTGTACGGGACACAACATACCTCGATCTTATTGGCGTCTGTCCACAACATGCTGCCGTCCTCATTGTAGGCCCTGGCATTATTGCAGAGGAGACGGATGTCTTCCCGATAATCTCTTAGAGACTGATATTGTTCTTTATCGATCTTCTTTTTAATCTGGTCCATCCATATCGGCTTTTGGATCAGTACGTAATAGTCGGGGAACTGCGCTCTCGGTACCGGCTTTTCGAAAGGATCAATTAGACCTCGGGTTACGGGACCTTCTTCGTCTTCCGAAGGTAGCTCGTCTGCGACTTCTTCTTCAAGGTCTTGCAATTCTTTGTAGTTGTGGAGTAAGATCTTCTGAAGTAATTTGCGCTCTTTATCGGAGAGAGTTTCTACACCCCTGGATGGTCGGGCTCCTCCAGCTCCTCCTCGCTTTTTCTTTGGAGCTGGCTCATCGTCAACGTCATCGTCGGCTTTTCGCTTGAAGCCAGCTGACTTGCGCTTTCTACTAGCTGGCACCACAGAGCTCTCTCTCGAGGGTTCTGCAGAGCTCTCAAGGCCGGTTGCCTTTTTACCTCGCTTGTCCTTATTGTTGTTGCGCTTATCAATCTTCTGGGCTTTGCGCGCAACTGCATCTTCGATCGTGTCCTCATCGTCATCCACGGCCATTAGCCACTGCTCTTCTGTGAGACCGTCATCGTATTTGACCCGGGTTCGCTCTCGGGCGCCTCGACCAGCGATCGCCTCAATCTCTTCCGTTACGGGATTGTCTTCCTGTAGATACATCTCCGGAAGCTCGTCCTCACCCATAAGACGTGGGAGTTTGCCTTTTTCCGGCCCATACATTGGGTCCGCGTAACGCTCCTGATCGAGTCGTTGGAAGATTGCCAATTCATTGTCAGACCTAGCTGTGATCATGTTCAACTCATCGTCATCCATCTCTTCCTCATTTACCATTTCGTCAGCAGTCTCGGCTGTGTCGAGTAGTGTCCTGAGCATTGCATCACGCTCTTCATTGGTGGACTTGTTATCAAATCTACCAGCCTGAATGACTTTGCCGTCCATATCGAGCTTATATTGGGCTCGCTCAAGGATTTTCTCTTCGACAGATTTAGAAGTAATTAATCTCAATATGCGAACCTCATTCTTTTGGCCAATACGATGAGCGCGATCCTGAGCTTGCAAATCTTGGTGAGGATTCCAGTCAGAATCGTAAATGATTACAGTGTCGGCTGTCTGCAAATTCAGACCAAGGCCTCCAGCTCGTGTCGACAATAGAAAGCAAAAGTAGGGCGAATTAGGAGCGTTGAACTTTGCCAGCAACTCCGATCGGTCATCAGACTTGGTCGATCCATCAAGACGGAGATACTCCATGCCCCTCAGTCGTAGGAAGTCCTCCATAATATTCATAATTTGTGTCATTTGAAAGAACATCAATATTCGGTGACCGGTGGCGAGGAATTTCGGTAGCATTCGATCGAGGAGCTCAAACTTGCCCGATGTCCGCCAAAGAAGGTCATTGCTGGTTTTGGTAGGGTTCATCTGATCCTCAACCTGTTCGAAGACGAAAGGATGATTGCACAATTTGCGCAACTGCATCAGCATATTACTGAGACCACGAATACCAGTTTTGCCACCTTTGCCATCGCTTACGGAGATTTTGTTGTAAGTAACCAACTGCTTGTTGATCTTTGCTTGCAGTGCAGAAGATTTGCATTTGATGACACGCTCCTGCTTGTCCGGTAGGTCTTTTTCCACATCTTTCTTGAGACGACGCAGTAAGAAGGGCCGCAGAACCTTGTGTAATCGACGGATGACGAGAAGCTGTTCTTCTTCCGTCAGCTCCATCTTGTCTTGACCGCCAGTGTTTGCAAATGGCGTGTTGAACCATTCATCGAATGATTTGACTGATTTGAAAATGGTTGGAAGCACAAAATTTAACAGAGCCCATAGCTCAGGAAGATTGTTTTGCAAAGGAGTACCCGTCAATATCAGTCTGTAACGTGTACTATAGTATTGCGTCAGGGTGTTGCTGAGCTTGGATTGGGCGTTCTTCATTCGATGGCCTTCGTCGACAATCATGTGTACCCACTTGATTCTACTTAGCACAGGCTTGTCCTTGATGATGTACTCGTAGGTTGTGAGGAGAACTTGGAATTGCCCGTATCTAATCTGTTGCTGTTGGTTTTTCCTAGCCAGGGGAGGACCTTTATAAACAATCCTCTTGATCGACGGCGCCCACTTCTCGAACTCGAGGTTCCAATTTGTGAGAGTGCTCAAAGGAACAATGACGAGGAATGGTCCAGTTTGGTTCTTCTTCCTGATAAGATAGGTGAGCAGGCTGATCGTTTGAATGGTCTTGCCGAGGCCCATCTCATCTGCAAGTATACCATTAAGGTTGTTGTTGTAGAGGGAAATCATCCATTGAAGACCTTTGATCTGATATTCTTTCAAAGTGCCGCCAATGAGGTTGTCGGGTTGCTCTTTGATCTCTTCCTTGATACGATGAGCAACAGCATAGTAGTCCACCTTCGGTCCACCTTCCACTTCATCCTCACTATCGCTAGACTCTTCCTCAGGTATATCATCATCTGCATATTGCTGCACAGCGCCCCGCTGTTGCTGTTTAACAGACGCAGCAAGTTGACTCAAGAATCCGTCGGTTTGTTTCAGCAAGTGCGATATACGTGAATCTTTCGCTTGACCAAGGAGTTTGAGATAGGTCTCTTCGTCGTCGTTCCTCAAAGCCTGTAGACGCTGCTTCGCGGTCCTCTCAATTCGTTTTTGTTCTTCCTTCTCAATGTGCTGATGCTGCGCCAGCATCATACGCCCAAGCTTTTGGACCCGTGCCCTCTGCGTATCCGCGGCCTTGGCGATCTCAATGCCATGCTGTGTTATTGCTTGAAAATGCGCGGTCTGCTTTTCCTTCTCCTTGGTTTCTCGCACGTCTCGTTGTTGCTTCTCTAACTTCTCCGTCATACGAGCTTCATGTAAGTACATCTTCTTGGGCCGACGGTATATGGAGCGATTGGCAGTCTGAGCAAGATTGTCGTAGTGAACCACGTCCCTGTGTACCTGTTGGCGTAAGGCACGTTGCTTTGGCAACAAGCAAAGCATTTTGTATTCAATCAAGGCCTTTCGCTTTATGGAGTCGTCCACCTGTGGGGTTTCACTCTTGCTAGTGTCCCAGACCCCCAAATTTGCAGGCAAATTCTCAAGCTCGGACTTCCTCGACGTTATACGATTGTAGGCAATACGTTCGCGATCTTCTCTTAAGCGGTCGCTGTCCACTCCAGACGAAACTTGGTTCTGGTACAGATCCAGTCTGCGAGACAACAAGCGATTCGAGATGCTCAATTCTCGATCGCGTCGAAATTGGTCGACATCCACACCAGTAGGCATAAGAGCGGGAATGATTGGTCGATTTGGCCTAATAGTGTGGTTTGCATAGCTGATGGTAGATTTGGTGTAGAAATGGGGATCCGCGTAAGTCTGGTATATATGTGGCGAATTCAGGTCGCCGTCTTTCGCTTCTGGGACCCTACTGGGAGACTCCTTGAGAGCCTGGTCGGCAGCTACAACTGCTTGTGCGAGCGTAGGTGTCGTATTGTTACGTTGGGATTTGAAGAGCTGCTGCTGAATGTTGGGTGGGATCGCAATGTTTTTGCTTAGCATCTTGAAGGCCAAGATTTGGCTTTGGAGTGTTTGCAGCTGGTCTTTGGATAAACCCCCACTAGCCTTGCCTTGCGGCTTTTGAGATGATACACCGAGTTGCTCGGTAGTGGATGTGGACTGCCCTGCGGACGAGGGCTGAACTGAGGATGTGGCCATGGGTATTTGAGGAGCGTGGCCTATCATCAATCATTAGCATTGCCAATGAGAGCAGTAGGTGGTACAAGCCATTGGCTCCGTTCGTATCAGCATGTTGCTGGCTCTGTTGATTTCGCTGGGCTTGTTGCTGTAGAAAAATTTGTCTCTGCTGTTGGAATCGTTGATGTTTTTGAAATGTCGTGAGTATATGCTGGCATTTTAAGAGCTCGGGGTCGTTTTCGGGAGTCCCTTGATCCTTGAGCTGCTTATATTTCTTGGGGTCACATTAGCACAAAGATCGAAATATTAGACGCATAGCGCAGGGTGTCTTGGTTGTGATTGGGGAAATTTCAGCCCTTACCGCGTAGTATTCGTTGATTTGCTGTTGGTTAAGGTTGGGTGGTAGGTTGCTTCCACCCTGAGGAAGGTTGGGCGCGGTTTGAACGGCAGAAGCCATGGCGGAGATGTTGATTATCGTAATCGAGAGTGGTGATTGTAGTCAGCAGGCGGAGTTGAGCAGGCCGAGGGGCGCGGCGCAAAGCGAGTGGATGAATAAATGATAGGGTGGATCCTGTGAGCTGAAGAGAATGAATGGGAGCCCTATGGGTGGCTGATTCGGGCGCAGTGAAGGCGACCCTTCAACGCGTCCCGAAAGACGTGTTGAGGGTAGTGACGCTTCTTGGAGGAGAGCGGTGATGGCGGGGGTCCAAGGTAAGCGGACTTTTGATGTGTACTGATCGAAGTTGGTCTTTCAGCTTGCCGCACTGAGTGGATTCCTTGGCGCTAGTAGGTGATTAGTCATACACGATCGAAATCAGCGAATCATCTGCGAATGTTTGATCTATAGATGGTTTGGATCATAATTTGGGGAAAACGTTCATGAGCAGTACATGGAGTAACTTTCATGTTTGATATTTTGAAAAAGGTGCTGAGCTTCTCCTTGATGGGAGTTTCATTGCCCAAGCAATCCTTTTCCTGATAATGCAGCTCTGATGATCCTAAAGCAAGATCGACATCCCTTCTACCAGGCTCCCATGCACGAAGGCATCTTAGCCTTCTAATCTACAGCAACGTTTTTCCAGAGCGTAAGCCAATGACCTGCCATCGCTCGGAGAATCAAAGGAACAATGCCCACCCTAGGTACTGATGTCCAACACTAGCTTGATGCTGCTGCCAGTGTGAAAGCATTTTGATCCAGGCTAAAAATCACTCGCTGACTCCAATTCAATGCACACGAAATTAGCAACAAGCATTATAAAAGTATACTTCAAGCATAGGAGATGTTCGTCGTAGAGAGCGTACTTCGTTCTAGAGCGGTTCTGGAGTCAGCATTCCCCTTTCCAGTATATGGGATTCATTGGAGTTGCAAGACAGATATAGAGACCGATTGAAGGAAATGAAGCAGCAATCGCCGCTCCCGATGCGTTCTCAATGCCTTAAGGCACTGCCTGCATCTGGGAAGAATGAATTCGAAAATACGTACTCATGGGGGGAGGGGGAGGCGGCGGTTTTTTGGCTCTCGATGGTGGAGGGGGAGGTGCTTGCTTTTTGCTGTTTGTCGCTGCGTTCAACGTAGAATAACTCGCGTTCCGCGATGGAGGAGCACTGTCGTGTGATGTTGCTGGAGACGCTGACCTTTCCTTGTACGACCTGTCAGGGCTACTGTTGCTGTGAAAGGTTGAATCGTCAGATGGGTCGCTGAAGAGATCATTCTCGGTGCTGGCTTTCGCAAGAGGTCGCAATTGCGATCGCTGATTTCGTATAGAGAGATTGTCATTCGGGACCCGAGATACTCGTTGCGATGGTGAACAGTCGCGGTAGACTTGGGTTGGGCCTTGAAAAGTAGTGGCTCTGTTGACGTTGGGCCGCGCCGAGCTGAAGTCGTATCCAGTCGTTTCTTTTCGAGGGGACTCAGGAGGAACTTGGGATGACGCTGCTCGTGTAGAACGGATCGAAGGTCGAGCTTCTGCAACCGGCAATGGTTCCTCCTCCATGGCGTTGAATCGGTCTGCGTAAGCATGGGCAGTGTTTGAACGAGACCGGGGGTCGCGGCGCCCTTCACCACCATCTGAACCAGTTTGCCTGAATATCGGCTCAGCCAAACTGACACGAGAGGACGGGAGCAGGCAACTCACCCTGCAGGCCAATTCTGCTTCAACTGCAACAGCACATCCCGACATCGGTCATAGTATTTGAGCTCAGCGTCCACAAACGCCCCAAGATCAGCGACACTATCAGTTTCGGCTTCTTTAATCTATCAAAAGATTCAGCAGCCTCGTTCCATCAACTCAAACGAGGTCACCCACGTCTTGCATCCTACGATAGACATCCTCGCTCGTTTCTTCATACTTTGCTTTCTGAGATCGCAATTCTTCTTCTACGCGAAAGTCTTCCTTTTTGGCTTTTTGCATTTTGGCTAGGGAGGTATCGTAAGCCAGGCGACGACTCTCCAGCTTTTTACGGGCAGACTTGATGGTCAGTAGGTGCAGCGGAGAGGGGGTTGGACTTCATACTTGATACTCTTTCATCTGAGCAAGCGATCTTTCTAGAGATTCGAGCCAACTTGTGGTCGCATTAGCAACGTATGTCTCTTGGATTCGTCCAATTCTCTCGTTGGTTTTGCCCAGCCCTGCACCTGCATTAGTACCGCAACAATTACTAACTTTCAGCACCATACCCATGAGACATTGGCCAAATTCTGAGTCCTCCTCGAAATCTTCTCCATGGTTCACCATCGTGGAGCCCAAGTAGGCCACTGGAAGTATTTTCTCCTTGTCATCCCCTTCTTGACGTTTTGAGAGAGTCTTGACATAGGCGGTCATCGACTTCTGAAGGCGTTCCATGCCTTGAATATATTAGGACATGTCCGAATAGGTGCGATTTGAGGGAAATATGAATACCTTCTTGCCTCAAACCCATTTCTATCTCCAATGATTTGAAGTCGTCAGAGACGCTTGTCTTGACCTCCCCACCCATCCTCTCTCCAGCCCATTGCTTGAAGCGCCCGAGCTTCTTATTGACATTCATGATGCTAGATTTCTTGGATCATAAACGTAGTATGCAATGGTCGAAATGTTACGAGAGCTGCTATTGGAATGCAGAGGACTCGGGAAGTGATGCTTAAGAGCTGTGGGAGTTCTGGGATCCAGCCAGAACATGTGAGGATTGAAAATTATGAACCAACGACAGAGTTTTGAAAAGCTGAATGAGTGATGTTGTGCTATGTGGCAGACTGTTAGAACGTTTGATTTCCCTATTGCGGGTTCATCACTGTTTGGCTTAGATAGGAAAGAGTGGCGGTCCAACCCCACAATTGGCCGATGTGGCTTCCGGGAGCGGACAGGAATAGCAGCTCAGCGCGTAAAGGGGTTAAATATTGATCAACGTCTATCCCTTTGAGAATTTGACAGCTACGGAGTTATTTCGAACCATGGGTGCGCCAGCTGCATTATTTTTCAGATTGCCTGGGTTTGGCGTTTCGAGACCTACAGACTCGATTGCCATCGTTGGCGGATGATTTATCCTTCGTTGGCTGGGGGGAAGATTCCACATGCGAGGTCAAGAAACTGGGATTCAGTAACTCCATGGCTCGATAAGAGAGCATGACGCCCTCAAAGATGGTATAGGCCCCTGTGTATGGTTCGTTCTTATGGAATCCTGACAACCTAATCCTTCGTCTTCTGCGTACCACGTAACAAACCAGTTCTCCTAGCTGCAATAAGACCTGCTTTCTGACCCTGTGCTGCGTACCGTGAAATAGTTGAAGCTTTGCCGATATGTTGATGATTACCACCTCCGTGAGGCTAGAAACGAGAAAGGTCAGATGGCATGATATAAGAACGGAGCATAGAATGAGTTCTTACATGGTCAACAGGATTCATGGCAACACCCCGAGTCTTGGGCCATGAATTACGCTTAACAGCGAACTTGTGTTTGGCACGAGATGCCTCTGCAGACATAATCAGCTTTGGTCCTCCCAAACGTAAGTTTTGTCGGGAACATCATACTCAACAGTGGCTTGTCTGTTCGTCCACCCCCCGCAACGATCCCAATCATACCTCGCGCACTGCTCTTTATGACCTTTTTGGCGCCACTGGGAAGCTTCACTCTGGTCTTCCCCTCATCCGGATTGTGACCGATGACAGTAACGTAGTTTCCTGAGGTCCTACCCAAGACACCGCGATCACCCATCTTCTCTTCAACATTCGTGACTACCGTACCTTCTGGTACTGACCCTAGGGGCAGAACATTCCCAACTGTGAGGGAAGCTTTCTTGCCGGCATAGATGAATTGCCCCGTATACATGCCCTCGTTGGCGATGAAGGTTTCGGTGTGAAGCTTGAAGCGGTAAGGATCACGAAAGGATACTTTGGCGAGTGGTGCACCTCGGCCAGGATCATGAATGATGTCTTTAACGACACCACGGATATAGCCGTGTTTCTCTGCATAGTCAAGCGTTCGAAATTGCGCAGGAGCCTTGTTCAGACGAGTATGTGCCGCTGTAGATTCGATTAGTATGAACCCCGAAAGACCTCAATCCGGAACGTACTGAATATGGATCCACGACCCTTCCTCTGATTACGGATGACGCGACCCATCTTGGCCGACTAGCTGATAAGCCGTCAATATAGATCTCGTTGCGATCACTTTCGAATGTACTCACCGCAGGCTGTATTGTTCGATCTCGCAGGTCATTGAAGCTAATTGATCATGACTGAGTGTGGGCTTCGCTAACGCCGAGCCGCCAGAGCCCCATTTGGACTAGACCTGTTTCCTGCCGTCAAAGAACTACGCTCAACCACCACCGACCATCCTTCAATCCCATCACCTTCCATTACGACGAGTATCGCATCAGGGACATTCCAAACCATTGCGGAGCTTGTGCCTTCGCTATGGCTTACAGCCGTGAGATATTCGACTACAGGGTTCCAACATTGCGACGTGGTCTATCATCGTCAAATTCCCCGTCTATGCTGTCGATAATACGATTCTTCCAGAGAAAGTGATGTGCGAGTACAATTTACAGAAACCATCGTCACGTTTTGCTTCGAGTACGGTGATCACGGTCGTTTGCTGTGGACCGACTTCAGAAAGGATGGCTGGTTAGCCCGCGCATTCAAGATTGCCTCGTCATTGTATTTTAGCTTGCTTGACCTGCAAATTTGCAATTGTTGTAGGCGGGATGATCATTGCTCGCTTCATTTCGAACGTCCCACACCCTGCTGGTCATCGGTACTGTTATGTTGTCTTTATGAGAACACTTACTCCCAGCCTATGATTCCTTACTTCAAGGTGGGCAATGGAAAAACCTCCGCCATCAGTAGTTGTCTACGACGTGGCAATCATGCCAGAAAAATCTACATTGCGTACGATGGTTATCTCAAACCTGGTTCGACTGCTTATAGCATTATGAGGTTCTCAATATTGTCTGGCATTTGCCTTTGAAGCATTTTGTGTACGAATCAACTGATATTGGAGCGCTGGACTCAACGAGCACCACCGATGTTGCGAGCACAATCAGACGTTCCAGCCGGGCCACGGTTGCAACAAATCTTGAACCACAAATTTGGCAAAATTGCTTCTGTCGCAAATACCCTAGGAGACCCCCTCTCACCCCCATGGAAGCGCTCTAGTGCCGCCAGGCCACAAGAATGACGAAAAGTGTTGAACACCGAGACACGCAAACCTTGCTCCTGGGTTGAGGTTTGCTGGATGATGCCAAGCAACAGGGGCTCTCTCAGTTGTTAAGATTGCCCTGTACTACGCTCTCGACACCACGCTGCAGATATGATTTGCCGATCAGCCCACCCATTACTACGGTCCCCTGTTATGCTGGGAGGTCTCAGGCCAGGAGTATTGAGTCTGGAAACCAGGTGCAGCAGTCCGTGGAGTGATAGATATTCAATGCATAATGCAAGCTCTAAATTCACATACCGCACTCCCGTAGTTTAAGGCTCAAAGCAAATTCGTACAATTAATTTTTCTATCCTTCACCAGTAATTGAGACCCTTGTATGGACTGCATATTTCCCTCCTTGAGTCACCATGTCTTCCTCAGACCTCTCCGAACTTTCCTCATCACTTTCTAGTGAAGATGTCGATACTTCTACACCCATCCCAAAAGGCACGCTTGATCATTACTTCAAGGGGAAGCAAGAATCAAGCGCAACCCCAGCTTTACCACTATCCAAGAAGAAGCGGCCACCATCACCGCCCCATGAATTTGTGCTTGCGGATAATCCAGACATCGCAGTAAGTGCCACACGTAGTCTGCTCTGCTGTATTTTACACGTCGCGCGTTTGGAGGGAATGGTGCACTGATGACGCGCAGTTCATTTGCATGTTCCGCTCACGGTTCAGCGACGGATTTTCCAAATCGCTACCACATTACGGACCGCAAGACATTGAGAACGGCGTTGTAGAGTCGCCCCCTGATGATCAGGTAGAGCGACTACTATGTGCCCTTCTTGGTTTGGTGCTCAATCGGAGAAAGGAAATTGAGTGGGTCAAACAAATCCAACCTTTTCAGCTGCCCTGTGTCCAGCCAGTGGCGATTATCTTGCAAAAGAACACAAGCTGAGCAAAGTATGTGGGATCCACAGGAAAGGTCACTACACACGTGCGCTTGAGGAGGCAATACAAACTCATACGTCTCAATGGCCATCAGTATGGCAGGGCAAGAATCCCCTGCATGGCGGGGGAAGCTTCAACAAGATGAGCCCAGAAAATCGAGTATGGAGCACAAGTATATCTAATGGATACTTGGCCGCTAACAGTCTCTATATAGCTCACACTTCTCAAAGCACTCATTTTATGGTCATTAGGGTCCTCAGAAGCCGTACAAGCCATCATGAAGGAGTCCTACAAGCGACAACGGCAGGACGATGACCTAAATCAGCCTCTCTCGGTGCAACCATGGGGTAGGGATGGAGATAAGCGCAGGTTTTGGCTCATTGAGGGGCAGGAAGACACGCATTTCAGGTTATATCGCGAGAGCAACCCAGCCTTGAAAAGTACCACTTGGCGTAGCGTTGCAGGCACAATCGACCAGGCTAAGGAGGTCGCCCATAACATTGGAGAGGAGAATAGTGTTCTTGCGAAGCGGCTGCGGGACCGCATTATGGCCGCCATTCCACGCTTTGAAGCCTCTGAGGAAGTTAGTTTTGCCCGGAGATTCTTGCCCCAATATATATTGACACCCTAGCAGAGAAGAAAACGTCGAGATTATCGCATGGCTCGTAAAGCTCAGTTCACACGCCCCGATCCCGGCTTCTCGCTCTACGAAGGTCGGACCCGTGGAAAGCGCATGAAGTACACCTACTCAGATGAGGAAGACGGAGGCTCAGACGCCTTGTCAACGAGACGGACAAACAGACGATCGGCCATCTCAACCCCAGCGGAACCATGTGCCCCAACCTTCACTGCTAGTGGTCGACAAGTTAAATCGAGGTACGGAGGCGCTTACGGCGAGTCCATACTAGTCGGACAAGTTGATGCCCCTAGACAAACGAGTCTCATAGGTATGGATGGGATTGAGGATGCCAATGAGCAAACCATATCCCATGGACGTCCTCGACGAGCTGCACAGCACCCCGAACGCAAACTAAAAGCTCGTTCTCTGAAGAACATTGAAGGTTACAATTCTCTAGATTCTATGGATGATGAAAGTGACGCTACGTCTAGTGGGGGAGGTTGGGATGGAGGGGCGGACGAAGGAGCAGACGACCAGGTGGATGATGAGGAGGAAGACGAAGACCTTGAGATGAGCGGCGACGACGAGGATAAAGCCCTCGATGAGGAAGACGAGCTGCAACCAAGTCTTGTGGTGTCTTTGCGTTACCTGAAGAAGTTCTCGATGCCGCATCCGGATAAAGCCCGACAAGAAGTACAGCCGGCCCACGAACCACCCATCCCTCTGGTCATGTCCTCGGTCCTGGAAAGGCCTACGTCTTTCGATGCGATCGAACCTTCGGCCAATGTGGATGAGGGCAAGATAGGCAAATTATCTCACGATGGATCCCTAGAAGTGTCACATACTGCGCCAAACATGATTGCAGGCGACAAGATTGCTCAAGAGACGTCCTTCGGACCAGAAAATCGTCTTTTGCAGAGGAACACGCCGGTCTCGCATGCTGCAATTAATGGTACATCTCAGCCTCGATTTGGAGCAGAAGATAACGCCATGTGGTAGCAGCTGTACGTTCACCTTACGCATATGTAAACATTATACGGGGCAATGCATGGGTCTTGTTTCGAGTTTCAAGGAGCTAGTTCTGCCGTACTAGATATCCATCATCAGCTCAGGATAGGTGTACGGCCACAAGTATCGCTCGGGTAGCATATCGTAGCAGATCAAATGTCTCCCAGGTGACCGCATGCCTACTGCAATATGTCTAAACCACGGGAGGTCCTCAGCACGACCATCCCATAACAGTTCCTACGCAATGAGGTGATCAGCCTTCGGTCACCTTGACCCTTGTATGCCCTTTCTGTACGGACATGATACTGGATCCTGACCCGAGACCGGGGTAGTTTGCAATGTCTCCGACGTTCTGATTTGAACAAAGTTCCCACTCCACTTACGGGTGGCTCGTTTGTGCTGATCGTAGCCCTCTTTCATGATGTGAAGCTAATCCAACCACAGCCACAATGGTGTTCAGTCTCCGCCAGTCCCAAGTTTCGTCGTGTAGTACTATGTTCATCATCAACGATATATTCATAGTCCTTTTGTCATCATCGAGTACCCACTTCACCAACATGCTCGGCGAACTGCTTATTCTTCGCTCCTGTCCCGTCCGGTATTTTCCAGCTATTGACTCCCCACCACCATTTCCGCACCTTTGCGCCCATAGTCTGTCCACTGAATGCGGCCCCCCTATTCCAGTATCTCCAGCCACTCAAAGCAAGCGTCCACAATGTCCCCTGTGCAAGCGGCAACAGCACCTGATCCCTTCCCGTGATCCACGCAACCTTCCACCACGTTTCCGCGCCCTGCAAACTAGCTAGGTAGCTTTGCTCGAAGCGAAGATCTGGTAATGGAGGGAGGTTGGCACGGCGCGGGATAGGTTTGAGGGCGGAATAGGGTATGCTACCGTCGCTAGATATCGAAGTTGTGGGGGACACTGGGCGTTTCTGGGAAGCGGCGGTGGAGGGGTTGAGGTCATAAGCCGGGTCTGGATGGTGCTTGATAGAGGCGGATTGGATTGTCGACGCCAGGTCAATTGCTGGGTTTGACATGATTGCTAGGAGAATCGGATGGGGCTACGCTGGAGCATGAAAGTTTTATGTACCTCCCAGAGTGAGGTTCGGATGGGCTGGCTTGGCGAGTTTCAGTGATAGCTTTTGGCTGGAGCTTCCCCATCATGTGTCAAATGTCAACAAACGCCCACCCGCGCTCTACGGACTCATGACACAACATCGTTCCGCAGGCCTTATTCACCTGGAGCAATGCCCGAAGCGAAATTCCATGCATCTATTGCTGTTAGATTTCAAGTATGTGCATATCAGCGACAAGAGATTGGCCCATGAGGCTCCAACATCTCAGACTGAAATCGTTACGATTGGAGGGCGCGCCTGCCTTCAATATTTTATGAATCTCCCCAGTTCTCTCGGCCATCATGAGTACTATCAACAGGCTGCTTAGTAGGAGGGACAAGGACTATACGAGTCGGAAGGAAAAGGTAATGTGGACTTCAGCGGTTACGCCGACCAGTACCTCAGGCCCTTCCTACTCTTCTGGGCATCCCTTTTCGTCCTCGTTCTCTTCCCTGTCTCGGCTTTCTCCGAGATATCTACAAAGCGATCTCAACGCCTGCGAGCAAGAAACGAGTTTGTTGAGTCTTCAGGTGCTAATTCTATGCTCCTGTAGCCTAGGCAGAATGATAGGCTACTGAACGGCTTGTTTGTCCCCGAAGAAGAAGAAGAAGAGGATAATGGTAAGACGGAGAGAGAAGAGGCGAGCAAAGTGCGTAAAATTTGCGGGAAGTGATATGATGGGGTTGAACAACCATAGATCAATATGCTTCTTCAGCGACTTTCCCGCGCTGGCATAAATACATTCAAGGAAGCAGACGTTGCATACGTGCTGGCCGGCACCTATGCGAGTGGAGACGGCGACAAAGCTTTTGAGTTGCTTGTGCTTTTGCAAGACTCTGAGGAAGGTATCATTCAAAGCTACAACCCGAACGTCAAGCTACTAGGGGCAATCAATAGAGAGGGTGTTACTTGCTACTTAGACAGTTTGCTGTTCGCCATGTTTGCAAGACTAGGAAGCTTCGAGGTCATGCTATACAAAAAGTTCGACGATCCGCCGAGGGACCGGCTGGCGACTTTGTTGAGATTGTGGGTCAATACTCTCAGAGCAGGTAAATTGATAACTACCGACATTGTACGCTATTCTATCGACAAGGATGCTTTGAGCCTTCTGACCTGTTCTAGACCAAGCAGATTCAGATCCAATTGTCCAATTGTGGCTGGGAAGAAGCCGCAGAAGTATGCCAAGTAAGCGATCTCGCAGACTCTTCTCCTCTTCACACAGTATGTTGAGTTGCGATGCATGTTCTAGGAGTTTTAATAGGAATCTTGACTTTTTGTAGACGTCGTTGTAGTGTAATTTTGGTCTCAGAAACGAAATGCTGACACAGAGACCTTGCAGCAAGACGCCTCCGAAGCCTTCACGTTCATTACAGAAACTCTGGCGTTACCGTTATTGACCCTGAAGATGGACATCTTCCATACCGGAAAGGAAGATGCCAGTGATGACCACAAATTCGTTAATGAGCGACTCCTCGAACTTGCTATACCAGACGAGCCGCTCGATGGCCGTGTAATTACACTCGAAGAATGTTTGGAGCTTTTCTTCAACAACAAGATCGAAGTCAAACGATATCTTGATCAGCTTGAAAGAAGGAATACTGTAAGCTCAGTACGATCTCGTCGATCGATCGACTCAACAAAAGCCCACGCATCGCACATCGAGATTGCAGAGATGAGTGACCACTCGCAGCCTTCCTCCCCAATTGCCCCACAACTCCAGCTTTCAGCAAGTCCAATCTCCTCAGTATGGCCAACGTTCCAAAGACAGAGAGCGCCAAGCATCATTCAAGAACAATATGTCGATGAGAAGAAAGGGATGTTGGATTTGGCTCCCTCCATTGACGAGAAAGGCGAAAGTGGTCCCCGGACTGGACGTGTCAGGAAGGAGGTGCTGATGCCTGCTTGGCAATTTTTCAGTCTTATTCCTTGGTACACTAACAACATGCCTAGCAATGGTAAGTCATGTTCCCCGTTGGACCAGCTCCCAGATAAAAGTTGGAGAAGTCGCAAGACATCTCAGGAGCATCTTCGCCCATCATATACCTCGTGGATCGAGTTCAAGTCCCGATGACAAGAGGCTAATTCCGAATTTATCTAGATGCTCAAGTCGCTGCGCATTTCTCGTCTACGAGACCAATCCTCGGGATCTGCCTGAAGAGGTATTCAATGCTACCTAACGGAACTGCCATTAAGCGGAAAACCCATATCGACATCCCCTTGGAGATCGGTTTACCTCATTTCATTCGAGATGACACAATGTCCGAAGATGGTCCTGCTTTTGGCAACTTCAAGCTCTCCCTGCAATCTGTGGTCTGCCATCAAGGAATATCAACCGATTCAGGTCACTATATTAGCTTAGTCCGCAGCCCTGATCCCGAACGAAACGGCGAAGACCAATGGATGCGCTTTGACGATTTAGCAGCTGAAAGGGTGGTTTTCACTACCGTTGAAACGTTCTTGCTTCAAGAATCCCCTTACCTGCTCTTCTACCAGGTTGTACCAATTGAGGGTGATCCCAACAACATCGCAGACGGCGAACGAGGAGTGACGAATGGCGAACGACCCCCAGCATACTCAGAGTCAGACAAGAGTCGTGAATCGAAAGCAGACTCTGGAGTCTCCGGTATGTCCACCAGTTCGAAAATTAGCTCCACATTCAACGAAGCTTCCAATTCTTACCCCCAAAGACCGAGCCTCGACATCCACAGACCGAGCTCGGATAGCTCAACATCTGAAGATGCCAGAAGAGGAAGGTTGAGCTTGAATGGCGAAAGACGAAGAAGCGTAACGTTCTCAGACGACGGCGCCAACAATTCCAGCGGTCCGAACAGTGGCCGCTTAAGCACATCCAACCTGGACTCGAACCAAAGCGATGGCCCAAACGCCCTCGCTGCTTTTCGACGCGGCTCGAAAACGACACAAACAAGCTCCAAGGGCAGGTCTGGCAGTCGCTCCGACGAGAAGCGGATAAGTACATCTCTTTCCCGGCTCGCGAGCAGAATGTCGCGGGACAAATTGAACAAAACGTCAAATAGCCCGGCGAACACAACTGGCCCCAGAGATCATGTCACAGGACCTACGGCGCCGCCTACGCAAACCAAAGATCCGCCCTCGGGTATGACGGGTCATGCCGCAGCGCTCGTGGTCGCGACCGAGACGCTGATGGATCGCAACCGGCTGAAAAAGGAGGCCAAGGAGAAGAGCAAAGCGGCTCAGCATAATTCGCATCATTTGATGAAGGCGAAGAGGAAAGAGGGAAAACCGGATAGGGAGTGCTTGGTTATGTGATGGGATGTGATGTGATGATACCAATCTTGCGTGCGTGTGCTTTGGGTTTTGCATAGGTGTGCTTGGGGAGGTGGATGATGGATGATGGATGATTGCATTGGGTGAGGGGGGATGGTAGGGTGCATAGATATATAGGCAGTATTACATGATATTAGAAGTTTCCGTATTCTCTTCCAACGAAACATATCTGCGAGTCCCCGTGCATGACTTCCTTGTTCAACCCAAGGATGAAACGATATCCCGTTTCTGGATTGAATTTATCCACGAAACCCCCATCCACTTCACCTAGCACAATCTCGTACATATCACGGAGTAATAAAAGCGATACCACTCTCATACCTCAGATTCATACATATACATGTTATGTATTATCACTATCACCCCCGATCCAAGCGCTATGCTACGCTATGCAGGTTTTCAATCTAATTGACATGTTTACCATGGAACGGCACACCCATCGAGCTCAGCAGGAGCCTTGCATCCTTGTCGTTCGTCGCTGTGGTACACACTGTGATGTCGATACCTGGTATCATCCGTGGTGGATAGCTGTAGTAAAGAAAGAAAGGACCGATGTTAGTGAGTGAGCGGTACCATGATATAGGTGAACTCAATTGTGAGAACGGGGAAAGAACTCACGCATCGTAATTGACCTCGACTTCCGGAAAAGTCCCCACAGTGTCCGGACCAAACCCCCACCCAATATCCCCACTCCCCGTCCCACTCCCCCCAGAAACGCCCTTATACTCTTTAATCTTCGGCATCACCACCTCCACCACCTTGCTCAGAAAGCAATACATGTCTTCACCCCTCAGCTCCACCCCAACCGCACACGGCCTCCCCTTCCTCAGATTAAAATTCACAACATTCTTCTTCGCGTCGAAGACCGTCGCGCGCACGTTCGTGATGGCTTGCAGCATCATGCCCGCCACCTGGAGGTATGCGGCGTCGGCACTGATATCGCGCAGGAAGGAGTGGACGTGGATTTTCTCGAGGCGCGGGACGTTGCGGAAGGTTATGGGGCGGTGGAGGAGGGGGAGCACGGGGCCGCCGCGGGGGGGGCGCAGGGGGCGGTTTTTGTGGTAGGGGGAGCTGCCGTCCCAGGATCGGAGGCGGGGGGGGGAGGGGCCGGGGAGGGTGCCGGGGGGGTGGTGGGTGTACATTAGGGTTAGGAGGTCAGGGGCGAGGGTGCTGTGGTAGGTTTGCTCGAGGCGGGGGAGGGAGAAGGGGCCTGGGACGAAGAGGCGGGAGGAGGGGGTGGAGGGTGGGGGGGGTTGATGGGGGTGGAGGGGGCCGCGGTAGTATTTTGGGGGGCGGAAGCGGTAGCTGTGTGGGTTGTTAGCGGAGTGTTGAGGGATGGATGGGGAGGAGGGGGGTTGGGGGTAGGAGTATGGTGCTTTTTCGAATGTAGACTCACCGGCTGGGTGGTAGTGGTTTTTCCCGCCGTCGGCTTCTGGCTATGGGGTCGAATGACTTGATATGCTCTTCTGTCGGTCCTGGTATCTGCATGGATGATGATGGGTCAACATCTTCGGATAGCTCTGTCATGCCATTGAATGTTGACGATTTGCGGGAAATGTAAAGGCATGTCAATCTCTGATGGGTATTTTTCTTCAAAGAGCTAGGATTCAGTGTCCGGAGAACTCGTGGAGTGGCCATGATGGGCATGAACTGATTCATAACGACTGACGCTCGAAGAACATTGATATTGTCGGGCTTGGCGCGTTCTATTCTAGCCCTAACCCTGATCTTATCTACCTACCGATTTTTCGTCCATGTCTTCATTATTGCGGTAGCTGATACAATTCAGGAAGGGACGTGTTCTGCAACTTTGTATTACAAAGACTATATCATTACATTATGCGATGTTGGCGGCACTCGAGAGACGGTACCGTTACTCCCAGATAACATCTACTCCAGGCCTCCAGATTACTTAACCGAGCATACACCTTATGTCGAAGACAAAGGCTGTTGTTGCATGGTCTGCTTGAACACTTGCAGTGATGCCGCAGGTTGGTAATACGGAACCTCGTGGCCAGCTCCAAATACTCTCAAGAAGGAGAGGTTATTAACGTTCTTGAAAGTTCCTGCAGCCGCACCCGCAACGGTATAGCTTTTCAGCGCCGCTGCGTTGAAGGCCGAGGTACCAGCGTAGGTGACAGCGTTGGCTGCTATGAGATTACCAAACCAATTGCAGATGAAGTCGGCGTCGCCTGCCCAAACAACCGTCTCAACGCCAGATTGAACAACAGCAGACAACTGCGAGAGGAAAGAGCGCGAATCTGTAAGGTTGTCAGTACGTATCATGGTCAGAATGAGCAGAGTGGGACGCACTATCACCCGTACTGGCGAATTTGTCGTATGGCGCATTGGGGCACTCAGCGTAGGTTGATTTCGCACCAATGGCACTAGTGACGGACGGTTGAGCGAGGTAGCTCGCATAGGATTGCGGTGGGTAGGGGTCTTTGCTAGGCTGGCGAACGTCGTAGACATCGAAGTCGTAAGCAGCGGCACCACCATTCGCCGAGGTAGTTGTCAGGGGGCCCTCAATGTCGCTGTAGCACGTATTGTCCGAATTCTTGCAATTGGCGTTCGAGCCGGTAGAAGAACACTTTGCGAGCGCTGGCGCACACTTGCTGTTGTAGGTGTCTATAAAACTGGTGTGCTGGGCTGCAGTGATGATGGGTTTGTACGTATTGTTGTATGCGAAGTCGACGTAGGCCTTTTCTTGCAGCGTCGCATCGAACCAGCCATTGTTGATACCCAGAGCGATGAGCTTGATGTCCTGACCTTTGACAGTGCCCTTGGTGATGGCAGCATTTTGTGATTCAAAGTACTCTGCAAACTCCGGGCCGTAGTGTCCGCCGTATGATTCAGTGAAAATGCCAAAGTTCCTGTTCTCGTATTGCGGAAATTGTGCATAAAACGCCTGTAGAAGTGTCCATACGTACGGCGCAGCAGTGACAGTGCTCGTGACGGGGTCGTCGCCGTACGAAAATCCTGTACCGATTGGCTGGTCAATGTACAGCATGTTGGCATAGCTGTTGAAGCTGTAGGGGTTCAATGATGGCGTTGATGCGCCGTTGACGAAATGGCACGGGCCATTTTCCTGGAAAAGACCAATCATACTGCTACAGCCCGGACCGCCGTTGAACCAGGTAGCCAGTGGTGCCGTCGTGGGATTACTTCGAGCCTCGAAGAACCAAAACCACCTCGATTTGTCAACCAAGGATATCCGGGAGGTCAATATACGACTTACATGTTCATGTTGGTGCCTACGGAGAGGTACCCGGAGTACTGATTGACACCTGGAGTAGTTTCACAGATGCCCGAATTGGTCACAAATTCCATTTTCGCACCGGTCGCAGCGTGTTCAAAGACGGTGAAGTTGGTGCCATCACGTTCAACGAAGGACCTCTTGTCTTTGGGGCTCGATTCCTCATTGGGTAATGGAGAAGCAGAGACGAGAGAGCCAAGGGCAATGCCGATAGCGATGAGTTCGTTGAAGTATCGCATCTTTATCTTGACTAATAAAGGAACGAGAGCACTCTAGTAGGAGAATTGGGGATGAGATTATTTGTACCTGAATGTATATAGATATACTGAAATTCGAAGGCTAGAGGTGGCTGTAAAGAATGATGAGTACTTTGAAGAAGAGACTTTGTGTTCTTATATGTGGAGACAGGTCAATGGCTGCTAATCGAAGTAGTTGCTAGATCGTGGCCTGCCCGTCGCCGCAAGAAATTAGGAAGGAGGCACGGCGAGCTCCGTATGGCTGACATCGCGATGCACGCAACCGTCGATCAAGTAGATGAAGTTCATGAGTAAGGCGAATGTGTGGGGGGACCGAGGAATGCGGAGGTTCTTTCTAGTGTCCAGGCCGGGGGTGAAAGGTTGGCAGCATCCTAGAAAGGATAGTCAACCGGTCAGGTACCATGCAAGACCCAATTCGAGAAGGTTGATAGAAGATTCATGATAGGTTGCGTTGCTTCCCTCTAGTCATTATCGACCATGGATTCTTTCCGTGGCAATACCTGCAACGCAGGGTATTCTACTACTAAGTGGTGCTGCAGAAGCTCATTGGTCAAGGGGTTGCAGTTGGCGCCTGCAATGCCAGACATCAAGTGCCAGACATCAAGTCTGACCTGACCTTCCTACGTCCAGTAGCTGCTTGAAGAGTTTCAAGTAGGGAGCCAGCTCATTAGTCTATACCGTTCACTTCTCACCTTGTCGGAGGTGTATGGACTGATACTGGGCTGGCGAATCCTCCTCGGACGCTAGCGAGCGGGACCCGACTCTGCTGCCTTATTAGGTGTAGCGTCCGCCACTAAGGCTTTCCCTCGCTTCCATTCTTTTTCTTTCCATCCGAACCTCGGAACCTCGCTTTATCCTTAGTGCTTCATCATCTTCATCCTACTGTGTACTCCGTATTGTCCTCCTCATTCCGACCATCCTCTTTCGAAAGAGAATTACCGTTTTGATCGATAGCGACATCGCGTACTCCGTAATTGATTCTCGTCTGCAAAGAACCAGGGGAAAGCTTGATAACATTACGGCGCAGTGACCATCCATCGAAAACTTGAATACAGCCCCATTTGGAAGCACTTGCTTGGGTAATAAGCTCATCAGATCTCACTGATTCTGAACACGGTGCCCCATACGTCGAAGACCTACCCGCTGACGTTTTCTGGTCGGACATTCAAGTATTCGAACTTTGGTGGAGATTGAAAGCATGTTTACAAACCTTATCCAACTGCGATGACTATCAGACGCAGCATAGGCTTTCTTCCTGCTTAGTTGAATACCCTCCACTCTCGGGCAACGGAGAACCCGACCTGCCGATTACGGACGCTTGCCATCATCGTTCAGGCGCTGAGCAGAGACGTCAAATCAGTACTGAGAAAATCCAGTCTCGTTCAAATGGACTACCCGTGAGGAATGGAGCCATCTCACAATTCTGGCAAACGACTATTGAGTCCTAAAGCAACATACTCCCCTGAAAAATGCTATCCCACAGAGGTGATACGGAAGAAGCAACTCAGACGATGTCGTACTTCCCCAGCTGGTTCACAATTCAAGGGAAGAAATTCAGAAATGTGCCTGACTGTGCGATGCGCGTGCAAAAAAAGAGGGCTTGAATCTGATGATATTTGCTTCTGTCTCCCCACCCTTCCCTGCTGGTAGCATTCGTTTCTTGCAGGTCGCTCACGTCTTAATGGCTTGCGTGATATCATACATTACAAACGTTGAGCAGGTCGACACAAATGATCAAAGAGCGATTTCAGGCTCCGAGAACATGAACGTTTGGTGAATGTTTCCGATTGATGGACATCACACAACCTCTAGGTTGTCGCTTATCGCATGGGTGATCTGCACCGCTCGTATTCAATGTCTACGCAAGTGTTTACAGCACGCGTAAAAGCGCAAAGTTCTAGTAGAAGACCAAGACTAAATTGAGATCTGCGCGCATATTCTGGACGCTTTTTAGAGGAAGCAATTACCTCAATGCTAATCCTAGACTACGGGTTTCTATGCCACTCAGCGCTTCTCCCCATAGCCAGAGATGACTATCCCAGACACGATGCTGTGCCTCATATTGTCAATCGTACTCTGCTCAACTCCAACCATATCTTTGTCCAACTCGGATGACCTGCTACCACTTCAGAACACGACGAAGGTCGGAGAGTCGTTACCTATCGATCCGCGCTTTGGATTTGAGATTGATTGTGGACAGTCGAATCTGCCAGGAATATCTGTACTTATGAATGCGGTACATGCTATGACTGATCTAGCCTTGGAGGATTTCGATGAACCACTTGTACCTATTCCCTACTCCCTTCCAAATTTTCCCGAGGTTACCATAACGCCGAAAGCGACGGCGCGAGGAGGAGCGATCCAAACTCGATTCATCGTATGGGGTCTATATCAGAGTATCGTTGCGATGACCCAGAGGAAGAAGTTCCGGACGGCCGTAATCACTCTAAGATGGGAAGCAGGCATCGTAGGTTATATCTCAATCACAGGGCACAACGGACGCATATTTATGGGCGAAAGCAACCACACCGAGAGCCTTCTGCGTAGGTCAAGGATTCGGGCTTCAAACGGGATCGATCCAATAGCACAAGATTCCTCGAACGCCACAAACATCTCAAACCATCCGATTCTGAATGTCTCATTCGTTCCTGTGGGCTTGGCCCTCGCAGGCTCCGACGTCTTGATCACCGTCCTCTATGCACTCGCCTACGTTGCGCCATACCCGAGTGCACAAGCAGCGGCAGGTTTTATACTCCGGCCGTCGGATGCAGAGAAAATGTGTCTTGCAATGCTCGGGACTGCAACAACTCCCTTCTTCCAGTATCGGTGGGTAATTGAGACACTGGCCAAGATCCCACCATACATGTTGTACCAGGGGAGGTTCAGTGGTGCAACGTTCACAATGTCTATAGCGGGTGTCGAAGTGGGGCAAGGACAGATGTTCAAGGAGAGCTAGCTGTTGAGCTGGAGAATCAAAGATTTGGCCGCTACATTAGGTGGGTGGGGGCGACAAAATCGTAGGTCACATTGGACAATTGAAATCTGAGGCACTGCAGGCTCATTCCATAAGAAATATCATCAAAATTCCATCGAAGGTCACGAATGATGCAATCGATTCCTTTTCTATCTCCGAAGCCAAATATGTCATCACGAAATGTTGTCCATTACCAAAGCGCTGCTTCTCAGAGCTACGACCCCGAATTTCCCAGGAAGTCCAACTCACCTGCAGGAACTCCATCCTATCGCCCTTAATCACTCGACGCTTTGTACCTGTGCGAACTACCGCAAGGGAAGCGGCACTTGACACTTATCAAAGGACAATCTCTGGGCACCTGCCAGATCGGTACTAGCTCACCGGTTTTCACCAATGTTTCACGACCCTGATTGGCTACGTGACACGCCAATAGTCCCATCCTATCTGATTCAGATATCAACGGCGATAAACGGCGTCGTCATTGTGCATTTCTCATATTCGATACTGGGTCACTGATACTGACGACGAATGTCGAAACCACATTTTCTTTTTCAACTCGCCCTTTCTTTCTCTTTCTCATTCTCAACTTCCATATCTTATTTCTCCGACAATGTCTTCATCAACGCCCCTTCCTGTCGGAGTAGGCTACGGCGTCGTGGTGGGCATCGGCTTCTTCTTCGCCGCCGTCATGTGTGGGATTTCGTATATACAAGTAAGTTTCTGACCTCTGTCGGTATTCTATGTATATGAACGGTCGTTTTCTTATCATGTGTATAGAATCGATATACCCGATTTTCGACCAAGACGAGCGAAGAGTTCAATACGGCGAGTCGGAGTGTGAAGCCTGGACTCATTGCGAGCGGCATCGTGTCGGCGTGGACATGGGCGGCAACGTTGCTGCAGTCGAGTACTGTGGCTTATACGTATGGTGTTGCTGGACCTTTTTGGGTAAGTAAGGGTGATTTGTCGAGTTCTTTGAGCTTGGGTTGGAAGATCTTGGTCTCTTCGTTTTATGGGGATATGCACATGTTTTGATTTCGATATATGTTTTTTTGGATTTTAATTGTTATCAATCTTGTCCTTGGGCTAATTGTAATTCATAGTATGCTGCAGGTGCCACCGTGCAGATCCTTATGTTCTCCATCCTGGCCTGCAAAGTCAAGCAGAACGCTCCCAGATGCCACACGTATCTGGAGATCATTTACACCCGTTACGGCGCCCTGACACATTGGATTTTCATATTCTTCGCCCTGCTTACCAATGTCCTTGTTGGAAGTCAACTTCTGCTGGGCGGTAGTGCTGTGGTCACTGCGCTCACCGGCATGAACGTCTATGCTGCCATCTTCCTGATCCCTTTGGGCGTCTGCGTCTACGTCGTTCTGGGCGGGTTGCGCGCTACCTTCCTTTGTGAGTATGTTCCGGTGCATGGATTATGCAGTGCTGATATAGCGTGGCAGGTGACTATTCCCATACGTTGATTCTCATGGTCATTATTTTGTACTTCATGTTCTCCGCATATGCGACGAATGCTCAAATTGGTTCGCCCACAGCCATGTATCAGCTCCTCAAAAAGGCAGCCGTGAAGAGGCCAGTATCTGGCAATCAAGACGGCTCCTATGTGACGATGAAGAGCAACTTTGCGCTCATCTTCGGGATCATTCAATTGTGCTCGGGGAGCGGAACTGTCTTTCTTGACCAGGCATACTGGCAGAGAGCTATTGCTAGCCGGCCAACGACGGCCGTCAGAGCATATATTCTGGGCGGCCTCGCCTGGTACGCAATTCCATTTGGCTTTGCAACTACACTTGGGCTGGCAGCCGTCGCTCTCACGGACAGTCCAAGTTTCCCCACATATCCAAATCAGATGACTCAGGCACAAATCTCTGCTGGACTCTCTGCGCCATTCGCAGCGACGGCGCTTCTGGGAACGGGAGGGGCAGTGGCTTTGCTGATTGTCTTGTTCATGGCCGTAACCTCATGTGCGTCAGCTGAACTGATTGCGGTGTCTTCCATCCTGACGTTCGACGTCTACAAAACTTACGTCAAGCCCGCCGCGAGGCCCGAACAACTCATCTTCATCGCCCATATCATGATATGCGTCTTCGGCTTTACAATGGCCCTCTTCGCGTGCATCTGGAACGCTATCGGTATCGATCTCGGCTGGCTTTTCCTCGTCATGGGCTTGCTCATCGGCGGCGCCGTCTTCCCTGCCGCCTTCGCAATCACATGGAAGGGGCAGACGAAAGCGGGCGCCATCTCCGGAGCAGTGACTGGACTGGGCGCTGGCCTACTCGCTTGGCTTGTCACTGCGCATCAGTACTACGGCAGCATCAGCGTAAGCACGACGGGGATGGAGTATCCGACTCTAGCGGGAAATCTGGCAGCGATCATGACGGGGCTCATCGTTTCTGTTTCTGTATCGCTGGCGAAGCCACAACCGTTTGATTGGGATACTACGCGTCTCATCAATGCGGCCACCATCTCCGGGACTGAACCGTCCAGTAGCTCTTCTCTTGACAAGGAGAAGCCGGATGGAAAGAGCGATCTACCCACCGTTCGCGATGAGGAGAAGGAAATGGCAGAAGATGAGATTGCAATGGAGGAACCGTCGAAGCTGAGACGGGCGTTCAAGGTAGCTTGTATCGCCTCGTTTCTGCTGACGTTCACCATGGATTTCCTGGTTCCGATACCCATGTTTTTGAGCCACTATATTTTCTCCCAGGGATTCTTCGTTGCCTGGGTGGTTCTCACGTTCTGTTGGGTCTTTTGCTCGACTGCTATTTCTGTCATCCTACCGATTTGGGAGACGGCTGGGTTCTTTAGGGATCTTTACGGGGAGATTGTGCATGGGAAGAAGGTGAAGAGATGAATGGGGTTGATGTGGCGATTGAGCAGTTGTTATAGAGGTATAAAGTGTATAGACTGTTATACAGCCGAGAATTGAGATCTTGAATATTGCTCTTAGGACTTGATTGCTTTGAACAGTATCTACATCTTCTCATCTGATGTATCACCGAAGGAAAACTCCATCCAGTTGAAACATTCGAAACACTTGGCGTCTTGGCGTTCCCATTTCAGTCGTCCACTGCCGCAAGGCGACAATTGCTCTCACTTACACCCACGACACCTACCTTCTGTCAGAACCTCCTGCTCACCACCCCATACCATCCAACCCTCACTCGCCTCGACCTACGGACCAACCAAAAACCTCCTCCTCTGTGCATCGCCCCCGCCCCCCTCAGCCACACCCACCAACATCATCACCATGAAACCCGTAGTCTCCGCCCTCAACGCCTGGAGCTGGTACCTCACCCCAATCCCATCGCAGACCGCACCAGCGCTAATACTCGTAACCAAAACAGCGTCGTCGTTTCCATCGCCGCAATCATCATCCTCTCCGTCATCGGTAGCTTGTTCAATGTACGCCCCTCCCATCCCTCCTACACAGAAGATCTGAAGACCCAGCTCCACCCCCATTGTTTACAAAGAAGCTATGAGATGATACGTCTGCTGACGGGTGCCGTGCACGGGAATAGGCAAACCACCACAGCATGGTCGGCAGCACCAAAGACCCAGCCGACGGGAAAGCAGTGGCGGGATCCGTCTTTGCGGCCGTGATTGTTTATGTCGTATGCCTCTCCTCTTCCCCCCCCTCTCCCATCCTTTCCCAGAAAGGCAAATCTATTCTACGGACGAAACGTGTATCGCGACGGCTAATCCCCACGTGCGAAACAAACACAGGTCTTCCTCGTCTTCTGCGGCATGCAGGCATATCTACACGTACGGCAGAGTAGGAGGGGTGCGATAGCGTTGAATTGACATTGAGAAAGCTGAGCCTAGAAGGGAAGCAAGCAAGCATTTGAGAACGGGCGTTTTTATTATCTCTCGGATCAAGAGGGCGTACTTTTGTGTGGTAGCTGGGGGTTTTGTATGTATGTTGATAGAAAGTGGGGTTTGTGTTGTCTATATATTGGACATAGCGTTGAGCTTTTGTGGCTTGGGTCTTTGGTCATGCTGCTGCTTGTGAGGTCGTTTGCACTCACTGACTAAGGGTTGTGACAGTCCTGCCCTGCTGGATCGTATCTATGGCACGCTATGCGTCAAGAGCGGACCTCGCGAGGCCTTTGGGTTCACGCTTATCTTATTCGTCACTCTGAGCTTTCTTCTCTACCTTACCTTGGTTGACTGTATCGAACGCGTGCAGCAGATTACTGGTAAGCTCGACACTAGGTACGCTGGGTGCCTTTAGCGGTTTCTTTCAAGGAAGGTCTATCTTGCGATTTGAGAACGTCACTTGGGAAATTGATGTGGACTTGGGTGGAGAGCTTCAAGGAGGGAATCTTGGGACGAGAAGCTTTCTTGGAAGGCTTTTTTCTAGCTTCTTCTGCTGTCTGCCATTGTGGGCTATGCTTTTCGTACGTCCTTTCAGGCTTGTTTGCCGCTGAAACGCCTGTCGCTATGCTGTCAAAATTTTCCTCGCTATGCTGATGCAGTCAAAAGTGCTCCTTTCCAAAATCTCAGTCATACAGCTTTCAATGTCCATCCTCAATCGTCGTCATCGTCGCTATCATACTCTTGCGTCATGCCACCGAGCAGTTTACTCATATAGGGCTGTCAAGATTTAGTGAAATTTCTCATTCACGTGCAAGAGGAGCACTTACTCCATCCAGGTGGTAGCCCAGCTTCCCATAATACGACCTGACCCCAATACCCGAGATGACACTGATCTTCCGACTCCGATGCTCGTCCCTAGCAATCCTCTCCGCCTCCTCCATCAACAACGTCCCATAGCCCTGATGCTGGAACTTCCGCGGGTCTCGCGCATGCACGGGTACCGCCGACCCATACACGTGCAACTCGCGCACCAGACTCGTCGGTTGGGGTTTCAATTCTGGCCTAAAGGTGTGAGAGGCACTGCACTTCCTCAATCGAAGCAGGGCGATGAGGATATCTTGCTTTGGATCTTCGTATGCGAGGAAGGTTTCCCAGCCACCGTTGGCGGTGTAGTCTCGCCGTACGAGCTCGACCTGCGAAGGACGGATCTTGTTCTTGACTTCGTTGATGCCTACCTCGCGTGTGCGAACGTCGCGGCAGGTGGTGCCGAAATCTTTCATGCGGCTGAGGGCGAGTTCTCGTAGATTACCGTTCTCGACGCCGGATGTTACCAATGGCATTGGAATGTCCCGTTGTACTCGGTAGATTCGAGTCCACGGAGGCACGAGGGCTAGGATCCGGGCTACCAGATCTATCAGGGCATTTGGGGTGTAGTTCTTGTACCTGCCCGTCCGCCACAGCTCGTAAAGCCCGGTGCCTCGGATGACAAGGGTAGGATAGATTTTGAGACCGTCGGTGCGAAAGTCTGGGTTTTCAAAGTACTCGCGGAATTGATCGAGGTCTCGCTCCATACCTACGTTTGGCAGATCAGGCATCATGTGGCTGACGACTTTGAACCCGGCATCTTTGGCCAGTTTGAAGGTCTCTGCTACCGCTGCGACTGTATGACCTCTGTTTGTGTCTCGAGCGACATCTTCGTACAGCGATTGGACGCCGATCTCTAGTCGAGTACACCCATACCGCAGCATGCTACTCAAGTGTGGATCCAAGCAGTAATCGGGCCTTGTCTCTATCGTGATCCCTACACATTTTATATCACTCATCTCCCCCGCTTCGACAGCTTCATCAACGTTACTTCCCTGGTATCCGCTCAGTGCGTTATGTAATTGTGATATGAATTCGTCTCTGTAGGCCTCTGGTAACGACATGAAAGTTCCTCCCATAACGATGTACTCAACCTTATCCACACTATGGCCCAGTGCCTTGATCTGATCCACACGACCTCGGGCTTGCTCATACGGATCATACCTCGCTCGTATAGCTCGCATTGAGGTTGGCTCGTAGCCAGTATATGACTGTGTCGAGTATTCGAAGTCCGAATCCGGTCCTCCAGGACAGTACACACATATGTTTCCCGTATAAGCGATATGTGGACATCTGTGAGGCTTGCACATGACAGCTACAATAGCAATTCCTGAAGACGTCCGTATGGGCTTGGCTATCAGCTTTGGTAATATATACTTTTTGTAATGTTCTGGCACGGCAGCTATGATGGCCGTCAACGGGGGCTGATTGCTCAGTCTGTGTTTCTTTGCCATTTGCCCTCTTAGGCTGTTCAGGTTCAGGTCTTTCTTGGGCGTAGACTCATCCTGCTGGGCTTCATGGTCCTGGATTAGAGCATTGGCAATATCAGAGCAGGCTCGCATATAACGCTCATTCTCTGGAGGCAATTTTTCTTTCTTTGTCAGCTTGACCTTGGTGGCCGCCGGAGCGGTCACTGTTTGTGTCGCCATGGCACTTCCTGTATGGTGATCGAAAGGCAGAAATCGCATATGGGTGATTTGATCTTGAGGATTATGCAGGGTCCTTTAGCGTGTGCAGATATCGTCGCCTAAATTAAGCTTGGCATTGAATAGCTCTTCAAACGACCTTCTGGTCAGGGACTACCTAGAGAAGCAGTAAACGATCCAAGGTTTCCAGAAGGCAGTTTTATGGGAAACACTTTTTGATTTGTCCCCTTGTGTGAAGCATCTAGCATTGACTTCATCGAGTACAAATCGTAGTGTTTTCAAGGACCTCAGAAACCAAGGCTCGCAAATATTCTAGTTCTACTTCTACTTCTGCACACACTAAGATCGCGAGCGGGGAGTAGATGTTTGGCGGCCGTTCGAGCCCCCAGTAGGTGGAATATTCAACCAATACTCTGTATTTGGGTTCCAACCTGATCTTCCCTCCGCAGCGATGCAGGTCTTCAGTCGCCGTACGGCTGGCGCTTTGCAAGCTGCTGCTCGGAGGCAGAGCTACTCTACAACAAACTCAGGATATGCCGCAACTGCAGAGAACCTCCGCATAAACAAGGATACAAAGGTTATATATCAGGGCTTTACTGGAAAGCAAGGAAGGTGAGCGATGGCACAGTTCATGCAATTGAGGATCCGCCTAATGGTGATCCAGCTTCCATGCCCAACAGGCCATCGACTATGGTATACAGCATCCAGCAAGCTCTCTATATAGAACCATGGATTGATGTTTATCAGGTACCCAAGTTGTGGGCGGTACGAATCCGAAGAAAGCCGGAGAAACACATCTAGGGAAGCCAGTCTTCGCCAGTGTCAGCGATGCTATGAAGCAGACTGGCGCGACAGCCTCCGCAATATTCGTGCCGTGGGTAGCCCATGCCTAATTGCTTTACAAAGCTCGTACTGACCCTTGTATAGACCACCAGTTGCCGCTAAAGGTATTGAAGAAGCTATTGAAGCTGAAATGCCACTTGTCGTTTGCATCACAGAAGGCATTCCCCAACACGACATGGTCCGCATCACCGACATCCTCAAAACCCAAGGCAAGACAAGACTCGTTGGTCCCAATTGCCCTGGTATCATCGCTCCGGGCCAATGTAAGATCGGTATCATGCCAGGTTTCATTCACAAGAGAGGGAGGATAGGCATTGTCTCGAGATCCGGCACCCTCACATACGAAGCCGTGAACCAGACGACGCAAACTGGGCTCGGGCAATCGCTTGTTATTGGCATTGGAGGCGACCCGTTCTCGGGGACAAATTTCATCGACTGTCTGAAAGTGTTCCTTGAAGATGAAGAGACGGATGGAATCATCATGATTGGAGAGATTGGGGGATCTGCTGAAGAAGATGCGGCGGACTTCTTGAAGGCAAACAACACTCAAAACAAGCCTGCGGTGAGCTTCATCGCTGGTATATCTGCTCCTCCAGGAAGGAGGATGGGTCACGCAGGTATGTTTGCATAGTTCTTAACCCGTCATATACTCATTCTATGAATAGGTGCAATTGTAAGCGGCGGAAAAGGGGGAGCAGACTCGAAGATCTCTGCCTTGGAAGCTGCTGGGGTGATTGTGGAGAGAAGTCCGGCATCGTTGGGCAAGACGTTGCATGCCGAATTCGTAAAGCGTGATTTGATATAGGTTTGGGGACCGTATCCCTAGTTTCCTCCCTTTCTCCTTCCAAATGTTCCATACCATACCCGTACTACTGTACTTAGCATCTGTGCCATCTCTTGGCTCTGTCCTTGATCCAGGTGAGCGAGGAGTCTCAGGATTGACAGGTCCTACCTCAAATCATCTTCCTGAACCAGTTGAATCAGTAAGTGGTAAAGTGATTGATGACCTTAAATCTCGAAACACTGGTCGGTATCTACTTGAGCTGCAAAGTCCTCCCGTTTGGATCAGACAATCGGGTCTTTCGACATGTTTTATCACGAATTTTAGCGGTGAAATAGGGGGATCTCGGACATCTATCTAGCCATCGGAGGTTAGTTGGAGAATGCGACACCCACATTCAACGATTAATATCGAGTACTTTTTGGCCTACCATTGTGGTCTGAAGTCGGGAACTCCATCCTTCAAAAGTAGCCACTTTCTTGCCCTCTATCCAATACCTAAATCACAAAACACAGCTCTCCAGCAAGAAATCATCCAGCTATCACCAGAACACCCCTAGATCTGGGACGCAAGCCTCCAGACTACATGACTATCCCACATCTCATGTAAGTGCCCTTACGAATACTATCCACAACGTACCCAGGGATATTTCGTTTTTTCCGTCCATCTCTTGTTGATTCCTAAAGAACGCTAGCGCATGCTCCGTCCTGCAAAAGCATTCTCATAAGAATCCATATAAAGGGTACAGATTTCATGGGTCTGATGGATTGGCGATACAAGATTTATACGCGGTTTCGACAACACTATTCTCATACCAGATGAATTGGTTACTGCAGAGACAAATGCATAGCAGGAGAGGGATGGGGTTATGGTGCACCAGTCATTGGCCAACAGGACATTGGCTTATATCCCCTTTTAAAATAAAGGAAGAGAGGTGTCGTTCAATCGTGACTACAGCTGGAATATAGAAAAGAATGCCCGAGGTTCGATTTGAATTCATAGTCTCCGGAAAACTATATCCTGCGATTTGAGCTCTATGTGTCGTAAGCGGTGCAGCTATCAAGGCTTCTGTTAATTGATATGATTGCATGATGCTCCTTTGTCTGCTGAACCAACCACTAAGGTAATGAATGCTTCGACGAATGGGTTCTGTAAGAGAAAGTTTATGGAGATGGGATACGTCGACCTGAGAGGCCCTGCAAAATGAATATATTGGCCGGTTGCCTATCGTCATCTCTCGAAGCCCGTCAACCCCGAATGCATATCAATGTATCCCACGACTTCAACATCCGAGTTTTGCGTGCAGAGAAAGCAAGCTCGACTTAGTATAATACTGTTAAGATGTCTGATATGGATCCGAAGATAAGATTCTTCCTGCCAGTTGTATAGGGATTAGCGCTAAGGGGCCATTTGGTTTGCAGAATGACAACATGCGCAACCCGAATTTGGCGTTTGGTCCAAAAGCTTGGGTTCGTATACGGGGTGAAGCCTCAGAGTGCTTTGCTGTTCTGCCGTCAACTGAGCAGCGGCTCTCCGGCTGCTATCTCCAACATAAATGGAATCTCAAGAACGGCAGTATTTCACAGATCCTGTCTTCGAAATATTAAAAGCATATAGCGCCAGAGGTGTGCCTACTCCTTGTGAGAAGCTAGCATGGCGCCCCAGCATTCAAATTATTCCACTCAATGCAATCCTTGAACTTGACGCCCTGACCACCGAAGATGTCAAGAGCACTTCCAATAGTCAGGTCCACACGGCCATGACTGATTTGCTTGACTTTCCCAAGATCGTCGAGCGTCTTTCCTCCACCAGCATACGTCACTGGTATAGTGCACCATTGGCCTAATCTCTCTACCAACTCCTCATCTATTCCACGCTGCAAGCCTTCGTTGTCAGCGGCATGTATGAGGAATTCGGAGCAGAACGGCTCCAGCTGCTTGATTGAATCTGGGGCGTATTTGAGTACAAATTTCCATGGATCAAGGCAATGAGCATACCTTGATTCAACTCCATATCTGTCAAGGTCTGCCACTTGTTCATCGCGACGATCCATTTGTTAGCCTGTCTACGACAACTCAGGTCGATGACCAGCCGCTCCTTGTCCTGTCCCAGCGCCCCAAGCACTGCATGCAAGCGATCCAAGGAAAACTTCGCATCCGGAAACAGGTACGATGTTACAATGACCTACTGGAAGACGTTAGGTCCATAGCCATATTTCCCGTCGTAATGTATTGCTACCTTTTCTGCACCACTTTCGATCCATCGCAGAGCATTCTTCTCGTTGATACCTCCGCCTACTTGGAGACCACCTCGCCATTGTTGCAAAGCCTCTTGAGCCGCTTCCTCGTTGCCTGGCCGGAGCATGATGACGTGAGCCCCTTCGAGTCCATTTTCCTTATAAAGCTGGGCAAAATAGCTTGCAGGTAACTTCGAGACGTAATTCGTCTTAAGGTCAGAGGACGTAGTACTCAGCGTGCCCCCTACAATCTGCTTGACTTGACCAGAGTGCAGATCGATGCACGGTCTGAATCGTGTCATTCCCCAAGAGATTGTGAGAAAATTTGTGAGACAGAGCCACAGAGTGCGGCTCAAGTTGGGGCGGGAGAGATTCCGCCCAGGAGTAAATTATTGGCCTGACATTTCCTTGCCTCAAGAGCCGCAACATGGGGATCATATTGGGCAAGCGGAAACGTCGTGGTCAAGCAGATGAACATGGGGACGTCTCAGGACTGGCCGCAGAGGGTACAAATACTGCTCGACTGCGAACTCTCCTCCGGCAGCACTTCGAGTCTGCCTTCGAGCCAATAGCAGGCCTTGATCTTCACTCGGACAAATCCAAGAAAAAGGAGACAGATGAAGTGATAGCGCCCGAGCCAGATTGGGCTGGTTTCTCCGAATCTGAAGATGATGGGGAAAGGCAGCCCGCCCTAGTCTTTCAATGCTCGACACCCCAGTCTCAGAGGGCAGATTTTCCAAAAGACGAGATGAAGACGTTCATGGTAGGAGTAGCTCCAGTATACAGACTACTTAAGGGCTGACTACACTCGCTCAAGTCCGCGAAGCCTCCATCCACCAGCAGTAAGAGCTCATCCACCACTAAGACGAAGCAACATCAATCCACCAAGCCAGATGCAGTAGATACGGATGCTGCGAATCTCAAGAAAGATCTGGCATTACAGCGTCTATTGAAAGAATCACATCTACTGGACCCTCAGTCATCCCTGTCACACACTGGGCCAAGTAGACACAAAGCTCTGGACCTTCGACTCCAAGATATCGGCTCCAAGTCTTCTATCTTCACGCAGCAGAAGATGCCAATGGCTCAGAGGAAAGGCATAATTGCAAAATCCGAAGCAAAAGACGATACTCGGAGGCGGCAGGCTCAAGAGAATGGTATCATCCTCGAAAAGGCGGTCAAAGGCAAGAGCAAGGATAGCAACAAAAGACAAAGGGGTATTGGGGCTCCAAGAATTGGGAAATTCCAAGGCGGTATGCTGAAGCTAAGCAAGAAGGATGTTAGCGACATAGAAGGGCCCAAGAAGAGTCCACGAGGGCGAAGGTAGCTTGTCAGGCGGCCTTTTTTTCGACTTGGCAAATGTGCGGGCACATCTAGGCTTTGAGCCGATCTTGCACATTTGCATGATCCATGGTCAGATCCACCCTCACAGCGGCTTCGAAGTATAGAATAGCAAGATCAATCCCGCCATATCTGTTGCTTGGTACGCTAACGGATGGTGACAGACACTGTAACAGGGTTACGACAAATGGTAAATCTGTCCCGGTCTCCTCGATGCCTCTAGCAACAAGACCCTCAGGCTAACTGTGCTGGTTCTTCCCTTAAGGTCGTTAGTCGGACAAAAGAGACGCCCTTGAAGCTGCTCAATTTCGGCAAGAGTAGCGCAGTACCTCTTCTCCGTCAAAGCTTCTAGATGACAACGTTCGTCGTCAAATTCCTCAAACATGGCGTGGACTAACAATCTTGCGTAATGAAAGTCAAGAGACGATCGTGTTTCTTTTTCTGGCGCTCCCCGTTCTAAAAGGGCTGAGATATGTCAACAAAACTCACAAGATACGAAAAAGTACTCGAAAGGACGGCTCGTCAAGGTTTAGCACCGGAGCCTCAGATTCTGATACATGAAACTGCATTAGCACCTACGTTTCTTCGGTCGAGGCAAGAATGGAAATTCCTTAAATTTTGCGAGGTGTCGCTGGATGTTCAAATGGACAACAGCTCTATAATTACAATACTCGACGCTGGGTTCACTGCCCGTGGCACCTGTACAGTTGCGAATGAACATTTTCTCGGTTTCTCGATCGGTATCAGACAGTCCCGTCGCGGTGACGGCGCATGAACTGAGCTCGGAGTCTAGCGGGCGAAGCTCTGAAACCCGCCCAGTGATAGGCGCGCCAACAAACCCGCCAATAGTCGTCGATCAAACAGGCCTTATACTTTTCCACCTCGCTTTCCCCAATGTGATGACGGGAACTACGTGCTTCTTGCTCGCTGCCGCGGCTTCTCGATCGATTAATCTGGATTGATACGCAATTTGATCTCGACATCTTGGCTATTTCAATTGATCCATGAAGGTCCGTGAAACGAGACCTTTCACCATCTATTTTGACATCACGTGGCTCAGCCATTGCTATTTGCGCTCGTATCAGTCGAAATGCATAGTGCCACGACATCACCCCGTTCAACTTACGCCACCGCAGCTACCCCATCTCTCTCCGCACCGGCCACGTACTACCGATCCCAATTGGAGGGATCAATGAAAAGCACCCCACACGGCACGACATTCTTAGAATGGCTTAGCTCGGCGTTCTGTACAACTGAACGACTCATGCGGAGCACAACGCGGAGTTTAAACGAGGGTACTGGCGCAGGAGTCTTTGTTCAGACAGAGCGTCCCCTGCGATGAATCTATAGCCCTACTAAAATGGCGCGAAATTTCCAATTGCGGCTCGTATTGCAGTCAACACTTAACTTCGATACTAAGGCCATGTCACCAAGGTGGCCTGGCCAGTGGCGACGGACATTTAATTGCTTTTGCTATCAGAAGAGGAGTCTTTGAGAACATCCACTACATTGAGGATATCACTGTCATTACCGAGCCTCACCTTGCCACAAACACGCGCGAGAAGAGAAGGAAACCCTCTTCGCTCGGTTGCCCTCCATTTCTCGCCGTATCAGGGTTGTTTCAGCTGCAAATAGGCTAGGCTCGGAATGGACAAGCGGCCGTTAGCGCTGGTGGTAGACTGGCTTCGTCGGACATCAAGACCAATCATTTGCCGTGGGAGGCAAGCACTCTGCTCCTTGCGCGCGCTGACCATGTCGAGTCGACAGGTCCACAGCGGACGCCGTACGGTCCAAGCAATCTTGCACTAATGGGGATGGTTTTAGGATTCGGGAGTAAGGTAGGACTACGGCGGAATTACCACAGTCGAGTTTCGCTCGCCCTGCCTCTCCGATGGAAGAGAGATATAGAGAGAGTCCTGTAGGAAGCCGATGTTGTTGTCGGCGACATCATAGCCATTTCCCCGTCGCTGGCGACCCACCTTGCCTTTTGGCTTGACTGTGCCTTAGGTCAGCATAATACCTCATGAACGGTTCATCTCGGCACCTCCACCACCGAGCCATCGATCAGGGGCGGGTCCAGTGCATTTGAATCTCTCGCTAGAAAACATCCCATCAAACAGATATGTCTACCAGTACCGGATAGCTGTAGCCATGGTTGAATGATACTTCTGCAGTAAGGCTGGGTGGTCCTCCATTTGGGTCTTGGAATGACTCCAAATATGGAGCGATCGGCCGAGAGGGCCAGAACCATACTACCTAGGTAAGACTACCTAGGTAAGGTATGTAGCAGTGGTGGTCTGGTGGAACTTGATTTGGGCCCCCAAGGGCCTATTGGATCCCTGTCGAAGTGTCCCGTTGCACAGAAACAAGCGCTTGGAGGGGCCGCTAGTGATCCAGGAAGTCCAAAACTCGCTTGAAACCCCAAAAGTAGTTGCGCTTCAAATCGCCCACCCTTCCTCAACTCAAAGTCCCCAAGCGTCCCTTCCTCGAACATTAGTACTACCCACAAACATCCCCTCCCTCGACCTTCCTCCCTGTCTGTCTCATCTCCGTCGCTACAGACTCCTCTCCCTAGCATTCTTCAGCTCTTGAAACCGACTGTTGCGTAATCATTTTCTTCTGCCTCCTTCACAGCCTCGCCCGTAGTGCGAAGTTGGAAGAAGCGCTCCTTTGACAGGCAGGTCCAGGTCAACGTATCGAAGAGGCCGGCCTCCGTACACAAACCACTACAGTCGCTCAGCCATCAGGACGACGTTGCAGCTCTTCCATCCATATACAAATAATCCTCGATCCTGACTCCCGCCAACTGGCCCATCGCAACGCCATCGACCAACGGCCCTTTTGCCCACCATCCTTCCACGGTCTCCGTAGGCATCGCGCACTGTCCGCCTACAATTCCTCGGATCGCATCGTATAGCGATGACAATGTACTCGCAAAATAACACAACGGCCATGGCGCCACCGCAAAAGCCAGAAACCTTCATGCTCTCCGATGCAGCCCAGCAGAGTCTCCCCCAGGATGCGCAGGTCGCACTGCAACAGGTTGATAATCGTACGTCTCTCTGGGCTTCATATCCTCCATCATACGATGCTACACTCCAACGGCCTTCTGTGTAGCAGTTGCTGGTACCCTCAGGTAACACAAGCTGACCTGCATGGCAGTCAAATACTTTCTCATCTCCGCACCGGTGGACTGGACCCCAGACCAATATATCCGAAGATTCTTACTGCCGACCGGCGAGTATGTGTCTTGTGTTCTATGGTGAGAAAGCCTCGTCGTCTGGGCGCATCAAACAATGTCACTGGACCCAAGCTAATCTGTTTGCAGGAACACCTTATTTCATATCTCGGGAACAGACATTGTACGGTGTCTCTCATTTAGGTTTCAGGCATTCGGGCGACCTGTGAAGAATTCAAAAAAGTTCGAGGAAGGGATATTTTCGGATTTGCGCAACCTGAAGTCTGGCACCGATGCATCCCTCGAAGAGCCCAAGAGCCCGTTCCTCGACTTTATGTACAAGAACAATTGCATACGAACGCAAAAGAAACAGAAGGTCTTTTATTGGTTTAGCGTGCCACATGATCGGCTGTTCCTAGATGCCCTGGAGAGGGACTTGAAACGGGAAAAGATGAATCAGGAGGCAACAACAATGGCCGTTAGCGAGCCTGCACTTTCCTTCGAGTTCGACTCGTCGCAGTCTCTGTTCGAGCAACTTACGAAGGCGCAACAAGCCAACACATCATCCTTCTTGGCCAACGCCGGTTCCGCCTACTCTCAGTCAACTTCCCCAGTCCTACGAGCTACAGACTCCATGCCGCCCCCACAGCTCGTACCGCAGTCAATGCCAACGGTGACGGAGGAGCCATTACAAACAATGGGTGCTTATTCACAAGTGTCCATGCCTTCGACTGTGGCAACAAACTATGTGAAGCGCGAGCAGGACTACGGACAGATACAGTATGATCGCAATGGCATTCCCCTGACGAGGGTGCACCAACGCCATACCTCCATGCCCGCGTACATGGAATACTCTCCGGCGCCTTCATTTGTTTCGTCCCAGTACGAAGAATATAGCAATCGAGGCCTATCCTTTGAACCTGTCACTCCACCACAACATTCACAAGGTCTAGCGGGGGAGCCGGCATACATTGCCAATGAAGACACTGGCCTTTACAGCGCTATTCCAGAAATGAGCTCGTCCCAAAATTTCAACACCATGATGCAACTGCCCACTGCCAACCTATCCGGCGGGCAGTACTCCAATTCCCAAAGATATCCCTCCAACGTCTACTCCGTCATTGAAGGCTCGCCAACATACAAGCAGAGGAGGCGGCGATCGTCAATTCCGCCTGGAGCCAATAGTGTCCCCAACGGCACTCCAAACCCTATGCCTCATGCCCCACATCGACAGAGCGATCTTCGTCGTTCAGTCTCCGCCTCTGTAGGACCAGAAGGCGAGGACCCATCGGAACGCAACTCTCCACCTGCTTTACCCAATGGATACGTTAACATGGTCGCGCAGCACAAAGAGATGCTCGACCAGATGTCGCGTCACGGTACACCATTACAAACCTTGGAAGGCAGCCCGGCACCGCACAATATGGGCCCGATGCCGTCCCAAGAGTCGTATTCTAGCTACCCGAACGAAAACATACCCACGCAAACACTAGACAACAGCCCAGCGACCAGCCGAGGCGACCGTCCAGGACCGGTTCGGAGAGCTCGGAGCGCTACCATGATGGAAATGGGACCCTATCCACACAAGTCGCATTCTTGCCCCATACCGACCTGCGGCCGCCTCTTCAAGAGGTTAGAACATCTGAAAAGGCATGTAGACCCCTGTTCGTGCTATTCTTGGCGTTCTTCAAGCCCCTTAATTTCTGCAAGCGCTGACAATTTTCCGGCGGTTAGGCACGTAAGGACGCACACACAGGAACGTCCATACGTTTGCCCGCACTGCAGCAAAGCGTTCTCTAGGTCTGATAACCTTGCACAGTATGTTCTATCGCACCGCATATGCGGCGCCCCGCCTATGACTAAGCTAACCCCTATCATAGGCATCGTCGAACACATGAGGCGCGTCCCGACGGCGAGATCGGCCCTTACAGCGACGACGATCTCGAGGCTGAAGAAAACGAGTTCGGCGTCCTCGATGAGGAAGTATCACCGCCGCCGGACCACCATCACCACAATTACATGCAGAGTGCGATGACGAACATGACCGCTGCATCGATGCACATGCCTGCCACCGGGATGGGAGTCAGCCATGGCATGGGCCCCCCACCCATGATGTCGTCGCAGCATCTGCTTCAACAACAGATGTGATGCCCCTTCCGATTACGACCATGCATGCCCTCACATACCAGCAACACCAGTCGCACTTCACGGCTTTGATGACGAATCTTCTATAATCCAAATCTTTCATGGTACACCGAGCTCGTCGGTATCACGCCGGTTGGAAGCTTGAAGCTCAATGGTTTAATCGAGTTTTTTCCCCATAGTTCACTCATGTGCAATACCTTACACTTCCATCATGTTCAGCCTTACCTCATGTAATATTATGTACGTCATGCCCGTTGAAGAGAAGATGGCTTGGGGATGATTAAAAGGGAGGAAGGCGTGGTGTTTTGTCTAGCATGTGTGCATATGACCTGTTTGGATGGATGGATGGATGGATGGATGTCCGGAAACCCTACCTTTTTTCCCAATATACCAATCAAGCTCCTCGGTTTCGCGGTAAGGAGCGAGAAGCTGTGTTTCCATAGATATGTATCAGCACGAATAAGATTGTTCCACATATATTCCTGACGTGCATTCTGTAATCGTGATGGCGTGCGTGCTTGTGGAGGGGTATCTTGTGCTGTCTTATTTTCTTGGGTATACAACACATGCGTATGTGTATGCGTGGGATTCTGAAAATTTGCCAGAGAGGCTGTGAAGTTATGGAGTGGAGGGATGGGATGGGATGGGATGGGATGGGATGGGGATGAGACATGGCGGGTGGACGTAAGAACCTGCCCGTATGGATAGATAGGGGATGGGGGATCGGTAACGTTTCATATGTATTTGGAAGGAGAGGGTGAGGTGAGGTGAGGTGAGGTGAGGTGAGGTGAGGTGAGGTGAGGTGAGGGGAGGGGAGGGGATGGGAAACAACATAAGTGATGGGGAATGCTCTATATGCATTTAGAATAAGGGGGTAAGGTATCAAGCCAGAACATAAAGATGGGATATTGGGGAATATATGCTGCATACATTGAGAATATCGACTTTGTAAGCTATATAAGGTATCTATCTATCTATTTTTTGGCAAGTGATGACCCCGGAGGAAGAGGAAGAGGAAGAGATAGAGGAAGAGATAGAGATAGAGATAGGAAGGAAGAAAGAGAGACAGGGACAGGGACAGAGATAGAGATAGAAACAGAAACAGAAACAGAGATAGAGACAGAAACAACCCCCAAGAGACAGAGAAAGAAAGTCAGATAATTAGATATACGAACGATAAACCGAATCAATTCGGCTCAAGAGTAGCAGTACGTTATCGATACTGGAGGATCCATATTCATTCCATATCTATGTCTCGAGTTATTTCTATTTTATATACTCTGGTGTGTGGATGTAGGTATGGTGCTGATGGAAAGGTATGGGTGGATGAGAGTGAGTGGGAGGGGGAAGGGGAGGGGGAGTGTAGTAGAAGTGGGTAGTGATGGAAAGTATGTACGGAGTGAGGGTGGAGTTGGGTGAGGTAACTCGGAGATATGAATCGAGTGGATTTCTCGAATAGGATTTGAAATTTGAAATCTGAATCTAGATTTGAATTTGAATCTGAATCTGTAGTACAAATAGATCTCCTTCCCTTCCCATCCTCTCGACCTCGAAATGCCCCCCGACAACAACAACAACAACAACAAACCGAACCATGCAAATTCCGCCGCAGTAATCTATGATAATGATACAGTAACTGTAAAACCACATCCATGTCATTGAACACCCTTCCTTCCGGATCCAGGACCCAACTAACGCCATCTTATCCCCCATCGTTTGTTTCGTCAATGCATATTTTGTTTTCCCCCTCAGTCCCTCGCACTCTCCTACAATGAACGAATGGCTCTACATGCCAGACCCATCTGCAATCGCAAGACGTTGCTTCGCCGTCTTTGCCTTTTTCGAGATTCCCTTCCTCTTGCCTGGTGCGGCCGGCTCGGGGACTTCCAGGGGCGTGGCGGCACCGGAGGGTTTGCTCGATTCGCCTTCGAAGTGTCCTTCGCCTGTGGGTGGAAAAGATGCGTTAGTGGACTGTACTAATGATACAAGGAAGAAAGTGCACCAAATTACCTTCATGGTACATATCGTCCAGATTCATTTCCTTCTTCTTTCCAGCAACCTTCTTCTTGCCCCCCTTCTTTCCATCTTCAGCCTTCGCCGCGATCTCCTGCTCCTTCTTCTCGATCATCTCCGCTTGATCGTCGTCCGCAAGCCAGAGCGCAATGTCTTTGTTGCGATTCTCCTTGGAGCGCGTGTTGAAGTCGACACCCGCACCGCTGCCGCCAGAGATGACGACCCTCTGCACTTCTTCCTTCTGAAGAGCGCGCTTACGGATTCGCTCTTCGATCGTACCGCGCGTAATCATACGGTAGACGGTGACCTGCCTCGTCTGACCCAGTCGATGCGCACGGTCCATGGCCTGTGAGTCGATCGTAGGGTTCCAGTCCGAATCGTAGAAGATGACGGTATCGGCAGCCGTCAAGTTTATGCCCAGCCCACCAGCACGCGTAGAGAGCAGGAAGACGAAGATCTCCGGCTTGGTTTGGAAATCGGCCACCGTGTCTCGTCGATCTTCGAGCTTGGTTGAACCATCGAGCCGGACATATTTGTAATTGCGGTAGGTGAGATACTCCTCCATGAGATCGATCATGCGAGTCATCTGAAAGTAGAGGAGAACACGATGTCCACCGTTCCTGAGTTCACGGAGCAGCTGGTCGAGCTTGGCAAGCTTGCCAGAATCGGATACGAAGCGACGCATCGAAGGCACATGGATGTTGGTGAATCTAGACTTCTGCGATAGTGGCTGTGGTAACAGACCGGTTACAGGGTATCTCGTGGGATCAACCTTGGCCTCAAGGAGTGCAGCCTCGTCTTTCTCGGAGATACCGTAGAGAGCTTTGCGTAGGTGTACGTTGAAAATAGTGTTTTCTTTCTCGACGCGGGTCCCTTGGTCTGAGCAACAGATCTGGATCGGTGGTGCCGTGGCGCCTGGCCGAGCACATTGCTCAATGAGATCCAATCCTTGCCCGTCGAAGGCGGTCTTGGATACATTGAAAAGCTTGTGGAGATGGTTGTCCTTGGAAATATCGGAGAGTGGCCGGCGATCGTTGCGCTCAACAATGTTGAAGAGAGCATGCGTTGGGGTAAAATCAACTTCATCAGGCTCATCGTACACAACAATCATCCTCGCAAGACAGGGAATCTTACTCCCAAGGAAGACTGCTCGTTCAGCTACACCGCTATGAGCTGCAGTGTGAGCCTCGCTGGGCGAGATGTCCACGAAGCGCATCCAAGAAAAAGCGCGACTTTCTGACATGTTCTTACAAATGTTGTCGGGAGTCCAGATGTTCAACAGCTGCTTCAGGCATTTGCCTTTGGGCCCTGCTGTGATATTCTCAGGACCGGCCACATCAAGTCTACCATCCGGACTACAAAGCAATCGAGGAAGATCGTACTCAATCAGATTTCTTGTGGAATAGGCGACATTAACATTGTTGCCTTCCCTCAAGAAGGATGCCGTCTCGGCGTAATGCGCCAATGCGTATGGCGAACTCGTCTCGGCTCTTTCGAATAAATCTGGATGGTTGCAGACTTTCCGGAATTGCATAACAAGGTTCATCAATGTTGCAGTGTCTTGATCATCTCCGACAGCAGCCTTCTCGATGAGATCCATAATGCTGATACGGTTCCTCAGATTACCGTAGTACGCTCGTTGACGGTATGTCAAATTACAGTACACATCCTTCTCTATCTTATCACCAAGCTCTTTTTGTACATGTTTCTTGATACGTCGCAACATGAAAGGTTTGAGGATCATGTGTAGTCGCTTCAGCTGGTCTTCGTTGAGCTTCGTGTTGCTTTGAGCGTGGCTTTCAATGTCCTTTGAAAACCAGTCGCTAAATTCATCATGGGAGTCGAATAGACTAGGCATTATGAAATGCAGTAGAGCCCACAGCTCCTGCATGTTATTCTGAATCGGCGTGCCTGTAAGTAATAGACGATTCCGGCAATGAAAACCTAACAAGCTCTTCCACCTCGAACTTTGCGAAGACTTGATTGCCTGAGCCTCATCTAGAATCATGTATTGCCACTTAATTTTCTGGAAGTATTGAGTGTCGTGGACGACTAGCTGATAAGAAGTGATGAGAACATGAAAGGGAGACTCTTTGGTGTAAGTGATATGCTTTCGATCCCAGAATTTCCGCAAGACTTTTCGATCCTTTGCAGTTCCCCAGTAGGGCAAACATTTCAGGCCGGGAACGAAGCGCGTTATTTCCTGTTGCCAGTTGTGTAATGTAGACGAGGGAGCGATGACTAGAAATGGGCCCCAAATGTTGTGCTTCTCGGCGAGATAGGCCATTACAGATATAGATTGTACCGTCTTACCGAGACCCATCTCGTCTGCTAAGATACCATTGATGCCCTGCTCGTAAAGGTTGACCAACCAGTTGAGACCTTTCAGCTGATATTCTTTCAATTGGGCATTCAGCATCTTGGGCTGAGCGACATCAATGTCTCCAAGTCCAGTAGGATTCTGAAAGTTCATCTCGCCATCATCGAATTGTGCCTGAACCTGGTTGTCCTCCCCATTAAATGCGCGAGCTTTGTTCTGAGCTTCTTGAACGGCATTCTGCGCGTTTGCCATTGCAGCTTCTCTAAGGACAGTTTCGTCCTCAGCGTCGAAGTCGAGGTCCTCAAAATTAGTGACTTTGGTGCCGACCTTGCCCACGCTATCTGGCAGTGTGACGGTATGTGCATCTGCTTTTCCTGGTTTCACTGTCTCGGTAGATACCCCAACACCTGGACTGTCAGTAGATCGCTCTACCTCATCAGTCTTTACCTTTTTGCCGATGAAATGCGAATACAGCTCCGTTTGCGAAATGAGGAAGTTAAGCTTGCGCTTTTGTCTATTGGACTCGCGATCTGCCTCGGCCTTCTTTGCATTTTCGAGCTCTTGTTTCTCGGCGATCTTTCGTGAATCTCGCTCTGCCCGCTCATTACGCTTCCAGAAAGACATCATCTCCCTCATGCTTCTCTTTGCTCGAGCTTGGACGTCCTTGGTGCCTTTATTGGTGCGTAATTGCCACCGTCGGGCCTCCTTACTAGCCAGCTGAGCTGTCTTTCGCAGATTGGATTGCTTGGTCGATAAAGATGTCTCCTTAATCCTGTAGACCTTGGGCACATCCTTACGTGCGATCTCTTTCCAAATTTGCTCGTACATTTGCGTGTATCCCTTGGAAGCGTAATTCGTCAATACAGGCGCCGCAGGCGAATCCTCCTTTACGATTTCCTTTGGCTGCCGTGTTTCCTTCGTCTCCCTCATCAAACTTTCTCGCCTGTTGTCATCTTTCGGTGCAGGTGCGATCAGGACAAGATCGTCGGCATCACGTTGTGCCCCAGACCACCCTGCCGCCCACCCAGCCTCGGCAGCATCCTTCTCAGCCTGCTTCTTTTCTTTGGATTTCTTCGGTCGTACGGTAGGCCCCTTTGCTTTCTTTCTAGCGGGTTCGGGTGCCGTGGTGCTGCCGCTTGGGAACGAGCCCATAGTGCCGCCCTCAAGATTCGGTGCCAATGGCGTCACTTCACGAATCTCTTCAGGTATATCGCCCTGTTCTAGAATTCTCTTTGTGGTCTTTGCCTTTTTCTCTGCCTTTTGCGCTTCCCTCATGAACTTGTCTCGCTGGGCCTCATCGTCTGCCAGTTTGACTTTCTCGAGAGCATCCTTCTGTATCTGGTTTTGTGTTTGGAGAGTCTTTTCGCGTCGACGCTTGCGCTGCATATCTTTCTTTCGTTCTTTCTCGTCTTGAGCCTCTTTGAGCTGTACCTCTTGAAGGGCGGCACCCTCGTAGATGTTTCTGAAGCGCTGCCTACCTGCGTTCGCATGCGAGCCGAAGTGAAGGGAGACTGTCTTGAAAGTTGCCGTGCGGCGACGCTATGAAGATTCGGTCAACTTTGCTAGCACTTCCGGAAAGCAAAGACGCCCGACTCACCTTCCGTTTGATATCTTCAGTAATTTCAAGATCTCGTTGCCGCTTCTGTGATGTCTGATCATGTTTCTGCTTAGCATCTCCAAACTCTGGGGATTCCAGGTCACTTGTTTCTAGAGCATCAATCCGTGCCATTTCTTTCTTGACTCTCTCATTCTCTTTGTCCGATGTTCCGCCCGGTTTGGGCTTGCTGTTGCCTACGCCCTTTGCATGAGCGGTTGGTTCGCACTCAGCCTTCACAGATCGCTTCCCCGATCCCCCATGGTCCTTTGGTGAAGAGATGGCCTTTGTAGCCACCGTCCGAGACATTGCCGTAGACGGCTTAACATCCCCGTTCGGAACATATGAAGAATTCTTCAGTTGCTTTGCAGCTGGCGTAGGTCGGGGCGTCGATTTGGGTGGATCAGGGTCGTTACTGGAGAGGATGTTGGCGAAAGCCATCGGATCTTTAGTCCTGGTCGTTTTCTTATCCAGTGAAGGTTTTGGGTAGTTCTCTCCCATGTCCTCGTCAATAGTACCTTGAGAAGAAGGACGATCTATGGAACCGTTTGTTCGACTTGGATAATTGTGATTGCCCGGTGGATGACCGGGGCTCTCAAGAACGCTTCTGGCTGGTGATTGGGGAATGGAGTCTCGTCGACTCGGTGGATGTCCATGAGGTGTAGGAAGGGTTGGTGAGTGATGTGAGAAATGAGGCACAGTTGGCGAGCGGTAGGTCGTAGGCGATGTCTTCGGCTCTTCATATTGACTGGAATACGAGCCATTTTCCCGGATCTATGAAACATGCGTTGTCAGCATCCATGGAAAGAAGCTAGAGAACTCTAGGAAGCCCTGGTAGACGGGATCAGCGTACCTCTTTCGGCGATCGCGTATGGTATGGCGACTGTCTCCAACCTGACTGTCCTTCACGATGTTCTGATATTGGATCATAGCGAGTGGAGCGACCAGTCTCTCTGTCGGAGTACATAGCGCCATTCAGGGAAGGACCCTTCAGTTTTGGTGATGGTGGAGGTCCTAAGCGTGGACTGATGGCGGAGGGTAGCGACATCGTAGCTGATGTTGAAGGTCGAGAGGAGTATTGATTGAATGGTGATTGAGGGTGTGTCCCAATGTTGGGCGAGTATGGATGGCTATGTGTAGGCGACTGTGCATAACTGTTCCTTCTTCTACGGTTGTCTTGCTCGGGAGATGCCTCCATCATTGGCCCTGAGGGAATTGGCATCGAGTCTCAGGTGATCCTTGCCCTCGCCATGAAGTATGGTCTTCAAATCTCGTCGGAGCACTTATGCTGGCGGAGCTGGTACACGCAAAGCACACCACTGTGTCCCAGGATGGTTGGGATGGGTGATGAGGTGAAGTGGCTCGATTGTAGGTGTAACGAGAAGTCAGCGAAGCCACTCTTGGTCTTCGCAGATCCTGCTGTCCCTCAGTAGCGCGCAAAAGAAGCTCGGTCAGCGCGGATGTGAATATTGCTGAGGGGCTTCACCCTTGAGAGCGACGACGAGCTTGGTCGTTTAGGTGTATGGTATGGGTAGGGAGGATGAATGGATATGGGAGAGATTGGCCGGAAGTTGGGATCCATTATGGAGGCGTGGCAGCCTTTCGACCCAGCCAAACCGAGCGCGCCCATCTCTAATTAATTTGCCCGTGGAGTGGACTTCTGGTTCGACTTATCCTTCATATGTCATTGAGTACGGCTACAGATCAAAACATCTTAATTCTCGCGACTATTGCTACATGAACGGTTTCAAACTCTCTATAGAATGATGGAACATCAAAAGATTCTGCTAGGGACTTTTCCCACCAGGCGGTCGCGTTTCATGGAGACCGCATCTGGTCATTATCCTTTCGTTGATTTCCCTCTTTTAAGCTCATCCCGAAGCGGTTTAGCTTCCATTGCCAGATTCCAACGCAACCAACCACGCCGTAAACAGTTGCCCCTCCGCCTGCCTGCCGCTTTGCCCTTTGCCTGGCCTACCACAACGTTGATGACAGCAAAGTGAAGTATATTCACTGTCGAAAGGGTGTATGGATCATTCGTGGAATATGCAAGTTTGTGCAACCGCTGGTTCGCACTACCTCGAGGAAATGGCGATGCTAAACAGGAGTTTAATCCGTCGCCTTTTGTTCCACATGCATCCGATCGACCACTCATATGATATCACCTCTATGTTACACACTCCTAAACGCCGCCGGTTTTCCTATTTTGATCAAGTAGCAACGTCGGCTTGATGAACCCTTCATCAAGCTGGGTAAACCATGCTGCCTGCTCGTCCGCTGTGCCGGAAATGAGCTGGCTAATAGCCCCGCTGGCGCTCAGATGAACATCGCTACCTGCTGGCTGGGCTGCGGCTGCATGTGATGGGTCAGCTGTAGCAGAACTGCTTGGTGGAGGCGCTTTTCTCCGAGGAGGCCGCGTCCGAGCCGCGGGCGGTAGGTCGCTATCAGAGTAGACGTCTTCTTCTTCGCTCGGCGTCGTATCCTCACGGGCGAGTAACGACTGTTGCGCTTGTAATGCATCCCTCTCTCTTTGACCAACCGTCGAATTGTTGCGAGAAGTAGGTCGATTTCGCGGACTGACACTCGGTGTACCGCTACTATAGCTACCTTGGGCCGAGTCAGTGCCCCTGTTGATACGAAGCCCAGCTTTGTTAAACCGAGCGCCATTGCTCCCGAGGCCTGCTCCGGTGCTCTTGTAGTATGTTCCATTGGTAGCTGTCTCAATATCGAACTCGTCGTCCGAATCCACCTCTTCTACCACACCTGTCCGTATGCCCATGATCTCCAACATACGCGCTGTAGTGCCACCAAAGATGATGACAGTCAGTACTACCACCACAAGCACTGTTGCCTGTAAGGTCGGACCGTTTTTTCCTGTCAAGCCCGCAGCTAATGCAACACCCACAGCACCGCGCAACCCCGCCCAAAAGAGCATGACTTGATATGCGTATGGTAGCTCGTCAGCTACATCCATGCCACGCCGCTTGGCGCGATAGCGGATGAACCAATTGATTGCCTTGGAGAGAGGGAAAACTGCGCACCACCTAGCGGCACAAATGCCAATGACGGTGATTAATATGAACAGTGGCTTGAAATATAGCGTGTCTTTAGTGAATAATGTAAGCCCCAGGTAGATAAAGATGAAGTTTTCGGAAAGCTGTGCTAATGCCGAAAACATGTATTTTGTTGTCAATTGTGTGCGTCGTGACATGTTATAATATGCGTAATGCTTCAGAGTAATACCACAGAAGAGGAGGCTGACAATGCCTGCCGGGTCGTCAGATTTGCTTTGACATGAGGTTTTACGGGACTATTGCCAGTACCTACCAGACATATGTGCTCCATTAGCGAAGTAATAGCTTGCATATGCAATCAGGATGATCAGGCAGCTCTCGATCTTAGGAAAGCGGCGAACAAGAGTGAATTTTAGTAGGAGTGCGGTCCCAATACCCACAGCAATGCCAAACAAGAGACTCCCAAAGAAAACTAAAAAGAAGATGCCGATGGCTTCGAAAAAGCTGGCAATAGTTAGAGTTGCCCCTTCGTTGCCGTCCAAATTGTATCGTTGAGCAGTGTCGAATATGACAATCGCGATGGCGTCATTCAGTATGGACTCTCCAAATATCACGGTATAAAGTTTCGGATCGACTTTATATGTATTGAAAATGGCGAGGATAGTGACTGGATCTGTTGCAGATAGCGTAGCCCCCACAGAAATTGCCTCGATAAACGATATCTGAAACACATCGAGTGGTATCCGCGTCCACAGCCACAGAAACAACCCCAAAACAACCGCAGATATGAGCGTCCCGACGAATGCGAATGTCAATATTGTGCCTATATTCCGAAAGAAATTGGCCTGATGTAATTCGTATCCAGAAGCAAGAATGATGGGAGGGAGGAGGAGATTGAAAAAGAATTGATAGTTGAAGCCGACAAAATCTTGGATGAAAGTCCCTTCCGTGAATTTGATAACCAGTCCGGCTGCCATGCCTGCGTGATAATTCAGTGAACCTGGCGCTTTGTCATCATCGTAGGTTCCATACCTGCGAAGATTGATAGGACAGTCTCGTGTACAGCCTGAATTTTCTTGTGTTGCAGCATGTAGCTCGCGAAGAGCGCAACAATAAGGAGCGATATCAGAATGAAAAGGGCCCATGAAGAATAGATCTCTTGTTCGCCAGCTTTTGGATCTAACAATATGCTCGCGTGAGATCAAGCGTCATTTGTGGCAGAATGCGATGGGCCACTCACCATCTCCAGAGTCGGCATCTTCGGACTCTCGCTCTGCAGAATGCACCCTTTAGCATGTAACATGGAGCATGGAGCCGGGGTCGTCCATACTCAAGAGCTCGAAGACCGTGCTGTCTATGAGAGAAGCCATGCCTGGGAGGTAGGGAGAGCAGCAGGCTGCCTCTTCGATGAGCACATGCGACTGTTGCTGACAGACATTCAGTAATCTTGAGCAGCAGAATAATTACGGATTATCAGAAACGTTAAAGAGCTTCAACATTCTACAGTAGTAAAGGCAGCGCCTGGAGACACTTTTAGGTTACGCTAGGCGTATATCGCGAAAGCCACATGAGGCAACCCCTGATTGGGATTAGTTATGCATAATGTATGTCCCTCAAAGCTTGATCTACCTTACCTCATTACCCCAGTGCTCGCTCCTCCTTTTAATGAGTATATACTCCGTCTTTGCTCCGTCCTTACTCTGTGTATCAAATATATCATTCCAGAGAAAGCATGACGAAGTTGCAGGGCTTGGATGTCCACAGGAGAAGGATAAAGTGGCCAAGCATGATCTCCATTAGTGCAACGGTTTTACCGGCTCCCGCCGATCCAACGTCAGGTTTCAAAGCCGCAGTCACCGCGTGTGCCTTTGGTGTAGACCTACAATTAGCACAGCATCCTACAACAAAATCACAGACAGAGATCCGAAAGACATATCTCATCCTACTCAACTTCGCTTCGGCGAATTACTTTACTACATCCTGTCATTTTATCGAGTGGTCCGGGGGACCTTCATCTGAGCTAGGTAGCTGACTTGGTCATTCAGCCCCATTTCTGCCTAGGAGGAACACAGATGATGGCGGCATACGCAACACCATGAGTCATATGTCCTCTGATTCCGTTACATCGATATCCTGATCCTCGAGACCGTCAAAAAGTCGAAAGCAAACAAGATCCGACCCCCACAATTTCCACTTCCGCACCAGCTCCACCTTGAACGCTTTTAGATATCCCAATTTTGATGGCCGGCAATGGACCAACCTCGCAGACTGGGTTCAAATCGTCGGGCAACCATTCACGAAAGCAACGGACAGGCGGGGGTTATCCACCCGCATCCTCGGGCTCTACGAAAGATCATGAACGAGAAGCGCATTCCTTGGACCTGAATGAGAGCTCACCTCTCTTGTCGCCCGTCGCATCTCAGGGCGCACGCGCTCTTGAAGACCATGACACACCCACACAGCTGTTAGATTGGAGTGAGGGACAAGAAGAGCAGTCGAAGAGCGTGTTTTATCTCTTCATACTGACTTTAAGTATTGGAGGGTGAGAAGTACTCGCCCGAACCCTTGTGAAATCACCAAGGAAAATCATGGGTACTAACGAACGGTTGGATGCAGTTTGCAGATAGCATGGGCAACCGAATTGTCATATGGATCGGTACATACCCTGCTCATGGTCGTGGTGCCCCAACTGACCGATTGCTCTCGCACAGCCATATCTCCTGTCTCTAGGAATGAGTAAGGCCTTACTAGCTTTTGTGTGGATCGCTGGGCCTCTGTCTGGTACACTAGTCCAGCCGTACGTCGGTATTCGAAGCGACAATTGCCGCATCAAATATGGAAAAAGGGTACCGTTCATGCTCTCGGGCGCCTTTGCCACGGCAGCCTCTCTAGTGGCTCTAGCATGGACAAGAGAAATTGTCCACGGATCTCTTGGGCTTTTCGGAGCCGATCCGGAGTCACATGGCGTTCGAGTATGTTCCATGATCTGGGCAGTAGTTTGCATCTACATACTAGACTTTGCGATAAACACGGGTAAACATTCAGCCTCACAAGCGCCATCCTTTTCACTTACATGTCACAGTTCAAGCAGGCGTACGTGCATTCATCGTAGACAATGCGCCAACGCATCAACAGGAAGATGCTAATGCCTGGGCGGGCCGGATAACTGGCGTAGGCAACATTCTTGGATACCTTTCTGGTTATGTCCATCTCCCATCCATCTTGCCATGGCTTGGAAATACCCAGTTCCAAGTACTTTGCTCGATCGCCTGCATCGCTCTCTGCGGGACAGTCACTATTACATGTCTCTACATTCGCGAACGCGATCCTCGCCTAGAAGGCCCTCCTCCCGAGACATCCTTAGGCGTTGTTTCTTTCTTCCGTCAAGTCTTCAGCTCCATTGTCCGCCTCCCGCCTCAAATCCGCAGAGTATGCGAGGTTCAATTCTTCAACTGGATCGGTTGGTTTGGCTTCCTCTTTTACATGACGACGTATATTGGCCAACTCGAAGTAAATCCTCACTTTGCTGCGAACCCCAACCTCACTCCCGATGAGGTTGACCAAGCCTGGGAAGACGCAACGCGCAAGGCCACGTTCGCCCTCTTGATTTTCGCAATCACATCGTTCGCCGCCAATATGCTGCTGCCTTTCCTGGTCGTCCCCTCCTATCGCCCTCCGGAACCGACCGTTAAGACCCCATCATCTGCCCACCACACACCGGGAACTCCAGGCACACTCTCCGCTTCCATGTCCTCATTCTTTCCTCCCGCACCAAGCCCGAGCGCTAATCTTCACGCCCGCCTGGCACACGTCCTTGATCTAGTTCAGATTCCCTGGCTCACCCTTCGTCGCGCTTGGATGCTCGCACACATTGTCTTTGCTCTTTGCATGGCTTCCACTTTCTTCATCCGAACAGCCAAACAGGCCACGGTTTTGACAGCTTTTGTGGGCGTACCATGGGCGCTAACTCTCTGGGCGCCCTTTGCGTTAATCTCCGCCGAGATATCGAAGCGCGATTCCGAGGCCCGGAAACGCGGTACTTTCAACAGAGGTCGGATCAACCTTGATGGTGAAGATATTGTTGACGGCAAGCAAGACGACCAAGCAGGTGTCATACTCGGCCTCCATAATGTTGCGGTTGCGGCCCCTCAAATCGTCGCGACACTCGTGTCGTCCGCTATCTTCAAGTTGGCACAGAAACCGAGGGGACAACCGTACGATTGGAGCGTGGCTTGGGTTCTTAGATTTGGAGGCTTGGCAGCGCTCGTAGCTGCTTTCTTCACTTGGAGAGTGCATGAGGAAGCTGACGTCGTGAACGGACCCAAGAGGAGACGGAAGGAGCGGTGTACCGGCGAAGAAGGAGAGGGGTTAAGATATGGAGAGGCCGTCTAATTAAAGGCTCTGATCTGATTCGGGAGGTTCGTCTGAGTGTCCTATTTGTCTTTGGGTAAGGCCATTGGACTTGTTCAGAGCTTCCATAGCAGCGATTGACCGAGGTTCGAATATAATACCACTGGGGAGAGATGTGTTTTTCAACAAAGCTCCAGATCTACCGAAACGAGATGCCTTGGTCGATTTGATGAGAGTGTTAGACTAGCGTAGTTCACTACCTCGAATATTCTAGCCCGTCATGCCAAGTCCTATCTACCTACACCCTGCTCCGTACCATATTTTACTATGCTCTCCGGGATCCTCATCTTCAACCAAAAAGGCGAGAATCTCATCTTTCGGGCCTTTCGCAACGACTGCCGCCCCCGCCTTGCCGACGTCTTTCGCATCCAAGTCATCTCCAATTCTCAAGTCCGCTCTCCGATCCTCACACTCGGCTCCACAACCTTCAGCCATGTCAAACATGAGAACATATACTTACTGGCGATAACGAAGAGCAATGCCAATGCAGCGCTTGTGTTTGAATTCCTCTACAGATTGGTGGGTTTGGGGAGGGGGTATTTTGGGAAATTCGATGAGGAGGCCGTGAAGAACAATTTTGTTCTTGTATATGAGTTGCTGGACGGTGAGTCAATACTTTGAACAATCGGTTCCAAGTGTGACCTGGTAGCTCATGTGTAATGGCAGAAATACTGGACTTTGGGTACCCTCAGAACACGGAGACGGATACGCTGAAGATGTATATTACCACAGAGGGCGTTAAGTCGGAGCGGACAATGGAAGATTCCTCTAGGATCACAATGCAAGCTACAGGGGCTCTGTCATGGCGCCGGTCAGACATACGTTATAGGAAGAACGAGGCCTTTGTGGATGTAATAGAAGATGTGAATCTCCTTATGTCAGCGACAGGCACAGTCCTCAGAGCAGACGTCAATGGTCAGATCGTGATGAGAGCCTATCTTTCCGGCACTCCGGAGTGCAAGTTTGGTCTCAACGATCGACTACTCTTGGATGGCGACAGCCTCTCGGCGCCCTCAGGTAACACGGCTGGTACAAAAGCCACAAAAGCAGCAGCAGGCAGCGTGACGCTGGAAGACTGCCAATTCCACCAATGTGTCAAGCTGGGTAAATTTGACGCAGACCGAATCATTTCGTTTGTACCGCCTGATGGCGAATTCGAACTCATGCGGTACAGAGCCACGGAGAACGTCAATCTACCTTTCAAGGTCCATGCTATCGTTAACGAGATTGGAAAGTCCAAGGTTGAGTACAGCATAGCGATAAAAGCCAACTACGGCAGCAAGCTCTTCGCTACGAACGTCGTCGTTCGCGTTCCTACACCCTTGAACGCTGCTCGTATTACCGAAAGGGTGACCCAAGGCAAAGCCAAATATGAGCCTGAACAGAATAACATCGTCTGGAAGATCCCACGCTTTACAGGGCAAAGCGAGTTCGTGCTTTCCGCTGAGGCAAGTTTGACGAGCATGACGAATCAGAAGGCGTGGAGTAGGCCGCCGTTAAGTTTGAGTTTTAGCTTGTTGATGTTCACGAGTTCTGGCTTGTTGGTACGGTATCTGAAAGTCTTTGAGAAAAGTAATTATGGAAGTGTGAAATGGGTTCGATATATGACAAGAGCAGGGAGCTATGAAATCAGGTTCTGATGTGCTCAACGAACATAATCGTTCCGATATGCATAGCGTGGTGTTGGAAGGACGCAGGAGATCATTGTTGTATAACGGCATGGCGGAAGACATGCTTCCAAAAGCCGACCATTGTATATGAAATCACACCATATCAAAGCATCGTGACAAGAAGCGAGTCTCTCTTTTCATTGCGTGCTAGTAACATTTGCTATGCTGTGGTAGACCTTCCCTTCTCAGGCCACTCGATCAAGCAACAGCATCTCGTATGCAAGAACACCCATTCGCTGCTCGACAAAGAATTTGACGCGCCCCCGTTCTCTCCTGCAATCCGTCCTCGGCACACCCCATACCCTCTCGTGCCTCCGGATTTGTATAATCATGCATCATGGTACGCGGTCGGTGGTATGTCACTTTTATCATTGGATGTGTATGGTAGTTGGTGGTGACGAGCTGAAGAGGAGGTGGGAGCGTAGATCGAGTAGATGTGTGTTTACTTGCTGTGAAGCCGACGACCGTCAGCGTAATCAAAGACACAGACAGGAGCTGTTGAAGCTGCCAATTGGAGGTTGGAACATACCTGCGGGCTCTCGTCTTTCTTCTCTTACGCTTGAGGCGTCGGACGCGCTTCTTCCTCCACTTCGCTCTCATGGTCAACAACTAGGTGAACTGATGGAAACAGCGGGTCAGCCAGCCTTTCGGAGATACCCCGCTAGCATTGCATTGACAGGGATGCACTAGCTTCAGCACATAAAGGGATAGTCATGAGAGTAGAGGATACTTACACGTTGTTGAAGATGAAGTTGATGCTGGTAGAACAGATGGAGCTGGAGTGGAGAGCTCAACTTTGTGCGTGTTCGCTTGACGCACTAGTGCTTCCTGGTACTAGCGTAGCTCACCCTGCCAAGTCTTTCTTTTCTGCACTCAATCATCTTCTTTCCCTTCCCACGTGGTGGGTGACGTTGCTGTTGATGGGGCTTGATGAGGAGGACTTTGGACTGGAGAGCAGCTCAGACACAGCTGCGTCCTGGTTTAGTATCCGTCATGCTTGCTGAAGAGGGTTCTCTTGTACCTATACATAAGCTAGTCTTCTCGTTCATTTGGTCTCCGTCTCCAATAAACCCTTTCATATCATCCAATCTACTCGCTATTACAGCCCCTCGCAGACTTTGGCTTTGCTATCATTCCATATTTCCAAGATGCTGTCACAAAATATTCATTCTGTGCTTGGGTGGTTGACGAGGACAGGTGATGAAGACAGTGATCCATTGAGTGAGCTCTATGGCCATCGAAGCCAAACGATGGTTCCTCTGAATCATTAATAGACATGAGCGATCATGTCATCCGTGAAAACGATATTGTCCTCATAGGAAGGGACGCAAAGAGCTGGTACGTCTCTTTACAGTTCGCATCGCCGACGTTGCTGAGAGGTCTAGCCAAATCGTTATTGATGAACCGTCAGTATCGAACCACCATCTCAAGATCTATTCGATAATGTACAATGATGAGCCACGCCAAGCATTTGTTTACGCACAAGATCTCTCGACTAATGGGTCTCGTTGGATCTACAAGAGTGAAACCCGCAACGAAGAAGCGGTCATTGGCCGAGGACATGCTGTTCTCCTCACTGATGGAGATAAAGTCATGATCTGTGATAGTACTTGCTTCACCTTTGGCGCTGCAGCCATCTCAAAGCCGATTAACTTCAAATTGGATGCTGGGTATACACAAGTACAGAAGAAAGAAATGGATGTAAGCACTGATTTCGATTGACAAAACTTGGGTTCCGGCTCACCTGCCATAGTCATTCAAGAATCTATACCGCATCACGGATCATCAACTAGGTGCCGGGGCCTTCGGAAGAGTGCTAATGGCTGTGGACCGCTTTAGATCTTGTCAAGTTGCATGCAAGATAGTGAGCTTGATAGGACACAGGCGAGCTAATGATAAGAATCTTGCCTCAAAGCTATGGCGAGAAGTCAATTTGATTAAGGATATCACTCATGTAAGACATTTGTTTTCATGGTCACGCAACTCACTCTAAGGAGCTCTACAGCCAAACATCATACATATCGAGCGCGTGTTCCACACGGAAAGCAACATGTATGCGGAGCATCCCCAATCCGTGACCAGGTCTAAACTACGTTAGATACATAATCGAGGATTTGATCGCAGGTGGGGACCTTAGGTCTTACGTCGATCAGAAGAACGGACCTCTCGCCAACGCCGAAGCTTCTACGATCGTTTACCAGATTCTCAAAGCTCTGAAACATCTCCACGGACTCAAGATCGCACATAGAGACCTCAAGCCAGAAAACGTCTTGATGTCATTCCCAGCTGCTGGTGCACGAGTCATCCTGACGGATTTCGGTCAATCTATGAAGGCTCCCATGTCACGCATGCAATCTTGGGTTGGGACAGCGGATTATGTCGCTCCGTGAGCGTCAAGCCTCAGCGCAATTACGGTAGAGGCTAACGGTTTGCATAGCGAGGTTCATGGCCTGAACCCCTGCGCAAAGGAAGTAGGATATACAGTCAGTGCCGATATGTGGAGCGTTGGTGCTTTGACTACAACGCTTTTCTTAGGAAGATCCTACTTCGCCGACTCACAGGACCTGGAGGTTCGACAAGACTCGGCGCTAGCCATCCTCGAAGCTGCCTCCAAGTGTAATCTTGATGCGTTAGATTACGGCCTATTGTGGATTGACGTAGATCATCAAGCAAAAGACTTCATCAAGCGACTCCTAGTCCTGGACGAGGCAAGGAGAGCTACAGTAAGGCAAGCATTAGCACATGAATGGTTTACATGTGGCGATGGTGGGAAGCAGTTCGAAGAACAGTATCAGGACATCATCAAAGGCTGGATGCCAACACGAGCAGCACAAGATTTCCAAGAAGATCTGAATGTTTTTATGGAAGTCCGAAAAGAGATCGATGTATGCCTACGAAAGGTTTAGCTCGTGCTGTACTAATTGTTCCCTAGTTACATGCAATGCCTCCGCCTCCTTTATTGCAGCCAAGGCCAAAAACGTCTCAACCCAGCCCTACACAGATGACGCGGAACGAAGAGCATATAAGTCCTTACTTCTCGGGTCCAGCAGCAGCAGAGCGCGCTTCCAGCCATGTGTTGGAGCGTGACAAGCGTCCTCTTCCAGTGCTAGATGACGACAAAGAGAATCTGGTAAGGCCAGTGAGGCGAAAAACCCAAGAAGCGAGCCAGTCGGAAATTGCTCGCTCATATGATGAAACCATGGCCTCCTGTCGAAGCAGCAAGGTATCGACAAACAACACAGAGATTCCGAGCGATAATTCCACGGGCAGCGAAAATGACCATGTGCATCCGACCCAGCAGCAAGCACCAACCTGCTCTCCCGAAGACGATGATGTAGATCTATACCTCCAGGTCGGCAAAGAACGCAACGGCTTCAGGACCGCAAAGAGCTTCGGGCGCGCTGTTGCTGAGAGGAAGAAAATGAAGAAGCTCTAGCGTATCCTCTTCAGCGCCAAAGCCTTTGTAATACAACCAACCGTCTTCAGATCTTTCAATAGTCTTGCTATCAAGAATGCCATTTACTCTGATACCTTATAAGAAAGCTTTGTACCCCAGGTCTGTGAACGTATCGGATACAACAGCGCCGATTATACTGATACATACTACCGTAATCGCATCAACCCTTACTCTATAAGAACTGCGTTTATCCAGCCTACTTCTTTGCGACTCGCTCTGCTCAATTCTCAATGCCATACATGCCATCGCATGACGACCCACAACTCGCGTGAGAGCGTCCCTTTATCCGCTACGATTCTCCTTTCGCTCCGTGTCGTTATGTCTGGAGAGCTGTACGAGATCTAGGACCTTAGTGCTTTACATTGCAGTGTAGCATGCCAGAGCGTAGATCAGGCATTTGTCTTCCCAAGCCCTTTAGGAGTACGTAGCATAATGGTCTCAACCTCAGTTCCGAACACTGTCTGTGGAGTAAGGTAGGATTGGGGATTTGGTGCGGAGTGAGAGGATGAGCGTGTGGACTTGACTTTGTGGCAGTCTTCTGCAGCGCTAGCCGTTGTTGGTCGGTGGATCTTCTTTCCTAAGGTACTTACTCGCTCTATGGGCGTGCATGGAAATATAGACGCAAAGGTCTGAAGATCTCTTCTCCTGCGTAAACTGCGACCCTATGAGCTACTGTTCCCTAAGCAGCTCTTTTTATAAGGTAAGTCGCCATCGGTATTCTTGAGACCCTCAACATCATTGTTTCCACAAGAATTTCCGCAAACATGGTATTCGAAGAGAGCTTCTCTCCTCTTATGTTCGTTGGCCCTGGATTCCTTTATGAGGTTTTCTGGGATGGTCTTTGAGCGATAAGTCGTTCGTCTATTTCGAGTAAGCGCATCCGATACCCATGCCATTCGGGGAATGAGCTCGCTGGTTGTAGGTATGCTGGGTCAGTACTGCTAGTTCACGGGTTTTGGTTGGAGGGGAGCCTGAATTCAACGGTCATTTGGAGGGCTGCCCGGGACGATTGATGATGTTAGACGGTTCTGTCCGTGTGTGCCTACACATTCTCGCCCTTGATGTGATGAGCAGCGGCAGTTTACGGAAATTTCTCACCTACGAGATCATAGGTGGTGCCGTGCTTCTACAATGTGTGTCACGCTAGCTTGGGTCGGATCCTAGGACATACTGCCACGTGTCATGAAGCTTTCTCTCATTACGCAGCGGGTTGGATAGGTGTCGAGATTTCGTATGTAGCAAGTCTCGGCCGTGAGCAGTGGTCTTCTTATTCTCGATTGCCATTAGTGGTTCGGATTTGCTCTTCCCAAAACGGCATCGACCTGCGGGAAGTAGTATGTTTTCGGGTAATCGCGTTGGGTCTCAATGTGGCATCCTCTCACGCTTCCAGGAGCGCCACATGTTGTCAGTGTACCAGCACTTTGCAGCCATCTGCACTTGAGAGAAATATTGAAAGATTCTGCTTCTCCAGACCGATTGGCACGATTGGGTAATTTGGCGGCAGTCTGAGGTTCGGAAACGCCTGCAGAATGCGAACGACGGCGTAAGACGCTTCTGTCAACGCAAAGTCCTCTATTGTTTATCAACGCTGATCAATGTATTTCGGCACCTATGGTGGGATGGGGTAACTCACGGCCAAGACACAGCCTAGGCCCGCCGTGGAAGGGCAGATAGCCATATCCAATGTTGGCTAGGTTATCGTTCTCCCATCGCTCAGGCCGGTAATCCATTGCGTCATCGCCATACAGATCTTTCCGTCGGTGCATGTAGTATGCTATGAAGCCGATGCCTGTACCTTTACGGACGAGGACCGGAGAGGTGCCATGTGGACCGCCGCCGTGCGGGATGACGGTGGTCTTCTGAGCAATGCGGACGTTGATTGGGATGGGGGGATAGAGACGGAGAGCTAGATAGATCAGTCGACTAGCGCGGTCTGAACAGCGCGGTACCTACTCTCGTTCAATATACACCTGAGGTAGAGCATCTTCTGGATGTGAACCCTATTCATTTCCCCATCGTCTCCTACAACTAATCGAATCTCGTTGCGAAGACGGTCTAGAGTTGACGGATGGCGGACTAGGAGGAAGCTGGGATCATGTTAGTCTGCTCTCGAAGGAAGGCAAAGCACTTTGTATTTCGTCGAGATGTTCTTACAATGTCCACGACAGAAGACAAGCCGTGGTATCCCTGCCCGCCAGTAAAACGTTCACAAGCTGATCACGAACAAGCTTTGAATCTTTGAGTTCGTCGTGAAGATCCTGAATGAAAGCATAACGATCGGAGTCTTGTCCACTCAAGTCCTTGTCTTTGTCTCGCAAGGCTCGATTGACGAAAATGGTCGCAAAAGCTTTGACCGTCTGACAAGAACTCTTGAACTTTGGAGGGGAATATGCCCAGTGAAAATCCTGAAGACGCGCTCGGTACGAGCTTACCAGCGATGCGTAATCAAAGCAACGAGCGAATGTATCATGTTCCGTCGCCTTGAAGGTATCTATAGGCTGACCGAAGATGAGCGATGTGGTGGTGGCTAAAGTGTAGCTAAAGAGCAGTGGTTGTAGGTCAACAATGCCATCGGAAGAGGAGAGGGTGGCAAGGAGCCTGTCCACAGGTTCATCAAAGTGCCTGAGATCCTGATAATGAGTTTTGAGAAATGGACGACGCAGCAAATCGCGAGAATGCTTCCATTGAGGCCCGTCTTGTGTGAATATCCCCTCTCCGATGAAAGGGAACATGGCACCGCGTCGAGAGCCCATGCCGAAATCTTGGGATAGTTAAACTTGGATGACCATGCAGTGCGTAGAATCACGGGATAAGAGCATACCTGCAAATTTGGATGAGAGAATGGCCTCAACATTCTCTGGATCCATTGTCGTATATCCCACGTTTCCTAACAACTTCATCATGAAATTAGGTCCTAAGGTATCTATAGTCGGTTGCTGGTATGCGAGAAGACGTTGATCTGTGTTGGCTTTGTATTGTGCTTTGAGCACATCGAGTCCGAGTGGCCACTTGACAGGGTAGTCTACAGCCATTTCTTGACAACCATGTTGCGCACCGAATGCTTGATCGGCCTTTACATCGAGTCAGATCTCGTTGTTGAGTTGTCGGTCTACACAGCTTACTTGATATTGACGCCGCCGTTGCACGTAAATGTAGAACCAATATGCGGATACCAAGACGGATAGACTGAAAAGTATGTGAGGTCTATCTACGTAGGCCATGCCGAGGAGTTCGAGTGATCTTTGCATTTTGTAATGGGCTGGACCTGAAGAATGTAGAGATCGAAAGTCAAGAGGCTGTCTCGATGAAGTCGAACTGAGGTCCCAAATGCCTTCCAAACTCAGGGCCAATGTCTGATTGGCTACTCCAGCTAGCGCGGCGTTAGGCGGTTCATCTCTTGGCATCAAGTCTCCTACAAGCTCTTCACGAATCCAGTGTCTCAATCCTTCGTCTTCATCTTCAAGTTCAACTTCTATGCGTTACCGCCGCTGCAATCGTACCACCCCGTTTTATCATCATTCTCGATAGCATGCCTGCCACTGTGCCGGTTTGAAGACCAGAGGCCCCACACGGATCGTAGGTGTCACAGCCAATATCGGCAAGCAACATCAATATACAGCTGGTACCTCCGTATGGTACTCACTATCTCCTCTCGTGATGACCATCAACGCGCCCACCCGGATGGAAGCCCCGCTTTTCGGCCCAGCTTTCTGCAACCAAGGTCCTATCAATGATGCACCCTGTGCGAAATTCATGGCTCAGGGTAGTGGACCTTGACAATGACATCTGTTGGAGCATAAGAATCAGCGTTGACCTTTCAAGACTAGATTCGGGTGTCTGGAGAATTACTCCCCCTTGCTTGCCGGAGATACACAGCATGAAAACATTCGCAGGATGATACATACTTTGAGCACGAGGGGAAGGTCACAGCGTCTTGGTTGGTCTTGACCACACTGTCCATCTTGCAGCCGAGAGCTGCCGCAGGACTACTACAAAATAAGGTCGCATCACGATCGATGTTCGAGTCACCGTAAGCCGCAAAAGTATCTCCGCCGTCGTATGTGCAGATCAAATGCTATATCTCTGTTAATACAAGACTAGGAAGAGCGCAAGAGCCGATCGACTGACATATGGTGTTTGAGCTACCCGGGTAGGTGATGCTGTAATTGAGAGGATCAGCGTGGTCATGAACATGCCAACGGCTGCGAAATTGGTGATACGGAACATGATTTCCGACTTGGTCTTTCTTGAAAATTATTCTGTGTGCATGCAAGGCGGGATGATGTCTATGGGCTGGACGGAGAAGATTGTGGCAGCATATTTTGCTGTCTATATAGGAAACAGCCAAGTCAAACAGTGAGAGTCACGACCCTTCATTACAAAGTCACCTACTACAAGGGAAGAACATGCTACACCCAGGTTGGACTATTTAGGAACGCCTGTACCACAAGGAGTTCGTTACGTTACTTTCCCAGCCGTTACGTGTCGCTTCGAAGTCGCTCAGAAGTCCTCTTTAGAAACATTGTAGGGATGCGCCACGAAATGCTTCTAACACCGCCTTCTAGAGTCTGACAAGTGTTATCCGACAGCTGAAACGTCTTGTTTGAGGTGAAGTTTCGAGCCGCTTAATATTCTGCATCTGCGGCTGTACCTGGCTCGGAAGTCTCAAGATCTCGGTTCCTACACTAGGATTGTTTCAAACTTGGGACCTGATTCGAGGGCACTCTGTAAGCGCATACCTCAAACAATGCCCTCGCCGACACGGATTTCGGTGAAGAGGCAAAGCATTGCATCGTCTTGACAGCATGTCACACCTAGCAAGGGCTGGGGGAATCAGCCTCCGTCAGCTTAGAAGATGAGCAGTCTAGCCTACAATAAAAGAGTATACCTCTGCCTCGCCTTTATCGAAAGTCGCTGCCAGTAGACCAAAATCTGGAATCACTGATGGCGTACCAACAGCCTGCAATTACAACCTTTGTATTGTACAGTCAGCTGGCCTAGGACTCCTGATTCGTGTAGGACCTCCATACTCGTCTGACCGGTACCAATATCACTTGGCATAAGAAGAAGGCTCTTGACAATAAATCGGATCTGGCCTTGTTGGCAGACGTTGACATTCCATAGACAAAGATATCCTTACGTCCATTGATAAAAATCCGACAAAGAACACGCAATGACAATGATCCACCAGCTATAACACATTCAATATATCTACCAACTTGCAAAGCTATCAATTTTCATACCCCTTCCCCCATCATCACAAGAAACCCAAATCCCCCATCCCCATCAAAACCCAAATCCCCCATCCCCCTCAAAATCCAACCCCCACCCGAAAAACCATGTGTCGCACCTGCACTCCTCCCTCCTCATCCTCCTCCTCCACCACATCCTCCACCCACAAAAGCACCACTAACAAAACAACCAGCCCCCCTTACTGCCCATCCTGCCTCAAACGCATGGAACATTCCATCCACAGAAACTACCAACAGCTTATGCAGCAAACGACCGATGAAGGTATGTTAATGTGCTGGTCTGACCTTGAGCTTAGAAAGGCGAGAGATGGGCTGAAGAGGGCGGAGGGGGAGGAGGTGAGGGCGTTGAGGGGGTTGTGTGGGTTGTGATGCTTTTTGATAGCTGTTTATCATGTATTCGTATAAATATCTCCTTATGAAATCTATTTCTATCAGATGTTTTCTCATTCAATAGGAACCGTATCCAACTCCAATTGGGGTGCCGTTTCTTGCTACCTATGCAGCATCTTCAATTCAGCTATAGCCTTTACAAAATCACGTCCGCACACATACATATCTGGCCATACATCAAGAACCTATGCCAGCTATACAATATCATATCCATTCAAAGACCTCTAGCATAAGAACCCTGCGATACGATAATTAAACCCTCGATACTCGAACGAAGTCCGGCGGAGACATGTGCTACCTACGTATCCTCATGCCGCGACGTAGGCATAGCGAAAAATGTGACGCAAATGCCGAAAGTGATTTAGGCGTTCGAAAAATGTATTCGTCGCCCTAAATTCAGAACTAGATTGTTTGAGGGTGCCATTGTCCATTTCCACAATTCGCCTTTGTTGCGGATTGAGACATTCGATTCATAATTTGTAGAACAATCGGTCTTGACGATTCTCTTTCTCGTTGTCGATCTGAGATCTCCTTTGTGGACTATATTATGGAATTAAAGTAAATTGTGCTTTGTTTGTTGGATGGGTGGCCAATGTCTTGGTCTCAGTCTCAGTCTCAGTCTTAGTCTTTATCGCTCTTCCTCATGGACGGTATATCTCAGCTGCGAATCCTCACGTTTTTGCTGACACCACTGGTCTCTGTTCCATCACGTCATCCATCTTTCGTCAGGTCGTCTATATATCATATAGCTACACTGGATCACGACTTGAGTGTTTTCTGCACCTGCATTGTACACTGTCAACGCATATCGCGATCATGTCATCGCAAACATCACACTCCCCCGAGATCTTCAGCCCCAGACCGACGGCTCTCAGCAAGCCTTTTGATATGGCAATGCGAAATTGTTGTGGCACGGTCAAGCAGGACATTTTCTCGTACGTCGTCTCCTCTGACGGGATTGAAGTATGTCACCCTCAGGTGACGCCAATGGGAGACCCTGTCGAGGACCGCTCTTCGCCGTCCGAGATTCAAGATGCGAAGATTGAAGCAGTTGTTGCCAGCGTCGAGAATCTGTCTACGTTCTCGGATTTTCTGGATGCGGTCAACCTTTCACTTGTGCGTGAGAAACCTTCGTTAGGTCGGAGGCGAGGGAGGTGCCCAGCTAAGTTGGACCTTGACAGGGAGTCGTCGGATGAGGACTCTTGGACCGCCAAGGCATCCTGGTGTAACGGTGGCACATGGAGTGATCGAAGCAGAAGAAGCCAGACCGATAGGCTTCGTCCTCGAGGCTACACTCCGATCGCTAAGGAGTACGAGGCTATCAAGCAGATCGGTAATGATAGCGAAGGAGTTTGTACGCTTGTGAAAGGCCGTACCGACTCTCAACTTCGCGTTATCAAAACCGTCCAATATCCAAAGATCGTCCACGGCAAGCCGATTGAAGCGAAGATACTGCACGACCTTCTCGGCAAGCGTCATGAGAACATCATCCAGCTCCACGGCTATGATATCTTAGAGGAGATCCATCTAGTACAGTATCATTTTGAATACTGTTCCGGAGGAGATCTACATGACCTTATCGTTCGGTACGATGACCACAACGCCCGCTTTCCGGAACCGTTCATCTGGAAGGTCTTCCATCAACTGATGTCCGCATTGGAGTATCTCCACCGAGGCTTTGACCAGCGAACGAATAATGGCATAGTGCACCGCGACGTTAAACCCGAGAACGTCTTTGTACGTCGTTCGCAGTACAGTATGGAATATCCGGATGTCGTTCTTGCTGATTTCGGGTCGGCAAGTCTCGATTTCGCAACTCATGAGCCAGCTGGCACGTACTTTTGGCAGCCCCCGGAGATTCCGAGAAAGGCACCCAAAGGAGACGTTTATGCTGTGGGAAGTATTATTCACTTTATGATTCATCTCACTACCCCCATGCTTCCATTACCTAGCGGTGTCGCGCCCACTGAGCGGAACGAAGATATTTGGGAATTGAAGCCCGATTCCAGACAGCCGATCAGGACAATTCCCAAGATGTACAGCCCGGATCTTATTGTTTTGATGCTGTGGGCGGTGGAGAGAGAGGAATGCAAGCGGATGAGCTCTCGCTGGCTACTGAGGGCCATTAAGAATGCCATGGATCAGGAAATGCCACTGGTTGCTGGAAAGGTTGTAGTCGCTGAGCCATTGGCGGTGTGGGCATTTGATGAAGATTCAGCCAGTCGGGAGGATAGTGGATATCGGAGATGTTCAGAGGACGACGACGGATATAGGCAATATATCGAGATGATGGGGGATACCTATTAAGCAGACCATCGTAGTCGGCTGCCATCGTTATCGTATATTTACTAAGTCTTTGAAATATGCTCTAATATTTCCGCTTTCCTTACATGCTGACAAGTATGAGATACTGAGCCTGTGGATAAAACATACATGATCCGCCCCCTAAGTAGTCTGGAGGTGGATGTCTTTGCATCGGACAGATAGGAACTGTCTTCTCTGCATTCAGATGATCTTTACAATCCCAATGACTATCTGGCAACGCCAATGATTCAACTGATGGACGACCACTGCTCATCTGCTCGGCGTATGATTGTGTCTTTTCCTTTTATTCAGGCGATTTCAGTGTGCATCAGATAAACTGCGTCCCTGATATTGACCCATAGTGCCTCCTTGTAATTGTTATGCATAGCACTATAAGCCTCTCTCACCAATCTAACCGGCCTTTTTGGTGTTTTTGTACAGGACGAATTGAACGACTGGCCAAATGCTTGTGGTGGTCCAAGCTCTGGCTTGGCAGCCGAGGTAGCGCGAAAAAACACGCTAAGACGCGCGTCTAACTTCCATCAGTGTAAGTAGGTAGGTATCCGCAGTGAAATGTCCAAGTTTCAGCACAGTTATCGTTGTCAATCAAGGGTCGCTTCTACTGCAACTGAATGCTTGCCCCATATCGTACAGCTTCGAAGAGCGTTACGAGATTGAGTCCCCCCTTTCGCTGTATCTCCCTCCCAGAGCTCTAAGGCCTATAGTTTGGTACTGGTCGAAGACGTCAAACATGGACGTCTGGACGTATCACTCATACATCCAATATCAAAATCTCCATCTAGCGTGCCTCGAAGCCACCCAATCGAGCGATGCCTGTCCGGGATACCTCCAATTGGCCCCCCATGGCCATGTGGAACACGGTTTGAGGCTTGGCTTAGTCCGGTATCTTGATGTGTAGCGTCCACTAGCGTACTACACCAAGTAGTAGATGTTGAATAGTATGATGTCAATGAGTCATCTACACGTGATTTAGGTGTAGTGTAATAGTATTATAATAACTAATAGATAGATATAGCTATATAGAATAGAATAACTATTACGAGAAATCTCTACTAGTCTACTAAGGCCCCCTAACTAGTCCTAGTTAGTAACTACTAAGGTTAACCTAGCCTAATTTCTAATACTCCCTCTTAGATTAGTAATAATAAGGTAGTCTACCTATTACTAACTACTATATTTAAATACCCTTATACTTTACTTAGAGCTAGTCCTAATTATTATCTAGCTAGGCCGAAGTTAATAGGGCCGATAGGTTTTATTAGTAGATTAATATATTAACCTTTAGTATTAACCTATTTAAGACGGATTTCTTTAGTTTTAGAAACGAGTTAATAGACTAAATAATATCTTATTTAAATATATTTTATAATAGTATAATTAATTAGGTTAGTAGTTAATTTTATAGCTACCTAGTTATTAGTACTTAGGAGTACTAGTACTACTCCCTTATTATACCCTAGCTCTTCTAGTATAGGGCCTAGATATAGAGCTTCTTTATATACCTCTATTATAGTAATATATTTAGACTTATATATAGATATTACTACTAGCTTTTATAATTTAAATTACTAGGTAATAGGGCTATTAAATAGTT